>Ga0207691_10004001_pt1 | contig 14296 bp, 16 predicted proteins | sample KBSM13metaG_FD_184327 | JGI IMG/M metagenome (GOLD analysis project Ga0207691, IMG submission 184327) | Miscanthus rhizosphere microbial communities from Kellogg Biological Station, Michigan, USA - KBS M1-3 metaG (SPAdes) (version 2) | ecosystem: Host-associated > Plants > Roots > Rhizosphere >... | reverse complement strand
AATAATTCAAACCAGGACATTGGGGATTGGACAACGGTTCGCAATCTCACGGTCAACAGCAATGTTGGCCAGATAGTCGTTCCAGCAGGTGCCTATGGCGACTTCAGTGCAAAAGGCGGCAGTGGGTTTACCCTGGGTGTAGCGGGGGCGCATGAGCCGTCCATTTACCATCTACAGAACCTTAGTCTCAACGGAGGCGCACAAGTGCAGATCGTCGGACCAGTACTGCTGGTGCTTGGAAATGGATTTAGTGTGAACGGTGCGACGATTGGCAATTCCGGCAATCCTGGATGGCTTACGCTCAATGTCGCCGCGGGAGGATTGACCCTCAACAACGGCGCAAACATTTATGGCTACGTCACCATCGCTGATGGCGTGCTAGCGATAAATGGAAACACATTCATCGTTGGTGGCGTTGCTGCAAACCAACTAATGATCAAGAACAACGGCAAACTATGTTTGAGTCAGTCGTGCAATTGAGATTGCGTTAGTTTTCAAACCGTCGTTCATTCAACGGGCCAGCCAGTATTCTGCAGCACGACTCGATAGCCATCCGGGTCTTCATAGGTTCTTCCATGGCGGTCCCAGTAAGGGTTGTACGATCCAACTGGAAGGTAGCCAGCCGACGTCAATTGATCCACAGCCGCCTGCCACTTTTCCTTATCAGGAAGATAAAAGACTAACAAGTTATCTTCGGTTGGGGCGCGACCAGCCCAGTGCCCATGTTTGCGAGTAAACTCAAAATGGTAAGGCGCACCAGGTACGCCGAGCATGATTCCGTCGAATCCTTCGTGATCTTCAAAAGAGCTGAGTACAGTCAGTCCTAGTCCTTTGGTGTAGAAATGCACGACTTCCTCAAAATGATCAGTTGGACGTGCGACGCGAAGAGTAGTTTCTTTCTTAATCACGATAGCTTCTTCGAGAGGTGAGAGATCTTTCGCAAACCATGTTCATAGGTCATTCTGGCCACTACCGCTTCACGATCGGTAATTCAATTGACGACAACGCTGCTTTGTTTCTCTGCACGGCTATCATTGGTGTCCCCTCGGCGGGAATGCGAATGAATGTGTCCTTGTCGTGTCCAGCGATAGCGATGCGCAGTTTATGACCTTTTCGAATCAAGACGGAAATGGGTTCTAAGCCAAATTTTAGCTCAGTAACTTCTCCGGGTTTCAAAGCCATCGCATCTTGTCGCTTGAATGAATGGTATGGGACCAGGGTTTTGATTGGTGATTGCCCAGTGGAAATTCTTCTGTGCAGCGCTCTCAGCTCTCCTTCGGTCAGGTACGTTACCTTTCCCTTCTCATCCACGTCTTCGAGATATACAAAGAAGGCCCCATCAGTATGAGTTGAGGTAACGAAGAGATCTATGATTGGATAACCCGTAACCTCAACGTCGCTCTCGAGCGGATTAGAAGTATATGTCAGTAGTTTCTTATCCTCGTCTGCACGATCGGCATAGACCACTTGACCTCCCACCTGTGTGTGCCAACGATTCTTTTCGCCCGTCGTCGCGTCAAAATTGATTGTGTAACTATCTTGACCCGCCTTTCCAGGCGCCTTTGGGCTCAGAGTATTGTTCTCATCACAATACCACCGGGTCATCTCGGTTCCAGCAACCGGCCACCTATTTGTAACTTTCCATTTCTCCTCACCAATCGTGAAGTAATAAAACTGTCTATCAGGGTCGATGCCTGTATCGACATCTTTCAGGTAGTGATCGAAGAAACGAAGCCACTCATAACCTTGCATCACGCGTTGAGACGCGGCGGTTTGATAAGGACTCGCATTTTGACTACCTCCGTGATTCCATGGACCAACTACGGCCCGCTGATAATTCTTCAACGTCAGAAATGTTTTTATCATTCCATCGGCAGTACTCGCGTCGAACCAGCCGCCCCAACTATTAATCGCTACACCGGACCGCTCAAGAGGCTGTACATAACTATGCAGACTTAATTCATCTAGCGTGACGCCGAACGAGCGATCATCGCGGAAGTCAGTCTTGCGAGCGGCGGCGTAGACATCCATGTTCTCACTTCGATGAGCTATCGCCTGGTTGTAAAGTTTCTGATCGGCGTCTTCATCGACGAGTCTTACTCCAGGATTTGAATCGAGCTGGCGATTACCCTCGTTCCAGGCCTTGATTAGCCAATCAGTGAGAAGGCCACCCGGATATGGAGTCTCAGCAAACACATCAAACTCGTAGTGTCTTGGAATTACGGCTTTCACTGCCGGGTTCTGAGTGGTTGCGAGCCACAAAGCAGTATTACCTTCGTAGGAGTTTCCCAGCGCCCCCACCTTCCCGTTGGACCACGATTGCGCAACAATCCAGTTAACTACTTCGCCGTAATCCTTGACTTCGTCCTGGCTGAAGGGCGCTTTCCAAACACCGAACGACGCACCAGTGCCGCGCGCGTCAACAAAAACAGTTGCGTAACCATGCGACGGGAAGAATTTCTCTGGCTGTGAGTCTTGTCGTGCTCGCCAGTATCGCGTCATGTTTAGTATGGCAGGGATTCTCTCGCCTGCAGCCAGGTCTTTCGGCAGCACCAACTGAATAGCGATCTTTACCCCGTCACGCATCGGCAAATAAAGCGAACGCGGCTCAACGTTAGAGAAGCGTGGCTCAACATAGTTCTTGTAACGTTGCGGATCACGACCTGCCGGCAACGTCGAAAGAAGAAGGTTGACGCTTGGGTTCGAAGTGATGCCCTGTTTCGAAGTGAATGAGAATGAAAGTAACAGAGCTATTAGACAAGAGAGAGCTGTTCTTGTGGCCATACGCTATATTTTAAGCGAATCCCGTTGACTCTGGGCGACAAGAAATTGACGCCTTGTGCCGTCGAGTGTTAACTGAACATACAACGATGAACGCCTTTACCATTCAAGTGAAAGCGGTAAAAAAGATCGTGGACTTTGCCGCAGCTTCGGGCGTAAGAGCGGAAGATTTGTATGAAGCTGTAGAGTTCGACCCGCGCCTACTAACCGATCCGGACAACCGAATCCCTTTTCGTCTTGTTGTAAATCTTTACGAAAAGGCCGCACAACTCAGTGGTGACGATAACTTTGGACTGCATGTTGGGTTAAGCGCAAAGCTGAATGCGTTCGACGTTCTTGGTTATGCAGTACTAAATAGCGCGACACTCGGAGAAGCCTGTGCTCGAGCTGTTCGTTATCACTCGATCTGGACTGATGGCGCAGCGTTCGAACTAGACTCCACAAAACAATTTGTCACGCTGACCTATAACTATCTCGATGGATCGATTACTTCTCACCGGCAGGACACGGAGATGACACTTGCCATGGTGGCCGCCCTCTGTCTCAACCTAACGGAAGGGAAATGGTCGGCAAGTAAGATTCAGTTCACACATAGGGAGCCTCGTGACACTACCGAACATCGACAACTATTCCGCTGTCCCATAACTTACGAAGCGCCAACCAACTCGCTTTGTTTCGCTACCGACTATTTGTCGTTGCCGATGGCCCAAGCGGATCCCGTATTGTGCTCCGTACTCGATAGACACGCTGAGAACCTGCTTTCACGCTTTCCACCGCGTAATTCGATAGTCGATCAGTCTCGAAGCATCATAGGACACGAATTGCGAGGTGGTGACCCCTCACTGGAACGTGTTGCAGCCCAGTTAGGTTTGAGTGCACGCACGTTGCAGCGAAAGTTGCACGAGCAACATACTTCCCACAACGAGTTGGTGGATCATTTGCGACACGAACTTGCCGTGCGATATCTACAAGAACGAGAGATGGCGATTGGTGAAGTAGCTTATCTGCTTGGGTTCTCGGAACCCAGTTCGTTTCACAGAGCGTTTAAGCGCTGGACTGGTGCGACGCCAAGGGAGTTTCGAGATAAAAGTTTGCACCTCTGAACGTAAGAACAGAGAGAAGCCTGGTAATGCGATGAACGGTTCAGTATTCCACGGTACTTTACTTACAAGGAATGCTTGTCAAAGGACATCTTGCAAATCTTCCTGCAGCGCGATCAACGAGAGACTCATGTCGCGGATGAATAAGATCAAGGATAAAACCAGGCTGAGCAGGCTCAATGCGAAAAGAACCACGATGAGTCCGCGAAATGTCGTACCAAACAGATAGTTCGCGAATAGTGTGACAATCAGTAACGCTGCAATCAGAACGCTCCCCAGCGCAAGAGTAGTGGCCAACAGGAGTATCCGCAGCCGCCGATGCAAGATGCGGATCTGAGACTCAACGCGTTCCCGAGCGACTCCTTCAACTTCATGCCGCTGCTGGGCCAGGAGGCGCGCCCGGTTTGAGGTGTGGCTAAAGCGATTTGTCATCGACAACACCAACATCCCAACGCCGGAAATTAGTACAACTGGAGAGATCACTGTTTGCAGAGCCGATATGAGTTGCGCGTTGTCCATCAAAATCCTTTGGGCTCGAAATTTCGTTAAGCAGTCCTTGCTCGATTTAGCAGATCCCTCACAAGCAGTTCAAGCTCGATAAGACTCTTGTCGATTGGGTCATTACTCGTGTCGATGATTGATAAATTCAGAGCATCCGCTTGACCCCGTAAATACGCCGCCCAACAATCCATTTGCGGATTAGCAAGTTCCGGCTGAGCGCGGTCCATATGGAGTCGCTGATTTCGTTTCACAGGTTCGCAATCAACCAAAACAATCCGGGAAAGAATTTCCGCTTGATTCAGCACTTCCAGCGCTCGATGGGGACGTATTTGTGTGTCAAGTACAGCCAGGTCAATTCTTGTTTCCGGTTTACTCAATTGCGAGATCCAATAACGAAGTCTATCTACCTGCGGATCCGTAGAGCCTGCTGTCTCATCAGTTTCTATTTTTACACGATCACAGTTGATTCCCTCGACGCCAGGAATTGCAAGCTCATTTAACTTGAGTGTTAGAGTTGTTTTTCCCGCTCCGGACGCACCGGTTAGGATGAGAATCGCTGGAGATCGCAATACTGATCTATTCAACTGCGTGTTGTTAGAGTCCATAACGTCTCTTCGCTACCGCGTTCGTTCCAGAAGCACGCTTACCTTTGTCATCCATTCTCTAGGAATGAATAGATCACGAACTATGAAGCCCTGCTTTGCCAGCGAGTTGAGCAGCTTCATTGTTTCTTTTGACGACGCTGTGAGGTCGATACACACCTCCTGCTGCGCACCTTGCCTGGGTGCCAGGTCTTCAGCAACTTGAAACTCGAAATCCAACACCTTGTATTCGTGTCGCTGGCCGTCAGCGACCGGGCCTTGTTCAAACATTAGCTGATCTTCGACGCCACTATCACCAGTGTAAGTCATTCGATAGATGGCGCCGCTTTCCTGCAGCTTCGCCAGCTGCTCATCGAAACGCTTGTCCGACACTTTCAGCGAGATGTACGTCAACGGCGTGGCCATTGGCCCACGCCGGTACATCACCGCCGCGCGTTTGTTGATCAATACCAACCGGTAACCCTGCTTCGCCAGGTCGTTAACTCTCCCCCTGACGTCAAAAGACGTGACGACCTGTACGTCTGGATTGTCGGTCAAGTCATCGCTATTCTCCGCGTGTGTAAGCAACATCTCCCAAGCGGAGAACACTGCAGTCGGATAGAAACCGTCGACCAGCTTTTCCCTGACCTGCGCCGTTAGTTCAGTGGCCATCTTTGTTCTAAACCCAGGACGGGGAGGGCTGTCCGCAAGTATGAATTCTATTGGCTTCTCGACGCCCCTCTGTCGCTGGAGTAGAAACAGCTGATCGATCTCGCAAGCTCCACCGAAAACCATTCCCAGAGGATATCCATCGTCACAGAAAGCGCGGGTAATGAACTGGTCAACCAGACGAAACCCTTGCTGCGACAGTCCCCGGTACTTCTGCTCAAAACCCTCGACGGCGACCAGGGAGGTACTCGTTGTCTTAAACCAGGCGTATTCGTGCTGAACCTCATCGAGCTTGAGAATCGCAACTGGAAAAGAATAGACGTCTTTGGGTGGGGTGGATTTGCGTTTGTTAGTGAAGACAGCTGAGGTGAGCTTGTAGCGATCTACACCCGCCTTGTTGAGCTGCTCGCCAAAATTATCGACACTCGGAGATGTCGGAAAAACGAGTTTATAGGTGTCGGCGCTCTCAATAACAACCTTCCGTTTGGTCTCAGGCTGATTTGGTGCCGCCGTTTCAGAAGTTGGCGTTGGTTTTGATTGTGGAGTTGGAACGACCTTGCCCGATTGTGCAAAAGCCCTTGGTGGAGAAAGTGTAGCCGGAGAAAGAATCAAATAAAGAGCGAAGGAAAGGAAACCGGGTCGGAGTCTCATGGTTGTGCCTCGAAGCTAAGCGCCAGTTGAAACTGACTTGAATTCTATTAGAGGTAGCTTGGAGGAAGAGGACCGAATTAGTCCTCAAGAATGTCTCAATAAATGTTCAATGAGATGTCCCAACAATGCTCCCGCCGCTCGCGCCCCAACGATTTGTTATGCGCGGCGTGGCTTAAACGGCAATTCTTCATCTTTATTTTCGCTCGCTGTTGATCGGCTCAAATCCGCGAGTCGTATCCTCGCTTACACTCGGTACGGGCTCGAGGTATTCAGGAAGAGCACGTGCGGTCGACGGGTTTAATTCCTCGTTGACCAGTTCGTTCTGGTTTTGGGAAGCGCCTATTCCTTTAGCGTCCCGGAACGACTTTTCAACCAGTCAGGTTCGGCCTCTTTGGCTCGCCAAGCGCGAGCGGTCAACGTCGCGCACCAACTCGCGACGCAACTATTAAAGCGGAAGACGCCGAAGACGCTCGTGAGCTTCATCGGTCCGTTAGACCGCGTGGGTCGCGGTCGTAGGTTGTGAGCCACACTGTATGCCCACCGCATTGAGGGTCTTCCGCAGTGTACGCTCTGACCGCGAACCCATTCGTTGCTAGCAGTTGCTCGTACTCCGCAGGTCCGAGGCTCGCGTGGTAGAGCGGCTCGTCGCAGTAGACACCGATTGCTTCACCTTCCGCGGGGCCGCTCGTGAACATCAAGGGTGCACCCGATTGTGCATGCGCGGCAAACCGCGGAAACATTTTGCGCTGATCGCCTGTACCCAGATGGAAGAAACTATCCCATGCCAGGATGCCCTCGAAGCGTCGGTCGAAGTGGAGCTCACGCATGTCCACCACATGCCATTCGGAATCCGGAAAGCGTTCACGGCAGATCTCGATCATGGACGGCGATGCATCGATGCCGACGACACAAAACCCACGATCGATCAGGTGCCGAGCGATCGGTTCGCCCATCCCGCAGCCAACGTCGAGAACGGTTCCTCCGGGAAGCACATGGAGCAGAAATCGATCCAGCCACGCGCGCTCCTGAAGAGATCGGCTCCGGTCGCGATCGTACTCGACGGCATGACGCTCGTATAAGTCACCGACTGAATCTTTGGTCATGGTGGGCTGGAACTGTTTTACGTTCGACTGTTTCAGTTACGCTTGAGCGGCTCGCTCGAGCAAACTAACCAAAAGCGGTTTATCTTCATCAATCCTGCTTTGCGTTTTCACGCCGCTGCGCAACGTGCCAAAGGACCCCGGCTGGATCTACGACAAATGCGACGCGTAGTCCCCAAGACTGCATCGCCGGAGCCTTAGGTGATGGCACACCGAATTGCTTCGAGAGTTCTAGCGAGTCGATGTGTGCCCACCACGCGTCGAGATCGTCGACCATGAGTTGCATCATGAAATTCCCAGCCCAGTCTTCCTGAAAGTGTCTCTGCAGAATGAATCCGCCTGAGCCGGCGTTGAAGATTGCAACCTCGCTGTCGAGGACCTTTTCAAAACCAAGGACTTCGTAGAAGCGCTTGGATAGATCGAAATCCTTTGTGGGTATGAATGGACGGGCCAACTCTGTCCCTGTGGGAATGTTGCTCATCTTGCCGTTCTCCTTATCCAGTTGAACGTCAGACTTGACCGGGCACCGCGATCACATTCAACCTTCGCTTCAATCAATCAAGCTGAGAAACACGCTTCCCGCGCTCCGGCCCAATGACTTGTTTCCCGTTGCCACTATGCGTGGCACGCCTATAAAAATACAAGGCATCTTCTCGATTACTATCGAGATGAAAGGCGGTCAGAAAATGCTCGGCAGCTTTAGTCCGTTCTTTCCGTGCCTCATCGAATGAGCCCAGAGCAACATGCCAACCCGCCAACCGCCGTAGCAGCCATCGCGAAAGTCTATACCGCCATTGCGCCATCATGTTCTTTTGAATCGAGAAGGCATATCGATCACAGAATTCTTCGACGATTTCCTTGTGTTTGAAGACCTCAGTTGGTTGAAACACATAACCACGCGTATAGATTAGATGATGGCCGACTTCATGCGCGAGGATACCTGCGATTACGAGCGTGGGGATTGACGTAGTCGTCAAGAAAGGAGGAATGCCTCGGTAAAGATTGCGAACGTAAAGATTTATGTGTGCCGGATCGGTCTTGTACTTCCCCACATAGAGTCCGTTTAAGTAGACGTAACGCCTCTTCAGGTCTTTGTGCCAATCGGGAGATCGTTCTGTCGGCTTGGGGAAATCATCCAATAGGCGAATGAAAGAGATGCCCTTTAGGTCGAGGGGATTTATCAAATCGAGACTCCGTTCGACGTGACGAATGAGGCCCCGAGGAGAGAAGGTGGATTCATTCCTAATCTTCATCTATTTAACGTTTTTCGGTTTCTCTAACGGAGTCCATATAACAGTCGGCGGACAGTGGTAACACATGATGTATCCGCCGCGCTACGGTCCAGGAACCCCGCGATCATCGCACCCATGCACGTTTCAAATCCGTCCAGCATATGACCGGCCTTCGGCAAGGTAACCACTTGACTCGGTGAAAATTGATCCGCTGCCACACGCGCCCATCGGGGCGAGGTAACGGGGTCCCACTCGCCCACCAGGATTAACGCCGGCACTGAAAGCCGCACAACATCGTGAAAGGTGGGCGATACGGCAGCCCTGGGCCAACCTCGGCATGCGCGGACATACTGTTGGCGTAGTGGCGAGGCCTCGCCGGTCGCACCAAATGATAAATCTTCAGCGCAGATGATCGTCAGGTTCAGACCGAGCGCCAGCTGCTCCGCGAGCTGCTGCCGAGATTCATCGATGGCCGAATCGAGCGGCGCCAGGTTCCCGGACGCAGCTTTGCTAATGATGCTCGGAATGTGCGCGGCCGTCGCACTTGAGTACTGCAGTAACTGCAGTCCGAGCACACGGAACGGATCTGTGATCGTGGCGCGGAAATGCTCGACGTCGGTCTTCAGATGAGGAAACGCCAGCGAGCAGGCCCTATCGGCAAGACAGTCAGCAACAATGGCATCGAGCGACCGGCGGCCATCTTCTGCGAAACTGTCGAGCACTGCCATTGAGATTGGGGCAGGCGCTACCAGCACTGCAGCGCGCACGCTTTCCGGGTAGCGTCGGGCATATACATACGCCGCTCGAGTGCCATAGGAGGCGCCGTAGACCACGATGCGTTTGTAACCTAACTTCCTGCGGACGAACTCCAGATCCTCGATGAAGCTCTCCGTTCCATAAAGACTCAGCGTCGCATTCTGCGATAAACGAGCGACACACCGGTCCACATCCGCCGGGACAAAGAAAGTTCCTGGAGCAAGAGCGCAGCCAAGTCGGTTTGTCCCGCTGCTTCCGCGTTGGTCCACTAGTACGATGTCACGAGTGCGACGAAGATTCTGAAAGACGGCCGCCGCCCACGCTTGTAACGAGGTGGCCGCCTGTCCTGGACCTCCGGCGAGCAAGAAAATCGGCTCTCGCCGCTCGCCGCCACCACTTCCACTGAGCACGACCAAACTTAGCGCAAGTTGCCGTCCACGCGGGTCGCGGTGGTTTTCAGGAACGGAAATGCTGCCACATTGGGCCGGCTCACCTGCAACTGTGCAGCGGCGCAGCGTTGCCTCAGCATGTACGTGAGCGTCGGCTGCGAGCATGAGCGAACATACGGTGAGACAGATCATTCTGACGGCGTTCAATCGGAGAACTCCTGTGGCACTGCGGTCAGTTCAGTTCAGTCACGTTATGGCTACCGTCTAGCGGTTAAGTTGAAACGTATAGTCAAGGTCGCCTGTTCGGTTGCGGTTGTTTACAGTTTACCGCCCATAATCGTCATTGGAATCAGCAGTGCCGTAAAGATAACCTGGTACCAAATGGGAACATAGGACCAGGACATAACCACCTTCACTACACCAAGGGCCAGCAGCAGAAAGCCGAGGGCTAGCGGTGCGCGTGTGTTTCCGCCGGCGATCAGCGCGGCCAGAAATCCGGACATCACCGAGACTATTGAACCGAGGACAATATGCGTGAGAAGCAGCGACGTGGCTGCTGTGAACGGACCGCCATTTTTAACAGCCGCTTCGAACGCGCGTTGATGAGCACCGAACCCCTCCGGCCAAATGGCCGAAAGAATCTTCTCGCTTCCGAACCACACTATCAACCAGGAAAAAAATCCGGCAATAACGCCCAGAACGATTCGTACCATAGATTTCTCCTATCTATTTTTTTGAAATGTCTTCACCAAGAATCACCGCGTAACCGTTTGGGTCGAACCTATGTGTGTGCTGCGTCCGGTGCAATCGTTAGTTGGGCGGCGCCCGTCAGGGTCGAACCCTCATTAGTCCGGCTCGGGCGGCCACGCACCGATCAGCTGCCGGAGGGCCACGATCTTTCCCAGGTGGTACGCGTTGTGGACCGCTAAGCTGTGCAGCGCGTCCGCTGTCGGCAACCCAGGGACGATCTCCGTCCCCACCTGCTCGCGCGACTGCCCACACGCCACCGCCTTCTCCGCACCCGCCAGGAACTCCTTCACCAGATCGTGCCACGTCTGCTCGCGATCCGGCGGCTCACTCGGGTAATCCTGCTCGCCACCCAACGAGGCGTCGCCTCCGAGATCGTCCCCTTTGACCACGATCCGTTGCCACGTCGTCGCATGCCACAGTTCCTCGTAGATAGAGTGCGATGCCCCAGCCGGGCGTCGGGTGACCTGCTCAAGCGTGAGTCCAGAAAGCAGACGTTCTCGCGGACTGAACTCGCCGTCAAGAAAAAGGTGCTTCCACATTGCTTGTTTTCTTTCTAGTCTTTGCCGTCTCGAGATCTTGCTTAGCCACCTAACACCGCTGTTAACCGGCGAGCACCAAGCATCATTGATGAACCTTCATTGCGAGGATAATAGATAGTTTTCGATAAGGCGGGAAGCCGCATAACGACCGCGCATCACCTGCGAGCAACGCCACCCGGCCCGTTCGTCAGGTGTATGCGCATGTTAGGTGGCACGTCTGCAACCAGCACGTACCGCGGTCCTCCCCGCAATCACGCGACACCGCCCACTCTTACGATTCCCCGAGGAGCGCATCGCCATCCGTCATCGCCGATCCGAACATGATCCGATGACCATCAACGGTCACAACACAGAATTCCCTCATGCCCCATGGAGTATCGCCGATCTGGCTTATGGCCTGGCCCATCTTGGCACCGGCAGTGCAAACGGCCTCGTAGTACTTGTCGATTTCTTCTATCTCCACGTAGGCAAAGTACGAGTGATCTCCGAGTTTGGAAGGGTGTATCGCCTCTGGGCATCGTCCGGCCATGATTCTACAGCTGCCAAAGGTGTAGGCACGCCATCCCTCATCAAAGGCCTCTTCAACCTCAAAGCCCAGCACGTCTCTATAGAAAACGGTGGTCTTGTCTAAGTCGTGAACGGCGATGACGAATGAAGTACTGATGACTCTCGGCATGTGTACTTGTCTCCTCAAGCGTCAATCACATCGATTACAAACAATGCGGCTCCGAAGAATTCCATTACCACAATGGTCGACGAGGCGAGCACCTCCACCTAACGTTGGGCTTAAGCGACTCGCCCACGCAACTACGAATAAAGGCCGCTACTTGCGAGTCCGCTCCAAGCGCTTGTTCGACTCGCTTTAGATTGGAAGCGGTCAGCCCTGAGGAGCCAGTAAGACATATAGCACCACGCCAGCGATCGACGCTCCCACGTAAACGGCAACAAAAGATAGGATCACAAGCAGACCTTTAGTGCCGCGAGTCTTCACGACGTAATATGGCAGGATGAAGGGCCATGCGACATAGAGAAACAATCCCATATCAAATACCCAACTTAGACCGCGTCCGCGGCTATCCACACGTAGCCACCAACCAATGATCCAAAAGAAACCGAAGATGTAAATCAGAGTGAAAGTTGCTGGTGGCTCGGCATGACTAGCGCCATAGGCTCCAGCGGCTATCTGAGTCAGGACCAAGAATAAATAAAGCAAACCAGTCGGCGATGTGAGTTGCTTGAGGAGTTGTGTCATGTGTCGTAACGAGTAACAAGGAAGCGACGACGTTGCGCGTGAGCGGCTCGCCCACGCAACTCACCAAAGAGGCCCGCTGATGGCGAGACGTTCTGCCTCATACACCCACTTTCCCTGTGAGTAATTTCGGGCATCTCAGAGTGTAGTCGTCAATTTTTCGTAACTAGCTTTGGTTTCTTTGATCCACTCCGCAAAGGTAATGTGCTCTCCTGGTTGCTTCTGCATCTCCTCAAAATCATTGATGTGACGAAGCAACTCTAGTTTCCCATCTCTTAGACCGGCTTCAACTCTTTGTAGCAACCAATCCTTTGCCTTCTCGTCGAGAGACGGGAAGAGAGCCATCAGTTCGAGCGCGACTGATGCATCCGCAGTTCTGCCTAGTGCATAAGCCTGTTCTTTCAATGATTGCAGGCAAAACTTGAAGCCAAAAACATCTTGTCGATTGTTTCATCTTTCATCCTTACTACAAGTAAGACGTCCGATACGGTCCTCAAACTTAGTGTCAAACTTGTCACTCGGGACAGCCGCCGAACGTGGCGCTTGAGCGGCTCGCCCACTCAACTACCGACAAAGGCTACTCACAGGCGAGTTCGCCCAAGGGTTTGTTGGATGCCGCGCTTCACAGATCAAAAACCGTCACCCATTCTGCCTTCGACACACGGTACTTCAACTCTTGCATGAGGAACCTCATGGTGCCACGCATGTGGAATGCTCCGTAGAGAATACCAATCCTCTTTATCTTCTCTGAACCCTCATCATCAAACTTCCTAAGCCACTCGATCAACTTTTGATCTCGCTCAGCAACCAACAAATCATCTAATCCTTCAAAGCTATCATTCAGAATCTCCTCAGAGGATGGCAAATCTTCCAGGGCAATATTCTCGGCCAGCGTTTCCCTGGTCCCAAAGAGAAATAAGTACACGACGTAAACTGGAATAAGGATAATGAGCTGCGCCCTCAACATAAACGGCAGCGACGACCACCGCTCATCAAATAGGGGTCCCTTCATATCGGTGTTAAGAATCTTGTGCCGAAAACTCTCTACTTTCATGCCGTCCTGCTGAGTGACTAGATCCATCCTCCGAATCTTCTTAACGACTCGGTACGAGAGGGTAAGCAGATTCGCCCGCTTAGATGTGACGCCTTCTGCAAGAATCAAATCACAACCTGAGAGTCTCTCGCTTATTTCCTCATAAAACTTTCTCGAACCAACATGAATCATCGGGAAGATCAAGAACTCAAGGCCAGTATCGTCTCGGTTGAGCTGATAGACTGCCGATCGCACATTGAAAGAATTCTTTTCGATAAACTGCATTGGGTTGAACTAAGGAAGGCATCCAACGCTGCGTTTGAGCGGCTCGCCCACGCAACTTAACAAAGAAGCCCGCTCCTGGCGAATCCGCGCCAAGCGCTTGTTCGGCGCGGCGTCCCTAGAAATCAGACACCGCGCAATTTCTTAGGCTACTTGGCTTAACTGCTTCTCAATAGCATCGCACGCGACACGCACGCCGTTCTCAGTTTGCACTCGCCGCCGTAATTCTGTTGCCTTTTGCATATAACTTGGATTGTCAAATAGTTGCTTTAGTTCAATGGCGACACGTTCAGCGGTATATTGCTTTCGCATAATTGTACGTCCGATGCCCAACCGCACAACACGCGCTCCATTATCATATTGGTCGCCGCCGAACGGCATTACAAGCATTGGCTTTCCCGCACGCAACGCTTGTCCGGTTGTCCCGATGCCTCCTTGATGCACGATCATAGATGCGTGCGGAAAGATTTGAGCATAGGGCGCATAAGCAACGGCGATTACATTCCTGGGCAACGATTGAGGCGGTTGATTGAGCGGGTTATTGCCGACGAGCAGCACCGCACGTCTTCCAAGTCTCTGTGTAGCAGCGACACTCTCATCATAAAACCTGTCCGCATCCCAAACCGACGACGAGCCGAGCGTGAAAATAATTGGCGCTTCCCCTCCGTCTAAAAATTGTGCCA
>Ga0207691_10003999_pt1 | contig 14297 bp, 13 predicted proteins | sample KBSM13metaG_FD_184327 | JGI IMG/M metagenome (GOLD analysis project Ga0207691, IMG submission 184327) | Miscanthus rhizosphere microbial communities from Kellogg Biological Station, Michigan, USA - KBS M1-3 metaG (SPAdes) (version 2) | ecosystem: Host-associated > Plants > Roots > Rhizosphere >... | reverse complement strand
CCGGGAGGGCGCGCTGCAGGAGCAATGCGATGTAAAAGGATTTTGAGAGCGCTGTTATTTACTACGTCGTTTCGACTTTGGTTTAGAGAGAGTAGAGACGAGTTTTTCGAGTTCCGCCATTCGGCTCTTCAATTCTCTTACTTCCGTGGTCTCCGGTGATGCTGCACCTGTTTCGCGAACTGGAGGTCTTTCCGGGGCAGGAGGGGCGTTTCGATCGCGGGGTGCCTCTTGATTCGCCCGTGAAGTCTGCATGAAGTCGAAAGGATTCAACGGGCTGGGCATTGCACGATATGTGCTTTGATACAAATCGAGCATCGTCTTCATATAGTTCAGCGCACTTTCCTGGCTGGCACGGCCGGAAGTAACGACCATTTGACGAAGCAGATCGAGCGGGAAATTGGATTCAGGCGTCTTGGCGTCCTCCACAATTATCTGCGTCAGAATGAGCCGCGTGATGTCTTCGCCCGAAGCGGCATCGAGGACTTGCACGTCGTTGCCCTGTTGGAGTAGTTGCGCCACCTCTTCGAGATTTACGTAGCGGCTATTGGTGGTGTCATAAAGGCGCCGGTTCTCGTATTTCTTAATCACAACAGTTTTCTGCGCCATAATTTTCCAATTCTACCCCTTGACAGCGTCTCCGGAGCGGCGCAGCATACATACATGCTGCACTGCAGCATAAAACGCAGCGCACGCAGAGATGGAGGATGATATGGACGCTAACGAAGTTGGGAAAAAGGGACCGGTAACGGATGCCGTAGGCGAGCGACTCGATGTAATTGAATCCATGACGGATCTCTACTCCAACGGTATTGTGCGCCTGGCAGAAGTCCAGAAGAGGGGTCTGGAGATTGCAGTCAAGCACAACGCCGAGATAGTGAGCACTTTGAAGAAACAGGCGTTACCCGCCCCAGGCGCATTAATGCTTGATCTTGCCACCACGGCCTTTGAGCACTTTGCGGAAACTCAAAGGGGAGCGATTGATCTGGTAGTCGAGCAGACGCATGCCCTCGCCGGCGTGGTCAAGGAGCGCAAGATAAAGGCCACGGACACAATCGAAGAAGGAAAGAAGAGAGCCAAGGAAGCGATCGAGCACACGGTGGCAGCCCAGAAGACGGCCCTGGACTATACCGCAAAGCAGGCAAAAGCTGCCTTTGAAGCGGCCAAGCAGCAGTTCGGGTACCCTGGCACACCCGTAGGTGCGGCAGCCGATTCAATGCAGCGCGGCATGGAAGTTGTCGTCGAAGCACATAAGGATTTGCTCGACGTACTGGCAGAGCCGACCCTTCACTAATAGGGTAAGGGGCCCAGATCGGGGCGGAGGCTGGCTCCGTGGCGCTGCACTGTTGTGTATTGCCCATGCGAAAGCTCTCCGCCCGATTCAGGTATATGCTTTGTGTGAACTGAATCTCGGGGGGTGAACATGACCGCAGAACATGTAGATGCGGGGCCGCAGGTTGATCCATTCGAAGCCTTTCGCGGGATGCGCGACAAGTATCTCGAAAGCATGTCGAAGGTGATGATCGACGCGGTAAACACTGAGGAATATGCGCAGGCGACGGGTGCAATGCTGAACAACTATCTGACGTTATCCGCGCCTTTCCGTGAAGCTCTCGACAAAGCGATGTTGATGGCGCTGGAACAATTTTCTCTGCCATCCCGACAGCAAGTGATTGCTCTGGCCGAGCGCTTCACGAATCTCGAAATGAGATTGGATGATATCGACGCGAAATTGGATTGCATCCTGGAGTCTCGATCGGCGAGCCAGCCTTCGGCCGCAGGCGTTTCTCCGGGCGGCGCGGGACACTCCTCAATATCCGAGGCGAAGCCTTTGCATCAAGGGAACAGCAGAAAGGGTCAGAGACCGAAATGACTCCTGCTACTGCATCATCCAACAACTGGTCCGTTCTGGAACGAAAACTAGGGACCTTTAATCGATTGATGACCACGAAGGCGGCCATTGGTCAAACGCCGAAAGATCTGATCTGGACACTGAATAAAGCAAAGCTTTATCGCTATGTCCCTGTCGTTCCTGCCGAAGCAAGGCATCGGGTACCTCTGCTTCTTGTTTTTGCTTTGATGAACCGTCCTACGATAATGGACCTGCGTCGCGGCCACAGTTTCGTCGAGTATATGGTCGGTCGGGGGTATGACGTTTATCTCCTGGATTGGGGAGTTCCCGGACCAGAGGATAAGGACCTGAAGTTCGACGACTATGTCCTCGACTATATGCCGAGGGCAATTCGGAAGATGAAGTCGGTATCCGGGTCAAGTGAATTCAGCATGCTGGGCTGGTGCATCGGCGCCATTCTTACAACGATCTATGCCGCGATGAGGCCGAACGACGGTCTGCGTAATCTTCTTCTTCTGACTGCCCCACTCGATTTTTCTAACCCGGAGAAATTGACCTTTGCACGCTGGACAGATGAGAAGTGCTTTGATGTTGATAAAGTTCTAGCCACCTTTGGCAATATGCCGGGAGAGATGATCGACTACGGCGCCAAGGCCCTGAAACCCGTTGAGAACTACGTCACGAACTTTTGTAAGCTGTGGGACAACCTCGATGATCCGCGTGCTATAGAGGCGTGGCACGCGATGAATACGTGGGTCACAGATATCTTTCCGATGGCCGGCGGCGCCTATCGACAACTGATTGTGGATTTCTACCGCAACAATCGCTTGATGAAGGGTGAGCTGAAGATTCGCGGGGAGCTCGTGCATTTGAATCGGCTTCGGGCAAATCTCTTCAATGTAATCGCCGAAGCTGATCACATTACCCCGCCCTGCCAATCAGAGGCGATTCTCTCGAAAGTCGGCAGCACTGACACAGAGATTTACCGCGTGCGAGGCGGCCACATCGGAATCATGGCAGGAAGTAGCGCACACAAACAGACATGGCCGCACATCGACCGTTGGCTCGGGGCCCGGTCAGATTGATCGGGCCCTCAGCCCTACATGTAGACTCCGCCGTTGATGTTGATCTGCTGCCCAGTAATGTAGTCACCGTCGCAGATGAGGAAGGCAGCAGCCTTCGCTATTTCCTCCGGCAGAGCAAGGCGGTGCATTGGGACCTTCTCCTTGATTTGTTCCAAACGATCGGCCGGTATCTTGTCTGTCATTTCGGTTGAGGTGAACCCCGGCGCAATCACATTGGCGGTAATGTTGTATTTTGCCAGTTCCAAAGCCAGTACTTTCGTGAATGCGATCAAGCCACCTTTGCTGGCCGCGTAGTTCGCCTGACCGAAGTTGCCCGCCTGCCCGACAAACGACGCCACGTTTACGATCCGACCATAGTTCCGATCGATCATCGACGGCAATGTTGCGCTTGTGCAGTAGAAGGCGCCATTGAGATTGGTATCAATAACTTCAATCCAATCGTCGTCGGTCATCTTGCGGATGCTTCGATCTCGGGTGATGCCCGCGTTGTTCACGAGGATGTCGATTCGCTCGTAGGTGGCAAGCACATCCTGGACGACCCGTCGTGCGTCTGTGTGCTCTGATATATCGCCCTGGAAGATCTCGCTGACGCCGCCCATGTGGGTGATTTCCGCTCTGACCTCATCCGCACGAAGGACGTTCGAACGGCAATTTATGGCTACCGTTGCTCCCCGATTGGCGAGTTCCAATGCGATCGCGCGTCCGATGCCGCGAGAGGCTCCAGTTATGAATGCGACTTTGCCGGCCAGAGATTTCGATACCGGAACGAATACTTCGGGAAAAGCTGATGTTGCCATGGAAAACTCCTTTCATCGGTTGCTTTCTCAATTCATGGACTGGAAGATCGCGGCGATACCTTGCCCGCCACCGATGCACATAGTCACGAGGGCAAACTGCCCGCCAATTCGGTGCAACTCGTGAATTGCTTTTACGGTCACAATCGCTCCGGTTGCTCCGAGAGGATGACCGAGAGAAATGCCGCTGCCATTGGGGTTCGTTCTTTCGAAGGGCAGTTCTAACTCGCGCCGCACAGCGAGTACCTGGGCCGCGAAAGCTTCGTTTGCCTCGAAGACATCGATCTTGTCGTTGTTCAAGCCTGTGCGCTCGTAGACCTTCCTTACTGCAGATATGGGGCCGATTCCCATTACCCCGGGCTCGACGCCTGTTACTGCATAATCGATCAATTTAGCGATCGGCTTCAGGCCCCGCTCTTCTGCTGCACGCGCTTCCATCAAAACCACAGCTGCAGCTCCGTCATTAATCGTGGACGCGTTTCCAGCGGTGATTGTGCCGTCTTTGTCGAAGGCTGGTTTTAGCTTGGCAAGATTCTCCATGGTTGCATCGATACGCGGCGATTCGTCGGTATCGAAAAAAGTGCTGCCTTTGCGGCTCTTGAGTTCGACTGGAACGATCTGGCTCTTGAACCTTCCCGTCTCGATTGCGCATATAGCTCGACGATGACTTTCCACTGCCAGCGCATCCTGATCCTCGCGGGTGATGCCCCACTTGCGTGCGACGTTCTCCGCAGTGAGGCCCATGTGGATTTCATCGAAAGGATCAGTGAGCGAGGCGACCAACACGTCAACGGCCATGGTGTCATTCATTCGCGCACCCCAGCGCACCGCATTCAACCAATAGGGCGCCCGGCTCATTGACTCGGTTCCGCCGCCTACGGCCGCATCAGTGTCTCCGTGAACGATCATCTCGGCGGCCGACAGAATTCCCTGCAGACCGCTGCCGCACATCCGATTGAGAGTGAGTGCGGTCGTCTGTACTGGCAATCCGCCGCGCAAAGCTGCCACGCGGGAGAGATACATGTCCTTTGCGTCCGTGTGAATCACGTTGCCGAATGCAACCCCTCCGATGTCAGAAGTGGCGATGCCTGAACGCTTTACGCTCTCGCGCACAACATTGGCCGCGAGCTCAGTGGGCGGAATATCCTTCAGAGCGCCGCCGAACTTGCCTACCGCCGTCCTGACTGCGCTTAAAACTACAACTTCTCGATTTGTCATAACCCGAGTCCTTTCCAGATGTGGACTGTTTTTTCTGTGCGGACAAAATGGTTGCCGCACTGGTCTAAGTCGTCCATTACGTGCGGAATTGCCCTTCGTCGCCGAATTCGATGGCGACAGACAAACGAAGCTTTCCTGGGGGAAGAACTGATTTCAGAAGCCACAGCCCCGCAGCCCGGCAATATGCGCCCGGAGGTCGTAAAAATTACGTCCAAGAGGATCGGCGCGTGATTTTTCTGGTTACTATCGCTTTTTATTGTTCGAGCATCTTTCCCAAGATGCACTGCAGCATTTATTATGCTGCAGTGCAGCGGATAAATTAGGGTTCGAGGAGAGCAGCCATGGAGTTCGCTAGAGTTCAAAATGAAACGAAGAACGTGCCAATGATGCCGTTCACTCTGGAAGGAAAGACTGCGCTTGTGACCGGTGCCGGTCGCGGAATCGGGAAGGCGATTGCAAAGCGTCTCGTCAGCGCCGGAGCCCGGGTGATGATCAACGACCTGGATGAGGGCATGTTGCTTGAATCGGCGGCAGAGCTGTCGCAACCAGACCGGGTAAGCCATGTCGCCGGAGACCTGACGGATCCTGCGATTCCGGAAATGATCGTTCACGCAACGCTCACTGAATTCAGCTCGATCGACATCATCGTGAACAACGCCGGATATAGCTGGGACAATGTCATCCAGAAAACCACAGACGAGCAGTTCCAGGCGATGCTTGAGATACATCTCGTAACGCCCTTCCGCATCCTTCGCGCCGCATCTGGATTCCTCCGCGAGTCTGCAAAGCGGGAGATCGCGGCCTCCCAGCGCGTGATGCGCAAGGTAGTCAACATTACCTCGATTGCCGGGACGGACGGGAATCCTGGCCAGGCCGGCTATTCGGCAGGAAAAGCCGGGATAATCGGCCTCACGAAGACGCTGGCGAAAGAATGGGGCCGGTACAACGTAAATGTGAACGCAGTTGGCTTTGGACTCATTGAAACGCGGCTGGTGCAGCCGTTGACGGATGCTGGGGCGAAGATGGAAATGCACGGCCATCAGATTCGACTCGGAGTCCAACCCAGTCTGTTGGACTCGGTGAAGAACACGTGCCCCCTCGGCCGGCTTGGAACTCCGGAAGAAGCCGCAGGAGCGGTGCTTTTCTTTTGCAGCCCACTATCTGACTATGTGACTGGAGAAGTCCTGATCTGCGGAGGGGGACTTCACTTCTGACGAAATCCCCCTACCGAAGTTGCTATTCAGGGATACCGAGGCACGACTCGTCGAACACGTATCCCTCAAGATCTTCTTTCTCCACGAGTTTATAAACTGCCAGGTAATTCTCCAGGCTGAACTCCTGACCGGAATCAAAGGAAACCAGGCGTGGCTTTCTTTCCGCCTGAGGAGGATGGACGATTTCTAAGACAGACGAATACTGCACACTGTCACCTCCCGGGGGCAATGGGAACTTTCTCGGACCAGAACGGGAATCCGAGGAACACATGTCAACACGGCGAAAACTTTCGTACCGTGATTGCTGTCACAGGTGATAGTGAGACGGATGGCTGCAATTCAATTTTTGCCTTGTTTTCAGTGCACTTTCGCTGGCTCAGGCTTGCCAAAGTGAAATTGAAGCAGCGCGCTGTCCCTTCTTCTCAAAAGCGCTCTCCTGTGGATGGCAGTCCATGTCAACGCCCAGAAGTGGAACCGAACGCACCAAGGAGGCCGGCGTTTCGAAGAATGCGGCGTACTTTTTTGGGGGAAATGGATAGAGCCACTGCGACTCGCGTTATATTCCGGCCTTCGCGCAGCCAAACCTTGGGGATAACGATCTCGGCAAACTCTTCGGTTACCTGCTGGAACGTCTTGTCCCCGACCAACCCCTCGGACCATCCGCGGAGCGCGTCGTTGATTCCCGATGCCTGCACAATGTGCGATTTCAGGGCCGCCAGATCGTCAACGAGATGGTCGCTTTCGCCAGCGCCGATCAGGTTTGTCGCTTCGCTCGCGCACTTCTTGGCCAACTCCCATTCCTGGAAGAATTCGTTGGCCGCTGTCATGCCCCGAGCTATGTAAGCGGCTGCGAGCAGTCGTCGGTTTTGTGTATGCTTTGCCAGTTCCAGAGCCTCATCGCTAAATTCTCTTGCGTGATTCGCGTGCAAGGCAGTATCCACGTCCTCGCCTAGTTGTTCCTCGATCTTCGCGTTCTCGGTCGCTGTCTGCAAAATTCGTGCGCGCGCCATGAGAATATGGTCGTTCTTTTCATGCCCGATTTGATAGGCCTCTATCGCCTCCTGTGCGGCGCGGTCGATATCACCACCGTCCAAGTGCAGATACCCCGAGTTGACAATGACTGCTCCGAGGCCCACGGAATGGCCGTGCATCGAATAGATCTCTCGCGCTCGCTGCAATTGCGAAATAGCCTCACCGCAGAGTTGTTGATATCGTGCGCGAATGTTTGATGCACTACTGGTTGCGAGTCCTGAGCGTCCCGCGCCGCGAACCGGATTTGGCTTGCTCGCTCGCGAGTCAATCCTCTTGCGAAGTTGGAGGGCGAGAAGGCGCTTAACATATGCGGCATTCACCAAGGCCCTGGCGAGATTCCGATGATTGGGATTTCCTTCTGAATAAATTGCGATTGCGCGATCGAAATGATCTAACGCTTTGGCATATTCCCCGGAGCGGCGCACAATGCGCCCTCGTGCTGATTCGATGTTGCCACGAGCCAGATAATGATCCGTACGTTCGAGAGTTGCCTCGGCGTGTGTGAGCAATCGCAGCGCTTCTTTTCTTAATCCCCTCTGAAACAGAAGCCAACTTTCATGAATCTGGATGACTGCGGTAAACATGGCATTCTGATGGCTCTTTTGCGTCTGCTCGCGTGCGAGCACGATTTCTTTGAGCGCCAGTTCGTATTCGCCTTTCTTCCTGTGTGCCCGCCCTTTCCAAAAATGAGCAAGCGCGATTAGCGGCTGATCTGCCGAGACTGCTTCGGTTCTCAAAACGAAGTCCAGCGTCTCAATTGCCTGGTCTACTTCTTCCGCGTAGAGGGCTCGAAACGCCTCGACCATGCGCAGACGAATATAGTCTTCGAGCGACAATCTTCTGCGACATTCAATTGGGAATCTTGCAAGGAGCGAATCGAGAAGATGATGGTCTCGATAGCCGATGTCGACCCACTGCGCAATCAAAAGGAGAAGCTCGGTCGCATGGGATTGGCTCGGCGTAAGCTTCTCCCATACTCCATCTGCGTCATCGAGCATCGCTACGCCTTCTGACACGTGCCTGAGATCAAGAGCGCGGCTTAGTTTTCGAACAAACTGCGATTCGATCGTCATAGCCCGCCGATTTCTTCCAGAAATCCAATTCGGTCGGTTGTCGCGCAATTTGTATACGCGACCAGTGTGATCACGAGCTAACCACCGCCGAAGCAGCCAGCAAACTGAACCAATGACCCGACGAACCACTGATGCGGCGCCTGATTATCGCTCTGCGTGGGTATAGATGTCCACCCGTCCGAATCGGACCGGCTTCCTTGCGCGGATTGGTAGTGTGCGGTTTACTCACATCACATTTCGATTGGCGGCTGGAGAGAGCCGGCTCGATTGGAGGCGGATATGCACAACCGATATTCAGGGACTCGTTGGGGCTCGGCTCGCTGGAGTGGAATAAGTCGCACATATCAAGCTCGAGACGTCGAACGCCTTCGAGGAACTGTCCATGTGGAACACTCACTCGCGAGAGCGGGGGCGGAGAAGTTCTGGCGCATGCTTCATGAGGAGAAATTTATCCCGACGCTTGGAGCACTCACGGGAAACCAGGCAGTTGAAATGGCCAAAGCAGGTCTGAAAGCCATCTATCTGAGCGGTTGGCAGGTTGCGGCTGATGCAAATCTTGGCGGCCAGATGTATCCGGACCAGAGTCTCTATCCCGCGAATAGCGTTCCGAACGTGGTGCGTTCGATTAATAACGCACTGATGCGCGCCGACCAGATCGCGCATGCTGACGGGCAGCACACAATCGACTGGATGTTGCCGATCGTCGCGGATGCTGAAGCGGGATTCGGCGGAGTTCTCAACGCTTTCGAATTGATGAAAGGCATGATCGAAGCCGGTGCGGCGGCAGTCCATTTTGAGGATCAGCTGTCCTCCGCGAAGAAGTGCGGGCACATGGGAGGCAAGGTGCTGGTGCCGACCAGAGAGGCAATTCAGAAGCTCATCGCGGCGCGTCTTGCGGCCGACGTGCTCGACGTGCCCACAGTTTTGATCGCGAGAACCGACGCGAATGGCGCCCATCTCATTACCAGCGACTGTGATCCGGCGGATCTGCCTTTTCTTACTGGTCAGCGAACAATCGAGGGGTTCTTTAACTTCCGCGGCGGAATAGATGCTGCCATCGCGCGCGGCCTGGCTTACGCACCTTATGCAGACATGCTTTGGTGTGAAACTTCAGAGCCAAGCTACGAGGAAGCAAAACGATTCGCCACAGCGATTCACTCCGAATTCCCAGGGAAGCTTCTGGCTTACAATTGCTCGCCCTCATTTCATTGGAAGGCCAAGCTGAACCAGCGGGAAATCTCTCAGTTTCAGCGCGAGTTAGCCACACTTGGCTATCGCTTTCAATTCGTGACGCTCGCGGGTTTCCATGCCCTGAATCTCTCTGCATTCGAACTCGCTCACGAATACGCACAATCGGGAATGTCTGCTTATTCTCGGCTACAGCAACGCGAATTTGAATTGGCAGAGAGCTTCGGTTACGGCGCGGTGAAACACCAGAAATTCGTTGGCACCGGCTACTTCGACGATGTCGCGAATACGATTACCGCCGGAAGGACGTCGATCTGCGCTCTCCCGGGTTCCACCGAGGAAGAACAGTTTGAGGTGAGCCAAGGTGCAGCGACAATCGACGAGGACTTTGTGATTCCAGTGTCAGGCGATTGAGAGATCGCAGTTGGTTCGAACAGAAAAGGTAGCTGCCAGAAAGGAACATCATTCCATGAGCGCAACTCTGCAAATGACCGAGCTTGCAGCGAGGAGCAGAACCGCAGCGAGCGAAATACTCACGCCGGAAGCGGTGGAATTCCTGAGTGCTCTCGACCGCCTCTTCGAATCGCGGAGAATCGACTTGCTTTGCGATCGTCACAAGCGTCAGCTCAAGTACGACTCCGGCAAGTTGCCGCGGTTCCCGGTTGAGACTCTTCGGATTCGCGAAGCGCAGTGGACTGTTGCTCCAATTCCGTCGGATCTGCTCGACCGCCGGGTTGAGATCACTGGACCGGCTGAAAGAAAGATGGTGATCAATGCGCTGAACTCAGGCGCGAACGTCTACATGGCGGATCTCGAAGACTCCAACGCGCCAACCTGGAGCAATTGCCTTGAAGGTCAGAGAAACGTTTGCGATGCTAACCTGCGAACCATCGAATTCAGTTCGCCCGATGGAAAGCTCTACCGGCTGAATGCAAAACCGGCGGTGCTCTTTGTTCGACCACGTGGATGGCACATGGTGGAGAAGCACTTTCCCATTCACGGAAGGCCGATTTCAGCGTCTCTGTTCGATTTCGGGCTGTATTTCTTTCACAATGTCCGTACGCTTTTGGAGCGCAATACAGCTCCGTATTTCTACCTGCCCAAACTGGAAAGCTACCGGGAAGCTCGGCTATGGAACGATGTATTCGTATTTGCCCAGGAATATGTCGGCATTCCTACGGGAACGATCCGCGCCACGGTGTTGATCGAGACCATCTCTGCGGCATTTGAGATGGACGAGATTCTGTATGAGCTGCGCGAGCACTCCGCCGGTCTGAACTGCGGGCGCTGGGATTACATCTTCAGCTTCATCAAGAAGTTCAGAAACAACCCAAAGTTCATGCTCCCGGAACGTGGCGGCATCACGATGGAACAGCCATTCCTCCGTGCCTACGTGCAGTTGCTGATTCACACGTGCCACAAGCGCGGCATCCATGCAATGGGAGGCATGGCCGCCCAGATTCCGATCCGTGACAACCCGGAAGCCAACGAAAAGGCCATGGAACGTGTCCGCAAAGACAAACTTCGTGAAGTGCTCGCCGGGCACGACGGCACATGGGTCGCACACCCCGGCTTGGTCCCCGTTGCAAAGGCCCTGTTCGATGAACACATGGAGGGCCCGAACCAGATTAAGCCGCCATCTAAGTTGACCTCGTCGATTACCGAGAATGACCTTTTGGAGATTCCGCTTGGTCAACTGACCGAGGAGGGCTTCGTTCGAAATGTGGACATTGCATTGCAGTACATCGAATCTTGGCTGCGCGGGAATGGCTGCGTCCCCATTTACAACCTGATGGAAGATGCTGCGACGGCAGAGATTTCTCGTGCGCAACTCTGGCAATGGATCCGCTTCGGTGCTCGCCTAAGCAACGGCCGCAAAGTTGATCGTCACATGCTGGACTATGCCCTGTGGAACGTCTTGAACCGAACGAAGCAGAGCCTGGGTGTTGAGGGGTTTGCTCTCTCCAAGTTTGAACGAGCGGCCGAGTTGCTCATTTCTCTTTCCACGGGGGAGTTCCAGGAATTTCTTACCACTGCCGCATACTCTGAATTCGCTTGATCGGCTCGGAGTGTTCATCGAAGATAAGGCAGCTTTAGGCTGACTGGCGCTGAGATCCCATCCTCTTTCGGTAGGTAGAACATCTGGAACCCTTTCACACACGTTGGCGAAGACAAGACTAGAGAGAGCCCTCCCCCCCGAGCGGTTTCCTAACTCACACCTTAGGGAACCGCCGTACTTCACGATCCGGCTGTTCGGGTCTCTATACAGTTGAGACTCAGAATCGATTGCTTTGGCCCGGATTGTGTCCGCGATTTGAAAATCAGGCCTATCTCGACTCTGATTGAGATCTGGTCACGGTGTTGTCATTGATAGGGTTCGCGGGCGCAGGGAGAAGTCTGTACCCGTCGCGCGTGCGAATGTGGTATTTCTGCAGATCCTTACCTACCAGCTTCACTTTGATCGAGCGCCAGCCGCGGTTGGGGTTGGGTTGTGGATAGTAGCTCAGGGTGTAAAGGTGAAACAGGTCCTCGCGAATCGAACCGAACGCCTGTTTCTCCTGCAGCCAGTTCTTCGCAAAATATGCTTTACCGCCGGACCCCTTGCTGACGCGTTCAAATGCAGCGGCGGATATCGGATCGTCTTGGGCCTGCTGTGTACTGACGATATAGATAATTGTTCCGGTGGATTGTGCCAGCTCCGCCACATCTTCCGGAGGAACCGCGCTGGCGTTGTCAGGACCGTTTGAAAAAACCACGATTGCCTTTCGTCCTCGGAGCGGAATGGTGTCTTTTACCGTCAACAGCAAACTGTTATAGAGTGCGGCATCGTCGCCAGCGACCGTATTTCTCACACCGCTCACAACACGGAACTGGTCGGAAGTGAGGGAAGTCATACGCGAAAGGTCGCGACTGTAAGAATAAAAGGCTAACTTGCTCGAGTCGTCCATGGAGCGGATAAAGTCGACGATTGCATCCTGAGCAAATACAAAGCTTCGGTACATGTAGTTACTTGTGTCGAAAAGAATGAATAGACTCGCGTCGGAGGGGTGTGGAACCGTCAAGTCGGTTAGGGGGTCCGGCGTTGAATTATCGTCTGGTGATTTGATTGAGCCCTTCCGCGTGACCTCCCTTGAACTTTGGTCGGGATCGCTGCTTTGCTCGAAGGTGGAAATCTTCTGAGAAATCTTATCCTCGGTAATGGAGAAGTCTTCCGGGCGAAGGCCAGTGACATAGTTTCCCTTGTTATCAGTAACGGCCACGTTGAGCTGAACAAGGACGACGTTTACGCGCAGACGTAGAGGGTCGTCTTGAGCGGGTGGATGCGATTCAATGCTCTGCGAGAAGCAGAGGCACGAGATTACTCCGAAGCTGGCGAGAGATTTTTTGGCCATAACCAGTCCAATACTTCCTGCGTGCGTCTATTGCCGGGCAATAGTAGTCGCGACCTGGGGGTTAATTTTGCCTTGCCGAAACTCCTCCCCCGTTTCCTGCATGGCTCGCAGTAATGCGGGCCAATCGTCGATGTTGCTGGCAAAGATATTGGCGACCATACGTCGGGTCAACGCTGGTACCAATACGTTGAGCATTACCGGGGAATAGCCCATCTCGTCGGCGAGACGCGCCCAATAGAGATTGTTAGATTCCCAGGACTCGGCCAGCAACCTGCTGGCGCTCCCCCCGAAGAGAGGCAGTGGCCGCATCGTAAGAATCGTCGGGGAATTGCTGAGAAGCAATGCTGGATGTGGAGTTCCGAAGTCCGACTCTAAGCGCTCCGAACTTGCAATGGCTGGGTCGCTTCGAGAAAGTTCTTCTAACTCCCGGCACGCGGACCCCGACTCTGAAACCTGCTCAGGATGTCTGTTCCGGAATTCGACAGCCAGATAGAACATGTCTGCCGGGAGCTCCCGAGAGACCGATGCTGTGGCGGTTCCCTGACTTTGCAAAGCCAACCTTGCCGACTCCAGGCGGTCCGGCGTCATGCGATCAGAGAGAATGCTGATTACTTCTGCCCTTAACTCCTCGTTTGTTGCCGCGGCGGTGAAGAGTTCTTCCCCTGCGCGTTGATAAAGAGCTGCCGAATGCAATTCACTTCGGCTAACGGTCCACCAGCGCGGCAGGATTGCGGAAACGAGAAGGCCAGGTGCCGTCTCCTTCCAGACAAGAGCCTGTACGTTCTTAGGCGAAATGAAATCCTGTTCCGTCGACGCCAGAGCATACGGCAAATCGGCGAGCGACCCAATCAGAAAAGCTCCGCCCCCGGCTGTTGCGCCGACTCCGATCAAACCTGGAGGTCCCCAGACCTGTTCGGTACCCCGTACGGAGACCGAAGAGAAGTCATGTGACCGGACAAACAGCGGATTGTTGTGAAGGATCTCCGCACCTGGCGGTTCATAGTATGCATAGTTCAAGCCAACAAGCGTGTCCCTTAAAAAAGGCGTGAGTTGACCGCGGGCGGACTCAAGTTGAGCGGGCGAGGCACCAGATCGAATAATCTTGGCAAGGTCGGTTCGTACCTGCAACTCCGCATGGCGATTGACATAGACCACCGGGGACCACTGAACCTTTTCTCCGCCTGTGAAGATCGGACGCGGCATTTCAAATTCACGCAGGCTACCGGCGAGTGGAAGTAATTGGCTTCCTAAGTCTGCGCCGTGCGCCATCTGGGTCAACCCGTCGTATAGCCCGAAGAGGGTATCCAAAGACACCAGCCGTTGATCATCCAATACGGATCGGATTCGCCTTGCCATTTCCTGATGGACACGCTGGCCGTCTTCACTGCTCTGCTGTGGACCTGCCAGCAGATCAACAATCTGGTCCTGGGAAAGATTTGAGTTGCCCGCTGC
>Ga0207691_10003992_pt1 | contig 14317 bp, 17 predicted proteins | sample KBSM13metaG_FD_184327 | JGI IMG/M metagenome (GOLD analysis project Ga0207691, IMG submission 184327) | Miscanthus rhizosphere microbial communities from Kellogg Biological Station, Michigan, USA - KBS M1-3 metaG (SPAdes) (version 2) | ecosystem: Host-associated > Plants > Roots > Rhizosphere >... | reverse complement strand
GTCAGCCGAGCTCTCGTCGCACGAGAGCCGCGATCCTACCACAGAGGTTCTCGGCTTCCTGAGCCGTCTCGGCCTCTGCCAGAACCCGAATGACGGGCTCTGTTCCGGAGGGACGGACGAGGACGCGGCCTCCATCTCCGAGCTCGGCGTTGAGCCGGGCGACCTCTTCCCCAATTGCGGGCGTGAGCCGTCGATTGGCGACGGCGACGTTTTCCATGCTCTGCGGAAAGCGAGTCAGGACGCTCGTGACCTCGGCAAGCGGGCGACCGTGCAGCGCGGCGCAGAGTAAGAGCGCGGCAACCAAACCGTCGCCGGTGACGTGACCGTCGAGCCAGATCAGGTGACCAGATTGCTCGCCGCCGAGAATTCCGCCCTCGCGGCGGAGCGCCTCGAGGACGTAACGGTCGCCGACGTCGGTCGTGACGACGCGGATGCCGTTCTCGGCCATCAACCGGTGGAGTCCCATGTTCGCCATCACGGTCATGGCAACGAGCTCCACGTTTCGGTCGAGGGCCAGCACCCCGACGATCTGGTCGCCGTCGACGACGTCACCGTTGGCGTCCACGGCAAGCATGCGATCGCCGTCACCGTCGAAGGCCACGCCGAGGTCGAGGCGAAGCTCGGTCACGGTTCGCTGAAGCGCGCGTAGGTCGGTCGCGCCGCAGGCCACATTGATGTTCATGCCGTCGGGCTCGTTTCCGATTGCGGTGACTTCCGCGCCGAGCTCCGTGAACGCCTGGGGCGCGAGCCCGGAATACGCGCCGTTCGCGCAGTCGACGCCGATCTTCAGCCCCGTGAGATCCGTGCCGAAGCGTTCGACCACGTGCTCGAGGTAGCTGTCGGTTGCGACGTCGACCTCGTCGATCTCGCCGCCACCCGTAGGAGGGTCGTCGAGCAGCGCTTCGATCTCCTCCTCTTGCGTGTCGGAGAGCTTCTGACCGTCGCGGTCGAAGAACTTGACGCCGTTGTACTCGGGCGGGTTGTGCGACGCAGTGATCACGCAGCCGAGGTCGAGGGTCAGGAGCGCGACTGCGGGTGTCGGCAGCACTCCCGCGACGACCGCGCTTCCGCCCGCAGAGGCGATGCCTCGCGCGAGGGCGTCTTCGAGCTCCGGGCCTGATGCACGCGTGTCGCGCCCGACGAAGATGCGGCCGCGGCCGCACCAGATCGTCGCGGCACGGCCGAGCCGTTCGACGAGATCAGCGGTTAGTTCCTTGCCGACGACGCCACGGACACCGTCCGTGCCGAAGTATTGGCGCGCCACCTACCGCTTGCTGAACTGCGGCGCCTTGCGCGCCTTGTGCAGGCCCGCCTTCTTGCGCTCGACGATCCGAGCGTCGCGCGTCAGGAAGCCGGCCCGCTTGAGCGGAATGCGCAGCTCCGGGTCCGCCTCGACGAGCGCACGGGCGATTCCGTGCCGAACGGCACCTGCCTGGCCGCTCGGACCGCCGCCGTGCACGCGCACCCGGATGTCGTAGGTCCCCTCGGCCCCGGCGATCTGGAGCGGCGCGAGTGCAGATGTCCGGTGCGCCTGGCGCGGGAAGTAGTCCTCGATCGTGCGGCCGTTGAACCAGGTGACGCCGTCGCCGGGCCGGAGGATGACGCGGGCGACCGAGGTCTTCCGCTTGCCCGTTCCTCGGTATTGCGCGATCTGGCTCATGCGTCCTCCCACTTCAGCGGCTGTGGCGCCTGCGGCGCGTGTGGATGCTCGGGGCCTGCGTAGATCTTGAGCTTGGTGATCTGCTGGCGGGCCAGCCGATTCCTCGGAAGCATTCCTTTGACCGCCTTGCGCAGGACCTCTTCCGGCCTTCGCGAAAGCTGTTCGCGAAGCGTCCTGCTGCGAATCCCACCGGGATAACCCGAGTGGCGGTAGTAGCGCTTCTGGTCGAGCTTGTTGCCGGTGACCTGGATCTTCTCCGCGTTGACGACGACCACGAAATCCCCCGTGTCGACGTGCGGCGTGTACTCCGGCTTGCCCTTGCCGCGGAGCATGTCCGCGATGCGGGTCGCGAGCCGGCCGAGCGTCTGCCCGTCGGCGTCCACCACGTACCAGTGGCGCTCGATCTCTCCAGGTTTGGCGGTGTAGGTCTTCATCTCACGGAAAAGGCGGACTAGGGCGTCCGCCGGCGCAAAACTGTAGCAGCCCTGCCCGAAATTCGGCCGCTCCGCCATGGGATGGATGCCGGATATAAGGAGCAGCGGTGGCGCTAGCCGCGAGCCGGCCGACGGCGACCAGGCGGCGGCTCTCCGCGAGCTCCTCGAGGAAGGGCCGCGAGGCGAGGATCTCGAGCCGGGTCGGACGCCGGTTCGACGTCTCCGTCCCCGGGTGGGTGGGCACGACGTTCCAGCACAGGGCGTCCAGCTCGAGTTCGGCGAGGACCCGCTGCACGACCGTGGCCGTCGCCTCCGCCGGTCCGCTGCCGCTGAGTTGACGCTCCGAGGTGAACGGCAGACCGGAGATCCGGGCACCGCGATAGCCGGGGGCCTCACCCACGAGAAGGAGCGATCCGCCGGCATGATCTTCCAGATAGGCCCGAAGCCGGCGGCGCCGGGTCTGCGCGCCCGCTCCGTCACGGTAGAAATTGAACGTCGTGCCGATGCGCGCGGCCGCGAGGCGCCTTACGAACCTTTCAGGGTCCACATCGTCACTATGCTCATGCGGGTGAGAGGACGCACCGCCGCGCTCGTTGCGGCCTGCGCGGTGGTCGGCGCCCCAGCTGCAGCCGCCGCACCGCCGCAGGGGTTCCAGTCGAACGCGAGCTTCTCGGCCAGCTACGCCCAGCGCGGCGTGACCGCCGTGGCGGCGACGTCGCAGCGAGTGAGCTGCTACGCGCCGGAGGTCTTCTACCTCGCCAGCCTCACGCCGTCGCAGGGATATCCCGACGGCGGCACCACGCTCTGCAACGGCGCCGCCACGACGGGTGAGGACATCGGCCCGTATCCGCTACAGGACCTCAAGAACCCCCCGGCGCGCGCGAAGGACTTCTCCGAGTCGGATCTGCACGTCGATCCGACGAACCCTCGCCACCTGATCGGCGTAAGCAAGTGGATCGTGAACGCCGAGGGCTATAACCACCTGACTGGTTTCTTCGAATCCTTCGACGGCGGCGCCACGTGGCCGCAGCAGGGTCACATCCCGGGCTACGAAGCATGGACGGACAACTCGGATCCGGTCGGCGCATTCGACCCCTGGGGAAACTTCTACGCCGTCGTCTTCCCGTACATGTTCTCGTACATCGCGAGCGGCCAGCACTTCTTTCTCTCGCCCGACGTCAACCCGACGCTGCCGCGCTCAGGCCTGGGAGTGGCGGTCCGGCCGAAAAACGCAGCCGCGGCCTCGACGTGGAACACGACCCACGGCGGTCAGCTCGACTTGATCGAGCGCACGCCGTTCAACGGAAGCAACGTCTTCGACAAGCAGTGGCTGGCGATCGATACGAACCGCCACAGCCGCCACTTCGGACGGGTGTACGTCTCGTGGGCGATCGGCAACGACGACAGCGGACTTCGGATCTATCTGTCGTACGCGGACGCGCGCCGAAACGGAACGCATACGAACTGGTCGCGGCCGAGGCTCGTCCTTCCTCAGGCCCAGCGTGTCGGTGACAACGGCTCGCTCCCTCGAGTTGCGCCCAATGGAACAGTCTGGCTCGCCACCTCGAGCTTCCGAAGTGGAGACGAGCCGTTCACGATGTCATTGACCTCTTCGCGCAACGGAGGCAGAGCGTGGGCCCGTCGCAGCGTGATCGTGCGTCACAGCGTGAACGGGTATCGCAACACGAGCTTTCGCGCGGCGTTCGGCGAAGCGTTTATCGTCGGCCCGCGTAAGGTCGGTCGCTTCTATCCGCTATATGCGGCGTACGAGCAGTCGAGCGCCGGCGGGACGAAGCTCTTCCTCCGCGGCTCGTTCGACGGCGGCCGTCACTGGGGCCCCTCCAGGCAGATCAACGACGCCTCCGGGGAAGGCGATGCTCTTCAGCCCAATCTCGCCGTTGCGCCGAACGGAACCGTTGCGGTGGCGTTCTACGACCGCCGGCTCTCGTGCCCGGCGCGCGACACGACGGACGCGACGATCGCTGGACTGCTCTTCGATCCGCGCGTTCCGTTCGGCGCCGCGAACTACTGCATCAATACGGCGGTGCAGTTCTACCGCCCCAAGCTGAGGCCGATCGGGCACAACATCCGGCTGTCCGAGCACACGTGGGACCCGCAGTTGTCGTCGCCGCGGTTCGACTGCATCTGCAATCCGGCAAGCTTCATCGGGGACTACTTCGGCATCGACTCGCGCGGAGGGTTCACGTACACCGCGTCGGTGGAGACGTTCAATGCGGCGGGAGAGAACCCCGGGTACCACCAGCAGCAGCTGGTGTCGAAGCTCCGGACGCCCTAGAACCGCTCCCAGCGAACCAGTTCCTCCAGCGGGCGGCGTGCGCGCGTGCCCCGGCTCGAGAGCGTGTCCGATGCGCTGTCTTCCGCTCCGACGCCGAGCGTGATCACCTCGACGATGGCGACGTCCTCGGGCAAGCCGAGCAACTCGCGCACCCGGTCAATCCGGTCCGCCGGAATGCCGAAGACGCCCGCCGCAAGTCCCTCGTCGATCGCCGCGAGCAGGATCAGCATCCCTGCCGCGCCGGCGTCCGCGTGCCAGTACGGGACCGGCCACTCGATCTCCTCTCCCCCGTCGAGCTTGTCCGGCTGCCGGTAGCGCTCGTGGTAATCCTCCTCGCGGGTGCAGACGACGACGAGAGCCCCTGCACCGCTGATCCACGGCGCGAAACCCTGGTCGACGTATTGCTCCTCCGCAACCGCGGCGGCGAGTGCACGCCGGCGTTCCGGGTCGGTGACGACGACGAGACGCTGACCCTGGCTGAATCCTGCGCTCGGCGCGCGCCGCACCGTTCCGACGATGCGCTCGAGTGTTTCACGCGGGATCGGGGTCGGCTCGTACGCGCGCACCATGCGACGGCGCCTGAGGATCTCCTTGAACTCGATGCGGCAAGAATACGCTCCGTGATCAGGCGGCGAGTCGTCATTCACGGCCGGGTGCAAGGCGTGTTCTTCCGCGACTCGACTCGACGGCTCGCGCGGCAGCACGGCGTCGCGGGCTGGGTCGCGAATCGCCCGGACGGCGCGGTGGAGGCCGTGTTCGAGGGCGAAGAGGAAGCCGTCGAGAGATTGGTCGCGTTCAGCCGCAAGGGCCCGCGCGGCGCTGAGGTGCGGTCGGTGGAGGTCGAGGAAGAGGAATTCGAAGAGCTACAGGGCTTCAGAGTGCGCTAGCGAGCGCGCCTATTCCCACTCGATCGTCGCCGGCGGCTTCGAGCTCAGGTCGAGCGCGACGCGATTGACGCCGGGGATCTCGTTGATGATCCTGCTCGAGATCGCCTCGAGCACGTCGTAGGGGAGTCGCGCCCAGTCGGCGGTCATCGCGTCCTCCGATGTCACCGCACGGATCACGATCGGGTACGCGTAGGTGCGCTCGTCCCCCTGGACTCCAACCGAGCGGATGGCGGGAAGGACTGCGAACGACTGCCAGAGCTCACGGTAGAGACCTGCCCGGCGGATCTCGTCCTGCAGGATCGCGTCCGCCGAGCGGAGGATCTCGAGCCGTTCCGCCGTGACCTCACCGATGATGCGGATCGCGAGCCCGGGGCCCGGGAACGGCTGGCGCCAGACCATCCGTTCCGGCATGCCGAGCTCCTCGCCGACACGCCGGACCTCGTCCTTGAAGAGCAGGCGGAGCGGCTCCACGAGCTGCATGCGCATGTCGGCCGGCAGGCCGCCGACGTTGTGGTGCGACTTGATCTTGGCCGCGACGCCGTCTTCGCCGCCGCCCGACTCGATCACGTCGGAGTACAGCGTGCCCTGCACGAGGAAGCGCGTGTCGCCGATCTTGCTCGCTTCCTCCTCGAACACGCGGATGAACTCTTCACCGACGATCTTTCGCTTCTCCTCGGGATCGTCGATCCCGTTCAGTCGCGTCAGAAACCGCTCCTGCGCCTGGACGTGCACGAGCGGAACGTGAAAGTGCCCGTCGAACGTCTCGACCACCTGCTCCGCCTCGTTCTCGCGCATCAGGCCGTGGTCGACGAAGACGCAGGTGAGCTGGTCGCCTACAGCCTTGTGGACGAGCAGCGCGGCAACAGCGGAGTCGACTCCGCCCGACAGGGCGCAGAGAACGCGCTCGCGGCCGACGGCGGCGCGGACGCGCTCGACCTGTTCCTCGATGACGGCGGCGGGGGTCCACGCCGAAGGCGCGCCGGCGACGTTGTAGAGGAAGTTCTTGAGCAGGTCCGTGCCATGCGGCGTGTGGACGACCTCCGGATGGAACTGCACGCCGTAGAGGCCTCGCTCCGGATCCTCGAAGGCCGCAACGGGCGTCGACGGGGACACCGCGACGATCCGGGCACCGGTTGGAGGCGCGGTCACGGTGTCGCGATGCGACATCCACACCGTTTCCTGCTCGGGCAGCCCGGCGAACAGCGCCGACTCCACTGCCGTGAGATCGGTCTTGCCGAACTCCGACGTGCCCGTTCGTTCGACCGTACCCCCGAGATCGAGCGCGAGCAGCTGCGCGCCGTAACAGATGCCGAGCGTGGGGATGCCGAGCGCGAAGACCTCGGGGTCGACGTGCGGTGCGCCCTCCGCATACACCGATGCCGGGCCCCCGCTCAGGATCAGCGCATGCGGGTTGCGCGCCCTCACCTGCGCAGCTGTGACGCCGTGCCCGACGAGCTCGGAGTAGACACGGCACTCGCGAACGCGCCGGGCAATCAGCTGCGCGTACTGGCCGCCCAGATCGACGACGAGAACCGGCCGCTCCTCCGCCGGACGCTCTGGCAGCGGCAGGACTTCAGCGGCGATAGTTCGGCGCCTCTTTCGTGATCGTCACGTCGTGCGGATGGCTTTCGCGGAGGCCCGCCGCCGTGATGCGCACGAACTGCGCGTCCTTCATCTCGCCGACCGTCGCCGCTCCGCAGTAGCCCATCGCCTGACGCACGCCGCCGACGAGCTGGTGCAAGATCGCCGCGACCGGCCCCTTGTAGGGAACGCGCCCTTCGATCCCCTCCGGGACGAGCTTCTCGACGTCCTCCACATCGCCCTGGAAGTAACGGTCGCGCGACGAGCCGCGCGCGCGCATCGCCCCCAAGGAGCCCATGCCGCGATACTCCTTGTACCGCTCGCCCTGATGTAGCACCACGTCGCCGGGGCTCTCGTCGGTGCCGGCGAGCAGCGACCCGGCCATCACGGAATCGGCCCCGGCGGCCAATGCCTTCGCGATGTCGCCCGACGAGGTCATGCCGCCGTCGGCGATCAGCGGGACACCGTGCCGGGCGGTGGCGGCTGCGCAGTCGTAGATGGCCGTGATCTGCGGGACGCCTACGCCCGCAACGACACGGGTCGTGCAGATGCTCCCCGGTCCCACACCCACCTTCACCGCGTCGGCGCCTGCTTCGATCAACGACTCCGTCGCCTCGGCGGTCGCGACGTTGCCGGCAACGACCTCGACGTCGAACTCGGACTTGATGCGCCCCACCATCTCCGGCACCGAGGCCGAATGCCCGTGCGCGGTATCGACGACGAGCACGTCGACGCCGGCGTCGACGAGCGCACCGGCGCGCTCCCAGGCATCGTTGCCCACTCCCACAGCGGCACCGACACGCAAGCGGCCTTGCTCGTCCTTCGTCGACTTCGGGAACTCGATGCGCTTCTGGATGTCCTTCACCGTGATCAGCCCCGTGAGCCGTCCCTCGGCGTCGACGACGGGAAGCTTCTCGATCTTGTGGCGATGCAGGATCGCCTCCGCCTCGGCGAGCGTCGTTCCCTGGGGGGCGGTGACGAGGTCGCTTGACGTCATCAGCGCCGACACCGGCTGGGATGCGTCGGGCGCGAAGCGGAGATCGCGGTTGGTCAGGATTCCGAGCAGCTTTCCGCTCTCGTCGGTGATCGGGACACCCGAGATGTGGTACGTCGCCATCAGCTCGAGCGCGTCCGAGACGAGCGCGCCGGCGGGAAGCGTCACGGGCTCGACGATCATTCCGGACTCGGAGCGCTTGACCTTGTCCACCTCGGCGACCTGTGCGCCGATGGAGAGGTTGCGGTGGACGATCCCCATTCCGCCTTCACGCGCGAGCGCGATTGCAAGGCGCGCCTCGGTGACCGTGTCCATCGCGGCCGAGACGATCGGGATCTCGATCGTGATCCCGCGCGTCAGCCGCGTTGCCGTCGAAACGTCGTTCGGGAGGACTCGCGACTCGGCCGGGACGAGCAGGACGTCGTCGAACGTCAGCCCCTCTTTCCCGAACTTCCGGTCGAGCTCCAGCAGCCGCTCAACCTGGCCTGTCTCTAGCTCGACTCCCATCGGGTCACGCTAGCACCCCGCCCCGACGTCAGCCGGCCACGGGCTCGAGCTCGCGAACGTCGACCGAGCTCTGCAGTTTCGACGCCTGGCGCGGCTCGAAGCGACCGGCTCCGACCTCGAGCGTGGAGGCGGCTCCTGCCGCCACCGCCGCGCGGAGAGCTTCCTCGAGCGGCTTCTCCGCGAGGCGCGCGGCGAGGAACGCCGCGAGCAGCACGTCCCCGGAGCCGACGGCGGAGACCGGCTCGACGTTCGGCGCATCGGCACGGAACGAGGTTCGCTTCCGGTCCGCCCGGAAGAGGCCGAAGCTGCGCGTGTCGGAGGTGATCAGGACGTTGCGGGCGCCCATGTCGGCGATCCGGTCGAGCGCCATCGTGTAGTCCTCGTCGTCGCCGAACTCCTGCCCGACGAGCCCTTCCGCCTCTCGCTGGTTCGGTGTCACGAGGAATGCTTCCGCCTCGACGCCGAGGCGAAGCGGCGGCCCCTCGGAGTCGAGCACCGCCGGGACGTTGCGCCGGTTGAGATCGCGGATCGCCTCGGCGTAGAAGGAGTCCTCGACTCCGCGCGGCAAGGTCCCGGCAAAGACGACCATGTCGGCGCCACGCGCGAGGTAGCTGATCTTCTCGAGCAGCATCACCAGCTCGTCGGGCTCGACGTGCGGGCCCCACTCGTTGATCTCCGTGTACGTGCCCGCCGTGGGGTCGACCACTGCGCTCGACGTGCGCGACTCGTCTGCGATGCGCACGAAGTCGTTCAGGATGGCCTCCGACGTCAGCTCTTCGACGATGCGCGTCCCTGTTCGCCCACCCGCCAACCCGGTCGCCACGACGGGAACGTCGAGCCGCTTGAGCGCGCGCGCTACGTTGATGCCCTTCCCGCCCGCGAGCGTGAGCCCCTGGCTCGCGCGGTGCCGATGGCCGAGCTGGAAGTTCGGCACCGTCAACGTCCGGTCGATTGCGGCGTTGAGCGTGACCGTCACGATCACGAGAACCAGTCTCCCACGTGTCTGAATGTCCTGCCCGCGTAGAACCCCAATCGCCCGCTGAACGACGGCTTGGCGACGCCACGCCCGGTGACGAGCGGTTGACGCGCGACGAGGCGCCGGCCGGAATAGATCCTGACTTCGCCGACGCGCTGTCCTCGTGCGACAGGAAGCGAGAGTGCGCTCGGGGCGATCACGCGCTCGACGAGCGGCCGGTCGATCCGCACGGTTCGAGCCACCTGTTGTGCGGCGACGATCGGAACGGCAGCCTTGCCGTAGCCGACACCGGCCCGCAGGTACACGCGCCCACGCGGCATCACCCACACCGGCCGGTAGCGCGAGATCCCCCACCGGAGCAACGACGCGAGATCGGCATTGCGTTGCGAACGAGTCGGGCTTCCGAGCACGGTCGTATAGAGCGTGACACCGTTGCGCTTCACTGCGGCGACCTCGCACCAGCCCGCCGCTCCGGTGTGGCCCGTCTTCACGCCGTACAGGCCCTTGAAGACGCCCAGCAGGTCGTTCCACGTGTGCAGATGGCGCCCGCCCGCGATCGTGTCGGTCCTGAGACGCACGACCGAACGGATCGCGCGCACGCGCATCGCGACTTCCGCAAGCCTGGTGACGTCATACGCGCTGGAGTAGTGCCCGCGGGCGTCGAGCCCGTCAGGGCGGACGAAGTGTGTTCGCTCGAGCCCGAGCTCCTGCGCCTTCGCGTTCATCATCGCGACGAATGCGGCGCGGTCGCCGTGGCCCACATAGTCGGCGAGCGCGACGGCCGCGTCGTTGGCGCTCTGGATCAGGGCTGCGCGGATCAGGTCGCCGACCGTGATGCGCTCACCCGCGCGCAGGTGCACGGTCGACTCGCCGACCGCTGCAGCATCCGAGCGGACGCGCACGACGTCGTTCCACTTCGCATGCTCGAGCGTGACGAGCACGGTCATGAGCTTCGTGATGCTCGCGATCGGGACACGTGACCAGGCGCCGTGCTGCGCGAGGATCTCCCCGGTCGCCGGATTCTCGACGATGAACGCGCGCGCCGACACGGGCGGCGCAGCCGCGTGCGCAGCAGCAGTGAAGGCGAGCGCCGCGAAGACGACGGCGCTGATCCGCAAGAACACGAGCGCGAAGGGTACTTGAGGCGCTACTTGATGCGGATCTTCTGCCCCACGGTGAGGGCCGTGGGATCGATGCCCAGATTGAGCGTCGTCAGCTCGTCCACCGTGGTGTTGTACTTCTGGGCGATGGAGCCAAGCGTGTCCCCGCTGACGACCACGTAGTACTCGGCACCCGGAGTCGTGGTCTCGGTCGTCGTGGTCGTCGTCGACCCTGGTGGCGCTGTCAGGACGAGCTTCGTCGTGGTCGTGACTGCGGTGGTCGTCCGAGCCGTGCTGGAAGAAGTAATGGCCACAGTCATCGAGCTGCCGTTCAGACCCGCCTTGACCAGGATCGCCGCGATCGTCACTGCAGCGAGGAACGCGGCCGGCGCGCCATACCGCGTCAGCTGCTCACGCCTGCGCGGATCCACCGGCCGTCCGCTACCAGCCGGACACGGCCCACACTTCGCGGGCGTACTTCGAGGCCTCGGCTGCGGCGGCGCTCCGCCAGTCCATCCCGGAGACTCGGAAGGCGTAGATCACGTCGCGTGAGACGTTCACCAGCGCACTGGCAGGCCCGCTCGTGAACGCGCGGGCGACGTCCGCCGGTGTCGCGCCCTGCGCCCCCACGCCGGGCAACAGCAGGATCGCGCGCGGCAGCAACCGCCGCGCCTCACCAACGGCCCGCGGATGCGTGGCGCCGATGACCGCGCCCACCGAGGAAAGCCCGTGTTCACCGACGAGGTCGGCGCCCCACTCCGCCACAAGTTCCGCGACCTGGTGCCAGACGTGGCGGCCGTCGGAGAGGACGAGGTCCTGCACCTCCGCGCCGCCTGCATTCGACGTCTTGACGACGCAGAAGATGCCGGCGCCGTCACGGCGACAAACCGCGAGGTAGGGATCGATCGAGTCGCGTCCGAGGTAGGGGTTCACCGTCAACGCGTCCGCAAGCGGTGCCGTGCCGTTCGGCGACTCGAGGAACGCGGCCGCGTACGCGCGCGCGGTCGAGCCGATGTCCCCGCGCTTCCCGTCCGCGATCACCTGCAGTCCTGCGGAGCGCGAGTAGGCACAGACATCCTCCAGCACGCGCAGCCCGTCGGGGCCGAGCGCCTCGAAGAAGGCGACCTGGGGCTTCACCGCGACGACGTACGGCGCAACCGAGTCGACGAGCCCGCGGCAGAAGCGCCCGCAAGCGTCTGCGGCGTGCTCCCGGCCGAGGTGGGCATCGCCTTTCAGCTCGACCGGCAAGAGATCGGGCCGGGGATCGAGCCCGACGACGAGCTGCGAGCGCTTGCGCTCGACGGCCTCGGCGAGGCGGTCGGCGAAGTTCGTCGTCGCGACGGCGGCCATGCCTTGAGAGTACTGCCCTCCAAAGACGGCGAAGGCCGCGAGACGCGGCCTTCGCGGTTCTTGGAGGAAGGGCTTGAGTTAGCCGCCCTTGACGGCTGACTTGAGCTGGCTCCCCGCGGAGAACTTCGGCACCGTGGCTGCCGGAATGGTCACCTTCTGCGTCGGATTGCGGGGATTCACGCCCTGACGTTCCTTGCGGTGCTGGGTCGTGAACTTCCCGAAGCCTGTGAAAGCCACTTCGCCGCCGCCCTTAAGCGTGTCTGTGATCGAGTCGAGGAAGGCGTCTACGGCCTTCGCCGCATCGCGACTCGAGAGGTCGGCGCGCCTCGCGACCTCGTTAACGAACTCCTGTTTCGTCAAGTCCCACTCCTCCTGTCGACGGTCGGATCCACGGGAAAGGACCCTAACAGTCGCATCGGACTGGCTCAACCATGCGGTTTTGCGGGTCTTTTCGCCGCCTCGAGCACCTCGCTGGCCCTGAAAATGGGCCGCAGGCGCACCGCTTGGCGTGCGAGGGCGTCGGCCCCGCCCTCCTCACGATCGACGACGCAGACAGCCGTTCTGACCGTGAGACCGGCGTCCCGTAGGGCCTTCAGGGCGTCCAGAAGCGCTCCCCCGGACGTGACGACATCCTCGACGAGGCAGACCGTTTCGCCGCGCTCGTGGACGCCCTCGAGCCGATTCGAGGTGCCGTAGTCCTTGGCGGCCTTGCGCACGATCAGAAACGGCAGGCCCGACGAGAGCGAGCCCGCCGCTGCCAGTGCAACGGCGCCGAGCTCGGGCCCGGCCAGACGCATTGCGCCCGGCTCGAACTCGGCAACGGTCCGGGCGATCCGGTCGCCCAAGGCGGCGAGGATGTCGGGCCGCGTCTCGAAGCGGTACTTGTCGAGGTAGTACTTCGAATGCTTCCCCGAGCGCAGAACGAAGTCGCCTTCGAGGTAGGCGTGCTCGCGGATCGCGAGCTTCAGCTCGTCGTCGGTCAACGAGCTCTGGCGTTCCGGATGACTTCTCGCGCCAGCGGCAGCAATCTCTCCGCACCGGGAGAGCCGTTCGTGAGCGACAGCATCGACCCGTCCTCGAAGTAGAGGTCGGCGCGCTCGCGACTCGCGCCCTGTCGACGGATGAACGCAGCGCCTGCGAGCATCCCGCCCGCGACGCCGAGCGCTGCGGCGATGCTACGACGCATCCGGCTTCTTCCTCGTTGCGGGCTTGCGTGCAGCCGTCTTCTTCTTGGCGGACGCAGCGGTGGACTTCTTCGCGGCCGTTGCCGTCTTCTTCTTCGCCGGCGCACTCTTCGCGGCGGGCTTGACGCTTCGGAGAGCCGACTTCAAGTCGTAGAAGACGAGCCCCGCCGTCGGGTTTCCGCCGGTCGTCGCGGCGATGAAAGTCTTGCCGTCGCGGACGGCGAAGACGCTGCCTTCGCCCGTGGAGACCTCGAGCTGTGTGAGCACACTCTCGCCGGTCTTGACTTCCTCGGCTGCGGCGAGCAACGCGGCTGCCGCCTTCGCCAGCTCATCCGCCCGGTCGCCGTGGGGGATCGTCGAACCGGCGACCTTGCCCTGGTCATCGAAGACCACGGCGGCCTCGATCTGAGAAGAGATCTCCGTCAGATCGGCGAGTGCCTGCTGGGCGTCCATGTCCCGTGAAGCATAGGGATACTCCCGCGGCATGCGAGTCCGCCGAAGGGATCTCCTGCAGAAGTTCTTCGCAGACCGCGGCCCGCATCTGGCCGCGATGATCGCGTACTTCGCTCTCCTCTCGTTTGTGCCCCTGACCTTCCTGTCGCTCTCGTTGCTGGGTCTGGCGGGGAGAGCCGACGAGTCGTCCTTCCTCGTCCGGGAGATCAAGAAGACACTGCCCGGCACGCCGATCGACCGCATCATCGGCCTCGTCCACAGCGTGCAGGACAACGCGGCGACCCTCGGGATCATCGGCGGCCTCGCCCTCCTCTGGGCGTCGCTCTCGCTCTTCAGCGTGCTCGAGTCGGCGTTCAACATCGTCTACGGCCGTTCCAACCGGTCGTTCCTGCACGGCAAGGCACGGGCATTCCTGTTCATGGTCGGCTCGCTCGTAACGCTCTTCGTCGCCCTGCTCGCAGGATCGCTCGGCGTTGCCGCGCTGCAGGAAAACGTCGCGGGCTTCATCTCCAATGCTGCGATCGCCTACGTGCTGTCGATCGGTGTCTCGCTCATCGGCGTGTTCGTGTTCCTCGTGTCCTGTTACTTCTTTCTGACGAACGAGGACCTGACGGTGCGCGAGGTGTTGCCGGGGGCGATCCTCGCCAGCATCCTGCTCGAAGCAACGTTCCAGGTGCTGCCGCTGTACCAGCGCTATGCGGACCTGAACCCGGCGCTCCGCGCCTTCGGCGCGCCGGCGATCCTCCTCGTCTGGTTCTACGTGATGTCGAACGTCATCGTCCTCGGCGCAGAGATCAACTGGTGGCGCGCCCGCCGCTCCGAGCAGCGGCAGGTCGAGGAGCTAACCGGTCTCGCCTAGGGCTGCCAGGAGCGCGCGGGCGGCATTCGCGCGATG
>Ga0207691_10003989_pt1 | contig 14325 bp, 8 predicted proteins | sample KBSM13metaG_FD_184327 | JGI IMG/M metagenome (GOLD analysis project Ga0207691, IMG submission 184327) | Miscanthus rhizosphere microbial communities from Kellogg Biological Station, Michigan, USA - KBS M1-3 metaG (SPAdes) (version 2) | ecosystem: Host-associated > Plants > Roots > Rhizosphere >... | reverse complement strand
CGGATTGAAGGAATACCTTGCCGAATTGCTCAGGGACGGGGCATACCGATCGTTGCGCAACGATCCGGCGTCGTTCCGACGGTACGATGCCAGGAGACTGACGGGGCAGCTTGCGGCCGAGCTCGCCGAGCAGTGCGCACGGACGGTTCGCGTTACGGTCCGGACCTGAGCAACGCCTCTTCGCTGGCCTCTACAACGTGCCCGATTCGCGAGCGGATTGAACTCGCGCGACTCATCCCGTCACGACAGTGACTCGGGTTGGGACGGGCATCATGAGGCGCCTACCGATCACACCCCTGGTGACACAGCCATCCGTTCACCCTACTGACCGGTCACCATGTTAGCCGCGCTCTGAATGTATCGAACGCGACCTCGGCATTATGGTCGGGTCGCCAACGCTGGTAGCGGATTTTGGCACCTCGTGTGCTACGACGACTGGACGCGCGTCGGACGAGTGCTTGACAGATACAAGTCTGACACGCGACTCAGAGACCATCATAGAGGCCGTGGTGCACCACATCAAGCGGATCAAAGAGGTCTTCGCGCTGCCGAAGCCGGCAAGGCGTGAGAAAGCCTCGGATCGCTGCGGCGTACCGGACAACGATCCGGGGGTCGACACAGTGATCGAACTCGGCGTCCGATGGCTTGGGCTCGCGCAAGATTGCTCCCCAACCCGGGACGGCGGCGTTGCCCGTCATTTCAGTCTCCTGACGGGCTGGGGCTCGTCGTATCCCGAGACGACGGGCTACATCGTTCCCACCCTGATTAACTACTGGCGCCGGACTGGAGATGTCACCGCAAGGAACCGCGCCCGACGGATGACGGATTGGCTGGCGAGCATCCAGTTTCGCGACGGCAGCTTTCAGGGAGGGATCATCGGTTCAACACCGGTCGTACCCGTAACTTTCAACACGGGCCAAATACTTCTCGGGCTCGCAGCGGGCGTACGGGAGTTCGACGACTATGCGCCCAGCATGTGTCAAGCGGCCGATTGGTTGGTACAGACACTCGACAGCGACGGGTGTTGGCGCCGACATCCTACTCCGTTCGCCATGCCGGGCGAAAAGGCATACGAGACGCACGCCGCGTGGGGGCTGATCGAGGCCGCCCGGCTCGTCACGAATCGCGGTTACGGCGAGGCTGCGCTTGCGAATGTCCGCTGGGCCCTGACGAAGCAGCACCCCAACGGGTGGGTCGAGCAGTGCTGCCTCTCGGATTCCAGCCGACCCCTTACGCATACCCTCGGATACTTCCTGCGTGGCGTGTTGGAAGCCTATCGCTTCACTCGTGACCGCAGCCTGCTCGAGGCTGCCAAGCGCACGGGCAGCGGATTGCTGAGCGCGCTCGAACCAGATGGTCGGCTCCCCGGCCGCCTCTTTTCCAACTGGACGTCCGCTGCACCGTGGGTGTGCCTGACGGGGTCGGCCCAAGTCGCACACTGCTGGCTGATGTTGTTCCAGGATACGGGGGACGCCAGCTTCCTCGATGCGGCATTGCGCACGAATCGATTCGTGCGACGAACGATCAAGACGCGCGGCCCCGAGGAAGCGGTTGGGGCGGTGAAAGGCTCCGTGCCAATCGACGGCGAGTATGGTCGATTCGAGTACTTAAATTGGGCAACCAAGTTCTGCATCGATGCGCAGATGCTCGAGAAGACCGTTCAAGCAGAGGCGATTGCGTAGCGATGTCATTCAGAGTGTCGGACGCGCCGCTCGTGACCGATTGGGAGAGATTGGCGGACCGTTATCCGGAGAACCCATTTTGTACAGCGCCTTTCATCGAGAGTCATCGTGACAAAGGCGTGCAGCCTTTGCTCCTGGAGCTCGAAGAGAGTTCGGAGTGTTACGTCGCGTGCGCGGCGTTCCTCAACGAGGGGGCATTGACGCGGCGGATCATCATTCATTCGGCACCCGACGTGCGCCAGGAAACCGGCTCCTTCTGGGCCGCCGTGGCCGACTTCTGTCGACGCATTCATGTGAGTGAGCTCGAAGTGCACACGTTCGGCTCTTCACCGTCGACCATTCCTGATCTGGGTCACGTCCTCTGGCGACGCCCCCGGGTCGAATTCGTGCTCGATCTCGATCGTCACTCCGGCAATGCACTAGCGACAAACCACAGAAGGAACATTGCGAAGGCGGAACGCGCCAGCATCACCATCCACGCAACCCGCGCCGAAGCACCCTGTGAGATTCACGCGAAACTCATGAGAGCCTCGCTCGCGCGACGCACAGCTCTCGGTGAACAGGTAAACAGTAATGGAGAGGAGTTCCCCCACCCGGCGCAGCTCGTCAAGGCCGGTGCGGGTACGCTGTTCCAGGCCGTGCTTGATTCTGAATCCGAGGTGCTGTCGTCCATGCTCGTATTGAAAGCGAAACAGGGTGCCTACTATCACTCCGCAGGCAGCTCGGCGAAGGGGATGGAGCTTGGCTCGTCACATCTTCTCGTGCGAAAGATCGCAGAGATGCTGAAGGCCGAGGGCATCTTGCGGCTCAATCTCGGCGGCGCACACAGCGAAGGACTGCGCCGATTCAAGGCCGGGTTCGGCGCGCGGGTGGTGGAACTGGAGTCGGCCGCGTTTTTCCTTACGGGACGTGCGCGCCGGCAAGTCGTAAAGATGCTCCGAGCGGCGCGCGGGCAGCTGAGGGAGATGAGAGCCCGTCGCTAGCGTGTTGTCACCGGTCGCGCACGCTGACCGCCGCGCACCATCGACGCAATGCGAATGTGACAGCCATCGCGCGATGAAGCCTATGCCCGATCCCGTCCTGATCCTCGGCGCTGAACCCCGCATAGCGGTTGCCATTGCGCGCTCGCTTCATCGGCACGGAATTCCGGTGAGCATCGCTGCGTTCGCGTCAGACAACGCGGGCCGTGCCTCGCGCATGATCCACGAATCTTTTCTCCTCCCCAGCTACCGCGAGGCGCCGACCGCGAGCCTGCAGGCGGTCATCGCCCTTCTCGAGGAGCGTCGGTTCGACTTGCTGATGCCCGTCAGCGACACCGCGCTCGGATTAATTGCCGATCACTACGACGCCCTGGTTCCGTTGGTCCGTCTGGCCTGTCCCGCACCGACTGTGATAAGGCGTGTGCTGGATAAGAATCTCACGCTAGACACCGCGCGCCGCTGCGGTCTTTCGGTGCCCCGGGGTTACGAAATCTCGAGCCCGGCCGCTCTCGAAGCAATCAGCCACACATTGCATTTCCCGCTCGTCGCCAAACCCAAGGACAAGGCCGTAGCGAGCGCGTTTAAAGTGCGATATTTCCAGACGCTCGATGAATTGCGGCATGCCTTGGCCGCGGAGCCACAGTTTGGCGTCCGGAATCTCATTCAAGAGTTCGCGACGGGTGAGGGAGTTGGAATCGGCGTGCTCGTGCAGCAGGGAGACGCCGTCGCGATGTTTCAGCACCGGCGCTTGGCGGAACTGCCCGCCACCGGCGGCGTCAGCGTGAGGGCACTCGCAGAGCCGATCGACCCGGTCTTGTCCAGGCATGCGTTATCCCTGCTTCAGGCAATCGGGTGGGAAGGCGTTGCGATGGTGGAATTCAAGGTGGACCGGCCCCGCGGCCGCGCGATGCTGATGGAAGTGAATGGCCGATACTGGGGGTCCATTTCCCTGGCGGTGCAGGCAGGCGTGGACTTCCCGTTTTACGAGTGGCAAGTCAGACGCGGTCAACGCCCACGGACGGCAAACACCTATAAGGTCGGGATGAAGTGGCGTTGGCTTGCGGGTGACGTATCGCGGCTCCGCGGCGTCTTTCGCGAGCCATCAGCGAACGAGTATCGGCGCTGCTCGAAATGGTTGGAGATCGCGAAATTCATGGTCGATTTCCGTCCCGGCATTCGCAGCGCGCTCTGGTCGCTGCAGGACCCCGGTCCGGCTTTATCGGAGCTCACCAAAGCGGTGGCACCGATTGTCAGGGACACGGCGCTTGGGCTCGTACGCCGACTGCTTCCGCGCTCTGTGATCGATCGATTGCGCGTCGGGCGAGCACTCCCCGCGCAAAGCGGCCGCATTTATCTCATCCGACAATTGAAGCGCATACTGCGCCTGCATCGCGATCGCAGCAATAATCTGCCGTCCGGGGTCAGATCCATTCTGGTCGTATGCCATGGCAACATCATCCGAAGTCCTATGGCGGCCGCGCTACTGCGCATGCGCGTGACACGATTGGCGCCTTCGGCCCTGGAGGTGTTCTCTGCGGGCACTTCCGCCAGCGTAGGCAGGCCGGCAGATGCGAGAGCAATCGTCGCCGCGCAAGAGCTGGGAATAGATCTGCGTTCCCATCAGGCTCAACGTCTCACACCTGCGCTCGTACAACGAGCCGATCTCGTAATCGCCATGGACTTCGTGAACGAGGCGACGATCATCGCTCTGGCTCCAGCGGCCGCGAAGAAGACCATCTTGTTGGGTACCTTTCGCGATGCCAGCGAAAGCCCGTCACTCGAGATCGGCGATCCCTATGCCGGCGAAATAGCAGATGTGCGGCGCTGTTACGCCGCACTGGATACCTGCGTCACGCGCCTCGCTCGTGAACTGCTCGCCGACTCGAACCGGCATGAGGGCACGTCGCCTCGCCACGGCCTGAATGCCCGAACAACAGTTGGAGGCGTTACGACGGGCGACAACACGCCTGGGTCACTGACGTGAACGACATGTCTGCGGCCTTATGCACTCTGTTGCGACCATAAGCCGCATTCTCTGTCAAATCTCGAAATGGATAAAGTGGCAACTCGCCGACATTTTATTAAGTCAGTGGAGGCTACTGTCTTTCCATTTGATTACTGGCACGACTGGTACCAGAGGTATTATCGCGAAAGCATCGAGATTTACTTAGCGCAGTACGGTACTAATGTTCAGTACAGCTCTTCTCCTCTCGCTACCTCAATCTTGAGGCAACTCGCCAGTATCCGCGATTCATATCGATTGCATCGCGTTCTTGGACCTTTTGCACCTATAAGCACCTCCGTCGTGACCAAAGTCGCGAAGTGTGTTGGTGGCGACAAAAGACCGGTTGCATCATTGGTTGGAGAATATTGCTTCTCCTTGGAAGACGGTAAGAAGGTTCGGATGTGCGTCGATAGCCACGACTCTGGAGACATCAACAGCCAAGAGCTAGCGTTAAGAAGTGACGTGTACCTGAAGACGAACTATTGGCCAACAATCCACTATGCAGACAATGTCATTCCCTTTTTCAACTGTAATCCTCTTCTCCTCGAAAACCTTGCAATGTTACGACCGCTGCGCGGGCAGAGACAGGAATTTGATATCTCCTTTATTGTGAGGGTTTGGGGTGGCAAAAACGAAGTTGAAGGCAATGAGCATTGTTTGAGACTACTAGAGGCAGTCGCGAAGGTAAGAGCGGAGAAGTACCTCCTTGCGTATTTGGTTGGAGGCGACATCAAAGAAATGAGTAGTCGTTTACGGCAGGCAAGTATTCCTTTCACGACCGAACCAATTCCGCGACGAAAGCTTTGGGAGATCACGGCTCGCTCCAAACTGACTATTCTTCGGCTCGGAATGCACCATTGTGTTCCCTGGCGAATGTCTGACGTTTTAGCGCTGGGCGCGTGCACGGTCCTCGACCAACCGCCAAAAACTGTTTGGCCAGTTCCGCTGGTGGAGGGGACACATTTCCTTTCCTTGGATGTACAAACCACGACGGCGCAATCTGTCGCAAGCGATGTCCAGTATGAATTTATTCCCGATGTACTGGAGAACTATCTCACCAAAGATCGACAGCGATCAGAGATGTCCCGCGCAGCCGTGAAATATTTCGAAGACTGCCTTGATCCAAAATCTGTTGGCCAGCGGATGTGTGAGGCGGTCGAACGATTTGCTCGATCAAAGGCTGAAGTCTCATGACTGAGCGACCATCGATGGCGGTTACCCTCCGCCCGCCCGCGTGATTCGCGACGGCGCGAGAACCCCGGGTGCGCTTACGCGCACGTGATCGAACCAGTAGTGATCGGTTTCCGCCTTCCGCGCGCTGCAGCAGCCGCCGAACGTCGCCGAAAACTGGAACATGTCGAACGGGTAGGCGTTGACGACGTCGGTGTAGCTGCCCTGCAACAGGCCGTCCAGCCACCACTTGTTGACGCCGGTATCGAGGTTGCTATACCACTCGATCCGGTGCCACACCCCGAGTGTGACTCGCGTCGCATTCACGTTGGGACTGCGCCAGCGCACGTCGCCAACGTATTCGGGCAGCACGTGGAGCAGACCGTCCGGCTTCAGAATAATGAACTGCTGCCCGCCAGCCCCACCACCGCCGTTGAAGATGAACGCGATCTTGTTGCCGGCGGTGCCGGTATCAAACGGGTTTGACGGCTTCCAATAAAAGCCCGCGTACAGTGCTCTCTCTGGCGGTGAGAACGGGTAGTAAACGGTCCCTGGTGCAGTGCCTTCGACCATGCCCTGTGGATAGACGAAGTCGTACACGCTGGACCGAGACACGGGCGCGGACGAGTCGGACGCCAGTGTCACCCAGCCCCCGAGCCTGCTCCCAGGCTCAACGTTGTAGTTGATCTTCCAGCCGTTGCTTCCAGGGATCGACACGTCACCCGATGTCGGCGGCGCCTGATCGAACGCCCATTCCGTCAGCGTCGTGAAGCCGGCGGGTTCGTTTTCCCAGTTCAACGGACCCCGCACGGGGGACGGGCCCAGATAATTCGACGCACAACCGAAGGCCGAAACGAAGGAGCAGGCGACCGCGAGAGCCATCCATCGAAGGCGCACCGTGTTTCGATGGACCGAACCGAGTCTATCGCGCGCTAATGTGCGCATGATCGAACCAGTAGTGATCGGTTTCCGCCTTCCGTGCACTGCAGCAGCCGCCGAAGGTCGGGCTGAACTGGAACATGTCGAACGGGTGAGTGTTGACGACGTCGGTGTAGCTGCCCTGCAGAACGCCATCAAGCCACCACTTCAACACACCCGTCGCAACGTTGCTATACCACTCGACCCGGTGCCACACCCCGAGGGTGACTCGCGTCGCATTCACGTTGGGAGTGCGCCAGCGCACATCGCCAACGTATTCGGGCAGCACGTGGAGCAACCCATCGGGCTTCAGAATAATGAACTGCTGCCCGCCAGACCCCCCACCGCCATTGAAGAGGAATGCGAGCTTGTTGCCGGCCGGACCGGTATCGAAGGGAGACGACGGCTTCCACCAGAAGCCGGCGTAGACCTCGCTCTTGCTGAAGCCGGTGTAATACACAGTGGACGGCGCCGAGCCTTCGGGCATCCCTGCTGGGTAGACGAAGTCGTACACGTTGGACGGGGAGAACGGCGCCGACGAGTCGGACGCCAGTGTCACCCACCCCCCGAGCCTGCTCCCAGGCTCAACGTTGTAGTTGATCTTCCAGCCGTTGCTTCCAGGGATCGACACGTCACCCGATGTCGGCGGCGACTGATCGAGCGCCCAGTCCGTCAGCGTCGTGAAGCCTGCAGGTTCGTTGGGCCACCCACCCACCGCCGCCGCTATCACGTTCGACACCGCCACCGACACGGAAGCGGAAGTATTGGTGTTTCCGGCCGCGTCCCGAGCCACTGCCGTCAGCACGTGCGAGCCGTTGGCGGTCGAGGTCGTGTTCCAGGAGACGGAGAACGGTGATGTCGTGTCCTCGGCTCCGAGATTGACGCCGTCCAGTTTGAACTGCACCCCAACTACACCCACGTTGTCACTCGCCGTGGCGCTGACCACCACTGTGCCGGACACAGTGGCACCACTGATCGGAGAGCTCACCGACACCGCCGGTACCGCGTTGTCAGAAAGAGGCGACGAACCGAAGACGGAGCCAGTGAGGCATCCGATATAGCTCGTCGCGGCGACAACATGGGCGAATTTCATATCCTGCGGACTGCTCGAACCGTTTGGCGCGTAGTGCTGGAGCCAAATGTAATTGAGGTTCAGGCTCGGGTCGTTTCGCCATTGGAATCCCGGAAACGGCGACCCGGAGGAACTCTGAATAAAGTTGCCACCGGACCAGGTGCCGTTCGGGAATCCCTGACCGAGATGGCTGATCTTAACGCCGTTCAGCCAAATGGCATGCTCACCATTCGACGCCGTGACTGGGTTATTCAGCTTGACCATGTGCTCGACGCACATCCATTGTCCAGCGGCGCCGAGTGCGGTGGGGCTGTTCAGCAGCACATTGCCCCAGTAATTGCCATCCTGCGACTGGTGCATCCCCATCCAGTAGTCGTAATGGTCGAATCTGAGCGTGGAGGAACTCTGTTCGGACGCGGCCGAGAAGCGATCGCTGCCTGTCGGTTTGACGCCAGCCTGAGGATTTGGCCACGACAGCGCAGGGTTGTAGCCGCCCATCCAGATTCCATTGTGTGAGTAACTACCAGTGGACGGGAACTTGATGTAGTAGCGCACGTACAGGGTGTCGTTGACACCCGGGCTGAGTTGCTTGTAGAGATGGCCCCCGACGCTCGAACTGGACGACGAGATGTTCAATGAGGTACGCAAAGGGCTTCCCGCGGGAGTGTCGGCGCTGAACGACATAACCGAGCCGTTGAGGACGTCGCTCCATCTTCCAAACAAGGTCGCGAGAGTCGATTCGTCGAACCGCTCCACGAAGACGACGCGTGAGTCTTTTTCGATGCCCACGTCTCCGGGATACAGCGTAGCGATCCCCGTGCTTGGAGAAGATGGCGGCGCAACCGAGTTCGAGACCGTGACGGCCGCCGCGGCCGACGTCCGGCTGTTTCCCGCCGCGTCACGGGCGACCGCGGTTATGGTGTGACTTCCATTCGTCACTGTCGTTGTGTTCCACGAGGCCGAATACGGAGCCGCGGTGTCCGGTGCTCCCAAATTGGCGCCATCGATTTGGAACTGGACGCTCGCCACTCCGACGTTATCGCTCGCAGACGCACTGACGGTAACCGTGTTCGACACCGTGGCGCCATTGGCCGGTGCGGTAGTTGACACCGACGGAGGAGTGATGTCATTCGCAATATTCACCGTCACGGCCATCGACGTCCGGCTGTTTCCCGCCGCGTCACTGGCGACCGCGGTTATGGTGTGACTTGCATCAGTCGCTGTCGTTGTCGTCCACGAGACTGAATAAGGGGCTGCCGTGTCTGGTGCACCGAAGTTGGCGCCATCGATTTGGAACTGGACGCTTGCCACTGCCACGTTGTCGCTCGCAGAAGCACTGATGGTAATCGTGTTCGACACGGTAACGCCGTTGGCAGGTGTGGTGATTGACACCGACGGAGGAGTGACATCATTCGCAACATTCACCGTCACGGCCATCGACGTCCGGCTGTTTCCCGCCGCGTCACGGGCGACCGCGGTTATGGTGTGACTTCCACTAGTTGCTGTCGTTGTCGTCCACGGGACTGAATAAGGGGCCGCCGTGTCTGGTGCACCGAAGTTCGCCCCGTCGACCTGGAACTGAACGCTCGCCACACCGACGTTGTCGCTGGCCGTTGCGTTGACGTTGATCGTGCCCACGACACTCGCACCGTTGCCAGGAGCCGTGATCGAGACCGAAGGCGGCGTAACGTCATTCGCGACGTTGATCGTCACCGCAGACGACGTTTGGCTGTTTCCGGCTTCATCACGAGCAACCGCCCTCAGCGTGTGACTTCCGTTCGCCGTGGCTGCTGTGTTCAACGTGGTCGAGTAGGGAGCGGTAGTGGCCTGCACGCCGACATCCACGCCATCCATTTGGAATTGGACGCTCGAGACACCGACGTTGTCGCTGGCCGAGGCGTTGAGCGTGATCGCACCAGAGACGCTCGTCCCTGCAGTTGGCGTCGTTATCGAAATCGTTGGAGGAGTCGTGTCCACAGCGGTTGGCGGCACGAATCGCAAGCGCAGGTAGGGACGCAGATTCGGATCGGGATGTTGCATGCTGGCGAAGTAGCGCCAATGGTCAGCGAGCTTGGTAGCGTCGGAGTTGAGCAGCAGGCCGAAGTTCGACGCCGGATTGGCGAGCCATTCCTCCACCATCCGGGTGATCGTCCATATCTTTCGGCCGGGCACCTTGTCGACCGCGCGCTGAGCGTAAGCGCTGGAGATGTTGCCCTGGGCGAGCGGTGTCCCCTCGAAACAGCACGCACTCGCCGTCCAAGCTGTCACACCGTCGAACGTGTACCCGTTGGCGGCCGCAATGATTGGGTTCCGGCCCACCACCTTGTGCGCGGTCACGGTATAGGTCGGCTCCGGTGCCGGGTCACTCTCCACCAGCGCAAGATGGAGGGTTGCCTCCTGTAGCAAGGCGCCGTTCGGAAGAGTCGAGAGATCGAACTTCATCAGGATCGCATTGGCGATCTTGTTGTTCGGCCAGGTATAGGTCGCCAGGATCGGCTCATTGCTATAGTTGTTGCGATTGATATTGAGAAATGTGTCGTCCGGCGGGAGATACAGGAGGCCGTTTCTGAGCGTGACGCTCACGCCAGGTGACGTCGCCAGGTTGCCAGCCCAGTCCCTGGCCACCGCTGTCAATACCAGCGTCCCGTCTGAGAACGTGGTCGTGTCGAGCGTCGTGGTGTAGGGTGCCGCAGTGAGCTCGGGGCCGAATGGCGTGCCGTTCAATTGAAATCGAACACCGGCGACGCCACCTGGATCGATCGCATCGGCCGAGATCGAAACAGTGTCGGAGAGAGTTGTTCCGGCAACTGGCGACGTCACGGCGACGGAAGGGGGCGTCGCGTCGGTAGCTGCGAATGCGATTTCAAGGTACGGCCGCAGGCTGGCGTTCGGATGCTCCATGCTGGCGAAATAACGGTAGCGATCGATTGAGTTGCTCGCGTCGGCATTGAGCATGATGCCCTGGTTGGTCGAGGGAGATGTGAGCCACTCGCGAACCATCTCCGTTACCGTCCACGATTTGAACCCCAGGGTCTTGTCGATCGCTCTCACGTCTTCAGGCGACGCGAGATCGGCTTGTCCAAGGGGAATGTCCTTGAAGCAGCACGTCGAGGGGGTCCACACGGTGCTGCCGTCGCTGGTGAAACCGTTGGCCGCTGCGACCACCACGTTCTTTCGCAGGATCTTGTGAACGCTGATGGTGTAGGTTGTATCCGCCGTCGGATCGGCATCCGTAAGCGAGAGCCGAAGCGTGGCGCGCTGGACGATGGCATCGCGAGGAATCGACGAGAGATCGAATTTCAGGATCGCCGCGTTAGCCGGCCGATGATTCGGCCACGTGTAGACGCGTACGGTCGGTTGCTGGGCGTAATTCGTGGGATCGAGATTGAGGTACGTGTCCTCTGGGGACAACCGGACGATGCCGGTGTCGCCACCCTGCGCTGCGAGCAGAGTGAAGGGAATCGTGAATGCGCGCGCAGTCGCGAGCAGGGTGTTTTCAGCGTGCGATCCGGAGGAGCTCGATGGAACTGCCGTCAGGCCAGAGACGCCAAGAACATACGGCGCAAAAACAAGAACCGATACGCGAACGGCAATGTCGATCCAACGAGTCCATTTACTACGCAAGGCGAACGTCCTCCATTGCAAGGCACACGTTTCCTGTCTTCTCCAGATCGCCGAAGAAGTCCCAAGCTCTGAGTGATTCGCCGGCGGCGCCCCTGCGTCCGCCGGCGTTTCGGTGGGGAGCGTTAGGCTTGAAGCGCGCCTATTGATGAGGATTCAACGGATGTGCCATTCGGCCCGCAATGCGCACCAGCCTCGTTCGTCATCGTGGCGTGGGATAGTCCCATTCCACACACCTCAGTGCCACGCGTAGTGTCTGCCTCACGCATCCAGTGTCCCCGCTGCGGCAGCCGCAAGTCCTGGATCCTGAAGGGCGGCCGCCGTCGCTGTGCCCGTTGCCGCTTTGACTGGACGCCTGGTCGGCTTCCACTGCGGCTGACGCTGCGCCAATGGCGTGCGGTGCTGCAATGGTTCCTTCGCGGATCATCGAGCGCGCAAATCGCCCACGAGACTCGCCTCGATCGCAAACGTGTGTTGCGCGCGCTGACCGTCCTCAGGCGTCAGATGGGACGCTCGATGCCGATCGCTGCCGGTTCCGATAACGAGACGTCAGACCGCGACGAATCGGTGCACGCGAGCAGCGGGGCGACCAGCGGCCGGCCGCGTTCGGCGGTGCTTGGATTGCGTATCTTCCACGGACTCGCGTGGGCGCAAATGATTTCCGATGGGGACAGCGCGAAGATCGCGCGCGTGTTGCGCGATCGAAAGAGTGACCGATCAGAAATCATGTGGCCCGGTGCAGAGCGCTACACGGGAGTGGTCTATGCGGGGCGGCTGTATCGCCTCGCGCAATCCGCGAGCGCGGGAACGGCCAGGTTCGGGCAGATCGAAAGCTTCTGGTCCTACCTGCAGCGTCGGCTCAAAGCCAAGGGCGGCATCCGCCGACACCATCTCGATCTCTATCTCGCTGAATATGCGTGGCGGTACAACCACCGGAGGCTGTCGCCCGCAGAGCAACTTCGTGAAACACTGAAGCTTGTGCGACGCGCGCAGGTGGAAGGAATGCGCCTTACCCCACGCGCGCAAGCGTCGCGCGATCGCGCTCTGGCGGCTCATTGAGACGCAAGACCCGGGACAGTTTTCCGTCGAAGTAGCTGCGCCATCGTCGCAAAACCGTGTTTGGAATTTCGAATTTCGAGCCATTGCTCGCTTCGTCGAAGACCGGAATCTGCCGTGTTCACCACCGTCACAAAACCGTGTTTGGAATTTCGAAATTCGTGCATTTGCTCGTCTCGTCGAAGACCGGAATATGCCGGTCACGACAGCGTCAGAACCAGAAGGCTTGCAACGGGCCATTGCCCACTTACCTGTAAACGCGGGCGTTCTACTCTAAGCGCCTGATGTCGAACGATCGCGCGTCCGCTCTCGCCGTACTGCGACACAACGTCGGCTTTGACGTACCTGAACTGTGGGTCGACTATGCGATCCGGCACGAGTTTCGACGCGTCAAGGCTGTAACTGTGGGCCGGTGTCCCGACTGCGGGGGGCAACCGAAACGTTCATTGGGACAGTTCGTCTACTACAGCACCCTGGTGCGCCTGGTCGAGTGCGGTGCGTGCGGCCTCGCGTGGACCAACGTCCGACCCGATCCGGCCGTCTTGATGCAACACTTTGAAAGCGCTTACAAGGACGAGGAATATTTTCTCCAGGCCAGGCGCGCGATCTTCGATCAACTCGTCGGACGAATCGAACGTATCGCCCCCCTCCGCGGCCGGGTGCTAGACATTGGTGGCGCCAAGGGGCATCTGATGCACCAGGTGCGCACACGACGGCCGGACCTCGCCCTCGTCGTTAACGACCTTTCTGAGTCGGCTACGAAGTACGCCGCAGAGCACTTTGGCATTCCAACGATCACGGGAGATGCGCGCGCGGTCTATGAGAACGGAATCACGTACGACGTCGTGGTTCTGAGTGATGTGCTCTATTACGAGCCGGAGATCGCCGAGATGTGGTCGACGCTGCCGAAACTGATGGCACCCCGTGGCGCACTTGTCATTCGCGTACCTAACAAGTTTCACTTGCTGCGCGCGAGTCAATTGATCAGAGACTTTCTCAAATCTCAGCGTCAGCGGGCCACGCAAGCAAACATCAGCTTTTTCAATCCGGAACACCTGCTCCTCTTGAGCCGGCGATATCTCGAGACGAGGCTGCGGAATCTCGGTTTTGTCGATATCGAGTGTCTGCCCTCGCCGTTGCTCCGTTCTCCATCGGCAGTTCCCAAAGCCGCCGGTGACCTTCTTTTCCAACTTGCGCAGTTCGTCAACGCCGTCTCGTGTGGTCGCTTCGTCTTGACGCCAGTTCGTCCTTGTCCTGCCATGCCAACCCCTCCGCTGCGTAGGATCAAACAGCACCGAAGCAGTCGCAGTTGCTAGCAAAGCTAGCCGCGCGGAGTGCCGAACGCGTAACCGAGCGGGCGGCGGCGGTCGAAGTCGCTTTTTTCGATGCCGAACTGGACGAGCGGCGATCGCGTCTGCGAGCTGATGGCAATCACACCGTCGGCCGAGACGGTCGAAAGGGCCTACGATCCCGCCAAGGAGCGCATAAGGGTCGCCAGCTACGTCGTCGATACAACTCCGGCGGGGGTGAAATGATGTCCCTAGATCCGATCCTACAGGTGATGCGATGGCCAACCCGGTCAAAGCAGCCGAGCTTTTTGATGTCGAGATGGATCATCTCGCCCCGTCCTTTGCGCTCGTAGCGGATGACCGGTGCCGCCGGTTCGAGGGCGCTGAGCTTGTTCAGCCCGAGCCGGCGAAGCACCCGGCTGACGGTGGCGGGTCACCGACCGCCTGGGCGATCTGCTTGTCGGTCCAGCGCCGGCGGCGCAGTTCGGCAATCCGCTCGAGGCTCGCCGCCGCGGTTGGCCGCCACAAGGGA
>Ga0207691_10003987_pt1 | contig 14334 bp, 13 predicted proteins | sample KBSM13metaG_FD_184327 | JGI IMG/M metagenome (GOLD analysis project Ga0207691, IMG submission 184327) | Miscanthus rhizosphere microbial communities from Kellogg Biological Station, Michigan, USA - KBS M1-3 metaG (SPAdes) (version 2) | ecosystem: Host-associated > Plants > Roots > Rhizosphere >... | reverse complement strand
GAGGGTCGGCGTTTCGCAACGACTCGTGCAGCAGGCGCTGGCCGAACTGTCGGGCGTGGACATCGCGCGCATCGCGCAGCGCATGATCGGCGCGTGGACGCCATCGCCCGGATTCCTCGGCGACCTGCTGTCGCAGGACGCAGTTGCAGGCGATCGGCAGCAACCCTATCCCTTCTTCCTGGCTTCGCCGCTGGAAGTGGAGGTCGAGCGACTGGGGCCCATCGACGACTGGCTGCTCGAATGGAAATGGGACGGCATCCGACTGCAGCTGATCCGGCGCGCTGGCGAAGTGGCGCTGTGGTCGCGCGGCGAGGAACGGCTCGACGGGCGCTTCCCGGAAATCGAGCAGGCTGCGGCGTCATTGCCGCCGGGCGTGGTGATCGATGGTGAGCTCCTTGGCTGGCGCGAAGGTGATATGCCACTGCCCTTCACGGCCCTGCAGACCCGCATCCAACGGCGCAAGCCGGGGGCGAAAACCTTGGCGGACACGCCGGTACGGTTGCTCGCGTACGACCTGCTCGAAAACGAAGGCGAGGATCTGCGTGCGCGACCGCTCGCCGAGCGCCGCGAGTGGCTGTCGCAGCTGATCGAACGACACGACGATCCACGCATCGCCCTGTCGCCGGAAGTACGCGTCCTCGACTGGGCAGGCGCGTCGCGCCTGCGCGAGGACGCCCGCGAGCGCGGCGTCGAAGGGCTGATGCTCAAGCGACGCGATTCGGTCTACCAGGCAGGACGGCGGCGCGGCGACTGGTGGAAGTGGAAGATCGATCCGCTGACAGTCGACGCGGTGCTGGTCTACGCGCAGTCCGGTCACGGCCGGCGCAGCACGCTCTACACCGACTACACCTTCGCGTTGTGGGACGGCGACACGCTGGTGCCGGTCGCCAAGGCGTACTCGGGACTGGACGACAAGGAAATCCTGCGCCTGGACCAGTGGATCCGTGCGCACACGCTGCAGCGCTTCGGGCCGGTGCGTTCGGTGCCGGCCGAACATGTGTTCGAACTGGGGTTCGAAGCGGTCAATCGCAGCACGCGGCACAAGTCGGGACTGGCGGTGCGCTTTCCGCGAATCCTGCGCTGGCGCCACGACAAGCCGGCCTCGGAAGCCGACCGCATCGAAACATTGCGCGCGCTGGTGCGCTGAGCAGATGCGCAAGGACAAAAAAAGCCCCGCCGAGGCGGGGCTTTCGAAACGCGAATGTGCGGTCGATTACGCTGCTGGCGTCACGCCGGCAGCCTGGGCGCCCTTCGGGCCCTGGGTCACTTCGTAGCTGACGCGCTGGCCTTCCTGGAGGCTGCGGAAGCCCTTGGACGCGATCGCCGAGTAATGCACGAACACATCGGCGCTGCCGTCTTCCGGTGCGATGAAACCGAAGCCCTTGGCGTCGTTGAACCACTTCACGGTGCCGTACTGCATAGCGTTGCTGACCTCATGATGGATGCGTTGTCCGTGCACCGGCGCGTGGGGCGACCTGGCGCACGGGCGGAGTATGCAAAGCCCGCCGCGGGTCTGGCAATCACCCCGCGAGCAACGCCCCGAGCAGCCTGCCGACGTCCGCCGTCGCCGCCGCGACGTTGGCCAGCACGTCGTCCAGCGTGATCGTTTCGTCCGGGTCCGGCCCCGCGCCCGCCGCCCAGTTGGCGACGATGCCCAGGCAGGCGTAGTCGAGCCCGAGTTCGCGCGCGAGTCCGGCCTCGGGCATGCCGGTCATGCCGACCAGGTCGCAGCCATCGCGGCGCATGCGGGCGATCTCGGCCTTCGTCTCGAGCCGCGGCCCCTGCGTGGCGCCGTAGCAACCGCCATCCACGACGACGACTCCCGTGCGACGCGCGGCGTCCAACACCTGCCCGCGCAGGGCCAACGTATAGGGATCGCCGAAATCGACGTGCAGCACCGGGCTCCCGGACTCCTCGGACAACGTCGAGATGCGGCCCCAGGTGTAGTCGATCAGCTGGTCGGGACAGACCAGGGCACGCGGCGCGCACGCCGCGGTGATGCCACCGACGGTGTTGAGCGCCAGCACGCGCCGGGCGCCGAGCGCCTGCAGCGCCGCGAGGTTCGCCCGGTAGTTGATGCGATGCGGCGGCACGCTATGGCCTTCGCCGTGCCGTGCGAGGAAGGCGACGCGATGCTGGCCGAGCGTGCCGATCCGTACCGGGCCGGACGGCGGGCCGTAGGCGGTCTGCGGAAGCTCGGCATGCACGTCGGCAAGATCGGCCAGCGCGTAGACACCGGTACCGCCGATGACCGCCAGGTCGATGGCCTCGTCCGCGACGCTCATAGCGCGTAGATCGCCGGCAGGTTGCGGCCCTGCTCGTGGTAATCCATGCCATAACCGAACACGTAGCGATCGGGCACGTCCAGTCCGGCGTAGTCGGCGCGCAGGCCCGGCACGCACCGGTCGTGCCGCTTCACCGCAAGCGCCGCGATGCGTACGTCGCGCGCGCCCTGGCCGACGCACCACGCGCGCACCGCGTCGAGCGTGTGGCCCTCGTCGACGATGTCGTCCACCAGCAGCACGCGGCGGCCGCGAAGCGACGTCGCGGGCCGATGCTTCCATGCCAGGTCGGCGCCCGAGGTCGCGCCGCGATACCGCGTGGCGTGCAGGTAGTCGAATTCGAGGTCCAGGCCGCGCGCGCCGAGCTCCAGCGCCAGCTGTCCGGCGAACGGCAGCCCGCCATGCATCACCGTCAGGTACAGCGGCACGTCGCCTGCGTAGTCGTTCCGGATGCGTACCGCCATCGCAGCGATGGCGCGCTCGATCGTCGCGCGGTCGTGCACCTGTTCGGCGATGGCGAGCGCGCCCTGCAGGTCGGCCGGCCAGCTCACGCGACGTCGCCCGACAGGCGCGCCTGCGCGGTGCCGTGCCGCGATCCGGCGATCAGGCCGTCCCATCCCATCGCACCGCGACCGATCAGGCCCAGTAGTGCCGCCGTGTTGAGCGGGCGACCCGCGACCGCCGCCAGCGAGTCGTCGACGAGGTCCGGGTGGCAGACCAGGACCACGTCGCAACCGGCGTCCAGGTGCGCATCGATGCGCGCCTTGACGCCACCGGCGGAAAACGCCGCGGCCATGCCGATGTCATCGGAAAACACGACGCCGCGGAACCCCATCTCGCCGCGCAGGATGTCCTGGATCCAGCGCGGCGAATAACCCGCCGGCTCCGGCGCGACCTGCGGATACACCACGTGCGCCATCATCACTGCGTCGGCCTTGGCTTCGATGCCTGCGACGAACGGGACCAGGTCGAGCGCACGAATCTCTTCCAGCGGGCGATCGTCGATCGCATTGTCGAAATGCGTGTCTTCCAGCACCGAACCATGGCCCGGGAAGTGCTTCAGCGTCGCGCCCATGCCGGCCGAATGCATGCCTTCGACGTAGGCGCGGGTGAACGCGGCGACGACCTGCGGATCGGGCGAAAACGCGCGATCGCCGATGGCGCGATTGCCGCGCCCCAGGTCCACGACCGGCGCGAAACTCAGGTCGACGCCACTGGCGCGGATCTCGCTGGCCATGAGCCACGCGTGTTCGCGCGCGAGTTCGAGCGCCGCGACGGCATCCCTGGCGTACATCGGCCCGAAGGTTTCCAGCGGTGGCAGCGCGGCGTAGCCGTCGCGGAACCGCTGGACACGCCCGCCTTCCTGGTCGACGCACACCAGCTGCGGCCGCGGCGCCGCCTCGCGTATGGCCTGCGACAGTTCGGCGACCTGCGCCCGCGAGGCGAAATTGCGTGCGAACAGGATCACCCCGGCGCATGCGTCGTGCTGCAGCCATTCGCGCTCGCGCGCGTCGAGTTCGGTGCCGGCGATGCCGATGACGAGCATTGGGATTGGCCTCGGGTGTGCGGTTCTGAACTGGAGCAGGATTGTCGCTCAGATGGAAATTCGCGTCACTCGCGTGGGTCGTATCGCATTGCCGCGACGAGGCGGCACGCAAGCGGATATCCATGCGCGCGGCGGCGCGATGCATTGCAGTCGCAAGCAGGTCATTGCGCGGCGCGTTCGAACATGGCGATCGACTCCACGTGCGCCGTGTGCGGGAACATGTCCATCACGCCCGCCGCCCGCAACGTCCAGCCGCGCTCGTTGACTAGATAGCCGGCATCGCGCGCCAGCGACGCGGGATGGCAGCTGACGTAGACGATGCGCCTGAGTCCTTTCAGCGGCAGCTGCTTGAGGACGACGTCGGCACCGGAGCGCGGCGGGTCCAGCAGCAGGCGGTCGAAGCCCGCGCGCATCCATGCATGGGCCTGCAGGTCCTTCGCCAGATCGGCTGCGTGGAAGTGGGCATTGGCGATGCCGTTGTGCCTTGCGTTCTCGCCGGCGCGCCGCACGAGCCCTGCGTCTCCTTCGACTCCGACGACTTCTCGCACGCCGCGCGCCAGCGGCAGTGTGAAATTACCCAGGCCGCAGAACAGATCCAGCACGCGGTCGTCCGGTTGCGCGTCGAGCAGCTGCACGGCGCTGGCGATCATCTTCTGGTTGAGGCCGGCGTTGACCTGGATGAAGTCCAGCGGCTTGAACTCGAGTTCGATGTCCCACGCCGGCAACCGGAACGAAAGTCGCGGCTCGGGCGGCCACAGCGGATGGACCGAGTCGACGCCACCGGGCTGCAAAAACACGGCGAAGCGATGCTTCCGTGCGAATTCGACCAGCGCGTCGCGGTCACGCGCGCCCAATGGCGCGAGGTTGCGAAACACCAGCGCCACGCCGTCGTGGTCCGAGGTGGCATCGCCGGTGATGAATTCGATCTGCGGGATCTCGCGTCGCGCGTCCATGCCTTCGATCAGCGCCGACAAGGCGTCGATGCGTTCGCCGATCGCGGGGATGACGGTATGGCACTCGGACAGGTCGGCGACGAAGCGCCCATCCTGCTCACGGAATCCGACCAGGGTCTTGCCCTTCTTTTCCACGTGCCGCACCGAGAAGCGGCCCTTGCGCCGGTAGCCCCATGCGACATCGGTCAATGGCGGCAGCACCGTCTCCGGCGTGACATGCCCGATGCGTTCGAGGTTTTCCAGCAGCACGCGCTGCTTGGCATGGATCTGCTGGGCTTCGTCGAGGTGTTGCAGCGCGCACCCGCCGCACGTGCCGAAATGCGGGCAACGCGGGGAGACGCGATCGGCCGAGGCCTGCAGGACCTCGACGGCGCGTGCTTCGTCGAAGCTGCGCTGCCGTCCAGTCTGCTGCGCCATGACGATCTCGCCAGGCAATGCGCCGGACACGAACACCGTCTTGCCAGCGTTGGCCTGGCCCTCGGCGCGGCGGCCGACGCCGCGGCCGTCATGGGTGAGGCTGGTGATCTGGATCTGGAATGGCGTCTGGTCGATGCGGGCCACGGAAACGGATGGGCTGGGGAAGCCCGCTATTGTCGCAGAGCGCAACGACTGGACCCGTCCGCAATGACTTGCAACGCGCCGCCGCGCGCGCCTGTGGAGTAGCTTGCAGGCTGTGCCGCCGTTATCGCGGAAGGTTTTCGCCGGCCCGGAAACGTGAACGGCCCGCCTGGGGCGGGCCGTTGCAAGCGGAATCCGGCACCTACTTCTGTTTCCAGCCGCCCGAAGCATCCTGGTACCACCAGCCGCTGCGGGCGCTGGCGATCCACTGCTTGGAGAAGACCCCCCGGATCTGCGATTCCCACTCGGGGTGGCCGTTGGCGACGGCGACTTCGCGATAAACCGCCTTGCGATCGCGATTGTCGTCCGCAACCGCCTGGTTGATCGCGACGCGATCCTTCAACTGCACTTTGGAGGCGTCGCGCACGACGACGAGGCCGTCCTGAGTGAACCCCAGCGCGCCGGAATCGAAGCCCGCGCGCAGGCTCGCGTCGAAACGCGATTCCATCCGCGACTGGATCGCCTGGATCGCAGGCGTCTTGATGGTGATGTCCGGCGCGCCCTGCGCATAAGCGGGCGAGATGCCGACCAACATCAATGGATCGAACTGCATGAGAGCCGCCATGCCGCCATCGGGCTTGGGCTGCTCGGGCTTGGGCTGTTCGGGCGTCGGTTGCGCGGGCTGGGCCTCGTCGCCGATCACCTTTTCGACGAACTGCTTGGCGGCTTCCTTGGCTTCGGCAGCCGGGAAATAAACGTTGATCGTCACGCAGGCCGTCAGCGCCAGCACGGCGCTCATCGGCATTCCCATCCATCGTTTCATCGCGACTCTCTCCTTAGATTTGATTGGTTGCAGTCCGGACGACTCACTCGACCACCGGTTTGACATCGCCCTTGCTGGCCGCGGCGAGCCGCTCGACCAGCGTTGGCCAGTCCACGAGCCGGTTGAAGCCGACGACCGTCAGGTGCGGAATGCCGGCGCCCTGGACGATAGTAAATCCGCCGGTCTCTGAACCGGACGTATCGGCACCCTCAAGCCCACCCATCGCGCATATCTCGTTGGAAAGCCGGCACGAAATACCGATGCGGCCGTAACCGAAATCGTCGAACAACCCGATCAACTGGCTTTGCAGCGTGGTGGCGAACGAGGCGTCGCCAACGCTGGAGATGTTCTGCACGGCGCGCTGACTGATGCGCTGGCCGACGCCATGGGTCTTGACGGTATGCAGCTCGGCGTCGAAGGCGGTCGCCGACCAGTCGACGAGGCGCAATTCATCGATGCGCCCGGCCAGGCGCCCGGTGATGCTGCCGAAATCGAACACCCCGGTAAGCGATTGCAGGTCGATGTCGTCGAGGACGAGGTCCGCGGTAAGCGACGGCGCGACGCCGAACGGACGTTCCAGGGACAACGACGACGCCTGCACCGAACCGCCGAACAACTGCATCGTCAGGCCGCCGTCGAAGATGAGGCGCTCCCCGGAATAGCGCGCATTGGGAATGCGGCCGCTCAGTTGCCCCTGGAAGGCGGGCCATCCCAATCTCTTCGAAAGCTGTCCGATGTCCAGCGCGTCGAGGGTGAGGCCGAAACGGATGTCGGCGCCGTTGTCGCCTGCCGGTGGGCGCAGGGTCATGCCGTCGAAGCGCAGGGTGCCGCCAAGCGCGGGAAGCGTCACCGCATCGCGCAGGCGAAGCTCGCCATTGCCGCTGACGATCGGCAGGCGCGCCGCGCCGAAATCCAGTCCGTAGAGTTGTCCACCCGTCCAGCCCAGCTGGCTGGACGCCGGTGCCGTCGCCGAAAACGCCGGTGCGCCGTCGAGGCCCTCGAAACGGAAGCGTCCCTTCGGGTCGATCATGTCGACACCGTGCAACGCGAGCGACGCCGATTGCAGCCGCCCTCCGGCGACGCGCGCCCTCGCATCGGCCGTGCCGCTCAGCTGCAGGTCCGGCAGTCCAGCCACGGCCAGCCAGCCGGACAGGTAACGCCCGGTCAGCGGCGCCAAGTCGGTGCTGTGCAGATCCAGGTCCAGCGCCTGCAGGTTTGTTTCCGCATCGAAGGCGGCACTTCCGTCCGCGACCAGCGCCTTGCCGTCATGCCAGGCGATGAAGGGCAGCTGCCATCCCGCGCCGCGTCGCTGTTGCGCCTGGATGCGCACGTCGACCGCGGAAGGCGGCAATGCGACGTAGGCATTACCCGCGAGGAATTCGCCGCCCTGCATCACTCCGTCGAGCGTCATCGTCGTCAGATTCGTGGCCTTGCGATAGTCGATGCCGAAACGTCCTCCGAGCTGTTCGCCTGCGAGCGTCGCGTCAGGCGTCTGGAATGCGGCGCCGTTGACGGCCAGCGAGCCAGTCACCTGCAGCGGCCTGTCCGTCGGTGCGTGCACATCCAGATGGCCGTCCAGCGTCCCATCCTTCAGCTCCCCGGCGGCCCAGGCCTGGGACAGCAACGCCTGTGCCCACACCAGCGGAACGCGGGTGAGATCAAGTTGCGTGTCGTCGGGCGATGCGCTGTTGCGATCCAGCGCGAATCGCGCGGCTCCGGTGGCGAGTGACGCGTGCGTCGTCGCGGCACCGATGTCCACGACCAGTCGCAGTGGCGCGCTTCGCCCGGACACCAGTGCGCCATCACAAGTCCAGTGCGCATCGGGCGTGCGCCGCAAGGGGCAACGCCAGTGGAGGTCGCGATAGTGATAGCCGAGATCCGGGGAATCGACGGCCGCCGCGCTGAGGGTAAGCTCGCCTGCCGCGGCGTCGGTAGGCCAGTCGAGACGGATGGTCACGTCTTCGAGCGTCGCGGCGACGCCCACCACGCGCTGGATGTGCGCCTGCAACATCCGGGCACTGGCGTCCTGGCTGGGCATCAGTCCAGCGAACAACACCAGCAGGGTTACCATCGATCGCGACATGGACACCAGCATACCGATGGAGATGCATCGACGATGAAACCGCGGATCCTGCTTGTGGAAGACGATGCGGTCAGCCGCGCATTCCTCACCGAGGCGACCGAAGGCCTGCCTGCGCGTGTCGAAGCCGTCGACAGTTGCGCGGCCGCGCGCGCGAGCGTGCAGGAGGTCGCCTTCGATCTCTGGCTGGTCGATGCCAACCTGCCCGACGGCAGTGGCGCGGATCTGCTGGCGGATCTGCGAGGCTCTGCGGCGAACACGCCTGCGCTCGCCCATACCGCCAGCCGCGACCCGAGCGATCACGATGCGCTGCTCGCGGCAGGATTTGCCGAAGTACTGGTGAAGCCGTTGCCGATGGTGGCGTTCCAGGCCGCGATCTGCCGTGCGCTCGGCTTCGACCTGGCCGTCACCGAAGGCGAGCCGCGCCTGTGCGCGAAGCTGCCGCAATGGGACGATGCAGCGGCGCTGTCCGCGCTGAAGGGCGAGCAGTCGCACGTCGTGGCGTTGCGGCGACTGTTCCTCGACGAGCTCGACAACCAGCGCCATGCCTTCGAAGATGCGCTGGCCCGCGGCGACGCGCCTGCGGCCGGGCGTGTGCTGCACATGTTGCGGGCGAGTTGCGGATTCGTCGGCGCGGCACGGCTGGGTGAAGCGGCGCGCGTGCTGGAAGCCGATCCGCGATCGGAGTTCTCGCTGGACCGCTTCCGCGATGCCGTCGACGAACTCCTTGTGCCCCGATCGGCGGTCGGCGCGACCTGAGTGGCGATGCGACCTATCAGCCCGGGGGCGCCTTCGTCGCAAGCCGCGCCAGATCGCCGATCAGGTCCCAGGACTTCAACGCGCGGCCACCCAACAAGTGCAACAGTACCGGCCGCAGTGAACGGCGCAGGCCGGCGAGATCGTCGGCATCGGGCATGGTGTCCTCCGCCAGCGACAACAGGGCGCGTCCGGTGGCTGCGTCGCTGCGGTCCCCGTGGCCGCGATCACTCAGCAATCGACGCGGCCCGTGCTCGGCATCCAGCCGGTAGCGCGCCGCGGCATCGACCGGCGTGCCATCGCCATCCACGTCGAAGGGAAAACCGACACCGAGAGCCTCGAGCAGGTCGCGTTCGAATCGACGCAACGTCCAGGCCAGTGACGGCTCGGTGGCCAGCCGGCTGCGAACCAGCCCGTACGCGTCGAACAGTTCGGGCGCGGGATCCTGCCGGGGCGCGAGGCGCAACACCAGCTCGTTGACGTAAAAACCGGCCAGCATCGCCTCGCCCGGCAATACCGGCATCGCATCCAGCGCTTCAGCCGCACGCAGCTGCGCGAGTTCGCCGCGCTGCACGGCGTCGAGCCGGATGAACTGCATCGGCTGCAGTGCGGCGCGCAAGACGTGACGCTTGGGACCCTGCACACCGCGCGCGAGCAGCCCGAGCCGTCCGTGGTTGGCGCTCAGCACTTCGACCAGCAGGCTGCTCTCGCGCCACGGGCGTGTGTGCAGGACGTAGGCGGGTTCGGCGTCGTAGCGCATCGTGGTGGGAGACGGAGCCGGGAGAAACGCTCAATCCCTGGCCTTACCTCGCACGTCTCCCCGCTTCAATCGCTCGCTTCAATCGTGATACCCCAACGTCCGCAATGCCGCTTCGTCGTCCGACCAGCCTTCGCGGACGCGGACCCAGGTTTCGAGGAAGACCTTGCAGTCGAACAAGCGCTCCATCTGCTCGCGCGCGCGGGTGCCTATTTCGCGCAGCCGCGAACCGCCCTTGCCGATGACGATCGCCTTCTGTCCGTCACGCTCCACCCAGATCACGGCACCGATGCGCAGCAATGCGCCGCCTTTGGGCGATGGCTCCTCGACGAAACTTTCCACCTCGACCGTCGTCGCATACGGCAACTCGGCGCCGAGCTGTCGCATCAATTGCTCGCGCACGAGTTCGCCGGCGAGGAATCGCTGGCTCTTGTCGGTGATCTCGTCCTCGGCGTAGAGCGGCGGCTGTTCGGGCAGCAGTGGAAGCAACGACGCGGTCAGCGCCTCCAGTCCCTTGCGCTTGAGCGCCGAGACCGGATGTATGGCCGCGAACTCGCGCCCTGCACTGACTTCCCCCAGGAACGGCAGCAACACGGTCTTGTCCTTGAACTTGTCGACCTGGTTGACGGCGAGCACCACCGGCACGCCGGCCGATTTCAGGGCGTCGTATGCGAGCGAATCGCCGTCGTCCCAGCGTCCAGCCTCGATGACCAGCACCGCGGCGTCGACGCCTTCCAGCGCACCGCGAGCGGCACGGTTCATCCAGCGGTGCATCGCGGAGGAAGATGCCTTGCCCTGCTCGCGATGCAATCCCGGCGTGTCGACCAGAAGCAGTTGGCCGTTTTCGAACGTCGCGATGCCGAGCAGGCGATGGCGCGTGGTCTGCGGCCGGCTGGAGGTGATGCTGATCTTGGCGCCAACCAGCGCATTGACCAGCGTCGATTTACCGACATTGGGACGGCCGATCACGGCCACGTGGCCGGCATGATGCAAGGGCGATGTCATGGGTGGATTGTCGGCGCAGGGAGCGATACCGGCAAATGCCGGTATTCGACGATCAGCCCAGCTGTACCAGCGCCGCTTCGGCCGCCGCTTGCTCTGCGGCGCGGCGTGAAGTCCCGACGCCGTCGCTGGTGACCGGTGGCTCAGCCAGGGTGCAGCCGACCCGGAAGCGCTTGTCGTGGTCGTCGCCCGATTCTTCCAGCAGCGTATATGCGGGCAGCGGCAACTGCCGCGCCTGCAACCACTCCTGCAGCCTTGTCTTGGCGTCCTTGCCGACCTGGTTGAGCGGCGGCAGTGCGGACAGTAGCGGCTCGAACCACGGCAGCACGGTGTTGCGGCAGGCATCGAATCCGCCGTCGAGATAGAGCGCTGCAATGACTGCTTCGAGTGCGTCAGCCAATATCGAGTCGCGACGATGGCCGCCGGTCTTCAACTCGCCGGGGCCAAGAATCAGCCGCGACCCGAGATCCAGGTTGCGCGCGACGGCGGCGAGGGCCGACTCGCGCACGAGCTCGGCCCGGGCACGCGTCATCGCGCCCTCGTCGGCCTTGGGCCAGCGCAGATACAGTTGTTCGGCAACGATCAGGTTGAGCAGCGCGTCGCCGAGGAATTCGAGCCGTTCGTTGTGCGGGCTGCCCGCACTGCGATGGCTCAGCGCCTGTGTCAGCAGGCCGCCGTCGGCGAAGGCGTGGCCTTCGAAGACGACGGCGTCGCGCGGCTTATTCGTCCCCACCGCGCCGGTTCAGATTCTCCGTGGCGGAGAATTTTCCGATGACGTCGATATTGGCGATGACGGGTTTGCGCACTTCGTAGTTCACCGCCATCACCCAGCCGTTGTCGCCGCGCGTGATTTTGACGTGCTCGGGCTTCACGTCCTCGGCGTAGCTGATATAGAGCCGGCGGAAGAACAGGTCCTGAATCTTGGCAGGATCCTGGTTCGCGATTCCCGGTTCCGCCGCAAGGCCCTTGAGCGCCTGCTTGACCGCATAGAACTCCGAATACATCGGCACCAGCTTCATGCCAATGTAGGCGAACAGGCCGACCACGGCCAGCACGATCACGAACCCGATCAGGGTCATGCCGCTTTGCGTACGTTTCATTGAGCCTTCCCCTTGGTTTTGGACCACGTGCGACCGCGTCGAATGCCGCCAGCCTACTCAATCCCGCCCCTCAAACCTTGACCGGCTTACGGAATCGAACTGCCGATCCGGTTGAAATCGATTCCGCCCGCGCTGCGATCCCAGTTCATCCATATCAGGAAAGCCTTGCCGCGCAGGTTCGCCTCGGGCAGGAAGCCCCAGAAACGGCTGTCCTCGCTATTATCACGATTGTCGCCCATGACGAAATACTTGCCCGGCGGCACCGTCCACTCGCCCTCGCCCTGGATGAAGAAGGGCCGGTCGTCGCGCTCGAGCACCGGATGCGGACGTCCAGGCAACGCCTCGGTCATCAGCCGGGCGCCGGTGGCGTCCATCCCCTGCCCCTTGCCCTCGTATCGGCCGCGACCTGCGTATTGAAGCGGCGTCCCGTTCACGTAAACCGTATCGTCGCGGTAGGCGATCGTGTCGCCCGGCAGCCCGATCACCCGCTTGATCCAGTCCTGGTCGGGGTGCTGGGGCGGACGGAACACCACGACGTCGCCGCGCACGGGTTCTCCGGTCGCGATGACCTTCTCGTTGCTGATCGGCAACCGCAGGCCGTAGGCGAACTTGTTGACGAGGATGAAGTCGCCGATCAGCAGCGTCGGCATCATCGAACTGGAGGGAATGCGGAACGGTTCGGCCACGAAGCTGCGCAGGCACAACACCACCGCCAGCACCGGAAAAAACGCCTTCGAGTAGTCGATGACCAGCGGCTCCTTCGCTTCGAGCAGCCCTGCGTTCGCGGCCCGACGCTTGGCAAAGAACAGCTTGTCCAGCAACCACACGATGCCCGTGAACAGCGTCAGCACGACCAGGGCGATTTCGAACCAACGCATGGCGCTTCCTTCGAAGAAGATTGGAGATTAGGGATTGGAGGTTCGAAAAAGCCTGGACACAGGCATGGAAGCGGGCCCGACGGGATTCGCCTTCGCAGATCCCGAAGCCTGAAGCCCGAATCGCGACTTCACTTGCTATCCACCTGCAACACCGCGAGGAACGCTTCCTGCGGAATCTCGACGCGGCCGACCTGCTTCATCCGCTTCTTGCCGGCCTTCTGTTTTTCGAGCAGCTTCTTCTTGCGGGTGGCGTCACCACCGTAGCACTTGGCCAGCACGTTCTTGCGCATCGCCTTGACGGTGGTGCGGGCGATGATCTGGGCGCCGACCGCGGCCTGGATGGCGACGTCGAACATCTGCCGCGGGATCAGTTCGCGCATCTTCTCGGCGATCTCGCGGCCGCGGCGATCGGCGTGTGCGCGATGCACGATCAGGCTCATCGCATCGACCTTGTCGCCGTTGATGAGCGTATCCACGCGCACGAACGGGCCGGCGTCGAATCGGACCAGGTGGTAGTCGAGCGACGCGTAGCCGCGCGACACCGACTTCAGGCGGTCGAAGAAATCAAGGACCACTTCGGCCATCGGCAGTTCGTAACTGATCTGTACCTGGCTGCCGAGATACTGGATACCCTGCTGCGCGCCGCGTTTTTCCTCGCACAGCGTGATGATGCTGCCGACGTAATCCGGCGGCGTCAGGATCGTCGCGAGGATGATCGGCTCGCGGATTTCCTGCAGGCGATTGGGCGGAGGCAGCTTCGCGGGGTTGTCCAGCGGCATGACCGTGCCATCGGTCAGCAGCACTTCGTAGACGACGGTCGGTGCGGTGGTGACGAGGTTGAGGTCGTACTCGCGCTCCAGGCGTTCCTGCACGATCTCCAGGTGCAGCATGCCGAGGAAGCCGCAGCGGAAACCGAACCCCATCGCCTCGGAAGACTCGGGCTCGAAGCGCAATGCAGCGTCATTGAGGCGCAGCTTTTCCAGGGCCTCGCGCAGCGCCGGGTAATCGTCCGATTCGACCGGAAACAGGCCCGCGAACACCCGCGGCTGCATTTCCTGGAAACCCGGCAGAGGCTTGGCGGCGGGCAGGCTCGCGAGGGTGAGCGTGTCCCCAACCGGCGCGCCGTGCACGTCCTTGATCGACGCGTTGATCCAGCCCACCTCGCCTGCGCCGAGCTTGGGCAGGTCGGTGCGCTTGGGCGTGAAAACCCCGACCTTGTCCACCAGATGCGTGCGCCCGGTCGACATTACCAGGATCTTGTCTCCCGGCTTGATCTCACCCTGCATCACGCGCACCAGCGACACCACGCCCAGGTAGTTGTCGAACCAGGAGTCGATGATGAGGGCCTGCAACCGATCGGTGTCGCGTGGCTTCGGCGGCGGGATGCGCTGCACGATCGCCTCGAGCACCTCGACGACGTTCAATCCCGTTTTTGCGCTGATGGCGACCGCGTCCTCGGCGTCGATGCCGATGACGGCCTCGATCTCCTTCTTGACGCGCTCGATGTCCGCGGTCGGCAGGTCGATCTTGTTGAGCACGGGAACCACTTCCAGCCCCTGCTCGACGGCCGTGTAGCAGTTGGCCACCGATTGCGCCTCG
>Ga0207691_10003985_pt1 | contig 14344 bp, 6 predicted proteins | sample KBSM13metaG_FD_184327 | JGI IMG/M metagenome (GOLD analysis project Ga0207691, IMG submission 184327) | Miscanthus rhizosphere microbial communities from Kellogg Biological Station, Michigan, USA - KBS M1-3 metaG (SPAdes) (version 2) | ecosystem: Host-associated > Plants > Roots > Rhizosphere >... | reverse complement strand
ACCTTCCGTCCAGGGTAATGAAATTTATTCCGAAAAATACGTGAAGAGTATAATGAAAAAGGTCTTCACCTGGCAGTCTGAACACCCCGTCGATATCAACCTAAAAAACGTTAACGACTGGGCGAGAGGTGCTTTTTATTCGGGTGTTATGCGTGCATACAACGCAACGGGTGATGAGGCTTATCTCAATGGAACCATTGTTTACGGAAACTCACAGGGTTGGCTGGCCGGAGAACGTTTTCGCCATGCAGATGACCTGACAAGAGGGCAATCGTTTCTGGATGTATACGTAGTGAAGAAAGACCCTAAAATGTTGACCGGTATAAAAGGTCGCATTGATTCATTGATGGCTTCTCCACTTCCGGGCAGGGAAGACTGGTGGTGGTGCGATGCACTATTTATGGAACCTCCTGTGCTGGTCCGTTTAGCTCAAATAACCGGCGATGAAAAGTATAACGATTATCTAAATACTATGTGGTGGGACGCCACTGATTTTCTTTTTGATAAAGATGATAGTCTCTTTTACCGTGACAAAAGTTTTTTCGATCGCAAAGCACCTAATGGCAAAAAACTATTTTGGAGCCGTGGCAATGGTTGGGTGATGGGTGGATTGGTGCAGGTGCTGGAACGCATGCCAAAATCAAATGCCGATTATCAGAGATATGTAGACCTGTATAAAAAAATGGCAGCAAAATTGGTTACCCTGCAGCAGCCCGATGGTTTGTGGCGTGCTTCGTTATTAGATCCGAACGAAGTACCTGTGATGGAAACAAGCGGTTCGTCTTTTTATACTTTCGCTTTAGCCTGGGGTATTAACAACGGTTATTTGGATAAGTCCACTTACCTGCCCGCAGTACAAAAAGGTTGGAAAGCTTTGACAAATGCTGTTACACCAGATGGCAAATTAACCCATGTACAACAGATTGGCGACAAGCCCGATAATGTAAAACCAGAACACAATCAGGAGTTTGGATCTGGCGCATTTTTAATGGCTGGTACGGAGATAATGAAGCTTTAGATCTAAAATAACTGTCGCAAATTACCAATTGCGAGCTGTCCTGTATTAGACAGCGAATCCAAAACAGTCACTGCATGAAAATGAATTCTACTTACAAACGAAAAACAAGAAAATATTCTATTTTTAGTAAATGGTAGTAGTTCCGGTGATTACGTTACTGGTTGTTTTATTTTTTACACCGGGCTGACCGCCACCGATACTTATCACAACTTTTCCCTTTGGCTGATACAATTGCCCGTTTTCTCCAACCAGTGAAAGTTGTTCTGGTGTTAATGTGAACGTTATTATTCTACGTTCTCCGGATTTTAAAAATATACGCTGAAAGCCTTTTAACGCTTTTAATGGAGATTTGGCATTGAGATTTGGATAAGCAAGATAGAGCTGAACTACTTCTTCACCATCTATTTTTCCGGTATTTTCTACTATTGCAGTAACTTTTGCATTAACCCCTTTTCTTAATTGCGCTGCTATAGTTAAATTCCTGTAAGTAAAATTTGTGTAGCTCAACCCATAACCAAACGGGTAAAGTGTTTCGCCTTTAAAATAACGATAAGTCCTGTTCTTCATGCTGTAATCACTGAAGTCTGGTAAATCACTGTCCTTTTTATAAAATGTTACTGGTAATCGCCCAGCCGGGTTATAATCCCCAAACAAGACATCGGCAATAGCAGTACCTGCGCTTTGCCCACCGTACCATGCATTTAAAATGGCCGGTAGATTTTCGCTTTCCCACGGAGTGGCAATTGCACTGCCTGTCATCATTACAAAAATTACAGGTTTCCCAGTTGCATTTAAGGTCTTCATCATATCTGTTTGTACTGCGGGTAGAAGTATGGTTGTCCTGTCACCACCATTAAATCCGGGTGCATTTACCGGCATTTCCTCGCCTTCCAACTGCGGAGAGATACCTCCAACATATATTATCACATCTGCATCTTTTATGCGGTTGACTAGGTTAGTGTAATTGGTGGGTTCAAAGTTGCCCGCTCTGAGTGTAATATTTGCTTTTCCGGCTCCCTGAAAATATTCCAACACTACTTTGTACACCGAGTCTTTCCGGGTTTGTAGCTTGTAGGATCTTGCCCCCATTCGATTACGCAGCCATGTATTGATTACATCCTTACCATTAATAATCAATTTATACCCATCATCTCCGTCTGCTTCAAACGTAATGCTTCCATCAGCGGTAGCTGTGTAGTTAGTTGTATAGCGGGCGGAAAAATTAGTGGCAATCATGTTTCCCTCAAGGGTTTGTCCCTCTTGCCAGGAATGATCTACAGCACTTTCGTTGGCTATTGATACAGGTGTGCCATTGAGATCACGGTTATTAAAGTATTCTGCTTTAAAACCTTGCTTACCTTCCCAACTAAATTGTTTACTGATATCGGCATATACCAATAAGGTATCATGCACAAATGTTGTTCCTCTTTCAAACACTACTTCCACATTTTTACCGACTTTCTCTTTGATACCATCCAGTACCGTTACAATTTTTGACGGTATACCATTGTAGTTTCCCAGAACAGCTACACGATTATCCGCATTAGGGCCAACCACGGCAATCTTTTTAATTGTTCTTTTTAATGGTAATGTGTTGTTACTATTTTTCAATAATACTATTGATTGCTGTGCCATCTTTAACGCCAGCGCTTTGTGTGCGGGAGCTTCAAGAGTGGAAGGAGGTGCATCGGTAAATTTTACCATAGATGGCGGATCAAACATTCCTAATTTATAGCGCGTGGTAAATAACCGGCGTAAAGAAATATTAATCTGCTCTTCGCTAATCAGTCCTTGTTTTACCGCATTATACAACGTATAGTATACAGATGTACCACACTCTATATCTGTTCCGTGCATTACACCGTCCACTGCTGCTGTCACAGAATCCTGATGTGTTTTATGGTATTTAAAGAAGTCGTCAATCGCCCAGCAATCACTGGTTACGTAACCGGTAAACTTCCATTGTTTTCGCAAAATATCATTCATTAATAAATCATTTGCACAACAGGGCTGAGTATTCACGGCATTATAGGCGCACATCACGCCTTCCACGTTTGCTTTGGTGATTAATTCTTTGAAAGCCGGCAAATAAGTGTCCCACAAATCATACGTAGACGGATTGAAGTTGTCAATATGTCTGCTTGGCTCGGGTCCGCTATGCACCGCGTAGTGTTTGGCACAAGCTGCAGCTTTTAAATATTTAGGATCTTCTCCCTGTAAGCCCCTTACAAATGCGCGACCCATCATGGCGGTTAGGAAAGGATCTTCTCCGTATGTTTCCTGGCCTCTTCCCCAGCGGGGATCACGGAAAATATTAATGTTTGGAGTCCAGTATGTAAGTCCCAGATATCTTTCCTTTGTTCTTCCTTGTTCTATTGCCAGATTCTGTATAGCCCTTCCCTCCATGGCACTGTAATCGGCCATTGAGTAAATTGATGTAGTATCCCAGGTGGCAGCCATGCCAATAGCCTGCGGATATGACGTAACACGAAAAGGCGTTCTGGCAACACCATGTAAGGTTTCATTCCACCAGTCAAATGCGAGAATGCCTAATCGGGGAACTGCAGGTGTGCTATTGAGCATTTGTTTTACTTTTTCTTCCAGTGTTAACCGGCTTACCACATCATTCACCCGTTGTTCCATTGGCAATGCGGGATTCCACATGGGGAAGCTTTTGTAGTCTTGCGCAAACAACTCAGCGGAAAAAGCAGTGGCAATAAGTACAAGTAATCGTTTCATTACAAGTTTTTTTTGATCAAAAAAAGCGATTTGTGGCTGTCTATTTTTTTATCCCATCATCATTGCCTTTATATTCAAACCAATCGTAGGAAGCAACAGAGGTAGTTGGTGCGCCGTTAGATGTTCCATACAAGGCAAACAAACATCCTACAAATCCTCCTGCTATCTTTGTACTTAGGAATGATGCATCTACTTCATCTTTCAGCAGTTTCCATGTATTCTTTTTCTCGGCAAAATAGAATGCGTAAGTTGATGCTTTGGCTTCAATCTTCAAGTACAATGTTTTTGCTGAAGTGAGTGGCTGGGATGCTAATTGTACTGCATTTTTATTTTCTTTCGAAGGTGATTTATACAACTGAACTACGGGTTTGCCGTTCTCTACGGATTTACATAAAAAGTAATAATTGTTTTCACTCTGGAAAATCAATAACCCTGCTTTCTCTTTTTCGGAATCGGGTGTAAAGTCAATACTGGTAGCCGCATAGCCTTTTAAATTATGTTGCCGGTATCCCAGGAAGGACGGACTTTTTCTTTCAGATGCTGTTTGTGGTCGGAGCGACAATTGAAAAAATCCAGGTTTTGCCGTTAAGCCATAGGCATTCGTTTCCGGATTTCTTAGGAACAAATAACGATCGTCAAGTTTCTTATTGTTAAAGTCATCTGTAAAAGTTACGTTGCCTCCAAAAGGGTTATTTATTTTTTTAGAGAGTGCCGGTAAAGGAACAGGCAGGGTGTAGGGCACCTCTTCGTTTCCTTCCAGTATATGCGGCCATCCATCTTTCCATTCAACTGGTAACAGAAACGTTTCTCTGCCTGTATTATACAAATCATCACCATAAGGACGGCAGGCAAGAAAAACAGCATACCATTTACCTTCTGGTGTTTCTACAAAATCCGCATGTCCCGTTGTAGTAACCGGGTTTTTCCGTTGTTTATCCAGGTGCCGTTGTGTAAGAATAGGATTATTTTGATAAGGAACATATGGACCATCCACCGACTTACTTCTGAAAACAACTTCTGAATGGTTGTATCCGGTACCACCTTCTGCGCAGATCAGATAATACCAGTCATCTTTCCTGAAAATGTGTGGTGCCTCAATCCAGATTGGTTCTTTAGACAAATCAGTACCCCCATTCACCAACAATATTTCCTGTCCGACCACTTTCATTGTATTGATGTCAAACTCATACATACGAATGGTGCGGTGACCTCTATATAAAGGTTTATTATCCGGCGCATCATTGTTGTACACTACATATGCTTTACCATCCACAAAATCAATAGAAGGATCTATCCCTTTAACTTCCGGCAACCAGATAGGATTACTCCAGGGTCCCTTAGGATCTTTGGCCGTAATGATAAAATTGCCTTTCTTATCAATTAAGGTACACAGTATATAAAACGTTCCATTATGATAACGGATTGTTGGAGCGAATAAACCCCTTGATACTCCTGCATTTGTTTGATCTAATTGTTCTTCCCTATCCATGGCATTACCGATCTGTTTCCAGTTAACCAGATCTGTACTATGAAAAATGGGTAGCCCCGGAAAATAAGCAAAAGTAGAATTGGTAATGTAGTAATCGCTGCCAACCCGGCATATACTTGGATCGGGATAAAATCCCGCGAGGATAGGATTATTGAACGTTTGGGCTTTTGTAACTAAAATTGATGCAATGAATAAAGAGTACAATAAAAGCTTCTTGATCATTTTTATTTAGTTTAAATAAATTATTAATTATAGGGATCAATTGTTTTCAGCCATGATCAATCTTTGAATGAGTTACAGTCGACATGTTTTATCAGGCCGGTTTCTTTTAAAATAAATAGAGCGAATAGTACTCTGCAATTTTGTCTCCCTTACAATTATCTAAATTTGCTGGCAGAAACTGAATCCACTATGTGGAAATAATCAAAATCAGCATAGCCGCCTGTTTCTTTGGTAGCATAATTAAACAATGTAAAACGATAACCCATAAACTGGGGGATGGTATATGTCATTTTAAGAGGCGTACCCAGTTCAGTCCAATGGTTGCTATCTAAACTAAAATAGAAGTGAGCTAAATCTTTCTTGTTGGTAAAATCACACTCTGCTTTCAGGTAAATGATTTTTTGATTAAGTGGGATAGCAGCTACCTCTTCCGGCTTACCAGTGCTTGCGTTAATCATCACAATCGCCTTTCGGTCTCCATTAATTTTTACACCAGCTAATCCATAATTTTGTTGTAATAGTCCCAGCCCTGCGAAGTCGCCATCTTTCATATTGGATACATCTAATGAAGTAGAACCGCTGCACATAGGCCCGATGGTACGCTGGGTTAACGAATTTCTGGCGAATAAGAAAGAAGTATCAAGTCGTCCTGTTGTTAGACGCAGAAAACCTGTTCTTTCTTTGAGCGACCATAAATGATTATCAGGATTATGATTCCACTGCCAAACCAATGATAAAGGGGGTTGGTTTTTTTTGCGGGTAAAATCATCCGAGGCAACAATACCTGGAATCAACCCTTTGCTGACAGGTAAATTAAGTGTTTCAGAGACCTTACCATTCTCTCCTAAAACAGGCCATCCATTTTCCCACACAACGGGTACCAAATAAGGAATGCGGCCAACAGATCCAAAATCTCTGAAAAGATAAGCATACCAATTTCCGTTGGGCATATCAATTAGTCCGCCCTGTGCAACACCTAAGTCCTGGAGACCAAGTTTGCCTTCCCACGGCCCGGTTATTTTATCCGCCCGATGAATAACAACTGTACGCATGCCACCACGGGGCCAGGTAATATTGAATAAATAATATTTGCCATTAATTTTAAAAAGCTGTGAGCCTTCGGACTGAAGATTAATGTTAGTACCTGCAGGAGCACTCGCATTTTCAATAATAGTTTGCTCAGTACCCGGTTTTATTTTTGTAGCCTCTTTATTTAATTCTACTAACTTAAGTTTCCCTACGCCATAGACCAGATAAACACGACCATCGTCGTCAAAGAACAAAGAATGATCATGATATGAGGGTGCAAACGATACCGCTTTCCAAGGTCCTTTTTCAATATTTTTTGTTGTATAGATATGCGTTTTACCGGAAGTTTGCGCAAAAGTACTAACGTAGTAAGTCCCTTTATGATAGCGGATACAACTTGCCCAGGAACCTCTGCCATATGTACTTTTACCATTGGTAAGATTCATTGCATCATTATCAACCAATGTATCGTAAGCATAGTTCACCAGTTTCCAGTTTATTAAATCTGTAGACTTCATAATAGGTACACCAGGGCTCATATGCATGGTGGTGCTGCTCATATAATAGACTTTCCCTACCCGTACCATAGACATATCGGGAACATCAGCAAAAATCACCGGATTTTTCGCTTTTTGATTTTCCTGACCATGCAGAACGCCAAAGAAAAGGTTAACCGTAACCGTTATTATGACGATAAAACATTTTTTCATTTCATTTAATTACTAGTGTGTAGGTTTTTCCTGGTACCGTTGGCAAGTCGTAGAGCATTGTTTCCTTCAATTCGGGCGATGCAATAGTTGCTTTATCTGCAATAACAGGAGCGGGTGTTTCCTCAACCTGAAAAAAAGGATTTGAATTTTTACCTGTTGCTTTCTTCAATGCATCACCCGTTCCTGATTTCATTGCATTGGGAGTTCGCAATCGAAGATTACCTCCTAAATTCGATTTAATAACAACTTTAACCAGTTTTGCGTCCTTCCATTCCATGCTCACAATATCAAACCCTCCTATGGCTTTTATTCCTTTGATGCTGCCCGTCGGCCAGGCATCCGGAAGCGCGGGAATTAAATGAATTTCACCGTTTGCACTTTGCATCAGCATCTCTGTAATACCGGAAGTGCAACCAAAATTGCCATCGATCTGAAATGGCGGGTGCGCATCAAAAAGATTGTTGTATGTGCCACCGCCTCCGTCGCCACGTCCGCCTTGAACAGGAGAAAGCTGGTTCTGGATCAGTTTATACGCATGGTTGCCATCTAACAGCCTTGCCCACCAGTTTACTTTCCATCCCATGCTCCATCCTGTTGATACATCACCACGATGAAGGAGTGTAGTTTTAGCTGCTTCATATAATTGCGGAGTACGATATGGTGATATTTGGTTTGAAGGAAACAAACCATAGAGATGAGAAATATGGCGGTGATTATCTTTGGGGTCGTCAATATCATCTAACCATTCCTGCAATTGACCATACTGACCAATTTGCATCGGTGGCAGACGTTTACGCATTTGTTTTAAAGTATCAACAAAAGCGCTATCCATTTTTAAAATTTCTGCTGCTTTTATAGTAGAACTAAATATCTCAAAAACAATCTGGTTCGTCATTGTGGTGCCTGCATCAAGCGAAGAATGCTGATGCGCTTCCGGCGCATTTTCCGGGGACATATCCGGATTAATAACCAGCCATTTTTTTGTTGGATGTTCAATTAAAAAATCTACATAGAAAGTGGATGCACCTTTTAACACGGGGTAAACAGTGGCAAGAAAAGTTTTGTCCCCGGTGTACAAATAATGTTCCCACAAATGTTGACTCATCCATCCCCCTGCTCCGCTCCATACTCCCCAGGTGGCGCCATCAATAGCGCCGGTAGCACGCCATATATCAGTATTATGGTGCGCTGCCCAGCCTCTTGCGCCATACATATCCCTTGCCGTTTGTTGACCGGTAACGGAAAGATCTTTCGTCATTTGGATAAACGGTTCGTGCAATTCTGAAAGATTGGTCTTCTCAGCTGGCCAGTAGTTCATTTCAGTATTGATGTTGATAGTATATTTGCTATCCCATGGAGGATTGATCTTGTCATTCCAAATTCCCTGCAGGTTAGCTGCCTGACCGCCGGGTTGCGAAGAAGAAATCAGAAGATAACGACCATATTGATAATAAAGAGTTACAAACTGCGGATCATTTGTTGAATTAAAATTTTTCAGTCGCTCATCTGTGGGAAAATTAGCTGCATCAGTAGTACCCAAATCCAATTTTACCCGATTAAAATATTTTTGATATGCTGCGATATGAGCTTGTAAAATTGCAGTATATGGTTTCGCAAACGCTTTATTCAAATAATCCGATGCTCTCTTATTTTCATCTCCGCTGATGTCTTTATAGTTATTAAAGTTGGTAGCAATAGAAATATAAATGGTTACCGCATTGGCATTTGCAATTGTGAGGGACGTATCATTGCCCATCAGTGAACCACCTTCAGGTTTTATACGAACAATACCCTTAAATTTCACCATACCCTTAACGGTCTCATGATCAGAGGTGATTCCTGAAATCGTCAGCTCTTTTAAATCGCTAACGGATGGGATAGTTTTAATGGTTGTTCTTTTTTGAGGTGTGGTAAAGGATGCCGTAAAAGAAATGCTGCCTGGCTGGCTCGCTGTAATTCGCATAATAACAATCCGTTCGGGAAATGAGGCGAATGCCTGCCGTGTGTAAATAACATCACCAACGGTGTAAGTGGTTTGTGTTATTGCTCTCTCAATGTCCAGCTCTCTGGAGTAATTTGAAAAATTATTGTGACCCTCGAATGCAAGCTGCAGGCTGCCAACTGGTTCAAATTTTTGACCATGCGATTTTTTAGTGATGATGACCCTATTCGCAATTCTTTCAGCATCCTTTTGTTTACCCTCAAATATTAATTGCCGTATTATTGCCAGAGAATCTAATGACAAAGGATTATCATTTCGGTTAGGACTGCCGCTCCAGACTGTATGTTCATTCAGCTGAATGATTTCTTTATCAGGATTTCCATAGATCATAGCACCCAACCTTCCATTTCCTATCGGCAACGCATTTTCCCATGTTTTACCAGATGGTTGCGTGTACCAAAGTTTTAAACCTTGCCTGGTTTGCGAAAAACCAGGTATTGTAACAAGCAATAAAGAGACGATGAATAGTTTTTTCATTCCTGGGTACTAATTATTAAAGTTTAAGCGGTTAAAATTTACATTTAAACTTTGGAAGTTGTGCTTTTCTCAATCACCTTGTTTTTATTCCGGCAGCTATTTCATCAGCTGATCTAATTAAACTAGTCAGGCTACCACGTTAATTAATGTCCCGATATTATCAATAGCAATTTGAATTTCATCTCCAGACTGCAAAGTAAATTCACTTCCCGGTACAATTCCCGTACCTGTCATTATCAGGCATCCATCAGGAAACGAACATTCCCGGTAAACAAAACTTACCAATTCTTCTAGTGTGCGCTTCATTTGGCTGATGGCAATATGGTCAGTAAATACGGTATTGTTTTTCCTTTTGATTTCAAGATGTATCATCGTTTTGGTGTCAAGCGGCTCATCTGTTACATAAATGCAGGGCCCCACAGCAGCACAGCCATCGTAGGTTTTTGCCTGGGGCAGATATAAGGGATTTTCACCTTCAATGCTTCTGCTGCTCATATCATTTCCAATAGTATACCCGATTATTTTCCCCGAAGACGTAACTACCAAAGTCAATTCAGGCTCCGGTACGTCCCAGGTAGAGTCTTTACGAATGTTGACTTTCTCATTGTGGCCAACGATACGGTTAGCATTAGCTTTAAAGAAAACTTCCGGTCTATCCGCCTCATAAACTTTTGCATAAAAGTCAGCACCGCCGGATAGTTTTGATTCTTCCTGACGTCCAACTTTACTACGCAGGTAGGTAACGCCGCAGGCCCATAACTCCTGTTTGCCAACCGGTGCTAAAATTTCCGATTCAGTTACCTGATTTTTTTTGACGGCATCCCCTGTTTTTAACAGTAAAGAAATTTTTTTCAGCAGGCTGTCATCATTGATAAATTTATCCCAGTTTTGAATATTAGTTTGAAAAAATCCTTCATTACTTTCTACAATTATTCCGTTTGTTGTTTTATATAGTTTCACTTCCCTTTATTTTTTTAGTTATATGATTGGTTTACTTACACATCACCCCGACAACGACAATAAGGCAGTACGGTGGCATCATTTTGTTTCATTAGCGATCGTTTAAATTGTTAATGCAAATCCCGTGTTACCACGTCCCCCGAACCGCCCTGCAAAATATCCATATCTGCACCAAGGTGCGCCTGCTGTACATGGTTAATATATAATCTTACATACCCTCTTGCAGCAATGGGAGCTGGTGCAATCCATGCTGCTCTTCTTTTTTGTAATTCTTCATCTGTTATGTCAAGATGCAGTTTTCTTTTGTCCACATCCAGTTCAATCATATCACCATTGTTAACGAATGCTAATGTGCCGCCGATGGCAGACTCAGGAGACACATGAAGAACTACTGTGCCAGCAGCAGTACCACTCATTCGTCCATCTGAAATGCGAATCATGTCTTTTACTCCTTTCCGCAATAGTTTTTCAGGCAGATCAACATTGCCAACTTCGGGCATTCCAGGATAACCAACCGGACCCACTGTTTTTAAAACAATTACACATGTTTCATCAATATCAAGATCAGGGTCATCAATCCGTGCATGATAATCTTCCATTGTTTCAAATACAACTGCACGACCCCGGTGTTTCATTAATTCTTTGGATGCAGCCGATGGTTTAATGATGGCACCGTCCACACATAGATTTCCCTTTAACACAGCGATTCCGGCATTATGCTGGAAGGGTTGTTCCACAGTAGCAATTACTTCCCGGTTATAGCAAGCGGTATTAGTATAATTTTCATCAATGGATTTTCCATTTACAGTAATTGTTTCTGTGTGTAAGTATTTTTTTAATTCCTTTATTACTACGGGTAATCCGCCGGCATAATAAAAGTCTTCCATTAAAAATTTGCCGGATGGTTTCAGGTTAACCAGCAATGGTATCTTACTTCCAAATTTATCAAAGTCTTCCAGGTTTAAATTCACACCAATTCTCCCGGCTATGGCCTGTAAGTGAATTAAAAAATTGGTGGATCCACCCACAGCCGCATTTACTACAATTGAATTTTCAAATGCTTTCCGGGTCAGTATTTTAGATAGCCTCAGGTCTTCTTTTACCATTTCGACAATTCTCCTTCCGCTTAACTGGGCCATTACTTTTTTCCTGGCATCCACTGCTGGTATAGTGGCGGCGCCGGGCAATGTTAACCCTAATGATTCCACCATGCAAGCCATCGTAGAAGCTGTACCCATGCTCATGCAGTGACCCTGACTCCGGGCCGTTCCTATTTCGGCTTCTAAAATATCTTCTGCTGTATAATTTTCATTTAATGTCTTTTCCTTTACCATCCAATTAAATGAGCCTGAGCCTAAACATTCACCTTTAAATCTGCCATTTAGCATCGGTCCACCGGGAACAACAATGGTTGGTAAATCAACACTGCAAGCACCCATCACTGTACTTGGTGTGGTCTTATCACAGCCCGTAAGCAATACAACACCATCCAAAGGATTGGCGCGGATGCTTTCTTCCGTATCCATGCTGGCCAGGTTTCTGAATAGCATGGTGGTTGGTTTCATTATTGTTTCGCCCAAAGAAGTTACCGGGAACTCTAATGGGAAGCCACCGGCTTCTATCACACCCCGTTTGACTATTTCAGCAAAGTCACGAAGATGTCCATTGCATGGCGTCAATTCACTCCAGGTATTACAAATGCCAATTACCGGCCGCCCACGAAAATAATCATCGGGATATCCCTGGTTGCGCAACCAGGAACGATGTACAAATCCCATCTTGTCATCTTTTCCAAACCAATCCTGACTCCTTAATTTATTTTTCATCTGATGGTATTTTTTCATTTCACAGTTTCATTTTTTTACAGGCAGCTATATTTTTTTGTTGTTAAAAAAAAAGACCTGATGTAGAAACAAAAGGTCTTTTTGCTTATGAAAAACTGCTACTCTAACTGTTTATAGGTTAAGACTTGTTTAAACATATAGCTACTTCCTGATGGTGTCTTCACTTGTTCTTTTCAAAACTCTTTTTTCGCAAACGTTTTTAAAAGACCATTTCTGTATGCTGCAATGCATCACCAGATCCAATTTATTGAGTATCCCAAAATACTCTTGATGTTAGTAAGTCACCTCCCATAGCCTGTGAAGCAGCCTGATAGTTTGTTGTATTAACAGACGCTTCAACATCTGGATAAGACAACCTTCTGGCAAATCCCCCCTTCAGGTTGTTGTTATAAAGATTGGGAATTAGAACAGGATATCCACTTCTTCTGAAATTGGCAAATGCCTCTGTTCCATTTCTGAGATTTACGATCCAGTATTGTGTATTGATCTGTAAAAGCGCATCAGTAGCATTATAAGCTACAGCGGGATCGGCTATATATGCAGCTATTTCCGAAGCAGAAATAGGCGTAGTTCCGGGATAGAGCGAGTATGCGACCATGTCAGCAGCGATCCCGTTTTCATAATATATCCTGGCCTGCGCATCACCGCCGGAAATCCAGCCTCTTTTTGCTGCCTCTGCCAGCAATAAGGAAGTTTGTGCATATGTTACATAGAAGTCCGGCGCTGCCGGAGAAGCCACTATCCATACATTCATTTGTGAATAGTTGAGCCCGCCACCGCGAGCACCCCTGTAAGGACTGCCAGCCGCTGTTATTTGTGCATCAGTTACACCGATAGGAACGCCAAACTGATTTGCTAAAACAGTATCAGGATTGGGCTGTGCCGCAACATTACCGGGATTTGAAAAATTTGCCAAAATGAATTTCCCGCGGGGATCTTTGGTTGACTTCAACCTGTTCACAAAAGGCTCTGCAGCATAGTTAAATTGTGAAAAATTTCGTAATGCAGCGTTGTCACCCTGGGTATACAGTGTTCCATCATATTTAACCAAAGCATTATCTGTATTGGAAGTCATGACTCCGCCTGTGAATGCTTCTGCCACAATAGATTGCGCTTTGGAAGTATTGACTTTTGAATAACGCATTCCCAATCTTAACATTAATGAATAGCCGAGCTTTTTCCATTTAGGGACCTGGGCTGCAGCTGAACTGGTTCTGGTGGAGCTGTGCGCATTTGAACCATAAAAAAGATCAGCAGAAACAAAGTCTCCTGTGGGATTTAAAGCGGCTGTTGCTTCTTTGAGCTCTTTGTACAAGTCATCATAAATTTCTGAATCGACATCATACGTTGGATAGAAAATATCGTCTGGAATAGCTTTTCCTGATTCTGAGTAAGGAACATATCCATAGGCATCTACCATACCCATATATACCTGTACTTTCCAAATACGGAGCATATTCTTTAAATTGTTGCGGGTTGTAGTAGTATCCAATAAACCTAAAGCCTGATTCATGTTTCTAATCGGCGCTGCATTGCCATTGGCTCCCCCGGCATACGATTGATCCCATTTCGGATTACTAACACCGTCAATGTTCTCATTAAAATTAAAACCAAGATTTGCTCCCGTATTGTAAGGAACAACAAATTGCTGTACTATGGTATGTTCTGCTGTCCAGGTGCCGAGATGTGTTCGTTGTGCTCCCGCGAATAAAAGTGCAGGATCAACTGTATTAACCGCATAAGGATTTGTGTTTATTTCTACAAAATCTTTATCGCACCCCGCAGAAAAAATAGCAGTGCCAATAAGGACCAGCAGTTTAATTTTTTTTATCATGTTCTTAGAATTTGACATTT
>Ga0207691_10003984_pt1 | contig 14344 bp, 11 predicted proteins | sample KBSM13metaG_FD_184327 | JGI IMG/M metagenome (GOLD analysis project Ga0207691, IMG submission 184327) | Miscanthus rhizosphere microbial communities from Kellogg Biological Station, Michigan, USA - KBS M1-3 metaG (SPAdes) (version 2) | ecosystem: Host-associated > Plants > Roots > Rhizosphere >... | reverse complement strand
TCCGCGGCCTGCACGGCGATATCGACAACCTCGGGCGGTGTCATTCGACGGCTGATCCTCGCCAGAAGGGTCTCTCCGTCGACGTGCTCCATGGCGATGAAGGAGATGCCATCGCTCTCGCCGACGTCGTAGATGGTGGCCACATTCGGATGGTTCAGCGCGGATGCGGCCTTCGCTTCGCGCGTGAAGCGTTGCATGCGGTCCGCGTCGGCCGCGAGCTCTCCGGGCAGGATCTTCAGCGCGACGGTCCGGTCCAGTCGCGGATCGCGCGCGAGGTAGACTTCTCCCATTCCGCCGGCACCGAGCAACGACAGGACCTGATAGTGACTGATGGTCCTGCCGACGAGCGTCGCCTCATGCGACTCCCCCGGCGGGGTGGGCGCGATGTCCACTGCCGGCCGCTCCAGGAATGACTCGGCCTCGGCCGCGTACGTGAGAAGGGACTCCACTTCGCGGCGCAGAGCTTCGTCACCGCCGCATGATTCCTCGACAAATGCGGCACGTTCCGACGAGTCGATATCGAGAGCAGACTGATGGATGCGTTTGACCGTCGTCCAATGGTCCATCACAGGCTGGTTCATGTCGGACTCCTCGATGCGGGGTCTGGAGCCGCGTCGCCGCGGTGTACCATACCGTCCCCTGTTAATAGAGGCGCCATCCGACCGGAAAAACTGTCATGTCGCCGAATTCCGACAGCGAACCCACCGAGCTCCTCCGAGCGTGGAGCCAGGGCGACGGATCTGCCCTCGCGCGACTGATGCCGCTGGTCTACAACGAGCTCCACCGTCTCGCCCGGCGCTATATGCGCCAGGAGCGGCCGGATCATACGCTGCAGGCGACGTCGCTGGTGAACGAGGCGTACCTGCGGCTGATCGACGTCAATCGCGTCGAATGGCGGAATCGCGCGCACTTCCTCGCTCTGGCGGCGCAGATGATGCGACGGATCCTGGTGGAGTCTGCACGCAGCCGGCTGCGCCAGAAACGTGGCGGCGGTGCGGTTCACGTCAGTCTTGACGTGCACGAGCTGCCAGACTTGAAGGAGCACGACCTCGTTGCGCTCAACGATGCGCTCAGCGGACTGGCGACGTTCGATGCTCGCATGAGCCAGGTTGTCGAGTTGAGATTCTTTGGCGGCCTGACCGTGGACGAAACAGCCCATGTCTTGAACGTCTCCCCCGAGACCGTCAATCGGGATTGGAAGACGGCGAAGGCCTGGCTCCTCCGCGAGGTGAAACGACGCCTCTCCACGGCTTCGATGTAGCGTCGCACCCGCTCACGAGTAGTCGCCAAGCGTTTTCGATCGACGGCACCCAAATCGGAAGCCACTGCGCCGTTTTGCGGGATCTATCCCGTTTGCGGCCCCTCTCGCCCGTATAATGACGCCACTTGGCCCTCAGCCCCGGTATTCGCCTCGGCGTCTACGAAGTGATCGCCAGCATCGGGGAAGGGGGAATGGGGCAGGTATTTCGCGCTCGCGATACGAAACTGGATCGCGACGTCGCTATCAAGGCGCTACCCGAGGCGTTCGCCCACGATGCTGATCGGCTCGCGCGCTTCCAGCGTGAAGCCAAGACCCTCGCCTCGCTGAACCACCCAAACATCGCCGCCATCTACGGCCTCGAAGAGAGCGGGGGCATGACCGCCCTCGTGATGGAACTGGTCGAGGGGCCGACGCTCGCCGACCGAATTGCACACGGCCCGGTTCCAATCGACGAGGCACTGCCCATAGCGAAGCAGATCGCCGAGGCGCTCGAAGCGGCGCACGAACAGGGAATCATCCATCGCGATCTCAAACCGGCGAACATCAAGGTTCGCAGTGATGGCACGGTGAAGGTCCTCGACTTCGGTCTCGCGAAAGCGATGGAGCCTGCCGCGGGTTCGTCGCCGAGCGCCTCGATGTCACCGACCATCACGACACCCGCGATGACGCGGGCGGGGCTGATCCTCGGCACGGCGGCGTACATGAGCCCCGAGCAGGCACGCGGGAAAGCCGTCGACAAGCGTGTCGACATCTGGGCCTTTGGCGTCGTGCTGTTTGAGATGCTCACGGGCACGAGAGCCTTTCCTGGGGACGACGTGGCGGACGTGCTGTTGCGGGTGCTGCGTGAGCCGGATCTCGCGACACTGCCCGCGCAGACACCGGCCCATGTGCGGACGCTCGTCGCACGGTGTCTCGTGAAGGATCCGCGTCGACGCCTACGCGACATCGGCGAGGCGCGCCTCGCGCTGGACGGCGCGTTCGATCAGGCCGCGCCGCCGATGACCGGGACAAGCATGCTACTGGCGGGCCGTGGACGGCTGGCGTGGGGCCTCGCGACGCTGGCAGTCATCGGACTCGCAACCGTGTCGTTTCTGCGCGTTGGTGAAACGCCTGTCGAGCGGCCGCGCGTGCATCTGTCGGTGCCGCTGCCAGGGAACGCGGCACCCGGATACTTGGCGCTCTCGCCCGATGGCCGGTCGCTGGTGATGAGCTACCAGAACGGTTTTGAGATCCGCTCCCTCGAGTCCGGCGAGACTCGACCCCTAGCTGGAACCGAGGCAGCGCGCACCCCCTTCTGGTCGCCGGACAGCCGCGCCATCGCCTTCTTCGCGGACAACAAACTGAAGACCATCGCTGCATCAGGTGGCCCTCCGCACACGCTGTGTGACGACGTCGGCCTCGGCGGGGGCGGCACCTGGAACCGCGCCGGCGTCATCGTGTTCGCTACAGAGAGCGCTGTGCTCACTCGCGTATCGGCCGCGGGCGGCGAATGCACCGCACTGACGAAGCCTCAGCCTGAAAACGGTCGCCCGATGCCCGGGTTCCTCCCGGACGGAGACCATTTCCTATACGTGGTGAACGGGACGGACGAGGCCGAGCGGGGTCTGTATGTGGCCTCACTCGGCGATGCGAGCGGCCGCCGACTGCAGGCGGATCCATCGGGCGCTGTGTTTGTCCCAAACGCGCCCGGGTCCAGTGACGGCCGGCTGCTGTTCGTGCGCGACCAGACGCTGATGGCCCGGACGTTCGATACAACCTCACTAGAACTGTCCGGTGAGCCCGTGACGGTGGCGAACCAGGTGTCCTTCAACAACGCACCACCACAGATCGCCGCCTCGGCAGATACCAATGGCACCGTCGTGTACCTGACCAATGGCCGCCCCGAAAGGCAGCTGACTTGGTACGATCGGTCCGGAACGGAACGCGGGCGCGCCGCGATGACGGGTTCCGGGCCGGCCACTGCTGTCTCGCTCGCACCCGATGGTAAGCGGATCGCGTTCAGGCGGACGGACGCGCAGGGCCTGTTTTCGTTGTGGGTGCAAGACCTGCAGCGGGACCAGGAAATCCGTGTCACCGCACCGCCGCTCAGTCCGGGCCCCGCAGTGTGGACACCTGACGGCCAAGCCGTCGTGTTTCGTGCCACTGGTGCAGGCGCGGACGGGATCTACATCAAGAACGTGAACGGCGGGAACGAGACCATGCTTCTGCCGGGCTCGAACTCGTGGGCCCCATCGGACTGGTCGCGTGATCACCACTCGCTCGTGTACACCGAGGTCAACCCGAAGACGGGCGCGGATATCTGGCTCCTCGCCGACCCGTCAAAGCCATCGGCCGAGCTGAAGTCGGTTCCGCTGCTTCGCACGCCGGCCACCGAGAGCCAAGGGCAAATCTCGCCCGACGGGAAGTGGCTCGCCTACGTCTCCAACGAATCGGGCCCGTCACAGGTGTACTTGCGGCCGTTTGGCGGGCTCTCGAGTGACTCCGACACGAGGTGGCAAGTCTCGAGCATCAATGGTGTCGAGCCACGTTGGCGCGCGGATGGAAGAGAACTCTTCTTCCTGACGGGAACGGGGCAGCGGGCCAAGGTCATGGCGGTTCCAATCGGGGCGGCAACGAACCCTGCTGGCACGCCCACGCCGCTGTTTGAGTTCCAGTCGCTCGGCACCATTGTGCAGAGCAACGCGTTTCGCTATTCGCCAGCGGCCGACGGCCAGCGCTTCCTCGTCAACGCCTATGCCACCCCGGTCCAGCCGTCGATCGAGGTGATCCTGAACTGGGGCAGCAATTCGAGTGGCAAGTAGTCGCAGCACACGAGCTTCACAATTTGGCGCCCGCGTTGGTCCACAAAGAGGCGCGCACATGATTGGCAGCGAGTAAACCATTCTCGTCGGCGAAGGTGTACTCGCGGGGTGGCCGCCGAGTCCGTGACGTGCGAATCGACCCTTGGCGGACCCCGCGGACGATACCGCGTCCGCACGACGATCGAGCACCTGACGACCGAGGCGATCGCCTTCCGATGCTCCGCGTGCTCGCATCGATGGCACTGGCTGAGCCCGCGAGACACGTCAGCCCGAGGAGACACGCAGTGAGGGAACTCTACACTCTGCTGGCTATGGTCGGCCTCGCGGCTTACTACTGGTGGATGTGGCGGATCATCCGGCGGTCCGACAACCCGCGGGCCAAGTGGCTCGTGGCCCACACTGGGCGCGGATCGCTGTTCTTGACGGTGTTCGCACCTGTGGTGGTGATCCTGTCGCCAGGATGGCGTCTGCTCCACCCGATACCAGGATCGGCGGAGTGGCGGGTCTGGGAGTCGCGCGTATTCCTCGTGCTGATGCCGGTGCTGCTGGTGGTGGCGGTGCGGCGGTGGCATCGGCAGCGCGCGGCACATTGATATGACACGGAGAGGCGCTCTGAATGGCAAAGGCCGATGAACCCGGTGCCAATCGCGTGACGGTAGTCGATGTCGACATGCCATTTGGGTCAATGGTTGTTTTCATGGTGAAGTGGGCGCTCGCAACGATTCCGGCGCTCCTCTCTTGTTCGTTGTGGGTGCCGTCGCATTCGTGATGGTGGGTGGACTTGCTGCCGGATTGCGCGCTGCTGGCGCCGTCTTGCGCGCACCCGACGCAGATACGGAATCGACACCAACAATCGCCATGCGCCTGGTGATGTTTCAGGCGACTCGCGACGGTGACGGCTGGCGGATCGATAACCGGACCGATGGGGCTGGCGGCGCTGTGTGGCGGTGAGTGGGATCAGCAAAGCGCCATTTTCCGAAATTACGCCGTATGGGTTCGTCCCGCTTCGTGCCGACCAGTTCGAGCCTCCATTTCGAGAGACAGGCGCGGGGCTCGATATTTCATGCGAAGTTCCGAGCCGGTAGGTCGGCGGCAGGTGTACCGCCTATGCGGTCTTCGGCAAAATCGGATTACCCGCTTCGCGACGGTTGCCAATCGCGATGTTCATTACGCAACGGCCGAGAGCGGTCAGAACGTACTGGACATCGAAGTGCGTCGTGACTTGAGGCCGGTCTCCGCTCGCGCTGCTCGAGCCGTATGCCGAGTGTCGCAAGGCGCTTCTAGTCGACCTTTTCACTGACAGGACGACGCAGAGCACGGTGTTAGGCGCATGCAAGCATGGCTGAGGCCACGCATCCGAGACCTCCCCGATGGATAACAGGTAGTCGCCATGCCGCGGAATCCGACTGTTCAGAATCGGTAGACAGCACGGCGTTGATCAGAAGTAATCCCCCCTTCGTTGCATCCCGTCCATATAATCGCACCCTACTTGACCCTCACCCCCGGCACCCGTCTCGGTCCTTTCGAAGTGATCCGAAGGTTGTCAGGCCGCGGGACTCTGTCGATGACCGTTCAGAGTGGCGTCGCCGTCGCCGCGGAGACCGAAGCAGACGCGACGAAGTCGCAGCAGGAGTGCAATCGCTTTCTGGATGGCGTGGAGCGGATGGGCAACGCCCTGCCCGACCCGGCGTTAATCTTCGTCGGCTTGATAGCGGTCCTAATGATCATGTCTGCGGTTGGCGCCGCTGCGGGCTGGTCGGCGTTCAATCCCGTCACTGGCGAAACGCTGCGCGTGATGAGCCTGCTGTCGGAACAGTCGCTGCGGTTGCTCATTACCGAAACGCCACGCACTTATGCCGCGTTCGCGCCGCTAGGCCTCGTGCTCACGGTGATGTTGGGCGCGGGTGTGGCCGATCGCAGCGGCCTCTTCGCTGCGCTCGTGCGCGCAAGCCTCAGCCGCCGTACACGGGCGCGTGCTTGTGCCCGCTGTGATGTTGACTGGCATGTTGACCTGTCATGCCGTCGATGCCGCCTACGTCGTCTTCGTGCCGCTGGCGGGCGTGATCTTCGCCAGCGCGGGACGCCACCCCGTCCTGGGACTCACGATCGGATTCGCCGGTGTGTGCGTCGGTCTCGCAGGCAATCTGCTGCCGGGCAGTTACGATGTGTTGATTTTGGGCATCACCGAAACCGGTGCTCGGCTGATTCAGCCCGACTGGACGATGAATCCGTTGGGTAATTGGTGGTTCAGCGCCGGCGTTGCGATCTTGTTCACCGGTCTCGGTTGGATCGTTACGGAGCGGATCGTCGCCCCACGGCTCGGAGTGTGGCACGGCGAGAGCCCCGCGCCGAACGAGCGGCAGGCCGCGCAGCTGACGACGGTGGAGCGACGTGGCCTGCGGGCGGCGGGACTGGCCGCGCTCGGTATCGCCGCATTGCTCGCCGCATCGTCGCTCTGGCCAGGCTTCACGCCGCTGTACGACGAGGCAGCAGCACCGGGACAGCGTCTGACGCCGCTGCTTCTCGGCCTGCCGCTAGGATTCATGTTGCTGTTCCTTGCCACCGGCTGGGCGTACGGCGTCGTCGCCGGCACGATCCGGTCTCATCGCGACGTCGTGGCGATGATGGCGAAGGGCCTGGAAGGCATGGTGCCCTATCTGGTCCTCGTGTTCTTCGCCGCCCAATTCGTGGCCATGTTCGGTTGGTCGAACCTGGGACCGATCACGGCGATCGTCGGCGCGGACCAGCTGCGCGCCATGCATGCACCGCCGGCGCTCCTGCTGCCGATGTTGACGACCCTGTCGGCCTGGCTCGACTTCTTGATCGCTTCCGGTTCGGCAAAGTGGACGGCGATGGCGCCGGTGGGTGCGCCGATGACGATGCTGCTGGGCATCTCCCCGGAGATGACCACGGCGGCCTATCGAGTCGGCGACACAGTGACTAACCTGATCTCGCCGCTCAATCCGTACTTTGTGATGACGCTGATGTTCTGCCGGCGCTGGATTCCGGACTTTCGCTTAGGCTCGCTGCTCGCGCTGCTGCTGCCCTTGAGCATCGCGTTTTTCCTCGGGGGTGCCGCGCTGACGGCCATCTGGGTGGCGCTCGAAATCCCGGTCGGACCTGGCGCGGCGGTGTCGTACACACTGCCCACTCTGGTGCGTTAAACGGGTCCGTCCGGTGGCGAACTGACTCCGTTCAGGCCTCGTGGTGGAGCAATGCCGGATAAGTAACGAGTCGCCAAGGGTATTTCTATAGGCGCCCCAGTCGATTCGAAAACAGTGCGCCGTTACTCAAGAGCTACACTGAGGCATGGTAGCCAAGTACAGACCGACCAGCCCGAGAGCCTTGCCAATGCCTCAGGGAACGCATCGCATTAACGCCAAAAGATGTCGGCAACTCGCGGCGACCCTTATGCTCACGATCTATCTGTCGGCAGTGAGCGGCGCGCCAGCTCAAACCAGGAAGCTATCTGACGAAAGCCAAGCGAAGATCGAAGCTGCCATTGCGACATTCATGGCCACGAACAAGGTACCCGGCTTGTCCGTGGCGGTTGTTCAGGATGGTGAATTCGTCTGGTCACGGGGCTTCGGGATGGCGGATCTGGAGAACTCCATTCCCGCTACGTCACAAACCTTGTACCGCCTGGGCTCGATCTCGAAACCGCTCACTGCCACTGCTGCGATGAAGCTTTGGGAGAGCGGTCAGCTGGATTTGGATTCTCCAGTGCAGAAATACTGCCCGGCGTTCCCACAGAAACCGTGGCCTCTCACCACGCGGCAACTGCTAGGACATCTCGGGGGAATCCGCTACTACAACGTTCCTGAAGTTCCCTATTCTGTATCCCAATCCGACCCGGAAGTAGGCAATACACGGCACTTCGAGGACGGGATTCAGGGCGGGCTCAAGTTCTTTGCGGCCGATCCGCTGGTCGCCCAGCCGGGAACACACTTCACCTACTCTACGCAAGGGTATACGGTGATCGGCTGCGCCATCGAAGGAGCTTCCGGCAAGCCGTACGCGGACTACGTGCGCGACAGCGTTCTGGTTCCAGCAGGCATGCTGCAAACGCGTCCCGATGACCGCATCGCCGTTATCCCGTCTCGCACGCGCTTCTATTCAAGAGACAAATCTGGCGCTGTGGTGAACGCGGAATTCCTCGATGCCAGCTACAAAGTTCCAGGGGGCGGTTGGCTTGCCTCTGCACCCGACATGGCACGGTTCGCGGTGGCGATCCTCGCTGATCATCTGGTAAAGCGTACTACCCGAGACTTGATGTGGACCGAGCAAATCCCAACTGACGGCCTGGGACGGATGGCGTATGGACTTGGGTGGCAATTCGGAGCCATAGACGGCATAAGGGATGTGGGCCACGGCGGATCGCAGCAAGGGACGAGCGCCATGCTCCTGATTGCGCCAGCGGCACGTGCCGGCGTCGTCGTGCTGACGAACTCGGACACCGCTGGTGCGTCTGGATTTGCGCCCCAGCTCCTGAGGGCCGTGCTAGGAACGCCTCCAAAGGACCACCAGGAGATCACCGTCGATCCGAGTCTGTACGACGCCTATGTTGGCGGCTATCAAATGAATGACTTCCGTCTGACTTTTACACGTGAGGGTGATCGTCTGTTCGTGGAGGTCAGTGGCCAAAAGATTCAGGTATTTCCGGAAAGCGTTCGCGACTATTTCTTTAAGGGCTTTGAAGCCCAGATCACGTTCGTGACGAGCAGCGATGGAAGGGTGACGGGACTGGTCCTGCACGAGGCTGGCATCGATACGCACCTAACCCGGGTCAAGTAGCGTCGCATTTTGATTCGTGATGCGGCGTCAATCGAATCGAAACCACCGCGAACCTCAAGCACTAGAGTCGACGGATTGGGAACAATTCATCTTCTAGTAACGATAAGTCGGCAAGTATTTTCCGAGGTCCGTGGAAAGCTACCGTCAATGCTGATGATGACCAGTCGACTCCATTCTCATGAAAGCCGACGGCGACTTGTCCTCGCGGCCGTCACGGCTTATCGTCAAGCATGCGCCGACGCGTGAAGTGGCTGCTGCCGCTCCTGCCGCTGCTCCTGCTGGCACTCGCCCACGCCGATCGTGATCCCGACTCAATCGGCAAGTGGCGCAATGCCAGCCGCGCGCCGGTCGGACTGGCGCCGGATCCCGCGGTAACTCCAGAGGGGGTTGTGCAGGTGTATGCGGCGCGCGCGGTCCGATGGCGCGGCTACTTTGGCGTCCATACGTGGATTGCGGCCAAGCCGGCCAACGCCCCAGCGTTCACCGTGTATGAGGTGACAGGCTTTCGCGTTCGCCGCGGCGGCAGCGCCGTCACAATCAGCCAGCGCGTCCCGGACGGCCGGTGGTTCGGCAGCGCGCCCCATCTTCTGGCCGACGTGCGCGGCCCCGGCGTTGATCCGCTCGTTCAGCGCATCGAGCACGCGGTCGCGGCGTACCCGTACAACGACACCTACCGCATCTGGCCGGGTCCCAATTCCAATACGTTCACGGCATTCGTGCTGCGGCACGTACCCGAGCTCCGCGTGGATCTCCCGGCGCACGCCGTCGGCAAGGACTACCTCGGCACGCACGTGTTCGCGCGCTCGCCGAGCGGTACGGGTGGACAGGTCAGCCTGTTCGGCGTGCTCGGGCTCGTCGCCGGCATCGAAGAAGGCATAGAGCTGAACCTGCTCGGGCTGACGTTCGGCGTGGATCCGAACGATGTCGCTCTGGAGCTGCCGCTGGTCGGCACTCTCGGCTTCGGCGCACCGGTCACCGCTTCAACGCTGAACTGACAAGCGACGACAAACGGATGATAGGTGAACTCGGTCCGGACCTAGCCGAGAGCCAGCCTGAAGTAGACGACTCATTCGTGCCGAAGGGCGATCAGCGGATGCATCCGCGCCGCGCGGCGCGCCGGCACGAACGCGGCGGCAACGCCCACTATCGCGGTCACGGCGGCGATCGCCAGCAATGCCAGCGGGTCGATGGTCGGGCGATACACCGATATGTTTCCGATCCCGATGTCTTCCGACCCCGACGAGGCGCGCATCGCCAGCATCGCGAGTATCGAGAGGAAAAGACCGATACCGGTGCCGATCCCGATCAGGCCCGCGACGCCTCGCGCAATACTCCACACCACCTGCCGGCTGCGAGCGCCGAGCGCCATACGGATACCGACCTCTCGAGAGCGTCTCGCCACGGCGAACGCAACAACGGCATAGAGACCGATGGCGGCCAGCACGAGGCCGAGGCCGCCGAGGCCGCCGAGAAACGTGGCGACTGCTTTCGCGGGCGCCTGCGACTGCTCGAGCCTCTGTGCCATCGTGCTCGCCGTCACCACCGGCAGAGTGACGTCCAAGGCGCGCAGCTCGCGCTGCATTGCCGCAACCAGGGTCGCCGCATCACCCGACGTCCGGGCAATGATCGTCGTCGGCAGCGTGCCGGACTGCGTGTACGAGCGATAGAACGGGGGCGCGATCGGATCGATGACGTCGTCGTCGAAGTCACCAGTGCCCGTATCGCGTACGACGCCGATCACCTCCGCCCAGGAGTTCGGATCGTTCGCCGACCGGAACCGCCGGCCGACGGCGTTTATTTCACCAAAGTACTGGCGCGCCATCCTGTCCGTAATCACCGCGACGCGTGGCGTGTCCGCGCCGTCGCGCGCATCGAACACGCGGCCGTAGAGCAGCGGGATGCGCAGCGTGTCGAAGAAGCCCGGTCCGGCCTCGATCACGATCGCATTCACCTCGGATCCCTTCTCTCCGGTAGCGCGGTCGAGGACGATTGGCACGCCGTTGACGTCCATCGGCAGGCCGCGCAACACGGCAGCGGATTCGACACCGGGAGTTGCCTGGATCCGGCGTAGGAGATTGTCGTGCAGCGTCCTCGCCGCCGTGTCCGAGTAGCCAGCAAATCGCAGGTCGGTCTCGAGCATGGCAACACCATTGACGGCAAAGTCGACCTTATGCGCCCTCGCCGCGTTCAGCATCTGGAGGAAGATGCTCGTGCCGCCGAGCAGCAGCACGGAGACAGCCACCTGGAAGACGATCAAACCGTTCCTCATGGTGAGTCGCCGATGATCGATCGGCTGTTGTCCCTCGTCCCGCAGCGTCTGCAGGAGGTCAACCCTCGTGGCCTTGAGCGCAGGCGCCAGGCCGAATGTGACACCAGTGAGAAGCGACAGCGCGATCGCAAAGGCGAGCACGCGATAGTCGAGAGTCAAGTCGACTCTGAACGGGAGATCGACCTGCTGCAACGTCTGCATGCCCCACCATGCCAGGATGCAGCCAGCGAGGCCGCCCGCCAGCGATAACAGCAGGCTCTCGGTCAGCAGGTGCCGTACGAGTTGACGACGCGTCGCGCCCATCGCCAACCGGACCGAGACTTCCTTCGCGCGCGCGGCGCCGCGGACCAGCAGCAAGGTGGCCAGGTTGCTGCACGCGATGGCGAGCACGAGGCCAACGATCACGAGCACGAGAGAGGCGAGCGCCATGAACGGGACGTCCGCCTGCGGATGGATGCGCACGTCGGTCGAAGCCACCACCGTCATGCCTGGACCCAGGGCAAACTCGCCCGACCGGCGGAAATCATCCGGATGCTCGGCTTCGAGCCGGCGGCCAAGCAGGTCCATCGCCGCTCTGGCCTGCGCGACGGTGACGCCCTCACGCAACCGGGCTTTCACGAACAACGGCACGTATATGGTGGACGCTGCGCGCGCCGCGGGGTTCTGCGAGATCACTGGAAGTGCCGTTACCGGCAGCCAGAGATCCGTGCCGAGACCGACATCGACGATGCCCCGGTGATTCGCTGGACCGACGCCGATGATCGTCACGGGCGCACCTTCAACCCGAATCACGCGTCCGACGATCGAACGATCCGCGCGAAAAATCGTGGTCCACGTCTGATGCCCGAGCACGCCGACCAACGGAGCCCCGGGCCGCTCTTCTCCATCGTCGAACCAGCGGCCGAGCGACGGCCGCAGCCCCAGGACGTCGAGATACGTCGCGGTGGCGAATTCGACTGCTGCGTTCCGAATCGCGCCGTCGTGCAGGTAGCGCGACGGATTCGGGATGCTGCCGGCCATCGTCCCCGCAAAGACATCGGTGTATTCCGCGATCTCGTGGTAGACGGAATACGAGGTGACGATCATCGGCTTGCCCGAGCGATCGTTCTGGTAGATGTTGACGAGGCGATCCGGATCGGCGACCGCTTGTTGGCGGAACAGGACCGCGTTCACGAGGGTGAAAATCGCGGTGGTGGCGCCAATGGCGAGGCCAAGGATCAGCACCGCCGCGGAGGTAAAGCGCCAGTCGCGCACGAGACGCCTGATCCCGTAGCGCGTATCGCGCACGAGCGCGTCCCAGGTGGCGGTCGCGCTCGCGTCGCGGGTCTGATCGCTCATTCCGCCTTCGCTGAAGCCAGGGTGGACAAGTCGGCTCTCTTGTAGATTGGCAAAGGGAGAAGACGAACGCCAGCGCGCAGAAGTTCCATGCCTGCGAACTAACGGGCGCCGGCGTTCCTGACGCGAATGCGCGCGAGTTGGCTGCTCGCTGCCAGGTAGAGCGACTTGCCGTCGGCATCGCCGAAGACGAACCCGGGCGCGAATTCAGGCGGCACGATCGTGCCCAGATGCTTGCCATCGGGCGTGAACACCCAGATGCCACCGGGACCGACGGAGTACAGATTTCCTTTCTCGTCGAACTTCATCCCGTCTGGATTGCCGGTGCCTTTTCCGGCGCTCATGTCCGCAAAGAGCTTCCCATTCGCCACGCTCCCATCACGCTGCACTTCGTATCGCATGATGGTGCGCTTGACCGAGTCGTTGACGTAGAGAAACTTCTCATCCGGCGAGAGAACGATCCCGTTCGGACGTTCGAGATCCTTGATGGCCAGTTGCAGCGTGCCATCCTTGAGCAGGAACACGCCCTGATACGGCAACTCCTTCTTCAGATCCCAGTCGGCGAACCGATTGCCGCCGCTGGGATCGGTGAAGTACAGCGCGCCATCCCGTCGAAACACGAGGTCGTTCGGGCTGTTCAAGCGCTTGCCTTCGTAGCGCTCGGCCAGAATCGTTCGTTTGCCATCTTTCTCCAGCCGCACGACGGCACGGTCCGCTTCCGCCGCGTAGACAATCCGCCCTTGCGGATCGACCGTGATGCCGTTGGCGCCGAATCGCGGGTTATTCGGACGACCGGTGGTCCTGGTCCAGTCAGGCTTCTCGAGAAACGCCGTCATCTTTCCGTCGGGTGTCCACCTGTGAACGACATTCGCCGGAATGTCGCTGATCAGCAGATGGCCACCGCCGGACTCTCTGACCCATACGATTCCATTGATGAAACCGAACCCGCTCCTGACGGTCTCCATCGTCATACCTGGAGACACGATCTCGTCGAAGCCCGGGTCCACTCGCATTGTCGGTCCCGATTGCGGCGTCTGCGCGCTCAGCGCAACAAACACGGCTCCATTGATGAGCGCAGCACAGCAGATGGCGAAATACTTCATGCCCGGTATTAAAACCTTGTTTCTTAGCGTTGTCACCGGCAGATGGTCGGTATACTTCACTGTCCAACAGGAGCGAAGCCATGTATCACATTGCCGGGCGCCACGTCCTTCTCGCCGCCGTTGTCACCCTCGCGGCAGGCATTGCGGTGCCTCCGGTCCTGGTCGAGGCGCAACAGCAGCGCGACAGTGAAACGACGGTTGCGGCGCTGGCCGCCAAGGTCAAACGGTTCGAGGACATGCAGCAGATCGCCGATCTGCTGAACGAATACGGTCGCGCGCTCGACACCCGTGACTTCAAGGCCTACGCTGCCTTGTTCACCAAAGACGGCTCGTGGTCGGGTGGCCTGGGCACGGTCACGGGCGGACCGCAGGCGATCTACGACTTCATGACCAGCCGGATCGGTGGTGGCGGTCGCGGCGGCACTCCGACCATCGGATTCGGCAGCACCTACCACATCATGTCGAACTTCAAGATTGAGGTGAACAGCGACACCGCGACCGCGACATCGCGATGGACGTTCGTGAGCGCCGCGCGCGGGCCGGGCATCCAGGTTGCCGGTCGCTACGAGGACAGGCTGGTCCGCGAGGACGGCGTATGGAAATTCAAGTCGCGACAGGCGTTCAACGACGTCACGGCGCCGGCGCCCGCATCGGCTGCCGGATCATCGTCGAACTCGCGCTGAGTCGAATCTGCGGATCACGTCCGCCGATTCGGCACGAGCACGAGGACGATTCCGGCGACCAACACGGCAGCTCCCAGGAGAGGTGGTAAAGCAACGCC
>Ga0207691_10003982_pt1 | contig 14348 bp, 14 predicted proteins | sample KBSM13metaG_FD_184327 | JGI IMG/M metagenome (GOLD analysis project Ga0207691, IMG submission 184327) | Miscanthus rhizosphere microbial communities from Kellogg Biological Station, Michigan, USA - KBS M1-3 metaG (SPAdes) (version 2) | ecosystem: Host-associated > Plants > Roots > Rhizosphere >... | reverse complement strand
CGTGCCAACCACTTCCAGCTTCGAGGAGACTTTGCCGTCCTTGAAGCTGATGTTGTATTCCTTGCCGTTGCGCTTGATCCAGCACTCGAGCTGTTTCGATAGCGCGTTGACCACGGAAACGCCGACGCCGTGGAGCCCGCCGGAGACTTCGTAGTTCTTGTCGTTGAATTTTCCGCCAGCGTGCAGGCGCGTGAGGATCAGCTCGACGCCGCTCACCTTCTCTTTCGGATGGATGTCCACCGGCATGCCACGGCCATCGTCTGCGACAGACAAAGAGTTGTCCTTGTGCAGCGTGACGTTGATTTCCTTTGCGTGGCCGCCAAGCGCTTCGTCGACCGAATTGTCGACGACCTCATGCGCAAGGTGATTGGGCCGCGTGGTGTCGGTGTACATGCCCGGGCGGCGACGCACGGGTTCGAGACCGGATAGAACTTCGATGTCGGATGCGGTGTAAGACATTCTCTGCCGCTGAAAAAAGATTGCGCGCAGCCACGGAGCCGCGCGGCGCGCAGTCTACCAGCGAATTCCCGCGCGGGAGAGCCGCGAAACCTCAGGGTTCAGGTGAATTCCGCGCGCAGCCGGCGACCGATCGGCGTGCACAGCAGTCCGAAGACCAACGAGACGATGGTGACGGCCTGGGTCGCAAACTTGAGGATATCCGCACCAGCAGCCGCAGAGACTTCCGGCAGCGCCAGATCCAACGACACTGCGGAAAAGGATTGCAGACCGAAGATCACGACGAGCACCACAGCGCTCGCAACTCCAATGAGGTTGATGAAAAACAGCCAACGCGCCGACGAAGTCGCGCGGGACTGAACCTGTACGGGATTGGTTACGCGCTGTTCGGCCGCTTCGATACGAGCCCAGACTGCGGCGTCGAACCGGCGATCCAGCCGCGGCGCTTTCACCTGGTTTGCAAGCGATCGATCGAGGTTGGCTTCGATTTCGAGTTTGCGTGTCATGACTCGTTCTCCATCTCGCCGGCCAGCACGGCGAGTTTCTTGCGTCCCCGGTGCAGCAGTGCCTTGACTGTACCCGTAGGCATCGACAGAAGCTCACCGACTTCTTCACAACTGCGGTCTTCCAGATAAAAGAGGACTACGACCCGGCGATAGGGTTCCGGCAGTTGCTCCAGCAACTTGGCCACGTCGTATTCGGCAGCAGCCTGCCCGGCAGTCTCGGCGCCGGCATGGCCGCGCCCGAAGACCATCGGATCGCCATCGTCATCCGCCGCCTCCGCAAAATCTTCCAGGGGCACGAGGCGGCGCTCGCGCTCGATGGCCGTGAGACAGGTGTTACGGGCGATCGTATACAGCCAGGTCGACAAAGCAGCCCGACCATCGAATTTCGACAGGGCCTGCCAGGCCTTTACAAAAATGGTCTGGGACAAGTCTTCCGCCAGTGCCTCGCTGCGTACGATCGAGACACACAGGTGCAGGACCTTCTGGCGGTAGCGTTCCATGAGGCCTTCGAGCACGGCGTGACGGTCGCCACGGGCCAGCGCCGCGAGCAGGTCCGCATCGCGCTCCATGGCCGCTGAAATCACCGGGAGGGGTGTCCGGGCGCCCGAATTCATGTTTACCGCTGCCTGCACGCCCTTGATACTGCCGAGCGGTATAGCGGGTTGCAGATGGCCCCTGCAACCGGATTCCGGCCTGGCCGGTATCAAGGGCGTACATCGCTCAATTGGAGTAATCGATCATGGATCCTGGAGTTATCGGCGTCTTTATCCCCATCGTGGCCATCGTCATGGGCATCGGCATCGGCATGCTGTCCATCTGGTCAGAGCACAAGCGCAAGTCGCAGCTGCTCGAGCAGAATCACCGCGAGCGCATGCATGCCATAGAGAAAGGGATCGAGCTTCCGCCCTTGCCGCCGAACCTGGTTGGCATGAGCAATGGACCTTCGACCGCCTCGGCGGCCAAGTCGCTGCGCAGTGGCATCATGCTGGTGCTCATCGGCATCGTCCTTTATTTCGCCATCGGCATGTCGGGCGGGCAGGAAGCCGCACTGTTCGGCCTGATTCCGGCCGCCGTCGGCATCGCCAACCTCGTATACGCGGCTATTCAGTGGAACAAGGAAAAGGCCGAGCCGAGATCGCTCGAGCGTTGAAAGGCTCAGTCCAGATCGGAGATGAGCGAGGCGCGCACATTGTCGGGCGCCGGCGAGATCTGGTGCTGATACTCAGGGTGGTCGATGCCGATAGATAGCGCGGCGCCACCCTTGAGCTTTTCCGCCATCGCTTGGGTGAGCTCGAAGCGCAGGAAATGAACGGCCGAGGTCTTCACCTCGTTCTCGCGCTCGAGATCCTCGTCGGCGATCGCGAATACGCGCTCATATCCCGACACCTGCACCCAGCAGCGATCTTCGATGCCACGCAGTTTTTCGAGCTGCACCCGGCGCACTTCGGGATCCGGATACTCGATGAGGAACGTCACCTTCCAGTTGCGGCCATCCGGGATCAGTGGATTGTAGGCCGCCAGTTCTTCGGTGATGCCTTCGGCTTCGAAGATCCGTTCGGTTCGGAGCATCTCCTGCACCTGGTACTGCACGGTGAGCCGGTCTTCGAACAGCCACATGGTGTTCGGGCCCACGTTCACCTGGCGATCGCGCTTGTGCGCGATCACGCGCGTACGAAAGTCCGGCCGTTCACGCGAATAGCGCTCGAGCGACAGGAGATCGGATACGGCCAGCTTCTGCATCAGATTCCGTAGGCCTTGCGCACCAGCGTCATGGGATGTTCGGGTTCGCGTGGCGCCGCACCGTTCGCATCCGGTGCAAGCCCGCTGTGGATCTGGTGCCCTGCCATCGGGCAGTCGCTCGAATAATGATCCGCATTGCCTTGCGCGACCTTGGCAACGACCGGCTTGCCGATCTTCACCGAAGCCGCCCGAAATTCCTTCTTCACCGCGTAGGTGCCGTTGTGACCAGAGCAGCGCTCGATCACGTCGACCGTCGTTTCGGGCACGAGCCTGAGCACGTCGCGCGTCTTGAGCCCGATGTTCTGCACGCGCAGGTGACAGGGCACGTGATAGCTGACCTTGCCTAACTTCTGCGTGAAGTCGGTACGCAGCAAGCCGGCCTTGTGGCGCAGCATCAGGTATTCGAATGGATCGAAGATGTGTTCCTTCACCGCCTGCACGTCGGCGTCCTCGGGAAACATGAGCGGCAGCTCCTGCTTGAACATGAGCACGCAGGAGGGAATCGGCGCGACGATGTCGTAGCCATCGTCGATCAGCGCCTTGAGCGCCGGGATATTGAAGTTCTTGTACTTCGCGACCGTCTCGAGATCGCCGAGCTCCAGCTTCGGCATGCCACAGCACTTTTCCTTGCCCACGACTTTCACGGGAATCCCGTTGTGCTCGAACACCGTGGTCAGGTCTTCAGGCATGTGCGGTTCATTGCGGTCGCCATAGCAGGTGACGAACAGTGCCACCTTGCCGCGGGTTTCGGAGGTTGGCTGGACTTCCGTTGCCTTGCCGGCCACACGGCGTGCACGTTTGCTGCCGGTGGTGGAATGAAACTTGGGAAGTGGCGCGGTTGCATCCACGCCGAGCGTGGACTCCAGCAGTTTGCGGCCCAATTGTGTGCCGTTCACCGCGTTGACGATCTCGGCGACCACCGGGATGCCCGCGATGCTGCCCAGACCGCGCGTATTGGAAAGTAGTTTGTCGCGGAAACTGTGCTCGCCCTTGCGATGCTGAACGTGCTTCGCCCGCAGCATCAGGTGCGGGAAGTCGATGTTCCAGGGATGCGGCGGCACGTACGGACATTTCGTCATGAAGCACATGTCACAGAGGTAACAGTGATCGACGACGTCCCAGTACACCTTCTTGTCGACACCATCGAGCTCGAGCGTGGCGCTCTCGTCGATCGCGTCGAACAAGGTGGGGAATGAATTGCACAGCGAGAAGCAACGGCGGCAGCCGTGGCAGATGTCGAAGACGCGCTCGAGCTCTTTCTCGAGCGCGGTCTCGTCGACGAATTCAGCGCTTCGCCAGTCGAGCGGGTGACGCGAGGGAGCCTGCAGGCTTCCCTCGCGTATACCGGTGTCTCCCGCGCCCACGAAGCGTGGCCGTCAGATGGAGTCGAGGGCTTTCTGGAAGCGATTCGCGTGCGAGCGTTCGGCTTTCGCGAGCGTCTCGAACCAGTCGGCGATCTCGGAGAATCCTTCTTCGCGCGCCTGCTTCGCCATGCCCGGGTACATGTCGCTGTACTCGTGCGTTTCTCCGGCGATAGCCGCCTTCAGATTCATCTTGGTCTCGCCGATCGGCAGACCCGTCGCCGGATCGCCCACCGTTTCGAGATATTCGAGGTGTCCATGCGCGTGGCCAGTCTCACCTTCCGCGGTCGAGCGGAATACGGTGGACACGTCGTTGTATCCCTCGACGTCGGCCTTGGCTGCGAAATACAGGTAACGACGATTCGCTTGCGACTCTCCGGCGAATGCGTCCTTCAGATTCTTCTCAGTCTTGCTGCCTTTGAGGTTCACGGCTCTCTCCTTCATGAATAAGAATTGCTCTTATTTAGACTTGTTCTAAGAATTGCGCGGCACTCTACGGCGCAGCCAGCGCATGCGTCAATCAGGGCTATCAATTGTTTGACCCTCGCGCGCGCGGGCGTTTAACGTCGCGCGCGTGAAACCAAACCCTCCGAAGAAAGACCCCAAAGAAAACGACAAGTCACCCGACTTCGAGCATTCGCTTGCCGAACTCGAAGCGCTCGTCGCCCGTCTCGAGGAAGGCGACGTGCCTCTCGAAGAGGCACTCAAGACTTTCGAACGCGGCGTGGCGCTCACCCGTCAATGCCAGACGGCCCTGCGAACCGCGCAACAGAAAGTCGAAATATTGTTGACGCGCAATGGTGACGAGTCCATCGAATCTTTTGCCGACCCAGATGACGCTGAAGATGCCGGACGCTGAGCTCGCGCGCCCGACGCCTTCGAGTTTTCTGACCGACCGCGTTCCGGCGTATCAACAGCGTATCGAACGCGTGCTCGCGCATGCGCTCGAGATCGATGGCGCTGCCACTCCGCGCCTGCTCGAAGCCATGCGCTACAGCACGTTGGGCGGCGGCAAGCGCGTACGTCCGGTGCTCGTGTATGCCACCGGCGAAGCGCTCGGCGCGCCGCTCGAGGTGCTCGATGCCGCGGCCGCGGCCGTCGAGCTCATACACGTCTACAGCCTGGTGCACGACGATCTGCCCGCGATGGACAACGACGACCTGCGCCGCGGCAAGCCCACCTGTCATCGCGCATTCGACGAAGCCACGGCGATCCTGGTCGGCGATGCGTTGCAGGCACGCGCCTTTGAAGTGCTGGCGAATGCGCCGGCCAGCATTCCCGCGGGCTCGCGGCTCGAAATGTTGCGGGTTCTCGCTGACGCCATCGGCACGCGTGGCATGGCCGGCGGGCAGGCCATCGACCTCGAAGCCGTGAAACAACACCTCGGTAAACCTGAGCTCGAGCGCATGCATCGCCAGAAGACCGGCGCGCTGATCCAGGCGAGCGTGCTGCTCGGTGCCATTTCGGCCGGCACCCTGGACGTACCGCAGCGCGCGGCACTGGCCGAATTCGGCGCCGAAATCGGTCTCGCATTCCAGATCCAGGACGACATTCTCGACGTCGAAGGCACCACCACCACGCTCGGCAAACGCGCCGGTGCGGACGCCGACCGCATCAAGCCGACTTACCCGTCGGTGCTCGGCCTGCGCGAATCGCGCGACGAGGCGCTCGCGCGGCGCGACCGTGCCGTCGCGGCGCTCGAGCCGTGGGGAACGCGCTTTGATTCTCTGCGCGAATTCGCGCATTTCCTGGTCGCTCGCGTCCACTAGGGATTTGGCCTGCTGCTCTGCCCTGCCCCCCGTGTAAACTTCGCTCGCAATGCCTGACCCCACGGACCCTTTCGCGCTGCTGCGCTCGATCAATTCGCCCGCCGACCTGCGCGCGCAGCCGGAAAGCGAGCTCGCCCAAGTCTGTGCGCAGCTCCGCCAATACCTGATCAAGAGCGTCGCCACCCGCGGCGGACATTTCGCCGCAGGCTTGGGCACCGTCGAGCTCACGGTGGCATTGCACTACGTGTTCCAGACTCCGGCAGACCGGCTGGTATGGGATGTGGGCCACCAGGCCTATCCACACAAAGTGCTCACCGGGCGCCGCGACCGGCTCGACACCATCAAGCAGGGTCATGGGCTGGCACCGTTTCCCACGCGCGACGAGAGCGAGTACGACACCTTCGGCGTCGGCCACTCGAGCACCTCGATCAGCGCCGCACTCGGCATGGCCGTGGCAGCTGAGCTCGAGAAGGCCGATCGCAAGGTGGTGGCGATCATCGGCGACGGCGCCATGACTGCCGGCATGGCCTGGGAGGCGTTGCTCAACGCGGGCATCCGCAAGGACACCAACCTGCTGGTGGTGCTCAACGACAACGACATGTCGATCTCGGAAAACGTCGGCGCACTCTCCAACTACTTTGCCAAGGTGCTGTCGGGCCGCATGTATTCGACATTGCGGTCGGGTGGCAAGAAGATCCTGAAGCAGATGCCGACGATGTGGGAGCTGGCGCGCCGCTCCGAAGAAATGATGAAGGGCATGGTATTGCCCGGCACGATCTTCGAAGAGCTCGGCTTCAACTACATCGGTCCGATGAATGGCCACGACATCAAGGAGCTCGTGACGACGTTGCGCAACATGCGCAATCTCAAGGGTCCACAGCTGCTGCACGTGGTCACCAAGAAGGGCAAAGGTTACGACCCCGCGGAGAAGGACCCGATCAAATGGCATGGCCCGGGCCCGTTCGATCCGGTGAGCGGCACCATCTTCAAGGAAAAGGCCACCGGACCCAGCTACTCGCAGGTCTTCGGGCAATGGCTGTGCGACATGGCCGCGCGCGATTCGCGCATCGTCGGCATCACTCCCGCGATGCGCGAGGGCTCGGGGATGGTCGAGTATTCCAAGAAGTTTCCGCAACGGTATTTCGACGTGGCGATTGCCGAACAGCACGCCGTGACGTTTGCGGCCGGCCTCGCCTGCGAGGGGCTGCGCCCGGTGGTCGCTATCTACTCGACTTTCCTGCAGCGCGCCTACGACCAGTTGATCCATGACGTGGCGTTGCAGAATCTGCCGGTGCTGTTCGCGCTCGACCGCGCGGGCCTGGTCGGCGGCGATGGCGCAACCCACCAGGGGTCTTACGACTATTCATTCCTGCGTTGCATTCCGAATCTCACCGTCATGGCGCCCGGCGATGAAAACGAATGCCGGCAGATGCTGTACACCGCGACCACCATCGCTGGCCCTGCTGCCGTGCGGTACCCCCGAGGTCAGGGCCCGGGCGTTGCGCCGGTGGAAGAGATGGCGGCGCTGCCCATCGGCAAAGCGCAGGTGCGGCGCACAGGTTCCAGCGGACTCCTGATCCTCGCGTTTGGCGCCATGGTGAAGGCTGCAGAAGTGATCGGCGAGCGTCTCGATGCCACCGTCGTGAACATGCGCTTCATCAAACCACTCGACGAAGAGCTCGTCATGCGTCTGGCAGGCACGCACACCGGCCTCGTGACCATCGAAGAGAATGCGATTGCCGGCGGCGCCGGCTCCGCGGTACTCGAACTGCTCGCGGGGTGCGCGGAGACGCTGCCCACGCTGGCGCTCGGCATTCCGGATCGCTTCGTCGAGCACGGCTCGCGCGACGAATGCCTCGCGCAGGCAGAGCTCGATCCGTCGAGTCTCGAAGCGGCGGTGCGGCGCTGGTGGGAACATCAGTCGACCTCGAAGATGAAAGCCTCTGGGACATAAAACGTCGCAATCGGCGCTCTGGCTGCGCAATTGCACGGCCTTATCTCCTCCGAGGGGTTGATCCCGCCGTGAAAGCCCGCAAACTGTGCGGGCTTCCAATTCCTCACATTCCCCAGGGCTTCTCATGAACCAAGCCGCCGCTCCCCACGCTCGCATTGTCTCCGTCGAAGACGTGCAGAGCCGGGCCGATACCCGCCAGATCCCGATCAACCAGGTCGGCATCAAGGACATCAATCACCCCGTGAAGGTGAAGGATCGGTCCGCGGGCGAACAGCACACGGTCGCGAATTTCAACATGTACGTGAACCTGCCTCACAACTTCAAGGGCACGCACATGTCGCGATTCGTGGAGATCCTGCATCGCGAGCGCGAGATTTCCGTGGAGTCGTTCGGCAGCCTGCTCGCCGAAATGACCGAGCGCCTGGAGGCGGACTCCGGCCACATCGAGATGTCGTTCCCCTACTTCGTCATGAAGAAGGCGCCCGTATCCGGCGTCGAGAGCTACATGGACTATCGCGCGAGCCTCATCGGCAAACGCGTCAACGGTGAAACGCACATGTGGGTGCGCGTGGTCGTGCCGGTCACCAGCCTGTGTCCCTGCTCGAAGAAGATCTCCGAGCGCGGCGCACACAATCAGCGCTCGCACGTCACCATCGCCGCAAAGCTGCGCGAGCACATGTGGATCGAAGAGCTCATCGAGATCGCCGAGAGCGAAGCGTCGTGCGAGCTGTATGGCATCCTCAAACGCCCGGATGAGAAATACGTGACCGAACGCGCCTACGACAATCCGAAATTCGTCGAAGACATGGTGCGCGACGTCGCCGTGCGGCTCAACGACGAGCCTCGCGTCGCCGCCTATGTGGTGGAGTCGGAAAACTTCGAGTCGATTCACAACCACTCGGCATACGCGCAGATCGAGTGCGACAAAGACGCAGACCCCAAGGCTCCATAGCTCGAAGCCCGTCGCCCGAACCGCCCCTACAAACCCGTGCGACCGGCGTCACACTTTGTGAGGCGCACGCGCGTGCGCGAACCAGCCCGAGAAGTTCGTTAGAGTGTCTGCACCCCGTCTGGGGTCGAATGCAGCCGTTCTGACCGACCCTGGAGTGAGATGTCGCGCCGCGACCAACAATCGGTGATTCGCTGGATCCACGCGGCCGCGCTCGCATGCCTGGCGTGGTGCGGCAGCGCGCAGACGCAGGCCGGGTCACTCACGGTCACCGTGAAGCAGCGCGATGACAAGCCGCTGGTGGGAGCTGTCGTCACGCTCGACGCGCCGGCGATGCCCCCGGCATCGCCGATCGCCGCCATCATGGACCAGGTGAGTCTCGCCTTCGTTCCGGATGTGCTGGTGATCCCGCTGCATTCGAAGGTGCTGTTTCCCAACAGCGATGCGATCAGTCACCAGGTGTATTCATTTTCGAGCGCGCGGCAGTTCCAGCTGCCGCTCTACCGGGGCAAGGCCTATCCACCCGTGGTGTTCGATCAGCCGGGCATCGTGACCCTGGGGTGCAATATCCACGACAACATGCTCGCCTACATCGTCGTGACCGCTGCGCCCTATTTCGGACGCACGGGCGCCGACGGCACGTGGATGGCCCCGAATCTGCCGCCGGGCAATTATTCGTTACACGTGTGGCACCCGTTGCTCAATGAGCCGCAAGATGTGCAGCGCACGGTCCAGGCAAGCGCCGACCGCGCCGCGATCGAGGTGCGGCTCTCGCGTGAGCTGCGTCCGGCACCGCTCAAGGGACGTCCACACTCATGGGACTACTGAACCGGTCGCAAGTGCTGTGGCTGGCCGTGGTGATTGCGAGCGCGCCGGCATGCGCGGCAGATTGGGAAATCGCCCTTGATGTACGTGCGGTCAGCTCCGATGGACGTGAATCATTTCTCGACAACGGCCAGGGCAAACTGCGCTTCGATGAAGACCACCAGGGCATTCAGCTCGGCCGACTGCGCGCGGCGCTGGACCAGCCGTTCGGCGAAGTGTTCTCGGCTCACGTCGAAGCTTCCACCTGGGACGACGACGACAAGAATCCGATCGATCTCACCGAGGCTTATCTCGAGTACCGGCCATACCCGCGCGCGGGCTTGAGGACTCGCGTGCGACTCGGCGCGTTCTATCCACCCATGTCGCTCGAGAGCCGCGCGCTCGGCTGGGAAACTCCCTATACGATCACTCCGTCGGCCATCAGCTCGTGGATTGGCGAAGAGATCCGCACCGTCGGTCTCGAAGGCCAGGTCGACTGGTTAGGCACACGTCTCGGCCACGACTTCGACCTGCAACTGACCGCCGCGGTATTCGGCTGGAACGATCCCGCGGGCACCATGCTCGGCGCTCATGGATTCGGTTTCCACGATCGCCAGACCACCTTGTTTGGACGGGTGGGAGCGCCACAGCCAGATCCCGCGTTTGCAAAGAAAGAGTTGTTCCACGAGATCGATGACCGCGCCGGCTACTATGTCGGCGCGCAGGTGCGCTATCTCGACCGCGCAGTGCTCAACATCCTGCACTACGACAATCGCGGCGATCCCACCGTGCCGATGCCTGAAATTCGCGATTATGCGTGGCTCACGAAATTCGACGCGGCCGCACTCCGTATCGAAACGGGCGGCGGATGGACAGTTCTGCTCCAGGGGCTCGATGGCACGACGATCATCGATCCCGGCTTCTGGCTCGAATGGCAATTCGATTCGCAATCCGCCCTGCTGGCGAAACGCATCGGTGCGCACATGCTGGCGGTGCGCTATGACGAGTTCAACGTGTTGTTCTTCGGCAATCCGCACGCGCCCGGAAGCGAAGACGGCAACGCTTGGGCGCTGGCGTATTCGTTCGACACCGGTGAGCACTGGCGATTCGCGCTCGAGTGGCTGCGCGTCGAGAGCGAAGTGCCGGCCCGCGTGGTGTTGCTCGGCGAGACCGCATTCGCCGCGGAATCAAAAGTGGAGCTCTCGGCGCGCTACACGCTGAGCGGTAGTTTCTAGCAAACCACGCGCCGGCGCTCGTGACCGGCTTGCGCCCTGCGACGCTCGCGCAGGCGAAGCGTCGGCGAATCATCCGTTACACTCCGATCCCCGTAATGCATGACGGCATACGGGAATTTGAGCACCCCAGATCCGGGAGCCCGGGCCTCCATGAACTTTTTCAAGTATCCGGCGAAGCTTGTAGCCGCATGGGTCGTGGCGCTGCTGCACGTCGGCGCGGTCCACGCCGATGCTCCGAAGCAACCCGAGATCCTGGTGTTCGCGGCGGCTTCGCTCTCCAACGTGCTCGGCGACCTGTCGGCGGCATGGCAGAACTCAGCGGGTGTCTCGGTGAAACTGTCCTTCGCCGCGAGCTCTCTGCTGGCGCGCCAGATCGAAGCCGGCGGAAAAGCTGACGTATTCATCTCCGCCGATCAGGAATGGATGGACTACCTGCAGTCGCGCGGGCTCATCGAAAAGCCAACCCGTCGCGACCTGGCCGGCAACAGGCTGGTATTGATTGCGCCCGCCGACAGCAAAATCGAACTCAAGATCGCACCGGGATTTCCGCTCGCCGGTGCGCTCGGTGGCGGACGCATCGCCACCGGCGATCCCGACACTGTCCCCGTGGGCCGCTATGCGCGATCGGCGCTCACGTCGCTCGGCCTCTGGGATGAGATCCGGGACCGCCTGGTGCGCGCCGACAATGTCCGCAGCGCGATGGTGTTCGTGGCACGCGGCGAGGTGCCGCTGGGCATTGTCTACACTACCGACGCGTTGGTCGATCAGAAGGTGCGAATCGTTGATACCTTTCCAGCCAGCACACACACCCCTATCACCTACCCCGCCGCGGTGGTGAATGGCGCGCGCGGCGAAGCCCGACCCTTCGTCGAGTTCCTCGGCGGCGATGTCGCGCGCGGTACCTGGAAGAAATTCGGTTTCGTGGAGCTCAAGAAATGAAACGAACCATCTCGCTGTGCGCCGCGGTGCTGGTCGCGCTCTGCGGCTCTGTGATTTCCCCGGCGTTCGCCGATGACGCCGCAGTCCAAGCCCAGATCGAGGCGCTGCGTGCGTCGATCGCCGAACAGCGCGCGCAATTGGCGGCGCAGGCCCAACTACTCGAAGCGCAGCAGGCGCAGCTCGAAGCACTGACGAGCCAGCTCGGGCAATCGAAGGTTTCGCCGCAGGAAGCGCCGAAGCTGACGTTCAGCAACAACCGGCCGACGGTGACTGCCGCCGACGGCCGCTCCTCGATTTCGTTTCGCGCCAATGTCCAGATGGACGGCGCGCTGTATGGCGAGTCGCCGGAAGGTCCGCTCACCAGCGACTTCCGCCGCGGGTCGGTGGGCGGACTGCCGAACCGCGAGAACAACGCCGCGCGCGATTTCAGCGATGGCTTCTATTTCCGGCGCGCGCGTTTCGGCGTCGAAGGGACGATGGCGCGCGATTTCAACTACCGCCTGCTGCTCGAGTTGGGTGGCTCCGGCACCGAAGGGCCGACGCGCATCAACGACGCCTGGATTTCCTACTCTGGCTTTGCGCCATTCACGTTCCAGCTTGGAGCGTTCTCACCGCCCGCCAACATGGATGACGGCACCTCACCCGAAGACCTGCCCCTCATGGAACGTGCCAGCGCGTCGGAGTTGTCGCGCGCGCTGGGCGGCGCGGATGGACGCATCGGTCTCGCGGTCAAGGCAAACGGCGCGCGCTGGATGAGCTCGCTGGCGTTCACCACGCGCACGGCGAACGACGCGGAGGTTTTCGATACGCAGCTTGCCGCCGTGGGACGCGCGGGATTTCTCGTGGCGACAGGATCCGACTACAACCTGCATGTCGGCGCTTCGGGGACCTACGTGTTCACTCCGGCCGACCAGGGCGCGGGCGCGGCACCGCGACATCCGCTGCGTTTCCGCGAGCGGCCAGAAATCCGCGTCGACAGCGTACGGCTCATCGACACCGGCAGCATCGACGCCGACAACGCCAGCGTCTACGGCGTCGAGTTCGGCGGGAACTGGAAGAACTTCTACCTGCAGGGCGAGCACTTCTGGTTCGACGTCACGCGCGCGCTTCCAGCAACGTTGCCCGATCCCGACTTCGCGGGCTATTACCTGCAAGGCAGCTGGATATTCTCCGGTGAGAGTCGGAGATACAACGCAACGACCGGTTCATTCCAGAATCCGCGCCCGATGGTGCCGTTCTCGAGCGCCGGTGGCTTCGGCGCCTGGGAACTCGCGGCGCGGTACAGCCGCATGGATCTCGACTTCATGGAAGGCCTTCAGGGAACTTCGGCGAGTGCGGCGTCGGTGCGCGGCGGCGATCAGGCCGTCGTGACGCTGGGCGTGAACTGGTATCCCAACCCGAACATCAAAGTGATGATGAACTACATGTTGATCGAGGTAGATCGCCTGAATCCCGCAGGCGACGGGAATCCACAGCCATTCGGGCCATCGCCCAACACGCCGCCCATTGGCGTCGACATCGGCCAGGACCTGGACGTGTTCGCGCTCCGGACGCAGTTCAGTTTTTAGCTTTGAGCAGCGGGCTCGTTGCCCTGCAGACGCGCCACCAGCGCGCGCAGGAACACGCGGTTGAAGCGCAGCTGGCAGGCGGCAGACACCTGCTCGAGCAGCGTGGAGCTGACACGCAACACCGACACGGCCGTCTCGGCGCGGATGGTCGCGGTACGGCGCGCACCGCGCACGTAGCTCGTTTCGCCGAAGCAGTCGCCCGAGTCCATCGACCCCAGGGTCTTGCCATGGCGTTCGACCGTGCACTTGCCGTTCACGAGGATGTAGAAGCGGTCATCCATCTCGCCTTCCTTCACGATTTCCTCGCCCGCCGCGTAGTCCTGAATGGCGCTGGCACGCAGCACCTCCCAGATCTCGGCGTGAGAGAACTCGTGAAAGAAGCGCAGGCGTCGCAGGACGTCGAACTGTTCCTGCTGGTCGATGCGGGCGTTCTGTTCGCGCAGGCGCTGGTGCACACGCGTGAGCTCGGCGGCGAAATCGGCGCCTGACTTCTGGCGTTTGTCCGGAGTCTTGAGCATCGCCGTGGCGACGATCTCCTCGAGTTCCTCGGGGCAATCCTTGCGTTGCGTATGGATCGGCGGCGGCGTGGCGTACACGATCTGGTGCAGCAGCTTGACCAGATTGCCGGCACGGAACGGCCGGATGCCGGTGAGCAACTCGTACATCACGGCGCCGAGCGAATACAGATCCGAATGGTGCGTGAGCTCGAGGCTCTGCACCTGCTCGGGCGACATGTAGGACGGGCTGCCGGCGATCCCCTCGATGCGCGAGATCTCCGAATCCGCGATCAGCGCGATGCCGAAGTCGATGATGCGCACGTCGGAATCCTGCGTGAGCATGATGTTCGACGGCTTGATGTCGCGGTGGATGACGCCACGTGTGTGTGCGTAGTGCAGCGCCTTCGCGCACTTGAACATGATTTCGACGACGTCGTCGATGCGCAGCAGGTTGTCGGGGCGGCAATAAGAAGACAGCGTGCGCGCGCCGTGCACGTGTTCGGTGACGATGTAGCAGCGGCCGTTCTCTTCGCCCGCGTCGTAGATAGGCAGGATGTGCGGGTGCTGCAG
>Ga0207691_10003981_pt1 | contig 14348 bp, 7 predicted proteins | sample KBSM13metaG_FD_184327 | JGI IMG/M metagenome (GOLD analysis project Ga0207691, IMG submission 184327) | Miscanthus rhizosphere microbial communities from Kellogg Biological Station, Michigan, USA - KBS M1-3 metaG (SPAdes) (version 2) | ecosystem: Host-associated > Plants > Roots > Rhizosphere >... | reverse complement strand
CCGGGCCGCGGTCGCAGGGTCCAAGTCCGTGTTCGCGGCGACAGCGGCCTGCAGGAGCTGGATCGGAGGGATCTCTACGCCGCAGTCCATGGACCAGCGCAGCCGGTTGAGGGCCGCTCCCGGCGCCGCGGCCCGCGCCGACGGAAGCGACAACACGCTCGAACGCAGGGCCGAACTGCGGCCGGCCGGGACCCGCTGGCGGATAATCTCGCCAAGGATCGGGCTGGCGGCCCGTACCAGCCGGTCATGTCCCGTGGAGACGGCAATGATGCCCGCGGTGTCCAGGGCATCGACGGCCTTGGGACCACTGATCCGCAGAATCTGGGACAGGGATAGCGGTCCGGCCATGGCAACGATCGTGGCGGCGGTCTTTTCCTCCGGTGTCATGGAGCGCAACTGCCGGTCCACAACGTCGGCGGCCGGAACTTGGGCCATATCGGGGTTGGCCAGCAGGAACCATACTCCGTGCCGGAGGCCCAAGGCGCCGCTGGCCCGGGCATGCTGGATCAGGGACATCAGCATGAGCGGATTGCCGTCGGCCGCCTTATAGAACAACGCACTAACCCACGGAGAGACGTCCGCCCGCAGGACCTGCTCACACAGTTGGTGGGTTCCGATCCGGCTCAGCGGGTAAAGGTCGAACTTGGAAATTATCCCGTCGTCCCAAAGCGCGAGGAACTCTTCCGGAATCATCGGCCCGGGACGGCAGGCCACGAGGATTCCCGCGGCGCCGGTCGCCGCCGCCTGCGCCAACTGCCGGACGGTCCCATGGTCGAGGCAATGCGCATCGTCGACCACAAACAGAGGGCGGTCCGCCTCGGATTTCAGGCTGCGCGCCATCGCTTCCACGACGGCTGCGTAGGAGTCGAGTTCCCGGTCAGGAAGCCGGGACAAGTACGGCGCCAGGGCACCGAAAGGAACGCTGGCCAGAGCCGAAGTGGCGGTCAGCCGGATCAGGTGGCGGTGGGGCTCGAGTTCGCGGATGGCGGCCTTGAGGACGGCGGTCTTGCCCGCGCCCGCGCCGCCGACGATGAGCGCACCTGATCGGGTGTCGTCACGCAGGCAACGCACCAGGTCCTTGACCAGCGCCGAGCGCTCGATCAGTGCCGAGGTCTCAGCCAGGCTTTCCATCGCCGGTTCTCCCTGCCAGTTTCTGCCCGTCTTGAACAGCCGTCCGGGTTGCCGCCTGCAGTCTGCCGGGCTCAGCCGAGCCTGGCGCTGTCTGCCGGAGTCGAGATGACATCTTTGAGTTCCGATCGGCTGGCGACGTGCAGCTTCGAATACACCTGATAGAGGTGTCCCTCCACAGTGCGGACGGATACGTGCATCTGTTCCGCGATCTTGCGGTTGGACGTACCGGCAGCAGCCCGGACCGCCACTTCACATTCCCTCGCCGTCAGGGTTGAGGTTGTAAGCGACCGCAGCCCGTTCTTCGGACTGCCGAACTTGTCATCGAGGGACTGCTGCGCCCGCTGGGCGATCCGCAACGCGATGCGGTTGCCGGCGTCGTTTGCGCAGCCGACGGCTTTCCGCACCGCGTCCCTGGCGAACACGGTGTTGCCGCATGCCTCAGCTTCCTTGGATGCTGCCAGTAACTGTTCGCTGTCAGCCTCCCGCATGCCTTCGGCCAGCCGCGAGCACAGGGCCGCGAATTGTCCGGTCACCCTCCCGCTCAGGCTGCCGAGCTTCTGGCCCGCCTGGCGGTCTCCCAGCCGGGCCGCGGCGGATTGGAACAGGAGCGCGGGGGCCAGTGCTGACGTTTCAGCGTCGTTGCCCGCTTCGGCCGAGAGCGCACGGATGGACATTGCCCTCTGGCCGAGCTCGGCCTGGGCCGACAGCTCGAAATAGCGTGTGAGCCGTTCCACCAGCCAGGCCGCGGGCGGCCGGGCCTGGGCAAGATCGTCCAGTAGCAGGCCGGCCATTTCCTCTTCGCCCTGGAGTGCGGCGGCATAGGCACACACGGCTGCGGCCAGGCCGCCCAAAGCGTCGGGGTCCTGCGCCCGGAGCTGCCACCGGCCTGCCTGGAGCCGGGACAAGGCGTCGTCGAGGTGTCCGGCATGCAGGTCCATGACGCCCTGGCCGATCTCAAACATCCCGCCCAGCCTGGTCTGGGGCTCTGCGCCGCTGTACGTCTCCTCAAGATAGGCGGACGTTTCCCTGAACTTGCCGGAGAGCAAAAGGAGGAGGAGGAACCTGCCCCGGATCTCACGAACCGCATGGTCCGTGAGCTGCGCGCTGGCTGTGGCCGCCAGGATCTGCTTTCCAAGGGCGAGCGCCCGCACCACGTTGCCTGTGACGGCCAGGGCCTCGCTGCGCACGCTGGCGGTCAGGATCCTTGGTTCGCTGCCCAGGTCCCCCGCGTCCACGCCGTCGGTTATGGCCAGGACCTCGTCGTAGCGTCCACGGAAAGCGGCGAGCCCAGCCTCCGCCAGGCGCAGCCGCTCCCGGGCTGCAACTGCAACTGGACTCTGTGCGGCGGGCTCGGCAGCCAGCCGCTCGGCGAACTCCTGTATCCGGGCTTCGGGGTCGGCGCCCGGGGCGGTGCTGCGTTTGTCCAGTTCCACGCGCAGCAGCTGCAAAGCGGTCCACTCGGTCAGGGGAAGCTTGGCGCACGCGCCGTCATCCAGTGCCTCCAGAACCCGGCGTGCAGAGTCCTCGTTGTTCACCGAGATGTGGGCATTGACTGTTTCGATGGCCATCAGGGCGGCGGGTTCGCTTCCTTCGACCTCCTGCACAAATCGCAAGGCGGCCGCGTGGTCGGATGTACCGTTCGCGGCGCGGGCGGCGGCCAGGGCGACTTGGGAGCTCACCTCTTCCCCGCAATCCAGAGCCCAGGCGACGCCGGCCGAGCCGCCGGTGTCCAGCGTGTTCGATTCCTGGAGCACTGCCGTGAGCCGGCGGCGGAGTTCGGCGCTGCGCCCGGGCGGGACCACGTTGGCGACAATTCCAGCGGTCACCGGATTGGCGATGCTGACCATCGGCGGATGGTCATGGGTGACCCGGATCAGGGCCCGCTCCTGGAGCGCGTCCATATCCTGCGGGTTGGCGATGAGCATGAGGGTCTGCAGCGGGACTGCCCCGGCGAGTGCCAGCAGTTCAAAGACGTCGCGCTGGCCGTTGCCGAGCCGGTTGAGGCGTGCCTTCACGACGTCCCGGATCTCTCCGGTCAAGGCGATGGGGCCGTTGCCCAGGAACCATACACCGTCCTGGCGGATCACTGTGCCCAGCTTGATCTGCTCCCGGGCCAGGGAATGGAGGAACAAGGCGTTGCCCCCGCTCGCACTCCAAAGCGCCCGGGCAGCGGTCAGGGAGAACCGGCCGCCGTATTCGTGGTGCAACGTTGTTGCCGTCTCTGCGAAGTCGAACGGTCCGAGGTCCACCCGTCGGAGCAGGTCATCCTTCCACAGGCCCATGATGTCCCCGCCGATGTGCGGCATGTCAACGCACGCCGCAAGCAACGTGACATGGGACCCGGCGCTCAACTGGGCCACCATCATGCTGGAGAGCTCGTCGAGGTCATGGGCGTTGTCCACGAAGAGGACGATTCGCCGGCCTTCGGATTTGTTGTGGAGCAGCTGGGTCAGTCCGCGCAGCACCATCAGCGGGTGCTCGAGGTGGGAGGCGTCGAGGTCGTTGAGCAGGACGCTCAAGGCCCCGTAGGGAAGCTTGGAGGATATGGAGCTGCCCCTGACCTGGACTACCAGGTACTCGTCGCCGAGCTGCTCCAGGGCGCGCTGGGCGATAAAGGACTTGCCGGCCCCGTGGTCGCCCACGAGTACGATGCCGCAGCCGGAACCCGACGTCAGGGTCTCAACGATGTCGGCAACGACCTCCTGGCGGGTGAAGGGTCTGTCCTTACTGCGGCCATGACCGTTTCTTTGCGCCGGAAACACTATTTCTGTCTGGCCGCTGCCCGTTGGCAAGCCGGCGTCTTGCTGGAACATATGAGAGACCTTCGCAATCAAAGTGTGAGCGGTGATACCTCAACGGTAGGGACTACGCGTATTTTCGGGATGCGTAAGTAGTACTCGATTACCTAGCGAGTATTCCGCCCGCTCTACGTAGCTGTACTCAGTTGGACCGGCGCTGCCGCAAGGCCCAAACCAAGTAGTCGCAATCCCGCCGCACGTGTCCGGCGCCGGTAGCGGCACGGCCGCCGGGGAAGCGGCCCGCCACGGCCGGCCGGCCGGCGGACACGGCCCGACGCGGCCTCTCCCTTGCTTGCCGCTAGTGCCCGCCGATACCGGGAAGCTGCTCACGGCCCTTGACGTTGAGCTTCGCGTAGCTGCGGTAGAGATGGCCTTCAACCGTGCGCACGGACACCTGGAGCTCTGCGGCAATCTGCCGGTCAGTGAGGCCGCGTACCGCCAGCGCCACAATGTCGCGCTCGCGGCGGGTCAGTATGCCGAGCGAGTCATCGTTCTTGGCCGCTTCGTCGCCGGGAAGGTCATCGGCCCGGTCCAGGCACCGCTTCCGCTGGGAATTGGCCATGCGCTCCCTGAGGGTGTCGCCCGCGGCCCGGTAGGCGTGCGCCGCGGCGTCGTAGGCGAGGGCGGCAAAGGCCCACAGTTCCGCCGCCTCACAGGTTTTCGCGGCCTCAAGGAGGTCTGCGGCGTTGTCCGCGCTGATGGCTGCGGCGTAGGCGCAGATCGCGGCGGGCCTTGGCCCCTCAAGCCCGGCCCGGAGCTCGAGCAGCCTCGGCGCCGAGTCCGTGTCCCCCAGGGCCAGGCAAAAGGCCAGCGCGTCGAGTTCGAGCCCGGCGGTGTCCACGTCCGGGTACGGTCGGCCGAGCCGCTTCAGTTCGGCGATGGCACCCGGGTAGTTCCCGAGCCGGGCCTTTCCATAGACCACGGCCATCGCGGCCAGCGAGCGCATGTACCGCGGCAGGGCCGCGGGTGCTGCCTCGAAGTCGGCGAGGAGCAGCTCTGCCTTCGTTTGGGCACCGACTTCGGCGGCTGCCGCGAAAGCCATGGCCGCCGTGAGCGCGAACAGCTGCTGGGGGTCGGTCAACCGCAGCGCTTCGAGCGCGGCGCTTAGCGTGTTCAGGGCCTGGGCGGCCTTGCCCTGGTAGAGCAGGATGATGCCGTGCGCCGCGTGCACTCCCCCGCCGAAGGAAATCAGGTTGGGCCCGGATCCGGCGACGAAGCCGGTCAGGAGGCTTTCCGCCCCCTGCCAGTCGCCGGAGTGGATTGCGGCGGCCGCGGAACGGACCACGAGGAAGTCGGTGAGGAAGTAGAGCTCCTCGTGATCGGCCCCGGCGGCCTCGATGGCCCGGGTCATCGCAGCGAGGGCGCTCAGTCCCTTGCCGCCTGCCAGGAGCCGCTCCGCGTCGAGGCAGAGCCGGAACGCCTGTACGAGAGTGTTCGACGGCAGGGCGTTCGACGGCGGGGTGTTCGAGGGTGGGGTGCCGGCAGCCGCGTCCTCGGTGGACGCCGCCGCGGCCGGGGCTGCTGCGTACTCGCCCGCCAGCGCCAGGACCATGGCTTCCAGGATCTCCAGCCGCTCTTCCGTGGCACGGTGAATGGCTTCGGCGTCGTCCGGCCGGGCAGCGGCGAGGCGCTCGGCGGCGCGTCGGAGCACCTGTGCCCGCTTGATGATCTCTGCCGGCGTGTTCCCCAGCGCTGACATCGTTGCGGCCCACAGGAGGGATCCGGCCAGGAGCCCGGGGATGCTGTTTCCCTGCCCGAAATCGGCGTCGAGGATGTCCCGGGCCGCCACGTAGTCGGAGGCGTTGTAGCGGGTCCGTGCTATCACGGCGCGGGCCGCCATCTGCAGTTCCGGATCCTTGACGAGGACGGCAGCCTTGCGGGCGAGCTCGTCCTCGTAAAGCCGGCTCGCCAACACGGCCGCCCTCAGGAGCTGCCGGTCCTCGACCTCCGCGCCACACTCGATCGACCAGCTCACTTGCCGCAGCAGTCCCTCGGCAGACGTCGGCTCGCTGTCCATCTTGCGCAGCAGGCTCTGGCGAAGCTGCAGGCTCCTGGCCGGCGAAATCAGGTTCCGCAAGGTGTCGCCGTACACGGTATGCCACAGCCGCAGCTCACCCGTCCCGGTGTCCGTGACCCGGATCAGTTCGCTGTCGATCAGTGATCCCACGGCCTCTTCGCCGGCCACCGACTCGATCAGTTCCCGGGACACGGGTTCGGCCAACGCCACGAGGTTCAGGGCCTGGCGTTCTTCCGGCGAGCGCAGCAGCAGCTGGCGGCGCACGACGTCGGTCAGCCGGTCACCGTGGCTGTTCAGGTGCCGGGTGAACAACCAGACACCGTTGCGCCGCAGCAGCGTCCCGTCGTTCCTGGCGTCGTCCAGGAGCCCGTTGAGGAGCATCGGGTTGCCGCCGGAGGCCTCCCACAGGATCTCGGCGACGTTTGGCAGCACTTGCGAGCCCAGCTCGCCCTCCAGCATCTCTGTGGTCTGCGCGAGGGTGAGCGGGCGCAGGTCGTGCCGTTCGGCGATGCCTTCAAACCAGAGCTGCAGGAGCGGTTCCGGCAGTCCGGGCCGGGCCGCCGCGCCGACGAGCAGTTTCGCCCAGCCGGCCGCCGCCAGCTCCGCGAGGATTCCGGCCGTCGCCTCGTCGAGATCGTGTGCGTCGTCAACGACCAGCAGGAGGGGCTTCTGGGTGGCCCGCTTCTGCTCTTCCAGATGCGCCCACAGGGTCCTCAGCACGGCCAGCTGCGATGTTGCTTCCTGGACCGGCAGTCCGACGATGAAGGGGCCCAGGACACCGTAGGGCACCTTGGTCAGCGACGCGCTGCCATGGATCGGCACCGGCGTCACCTCCGGGCCCAGCTCCCCGACGACGGCGTCGATGAGCCTTGATTTGCCCATCCCGCTGTCGCCGAGGACGAACACGGCGACATGGCTGCCGCCCTGGAGGGCTTCCACTGCCGACATCAAATCTTCCGACCTCCCGGTCAAGGCGCGGGCCGGCGCCGTGCCGGGGTTCCCCGCCGGCCCCCTAGATGAGTCCAAGCAGATCACTTCGCGAAGAAACGCCGAGCTTCGTGAACACCTGGTACAGGTGGCCCTCCACGGTCCTGACGGAAATGCCCACTTCCAGGGCGATGTCCTTGTTGGAGACCCCGTTCCCGGCCAGGGTGGCGATTTGCCGCTCCCGGTCTGTCAGCAGCGGACCCTTGTTGCGCGGCATGACTGGCAGCGCCGGCACGGACTCCGAGAGGCTCTCCAGCATGCTGTAGGCGGCGTTGGCGCTGGCGGTCAGCCCGGCGCCCTTCGCGAAGTCGAATGCGAGCGCGGCGCACCGGGCCTGGACGGCGTCCAGTTCGAGCCCCGCGGCCTGCCCGGCGGCTTCGAGCATGATCGCGGCGTCCTTCTTCCGGCTGCCGACGGCGACCGTCCGGGACAGCTCGGCCAGCGGCCCCTGCCGCAGCCCGGCGATTTCCTCCATGAAAAGAAAATCCTTGACGGTGCCGTTGACGGTGGCCCCGAGCATGCAGATGCCGGCCAGGGTGTAGCGGCCCTTCCGGAAATGCTCCTCCGCGGACCGTATCAGCCGGTCCTTGGCCTCGGGGTCACCGAGCCACCGCGACGCCATATCCATGCAGAACTCGGTGGAACTGCCGACCGTGAAGCGGGCCGGGCCGTCAGCCGAGCGGGCCCGGTCCAGGTAGATCGTGGCCTGGACCGAGTTGCCGGTCTGGGCGTAGGCAAAAGCAGTGGCGGCGTAGGCCTGGCGCAGGGACTGCAGGCTCGCCCGGACCTCCAGCTGGGCGATCGCGGCCAGCAACGGATCCAGGGCCATGTACCCGCGGCCGGCGTAGACATAGGCGAGTCCGACGGCGAGGTCCGTAGCGGCGCTGCCGGAATGCAGCCCGTGCCCGGCCCGGCCGCTCGCGTCCTTGAGCATGTCGATGGCTTGGCGCCACAGGCCCGAGAGGAGCAGCACGTTGAAAGAGCGCCAGGCGAAGTTTTCCCGGATGCGCGGCACGTTGGACCACTCGCCCAGCTGTCCGCCGATTTCCCGCATGAGTTTGCGGGCATCGAGTTCGTGGCCGGTCATGGACCAGGCCTCCATCAGGATGATGGCCGACCTGAGCCGGTGCACGGGATCGGCGCCGGGCACGTCCGTGGTGGCCGCGGTGGTAAGCCGCTCCATCATGGGCTCGAAATCCCCGATGAAAGAGAAATAGTTGAACTCGCACAGATCCAGGCAGAGCCCCGCCCGGGCAAGCGCCGCAGGGGCGGGGGACGGCTCGTCCAGGCTCAGGTCCTGGAGCCGGACCCTGGCCTGCCCGAGCAGTTCGGGGACCTGGCCGGAGCGGTCGTCCAGCCAGGCCATGCAGTCAGCCTTCGCCGCGATGAATTCGGCGAAGTTCTCGGCCGCAAGGCCGTTGACCTGCCGTTCGGAGACGTCGTCCAGCGCGGACATGGCCTGCAGCGGCAGGCCGAGCTGGAGGTAGGCGGCCGATTTCTGGAGCTGTCCTTCGGCCCATTCAGGGTCCGAGGGAGAGAGGCTGCCGGCGCATTTGAGGGCAAATTTCGGGTCGAAGAGCTTGACGGCGGCACTGGCAGCCGCGACGGCGTGGGCGGGTGCCAGCTGGGCGTGGCAGTCGTGGGTCCACGCCGCGTAGGCCAGCAGGTCTTCGACTGTCAGCTCGTCCAGTTCATGTTCCTGGTGCCCGGGGACCTTGTCCCGGAGCTCCAGCCGGCGCTCCACGCTGAGCCAGTTGCGGACAATGTCGCCGAGGTAGCGGTCGCCCAGCGTGACGAGGTGCCGGTCAGCGCGGTCGACCACGATCTGGCCGGCCTCTTCCATGTCGGCGATGACACCGGGGCTGTACATCCTGGCGAGCCGGGACAGGGGCAGGGTCCGGGCGCAGGAGAGGACGTCGATGACCTCCCGGGCCTCGGGTGTTTCCCTGGCATACCTGGCCCGGACAATATCCTCCAGCGCCGTGCGGCCATCGAGCACAACCTCATCGAGCAGTGTCCACACGGATCCGGACAGGACAAGGTTTCCGCGTTCGATTTGTTCGGAGACGACGGCCTGCAGGAGCGTGGGGCTGCCGCCGACCAGCTGGTGCAGCTGGCTTGCCAGGGCGGTCGAGACCCGATGGCCCAAAGCTGACTGCAGGACCTCCAGCGTCTCGAGCTCGGTCAGGTTGGCGAGCCGGACCTCGGCGAGCTGGCCGGAAGTGATGAGCCAGTAGAAATCGGGCGGAAGGTCAGTGGTGCGCTGGGCCGTTGCGATCAACCGGGCGGTCCGGGTCTGCAGCAGGTTGAGCAGGACCCCGGTGCTGAGTTCATCGAGGGCGCCGGCGTTGTCGAGCAGAATCACGCACTGGCGCCCGGCGGCGTCGTCGCGGATCAGCGAGGTAATGCCGTGCAGGATGGCGGTCGGCGAGCCCAGGGAACTCTGCGGGAGCCGCGCAAGGGTGAAGGCGAGGCAGCCGTACGGCGTTGCCGACCCCGGCCCTGAACTGCGCAGCTGGATGGTGTACACCTCGGGGCCGAAGCCCGCGAGGGCGGTCCGGCCGACAAGCGTTTTGCCCACGCCGCGGTCGCCCGTGATGACGACGCCCATCCGGTCCTGGGCAAGCAGTTCCTGGCGGACACGCTCGGCATCAGCGTTCCGCGCCAAACCGGACCAGCCGTGTCTCGCGACCTGGCCGGCAGCATGTTCTTCTTCGGCGGGTGCCAATGTAGTGGAAACATTCCCCCAGCCCAGCGAATCCCTCGACATGTAGTTTCCTTCGTACCGCTTTGCAGACAGCAACCCCGGACTGCCCACTTAGAAGTAGCGTATCCCTATCCCCCGACATGAGAGTAGACAGATCATAGCTGGAATGCGGAAAGCTTGGAAAGGAAACACGCAATCCGCATGCAACTTAGTCAGCGCCCGCCTGCCGCGGGCCCGGGCCGGCCCGCCGTCGGGGCGTTTTGGTTGCGTGCTGTTTTGCCTGCGTTTACGTGCGGGAGGGGCTACGTCGCCTTGGCGGGGTGGAACTTTTGTTGGGCGGCGGTGAGGCCGTCCCGGACCAGGACTTCGACGGCGTCGGCAGCTGAGTCGATGAGGAAGGGCAGTTCCTTTTTCTCCGGCGCGGAAAAGTCACGCAGGACAAAGTCCGCGGTCTCCATCCGTCCGGGCGGACGCCCGACGCCCACCCGCACGCGCAGGTAGTCCTTGGTGGCCAGGGCCTTGGAGATGTCGCGCAGTCCGTTGTGGCCGCCTTCGCCGCCGCCGATCTTGAGCCGCACGGTGTCGAAGGGGATGTCGATCTCGTCATGGACGGCAATGACATGGGCCGGATCGATGCCGAAGAACTGGGCCAGGGCAGACACCGGGCCGCCGGAGACGTTCATGTATGACAGCGGCTTGGCCAGCACGATCCGGGGTCCGCCGATGCCCAGACGCCCTTCGAGGACCTGGGCACGCGATTTGTGCGATTTGAAGCCACCGCCGACGCGCGAGGCGAGTTCGTCCAGGACCATCTGGCCGACGTTGTGCCGGTTGTGGCTGTACTCGGATCCGGGGTTGCCAAGGCCTACGATCAGCCAGGTGTCGGTCATGGGTCAGTCCTTCGGTGGGACGCGGCCGGGGGGCGCGGCCAGTGGGGTGGGGCAAGTGGGACGCGGGGCAAGTGGGGCGGGGCGGGCAGCCGGCTACGGGGCGCGTACGGCGCGGGCTACAGCACCAGAGACGACGGCGGCCGGGCCCCTGAGGGACCCGGCCGCCGTAAAATTCGCCGGAATTACTCGGCTGCTGCTTCGGCCGACGGCGCGGCTGCTTCGCCCTCTTCGCCCTCTTCGACGTTTTCGGTGGCCTCGGAGATGTTGACGACGAGTGCTTCGGGGTCGGCCAGCAGGGTGGAACCCTTCGGCAGGACGAGGTCGGAAGCGTGGATGTGCTCGCCGGCGCTACGGCCTTCGATGCTGACCTCGATGGCGGTCGGCAGGTGGGTTGCCTCGGCCTCGACGGAAACGACCGTCATTTCCAGGTTGTGGACGTTGCCCGGAGCCAGCTCGCCGCTGAGGTGAACGGGCACGTCAACGGTGACCTTCTCGCCGGTGCGGACGGTCAGCAGGTCGAGGTGCTCGATGATCTGCTTGATCGGGTTGCGCTGGATGTCCTTGACCAGGGCCAGGTGCTGCTCGCCGTCGATGTCCAGGGTCAGCAGGGCGTTGGCGGTGCGGACGGCCAGGGTGGTGGCCTTCGCCGGCAGGGTGATGTGGATCGGCTCGGCACCGTGGCCGTAGATGACAGCCGGGATCAGGTTGGCCATGCGGGCGCGGCGGGCGAAGCCCTTGCCGAATTCGGTGCGGACTTCTGCTGCGAGCTTCTGCTCAGACATGGATATCTCCTCGTGGGATTTCAAGCTGTGGGACTAAACGGTGTTCAGCAAGGGCGGAGGTCTGTTTACGACCTTCAACGCCGGGCTGCCGTGCGGCTGCCCTTCAGAAGGAGATTCAGACCCAGTCGATTACGGAGACCAGCAGTCCGGGTTCCGATTAATTCACATCAATACGGAATGCCGGCGCTCTCCCTCGCCAAGGTTTCGGTACAAGGCTACCAGCGGAGGGACCGGTTTCTGAAACCGGGCCCTCCGCCGGCCGGCTTAGGCCTGGCCGTCGAACAGGCTGGTGACGGAGCCGTCGTCGAACACTTCACGGATGGCGCGGGCGATCAGCGGCGCGATGGAGAGCACGGTCAGCTGCGGGAAGCGCTTGTCCGCGGTGATCGGCAGCGTGTTGGTGACCACCACTTCGCGGGCGCCGGACTCGGACAGCCGGCGGGCCGCCGGATCGGAGAACACGGCGTGGGTCGCGGCGATGATGACATCCTTGGCGCCGGCGTTCTTGAGCACCTGGACGGCGCCGGAGATGGTTCCGCCGGTATCGATCATGTCGTCGATCAGGACGCACGTGCGGCCTTCAATCTGGCCCACGACCGTCTTGGAGACGGCCTGGTTGGGCACGGTGAGGTCCCGGCTCTTGTGCACGAACGCCAGCGGCGCGCCGCCGAGGCGCTCGGCCCACTGCTCGGCCACGCGGACGCGGCCGGTGTCCGGCGAGACGACCGTGACCTTGTCCGAGCCGACCCGGGTGCGGATGTAGTCGGCCAGGAGCGGAATGGCCATCAGGTGGTCCACGGGGCCGTCGAAGAAGCCCTGGATCTGGGAAGTGTGCAGGTCCACGCTCATGATCCGGTCGGCGCCGGCGGTCTTGTACAGATCGGCGACGAGGCGTGCCGAGATCGGCTCGCGGCCACGGCCCTTCTTGTCCTGCCGGGCGTAGGGGTAGAACGGGGACACCACAGTGATGCGCTTGGCGGAGGCCCGCTTGAGCGAATCGATCATGATCAGCTGTTCCATGAGCCAGTTGTTCAACGGGGCCGGGTGGGCCTGGATCACGAAGGCGTCGGTGCCTCGGACGCTCTCGCCGGCCCGCACGTAGATCTCGCCGTTGGCGAAGTCGTAGGCGTCCAGGGGCAGCAGCTCGGTGCCGAGCTCCTTCGCGATCTCCTTCGCCAGCTCAGGGTGCGCGCGCCCCGCGGCCAGCACCAGCTTCTTCTCGCCGTGTGCCGTAATTTCGCTCATGATTGCTAGCCCTCTTCTGTCGGTGCCGGAGTAGTGGAGGATGTTGGGGCGGCGCCCGCGGCGGAATCCACCGCGGCAGCGGACTCGGCCAGGGCGGACTCTGCCAGGGCGGCGGAAACGGAACCGGGGCGGTTGGCCGCAACCCAGCCGTCCGAGTTCCGCTGCTTGGCCAGGGTGACGGCGAGGGCGCCGGCCGGGACGTCCTTGCGGATGATCGCACCGGCGCCGCTGTAGGCGCCGTCGCCCACGCGCACGGGGGCCACGAACACGGTGTTCGAACCGGTGCGCACACCCGAGCCGATCACCGTACGGTGCTTCTTCTCGCCGTCGTAGTTGGCCGTGATGTTGCCGCAGCCGATGTTGGTGTCCTCGCCGATCTCCGCGTCCCCGGCGTAGCCGAGGTGGGACAGCTTCGAGCCGCGGCCGATCGTGACGTTCTTGGTTTCGTAGAACGCGCCGATCTTGCCGGTCTCGCCCAGGACGGTGCCCGGGCGCAGGTAGGTGAAGGGGCCGACGCTGGCGCGCGCCCCGATCGTGGAGCCGGAGCCATGGGTGCGGATCACCGTGGCGCCCTCGCCCACCGTGACGTCGGTCAACGTAGTGTCCGGGCCGACGACGGCGTCGCGCGCCACCATGGTGCTGCCATGCAGCTGGGTGTTGGGCAGGAGCCGGACGTCCTCGTCGAGCGTCACCGTGGCGTCGATCCACGTCGTGGCGGGATCCACGACGGTCACGCCGGCGCGCATCCAGGCTTCGAGGGTGCGGCGGTTGAGTTCAGCGCCGAGCGCCGAGAGCTGGACGCGGTCGTTGGCGCCCTCCACCTGCCAGCGGTCTTCGGTGACGACGGCGGCGACGCGGCCGCCCGCGGCGCGGGCCAGGGCCAGGACATCGGTGAGGTACTTTTCGCCCTGGGCGTTGTCCGTGGTGACGTGGACCAGCGCGTCGCGCAGGACGGCGGCGTCGAAGGCGTAGATGCCGGAGTTGACCTCACGGATTTCGCGTTCGGCGCTGGTGGCGTCCTTGTGTTCGCGGATTCCCGTGACGGTTCCGTCTTCTGCGCGGAGGATGCGACCGTAGCCGGTGGCGTCCTCGAGCACGGCGGTGAGGACGGTGACGGCGTTGCCCTCGGCCTCGTGGGCGGCGACGAGCTCGCCGAGCAGGCCGCCGGTGAGCAGCGGGACGTCGCCGTACGTGACCACGACCGTTCCGCCCAGCGGTCCTTGGGGGTCGAGCGTGTCGAGCGCTTCCAGTGCCGCCTCGACCGCGCGGCCGGTGCCGGGCACATCGTCCTGGTCCACAATCAGGGCTTTCGGATCGAGGGCGGAGACGTGGGCGGCCACGAGGTCGCGCTCATGCCGGACCACCAGGGCCAACTCGCGGGGGCTGATACTGCGGGCCGCCTGGAGCGCGTGGCCGACCAGCGAGCGGCCGCCGATCTCATGGAGAATCTTGGGGGTACGGGATTTCATCCGGGTACCGGCCCCTGCAGCTAGGACGATCACGGCGGCTGGGCCAGTATTCTCGGGGCTCACGTATTGGCTCTCCTTGCTTGGTTGCGCAGTGTGTCTCGCCAAGTTCCGCCCATAGGACTCGAACCTATACTCCACGGCTCCAAAGGCCGGGGTGCTGCCATTACACCAGAGCGGACCGTGCCCAGGCCTGACCTGTGGCACGAGAATCAATTCTGCCACGAAGGTTGATGCTCGTGCGACTCAGCGCCGCGGAAGGGGCGGGCAGGCGCGGGAGGGCGGTGCGGCCGGCGCTTCGGGACATGCCCATTCTTTGTGTGCG
>Ga0207691_10003980_pt1 | contig 14348 bp, 16 predicted proteins | sample KBSM13metaG_FD_184327 | JGI IMG/M metagenome (GOLD analysis project Ga0207691, IMG submission 184327) | Miscanthus rhizosphere microbial communities from Kellogg Biological Station, Michigan, USA - KBS M1-3 metaG (SPAdes) (version 2) | ecosystem: Host-associated > Plants > Roots > Rhizosphere >... | reverse complement strand
GCCGGCAGCGGCCACGCCCGGCGCAGTCGAGGCCAGCGCGCCCTTGACGAAGCCCTGCACGTCCTCGCGGGTAATGCGGCCGCCACGCTCAGAGCCGCTGACCCGCGCGAGATCCACCCCGAGTTCGCGCGCGAACAGCCGCACCGCGGGACTGGCATAGGGCACCTTGTCCGGCAATACGGAATCGGCATCGAAACGCGGGCCTGCCGGTGCGGTTGCCGCGGCGCCGGCGAGCACCGCGCTCTTGTCGATCGATGCCTGCGTGATGTTGTCCGGCTTGGCGTCCACCACGATGGGTTCGACGCGCGTGCCGGTTTCGACCGTGCGCGTGCGTTCCTGCGGTGGGGCAGGTTCGGCTCGCGGAGGTTGTGCAGTGTCTTGCTGGGGTGGTGGCGCGGCCTCCTCGCCGCCTGCAGCCTCCAGCAGCGCCACGACACTGCCTTCCGACAAGGTGTCGCCGAGCTTGACCTTGAGTTCACGTACCACGCCTGCGAACGGCGCCGGCACTTCCATCGTCGCCTTGTCCGATTCAAGCGTGACCAAGCCCTGGTCGGCCTTGACCATGTCGCCAACGGCGACCAGCACCTCGATCACCGGTACGTCGTCGTAGCCGCCGATATCCGGGACGCGCGCTTCCTTGAGTTCGGCCATGCGGCTCTCCGCCGTGCAGGGGACGGCTATTGTGGCCGCCTCCGCCGCGCGCGCCAAATGCCACGGCGGCGATGACCGCGCATCGCCAAAGAAAACGGGCGCCCGGAGGCGCCCGTTTTCATGAGCTGGTATTACGGCGTGGTTGGCTTGGCATCGTCCTTGGAGTCGGTCGACTGGTCCTTGGAATCGGAATCCGTGTCCTTGGACGCATCAGAGGAATCATCGGACCAGTCGGCATTGCCCATCGTCGCACCGGTGCTGTTGGATGAACCCATCGTCGAGGCGCCGATGGTGTACTCGGCCGGGCTGAGGTAACCGTCATGGTCGGCGTCCACGCTCGCAAAGCCGCCGCTCAACTTGGCGTCTGCATTGGCTTCGGTGGCGCTGATGCGGCCGTCGGCGTTGGTATCGAGCTTGCTGAAGTTCGCGTTGGCACCCGACGCCGCGGTCGCCGCCGTGCTGCTGGTCGGCGGGGCCGTCATCTGGCCGGACGTGGACGACTGCGAAGTGGCTGTGGTGGACTGGTCTTGCGCCAGCACCAACGGTGACAGCAATGCGGTGCCCAGGGCGATGGCCAGCAAGTGGAACGTGCGTGCTTGCATCTTGGTCTCTCCGAAAATGATCAGGGGGGAACTCCTGATGCGAGGGCATCGTGGAGCCCGCCGACCTTGGCTCCGGCGCGCTTAAAAATGCGTGATATCCGCATGAATGCGTCTCTTAGCGTTCAGGTGTCACACCACGCGGTAAATGCCGGCGCCAGTCAGTGACCCGTTTTCGCTGCCAGCGCGATGCGATAGCGCGCGTGCAATGCCTGCACCTTCTCGACGTAGGCCTGCGTTTCGGCATACGGCGGAACGCCACCGTAGCGGCTGACCGCGCCGACACCTGCGTTGTAGGCCGCCGTCGCCAGCACGCGATCGTCGCCGTAGCGGCGCAGCAACGCATGCAGGCGACGGGCGCCGGCGCGAATGGAGTCGGCTGGCTCGAACGGATCGCGCACGCCGTACTCGCGCGCCACGTCGGGCATCAACTGCATGATGCCCCGAGCGCCCTTCGGCGATTGCGCGCGCGGATCGAATCCGCTTTCGGCATGTGCGACCGCGCGCAGCAGCGCGTCCTCGACGCCGGTGCTGCGCGCGGCCTCGCGGAACTGTTCCGCGTAACGGTCAAGTTGGGGCGTACCGACGCTGCCCAGGCCCAGGTGCGCGGGCGAGCCGGGCGGGGTGCGTACGGTGAAGCCGAACACCGGCGTGGAGCCTGGCAGCTTGCGCGTGCTGTAGACCGTCCTGCCGTCCTGTTCCCGTTGGTAGAGCGTGCCCTGGACGACCCCCAGGTTGCCCCACAGGTTGGGAACGGCTGCCGCGTCGTCTTCGATGGTCTTCGCAACGCAGCGCGAGCCGGGCTCCGGCGCGCTGGCCAGACTGACGTTGCCATCGCGCACGCAGCGATAGACCGTGCGTGCATCCGCAGGTTGCTGGACCAGCAGCAGCCAGGGGAGCAGCGCACATGCGCGCGCCCGGCGCATCTTCGGTCCCCGCATCGCACGCGCCCGGGAAGCCGGAAGAATCAAGTCCGCAGGCGCTCGTCGATCTGCATCGGCCGCAGCGCGACAAGTTGCAGGCCCGCATGGCCCTCGTGCTTCGGATTGATCAGGATGTTGCACTCGCCGTGGCAGATCGCACTCGGCACGCGCAGGGCCAGCGAGCGGCCGGACTGCAGCCAGGACAACCCGACCTGCTGAACTTCGCTGCGGTAGGGCATCTCGCACCAGGTCGAGGGTTCGTTGATTTCCGACAGCACCGAGGCGGCCGGGATCATGCCGACCGCGAGCATCAGTCCCTTCGGCGTGCGGCCTTCGAGATGCACGAGATATTCGAGCAACGCCGTTGCCGGCGATAGCGACGCGTACACACAGGGTGTGCCCGCAGGCGTCCAGCGCGCGCTCGTGTCGCTCGGCGCGAATGGGTCGGAGGCCTGCCTGGATTCGATGACCCGGTATATGCGCAGGTCACCGTGCTCGTTCGGCGCGATGAATGGCGACGACGGCGTCGCCGCGGATGGCGATGTCTGCGATGGCGGATCGCTTGCGGGAAAGGTGTCCGCAAGCGCCTTGTCCAGCGCCCGCATGGATTCGGCGCGTTCGGTATCGGTCATGGAACTACTCCGTGAAACCCGCGCACAGCCTGCGGCAGCCGGTGTTGCGGGCTTGTGAGATGCGTGCGCGCGATTCGTTAGCGGACGCTGGCACCGGGGTTCACGGCAGCCCAATGCAAACAGATACCCCGGCACCCACCCGTCGCGCTCCGGCAACGGCGCGATATCGACCCGCTGCAGTGCGAGCGCGCCTTAGCGAGGCGCCCCGATGAAGTCGGTCTTGCCGATCGGCACGCCGGCCTCGCGCAGGATCGCGTAGCTGGTCGTGGCGTGGAAGAACAGGTTGGGGATGACGAAATCCAGCAGGTAGGACTGGCCTTCGAAGGACATTTCGCCGGTGCGCATCTGAAAAGTGATCGCGCGCGACTCGCTGCCGTCGATCTTGTCTGCGGCGATCCCTGCGATGACATCGATCGCGCGATCGATGCGCGCGTACATATCCGCGAACGTGGTTTCGTCGTCCTCGAATTTCGGCAGGTCGATTCCGGCCAGGCGGCAGGCACCATTCTTGGCCATGTCGGTCGCGATCTGGATCTGCCGGGACAACGGCAGCATGTCGACGATCAGGCGCGTCTGCAGGAGCACGTCCGGCGCGAAGCCCTTTTCGTTGGCAAAGGCTTCGCCCTTCTGCAATACGGCCCGTAGGTTGGTGAGTGCGCGCACGAACACGGGGACGGAGGCCTGGTACATCGAGATGCTCATGGGAGAGTCCTGTCGAGTGGGTGGCGGTGCGCGCGTCTGAATGCGCAAGGGGGCGGCAGCATAGCGCGCGCGACCGGTTTGAGCGGTATGACGCGTTGGTTTTCACGTTTGGTTCCCGCGCCGGTCGGCAAGGTCATGCTTCCGACCACGTGCGCGCATGCGGGAGAGCTCCCATGCAGCGAAGACTGGCCGCGCTGGCCCTGTTGTCGAGCCTCACCCTCGCTGCGTCGGCAGCGACGGTGACGCCGACGGACGACCCGCTTGTCTTCGTCACCGTCAAGTACGCCAACCGCGCACAGTTGCAGGCGCTCGGGGCGCGCTTCCAGCACCTGCTGATCAACGAGCGCGCGCGGACGGCCGGCGTGGAAGCCACGCACGACGAGCTCATCGCGTTGCGGCGCGACGGGTTCGATGCGGTGATCGACGACGCCGCCACGCAGCGGATGCGGCTGTCCGAAGCGCAGTGGCGCGATGGCAACCCCGGTGGCCGCCAGACGTTGATCGGGGGTTATCCCTGCTACCGCACGGTCGACGAAACCTACGCGACTATGGACCAGCTCGCGAGCGCGAATCCGAACCTGGCGCAGGTCGTTGACATCGGTCCCAGCTGGGCGGAAAACCACGCACCCGGCACCGGCCACCGAATGCGTGCGCTCGAATTGACCAACCGCGACACCGGCTTCAGCAGCAAGCCGGCCATGGTCGTGCTGGCGTCGATCCATGCACGCGAATACACGCCTGCGGAACTGTTGACGCGCTTTGCCGAAGGATTGGTCGAGGGATACGGCACGGATCCCGAGGCGACCTGGCTGCTCGACAACTTCCGCTTCCACCTCGTGCTGCAGGCCAATCCCGACGGACGGGTGAAGGCCGAGAGCGGGTTGTCGTGGCGCAAGAACGTCGACAACAGCAACGGCGCCTGCAGCGCGACGAACTACGGCGTCGACCTCAACCGCAACTTCCCGTACCAGTGGAATGGCACGCTGAAAGGCTCCAGCGGCAACGCCTGCGCCAGCAACTATCGCGGGCCGTCGCCGGTGTCGGAAGCCGAATCGCAGGACATGCTGCGTTATGTCGCCGGCGCGCCCGACAGCACCGGTGTCTACCGCGGCGGCGTGTTGCCCGACCAGCGCGACGACACCGCCGGCAGCACGGCCCCGTCCAACTACAAGGGACTGTTCCTCGACCTGCACAGCTACAGCCAGATGGTGCTGTGGCCGTGGTCCTACACCTCGACCAATGCGCCCAACATGACCGCGCTGCGGACACTCGGGCGCCGGCTGGCCTGGTATAACGGTTACAAGCCGGCGAAATGGATCTCCATGTACGTGGGCGACGGCACCGACACGGACGCGATGTACGGGGTGCTCGGCGTTCCCAGCTACACGATCGAGATGGGCGTGGCGTTCTTCGAGAGCTGCTCGACCTTCGAGGCGTCCACCCTTCCGAAGAACCTGGAGGCGCTGCGGTTCGCCGCGCGAAACCTGTGGGCGCCCTACCTGTATCCCTCCGGCCCCACGACGACGTCGCTGTCGATATCGCCCGCCAGCGTCGCTGCCGGAAGCCCGGTCACCGTCACGGCATCGTTGGATGACACGCGTTTCAGCACGCGCAACGGCACGGAGGCCATGCAGGCGATCCGCTCGGCGACGGCCTACGTCGACCAGAAGCCGTGGACCGCCAACGCCACCCGGCGCGTGATGCAGGCCAGCGATGGCGCCTACGATCAAACCACCGAGTCGGTGACCGTGCAGCTGTCGACCACCGGCCTGGCGCCCGGCCGCCACGTCATTTTCGTGCAGGGCAAGGATGCGAGCGGGCGCGCCGGCACGCCGCAGGCGGCGTACTTTGACGTGCAGTAAGTGGGCTTACGGTCGGCCCGACGACTTGTCCAGCGCGACGCGATAGCGGGCGTATAGCGTCTGGACTTTCTCCACGTAGGCCTGCGTTTCGGAGTACGGCGGCACGCCACCGAAGCGCTGCACCGAACCGACGCCTGCGTTGTAGGCGGCGGCGACCAGCGTCAGATCGCCCTTGTAGCGCCGCATCAGCGCCTTGATGTGGCGCGCCCCGCCATCGATCGACTGCGAGGAGGAAAACGGATCGGCCACGCCGTACGCATGCGCGACCGAGGGCATCAATTGCATCACGCCCTGCGCGCCCTTGGGCGAGCGTGCGCCGGCATCGAAGCCGCTCTCGGCGTGCGCGATCGCGCGCAACCATGCATCGTCCACGCCGGTTCGCCGGGACGCGGCGCGGAACTGCGCGGCGAATGCGTCCAGCCGCGGCTTGCCGAGCTCGCCGAGTCCGACGTGCGCATACGATCCGGGCGGCGCCTTGAGCAGGCGCGGCGCGGCCACCTCCGACCAGCCCGGCATCGGTCGCGTGCTGTAGACCATGCGGCCGCCGACGCTGCGCGCATAGACGTTGCCGCGGACCGGACCAAGGCTGCCCCAGAAATTCGGAATCTTTCCTGCATGCACCTGCCTGGCGACGCAGCGGGAACCGGGTTCGGGCGCCGTCGCCAAGCTGAGTCGGTCGTTGCGCAAACAGGTATAGAGCGTGCGCGCGGGCACAGCGGCCGGTGCGGCGAGAGCCAGCAGGGCGAAGGCCATGGCGATCGGATGCAGCCGCATGGATGGGGAGTTAAGTCGCCCCGATGCACGCACCGCGTGAAGGATCGACGGCTGTCTTCACGTGATCCATACGCTCGTTTGCCGACCGTGCCCCGCATTCAGGGGGAACAGCGGCATGAACGACAGCCCGCACCACGCGGCCAGCACCAATGAAGTTGAAGCGCTGATCCGGCAGTTGGAGCAACAGATGCCCGAGGTGCAAATGCGCAACACCAATGTGTTCGCGCTCGCCAATGCCTGGGCCGAGCGCCATGACGCCATCCTCGCGGTCACGCCGTGTGGCGATCGCCCCGCGGTGGAAGCACGATTGGGCCGCATCGGTATCCGCTGGGGCGTGATGCCCGGCGCGCGGGTAACGACCGAGTTCCGCGCGCTGTTCAACGATCCCGAAGCCGACCCGTCGCGTCGCAAGGCATAGCGCAGCCCGGGGCGGCGCTTTCAGTCGCGCATCAGCGTCGACTTGCCGAACAGGCTTTCGACCAGGTCCACCGCGAGCAGCGCGGTCGCGTTGCGCGTATCGAGTACCGGGTTCAGTTCCATGATGTCCAGCGACGCCATGCGTCCGCTGTCGGCGATCATCTCCATCACCAGCTGCGCCTCGCGATAGTTCGGGCCGCCGGGCACCAGCGTGCCGACGCCGGGCGCGATGCTCGGGTCCAGGAAGTCCACGTCGAAACTGACATGCACGTGGGTGTTGTCGTCGACGCCGGCGAGGGCCTCCTCCATCGCGCGCTTCATTCCGACTTCGTCGATGTAGCGCATGTCGTAAACGTCGAGCGCGTGCTCCTTGATCAGCCGCTTCTCACCCGGATCCACCGAGCGGATGCCGATCTGCCGGATTTCCGACGGCTGCACCGCGGGCGCGGAGCCGCCGAGCCCGGTCAACGCGCGCGGGCCGATGCCGCACAGGCAGGCGACCGGCATCCCGTGGATGTTGCCCGACGGTGTCACGTCGTGGGTATTGAAGTCGGCGTGTGCATCGAGCCACAGCACGCGCAGTTGCTTGCCGGTGTCGCGGCAATGGCGCGCGACGGCCGTGATCGAACCGATGCCGAGACAATGGTCGCCGCCCATCAGGATCGGCAGCCGCCCTTGCCGAAGCTCCGCCAGCACGCCGTCCATCACCGCGCGGTTCCATGCAACGACTTCATCCAGGTGTCGATACCCCTCCACGGGGTCCTGCCATGGATTGCGCGGGCCGTCGAGGTTGCCGCGATCGACGACGTCGATGCCGCGGTCCCGCAGTGCTTCGAGCAAACCGGCGATGCGTAGAGCTTCGGGTCCCATCAAGGCGCCGCGATGTCCGGCGCCGACGTCGGTCGGTGCGCCGACGAGCGAAACGGGCGGAAAACTGCGCATACGGCTGCTCCTGACGAATCCACGTGTGGTGCCGGCACCCGGATTTCAGAACCGGGCCGGACGCTTGACGTCGAATTTTATCAGGCCTCCAAAGAGACCCCGCTTCCAACGTCCTGGTCGACGTGATCTCCCGCCTGCCCTCCACCGGGGTGGGTCACAGAACGAGCGTCTCGCCGACACTCTAGGTATTGAGAAACGATTCGATGCCGCTGCAGCGACAGGATCTGAAAGCGGAGGCCCGCTCGTGGATCCTCGTCACCAGGTTCGTGATGGGAACCGAGCCAGTGGCGAGGCGCCTATGGCAAGGTGCTTCGCTTGCTAGGCTTCGAAGCCGCTACCCGCCTCGGCTTGATTCAAGTGTTAGGGGCAGACAATGATCTTTCGCAGCCTGGCCACATTTGCCTTTGCGCTCGCGAAGACAAGCCCGAAGGCTTCAGATTTCTGTAATTAAATAGGGACGTTCCCAGTTGAACCCCACGTCCACCGGAGTAGCCTTCGATTTTCGCGGAGGACGCTTTGGGAGGACCCATGGTTCCCAAGGACGAAGCCAACAACGTTGTTTCGCTGTGGGAAGACTCGCGTTGGCAGCAACGGAAACAGGCCGAAAGGATATGCGGCCGGTACCGGTCGAATCCGACGCCTGGGCGATACGCCCTCTACGTGGCCATCGCGCTCCTCAGCATTACCGCTTGGGCCTACGACCCGAATCACTCGTTTCCGATTGTGTCCACTCTTGCCTGTCTGCTGTTCCTCATCCTTGTCCCACCTCGTAGCGTTGGTCGGCGTCGGCGTCCGTGAGTAAACACGATGTTCCGCTAGCCGATCTGTCGTGGACATTGGGCAGCGGCGCAGCCTTAACGCCCGCCCGGTGAAAAGTCCGTAGGGGATTTCCCTTCGGACTCATGGTGGCTGTCCCGGATGGGATGCGGGCCGCCGCGGGCGGAATATCGGACCAAGCCCGCGACAGCGGGGAGTAGCTAATGCTTTCGGATGCCGACCATTTCCGGCTTATCTGCCTGATATACATTGAGGAATCCGGCGACGTACCGGATGGCTGCGATGGCTACAACCTGAGTAGTGCAGGCTTCATTACCGAAGCCGACGGCCGGTGGATGCTGACCGAAGTTGGCGCACAGTTCCTTGCGGAACACGGCGTCGATGAACTGATGGAAAAGTGGGGGTCTTTATAACGCCGATTCACTTACGTCGTGAGAGGCCTATCACAGGCGTCTCGACTTAGAAAAATATGCCTAAGGTTTCTGCCTTGTGGTGCCGGCACCCGGATTCGAACTGGGGACCTACCGCTTACAAGGCGGTTGCTCTACCAACTGAGCTATGCCGGCATGGCGTGGCGTCTGATGGACGCTGCGTGGCGCCCGCATTCTAACGAGCGCCGGCGGGGCGCGCTAATGCAGCGTCGCGCAATCCAGCGGACGTTGCTGCGCGGCGATCCCGGGCTGCAGGCGCGCGACATCGAGCGAAGCGGCCGCGGCCACCTGGATCCAGCGCGCGCCGCCACCGAGTGCTTCTGCCTGCGCGGGAAAGCCTGCGGCCTGCAAGTCCGCCTGCCGTCGCTGCGCGGCCTCTGCGTTGCCGTAGCGACCCAGGGCAATGCTGTTGGCTTCATCGCCGTTGAGGACGATGTAGTAATCCTTGAACCCTGCCGAGACGATGCGCTCCGCCATCGCCTGCGCGGCGGCGCGATCGGTCATCGGCGGCAACCACACGCGCCAGCCGCGACCGCGCACCGGTTCGCGTCGAATCGACAATCGCGCGACCTGCATCTGCAATGCCGAGCGCGCCTGCGCGAGCGTGGCGTCATCGTTGAACGGCCCGATCTCGAAGCATGCCGGCGCTACGGTCGCAGGCACGGCCATGGTCGGTTGGTTGTCGACGAGCCGGTGCGGCTGCGTGCGGACCTCCTGCACGAGCTGCAGTCGCGCGACCGCCGGGTCGATTTCCGACACCGCCGGCGGGGAAGCGACAGGCTGAAAGGCCCACCACGCGGCAACGCCGAGGTTGAGTACCAGCAGCAGGACGATCAATGCACGCGTCAACATGGCGGCATTCTAGAAGTCATGCGCTTGCACGCGCGACCACCCGCGGAGGATTCAAGGTGCCATCACGCGCGCCCAGCGCGCCAGCCCTTCCAGCACGAGCCCCGGCGCAGCGACGACGCCGTCCATGTGCGGCAGCAAGGCCGCGCTGCCGCCACCATGCAGCACCACGCGTGGCGGTACGCCCAGCAGGTCGTCGGCAAACGCGCGGCTGCGCGTGATCAGCGCCAGCGCCGCGCCCTCGCAACCCGAGGCAAGGCCCGCCAGCGTGTCATCGGCGAATTCGACGTAGTCGCCACCCGACAGGGGAAGCTGCGGTGCGCGCCGGTGCAGGGCTTCGCGCATCAGCGTCGGTGATGGTGCGATGCGACCGCCTCGATGCAGGCCATTGGCGTCGAGCAGGTCGATCGTCAACGCCGTGCCGACACCCACCACCAGCCACGGTTGGGGACCGCGTGCGTGCGCGGCGAGCAACGCCAGGAACCGGTCCACGCCAAGCCGTTGTGGTTGCGCGTACGCGATGCGAACGCCGTCGCACGCGAGTTGCGTGCGTGCAAATGAAGCCCGCGGACAGCGTCGCGCGAGTGCATCGAGCAGCGTCGCCGTCAACGCCGGGCTCGCCACGCTGGCGACGAATGCGTCATCGAAGGTCGCAGGCAATGCATCGATCGCGTCGCCGGCGAATGCGCGGCCGTCGTGCGCGATTTCCTGCACGGCAGCGACATCCGCTTCGCCATTGCCCCGCAGCGGCGCGCACTTCAGCCGACTGTTGCCGAGGTCGAACAACCAGGTGGTCATGCCGCACGCACGCTGATTTCGCCCGAGTGCACGCACTGCTCGCGGCCGTCCATGCGCATGCGCAAGGCACCATCGGGTGCCAGGCCCAACGCGCGTGCGGGGTGGACGCCGGTGTCGGTGTGCAGCGCGATGTCGCGTCCGGCCAACGCGTCGAAGGCGGCGTAGCGCGCCAGGAAAGGCGTCAATCCATCCGTATCGAACTGCGCCAGCGCCGGCAGCCAGTGGGCCAGGAGCGAAGCGACCAGCGCGTTGCGCGACGGCGTCGCACCGGCGAGCGTCGCCAGGTCGATATGCGGCTGGTCGATGTGCGCGGACTGGCCATCGGGCATGCGCACGTTGAGGCCGACTCCCAACACCGCACGCACGGGTCCGGCATTTTCCCCTCCTCCCTCGACCAGCAGTCCGCCAAGCTTGCGGAGCCCGCTGCCCTGTTCGACGACCAGGTCGTTGGGCCATTTCAGGCGGACGCGATCGAATCCCGAACACCGCAAGGCTTCGGCCGTTGCAACCCCGGCGACCAGGCTCAGTCCGGGCAGGCGCGCAAGCCCGCCGGAAAACATCCGCGACACCGACAAATAGATATTGGCGGCCAGCGGCGAGGCCCAGTTACGGCCGCGGCGACCGCGACCTGCGGTCTGGCGTTCGGCCAGCAGCACCGCGGTCCCGTGCACGGGCGCGGGGCGCCTGAGCAGTTCGGAGTTGGTCGAATCCAGTGTCCAGGCCACTTCGAGCGACGCGATATCGGCCCTGGCGGTCGCGGGCAGTTGCCGGTCAATGAGGTCCGCATCGAGCAATTCCAGCGGCTGGGCCAGGGCATAGCCGCGCCCGGCGCGTGCGTCGATCGCGACGCCCGCCTCGCGCAGGGCATCGATCCGCTTCCAGATGGCGGCCCGGGTCTGGCCCAGGCTGCGCGCCAGAGCATCGCCGCTGACTGGCCCGTCGATAAGGTGCGCCAGCAACTCGCGCTCGTTCATGGCGGCCAACACAGGTGAGGGGTCGCAGCCGGGCGGTCGGGCATCGCGCCAGTCTGCCGGAAGGACCTGCCGCTGTCTGCTGCATTGCAGCAATGCAACCTCCTGCGACCTTCGCGCATCCACGCTATAGTGCGCGTTGCGCGCGTCTCCATCGCCCGCCGGGCCTTCAGGATCGCCCCCATGAACCGAATCGTCATCTGCCTGATTCTGCTGACCGCCAGCTCGATGGCGAGTGCGCGCGACATGCGCATGCATGGTCCCAACGGCGATGGCGGGGACTGCCCCGAAGCGGCGACGTCAGGCGCCGCGGCCGCACCCGCGGCCGCCACGACAAAGCCGGCGCCGACGGCCATCGCCCACACCAAGGCCAAGACGCCGCCGTTGTTCCGTGGCGGCGACGACGATGCAATGCCCCACATGCCGCGCTGGCACAGCTTCCTGCCGGGGATGTTCCGCTAACGGATTGCGCGGGCGTGTCGCCCGCTCGTTACAACCCCGGCGGCAACGACGCTTCGAAGCGCGCACCACCCAGTTCCTTTGATGCTCCGACCGTGAGTTCGCCGCGATAGCTGCGGACCATGTCCTGCACGATCGCCAACCCGATTCCGTGCCCCTGCACACGCTCGTCGCCGCGCACGCCGCGCTGCAGGATATGCACGATCTGCTCCGGCGCGATGCCGGGACCGTCATCCTCCACCACGATCGACAGTCCGCGCCGCCGATTCGGCACCGCCGCGCCAGCGCGCACCGTCAGCAACACGCGTGAGCGCGCCCACTTGAAGGCGTTTTCCAGCAGGTTGCCGAGCAGCTCCTGCAGGTCGCCCGGCTCGCCATGGAACTGGACCTGCGGTTCGATCTCGAATTCGCAGATCACGCCCTTGCTCGCATAGATCTTTTCCAGGCCGCGCACGATCTGCTCGGCGTGCGGTTCGATCGCAATGGGCGCCGCGAACAACTTGTGCCCCCCCGACGCCGCGCGCGCGAGCTGGTACCCCACCATGTCGTTCATCCGCCGCAGCTGGATGTCGAGTTCCTCCCGCAGCTCGCCCGCGGCAGCGCCGCTGTCCAGGCGCGTGCGCAACACCGCCAGCGGCGTCTTCAGGCTGTGGGCGAGATCGGCGAGCGTGTTGCGCTGCCGGTCGAGGTTTTCGCGTTCGCTCTCCACGAAGGCGTTGATGCTGTCGGTCAGCGGTTCGAGTTCACGGGGGTGGCGCTCGCTCATGCGTGCCGCCTGTCCGCGCTGCACGCGCTTGAGTTCCTCGATCACGCGGCGCAGCGGCAGCAGGCTCCAGCGCAGGATCACCGCCTGCAACAGCAGCAGGACGCCGCCGGCGATGCCCAGATAGCCCCACAGCGCCTGGCGGAACACGCGCACCTGCCGCGGCAGCGTGCCCGCGTCTTCCATGATGTAGATCGTGTACGGAAACTCCGCGTCGGCGCTGCGCGTCGCATCGACCAGCCCGATGCCGTAGCGATACACCTCGCCCGCCGTGCCGTCGCTTTTCACGATCGGCAGCGGGCCATCGAAGATTTCCTCGCGTCCATTGAGGATCTCGCCGCGCGGCAGCTGCGGGCCGCGCGCGGACCCCGACATCCAGTAACCGTTGGGAAGTTCGACGTCGGTGTACAGGCCACTGCCGGGGCGATCGAAGCGCCCGTCCGGCGGTACCTCGGGCGGAATCAGCGAGCCATCGCGCGCCCATTCGATGTCGCCGGCGTAGCTGAAAGCGTATTGCTTGAGCCGCTCACGCAGGCCCTGGCCAGCCACGTCGACGAACGCACGGTCCAGCGCGTACCCGGCCAGTGCGAGGAACGCCACCACGGCGATGCTCGCGGCCAGCAACTGGCGTGTCTGCAGCGAACGCGGCCGCCATTGCAGCAGCCGTTCGCGATCGTGCTTATCCAATGCCTGCGGTTCCATCGATGCGTCCGGCCCGGGCCGCTGCCGAACGTATCATCCGCGCGGCCATTGCGGTCGTCGCGGCGCAGTGCCAGTCATGCGCGGGCGGTCATGCGGGATGCCGCGTCACTCCTCGCTTCGCGGAATGGCGAAGCGATAGCCACGGCCGCGCACGGTCTCGATCGGCTTGAGGCTGCCATCGGCATCGAGCTTCTTGCGCAGGCGGCCGATGAAGACCTCCAGCACGTTGGAATCGCGGTCGAAATCCTGCTGGTAGATATGCTCGGTGAGGTCGGCTTTCGAGACCAGCTCGCCGGCGTGCATCATCAGGTATTCGAGCACCTTGTATTCGTAGCTGGTGAGGTCGACGTTGGCGCCATTGACGCTGACCGTCTGTGCGGCAAGGTCGAGAACGACCGGGCCGCACTCGAGAGTGGGTTTGCTCCAGCCGGCGGCGCGACGCACCAGCGCGTTGATGCGCGCCAGCAGCTCTTCGACATGGAACGGCTTGACCAGGTAATCGTCGGCGCCCTGCTTGAGGCCTTCGACCTTGTCCTGCCAGCTCGAACGCGCAGTCAGGATCAGGACGGGAAACTGCTTGCCCTCGTCCCGAAGCGCCTTGACCAGTTCCATCCCCGACATCTTCGGCAAACCGAGATCGATGATGCCCACGTCGAACGGAACTTCGCGGCCCATGTACAGGCCTTCCTCGCCGTCCTGTGCGGCATCGACGGCAAACCCTTCACGCTTCAGGCGCGCGGCGAGGGTTTCGCGCAATGGGGCTTCGTCCTCGACGAGCAGGATTCGCATGGGTCACTCCGGCTAGGCCACGGGCGGCCGCAGCCCATAGAGTGCCCCATTCAGTCGTCGTTGCGGCGTGTAGGGCCTGCTGGGCCGCGACGCCAGACAGCGCTCAGTCGGCTGGAGGCGGCTCGACCCGCGGATGTTCGGGCTGCCGGTTCCGGTAATCGCGCGGATCGTCCATGTACACGCGCACGCGGCCGTGATCGTCGACCGTCTTGATGCGGTTGACGTCGCGCCCGTCGAACGGAACGCGTTCGGCGCTCAGCACCTGGCCGCGGGTGCTGCGTTCGATCCGGCGGACGCTGTCGGACAG
>Ga0207691_10003977_pt1 | contig 14354 bp, 12 predicted proteins | sample KBSM13metaG_FD_184327 | JGI IMG/M metagenome (GOLD analysis project Ga0207691, IMG submission 184327) | Miscanthus rhizosphere microbial communities from Kellogg Biological Station, Michigan, USA - KBS M1-3 metaG (SPAdes) (version 2) | ecosystem: Host-associated > Plants > Roots > Rhizosphere >... | reverse complement strand
TTCGCGTCGTAGTTCCAGCCGCGGACTCGGCCGTGGATGTCGGTCGTCGCCGCGACGACGAGATCGACCGTCGCCCGTGGCGGCGCGACAGATGGAGGCGAGGACGCGGGGTGCGTGCACGCCACCGCGCAGACGACCGCCGCGACGGCCGAGAACGTTCGGTTCCGCATGGAGAGAAGCTAGTCGGGCGTCGCGGAGGCAGGGAGCGTCGATCCGGTTGACGCCTCAGCACCCGTCGGACACACTTGACGCGACCCGAGATCCCTCGCGCCCGGTCTATACATGACTGTGACACACTGCCTCTGCACCCTGCCGCCCCGCTCGGCGAGCTTTCCTGGCGAGACGAGCACGGCGCGGCGGGTCGAGCGCCCGTGAAGCCGCTGATCATCGGCGTCGCGGGTGGGTCCGGCTCGGGAAAGAGCACCGTGGCCCGGAACGTCGCGGCGGCGCTCGGCGATGCGTCGGTGGCGTTCATCGACATGGACGCGTACTACCTCGACCACTCTCACCTGCCGCTCGAAGAGCGCAAGGCGATCAACTGGGACCACCCCAACGCGTTCGACTGGGATCTCCTGGTGCGGCAGCTCTCCGAGCTCGCCGAGGGACGGTCGATCGACAAGCCGGTGTACGACTTTCACGCCCATGTCCGCAGCCAGGCCGTCGTGAAGGTCCCGCCAGCCGACGTGATCGTGATCGACGGCATCCTGCTCTTCGTCGACCCTCGGGCTCGTGACCTATGCGACGTGAAAGTTTTCGTGGACGCGGACTCGGACATCCGGCTGATTCGCCGGATTCGTCGCGACATGACGAAACGTGGCCGGCCACTGCCGGAGATCCTCGATCAATACCTGTCGACGGTGCAACCGATGCATCTGGAGTTCGTCGAGCCGAGCAAGCGCTACGCCGACGTGATCGTGCCCCGGGGTGGCCACAATCCCGTCGCGATCGAGATGATCGTGGCGAAGATCGTCCAACGCCTGCAACCGGCGCTCGCACGATGACGGCGCCAGCCGGCGGAGAGCGGATTCTCGTCGTCGACGACGAGCCGGACATCGTCGCTCTCGTGGCATATCACCTGGCCAAGGCGGGCTATCGCGTCTCGACCGCGGCGTCCGGCACGGAGGCGATCGACGCCGTGCGACGCGAGCGGCCCGCACTCCTCGTGCTCGACCTGATGTTGCCGGGAATGACCGGCTACGAGGTGCTCGAGCAGATTCGCGCCAACGAGCCGACGCGCGACGTGGCCGTCCTGATGCTGACGGCGCGCCGCGAGGAGCCCGACCGCATCAAGGGGCTGTCGCTCGGCGCCGACGACTATCTCACCAAGCCATTCAGTGTCGGTGAACTCCTCGCTCGCATTCGCGTGGCGTTGCGGCACCGCGCGCCCGCTGGTGAGCCGCCCGCAGCCTTCGAGGCTGACGCCCTCAAGGTCGACCTGGCCCGGCGCTCCGTGACTGTAGCCGGCGAGGAGGTGCACCTCACGCCAACCGAATACAAGTTGCTAGCCGTGCTGGTAAAACACGCCGGCAAGGTCCTGACCCATCGTCAGTTGCTGCTCGAGGTCTGGGGGTCGCACAACGCGACCCAGACCCAGGCCCTCCGCGTTTATGTTACCCAGCTTCGGCACAAGATCGAGCAGGACCCTGCCCGTCCGCGCCTGCTGATCACGGAGCCTGGTGTGGGGTACAGGCTGAAGGACACCTGAGCCCTTGCTCCGCTGGCCACCCGTCCCTTTCCTTCGTGTCCCCTGATTCCCAAGTGAGTAGCGGCCAATGACCGACGCGTTGTCACCCGAGCTCGCCTCATTCACCGCGGGCTCGGCCGCCGCGCGCAACGACGAGATCACCGCCGAGAGCGAGGGCGTGCGCCGTGTCCTGGCCGAGGCGCAGCGGGTGGTCGTGGGGCAGGACATCCTGCTCGAACGCCTCCTGCTTGGGCTGCTCGCCGACGGTCATATCCTGCTCGAGGGCCTGCCGGGACTCGCCAAGACCCTCGCCGTGAAGACCATCGCCACCACCATCGAGGCTGATTGCAGCCGGGTGCAGTTCACTCCCGACCTGCTCCCGACCGACCTCATCGGGACGATGATCTACAACCAGCGCACCAGCGAGTTCTCGGTGCAGCGGGGACCGATCTTCACCAACATCCTGCTGGCCGACGAGATCAACCGCGCGCCCGCAAAGGTGCAGTCGGCACTGCTGGAGTCCATGCAGGAGCGGCAGGTCACCATCGGCGGCGAAACCCTGCACCTGCCGAGCCTTTTCCTGGTCCTGGCCACACAGAACCCGATCGAGCAGGAAGGCACGTACCCGCTGCCCGAAGCGCAGGTCGACCGCTTCCTCTTCAAGCTGGTGGTGACCTATCCGGCGCGGGCCGACGAACGCTCCATGCTCGACCGGATGACCGATGGCACGCCGCCGGTGGCGCGGCCCGTACTGCACGCCGATGACATCCTTCGCGCGAGGAAGGGCGTCGAGCGGGTGCACGTCGACGGCCGGATCAAGGAGTACGTCCTCGACCTGGTTGCGGCCACGCGCCGGCCGGGCGATGCCGGCCTCGCCCAGCTCACGCCCCTCATTGCCTTCGGCGCGTCGCCGCGTGCCGCGATCTACCTCGTCCGCGCCGCCAAGGCACACGCCTTCCTGGCCGGCCGCGCCTTCGTCATTCCCGAGGACGTGAAGTCGGTGGCCACTGACGTGCTGCGTCACCGCATCGTACCCACGTATCGAGCAGACGCGGACAACGTGACCACGGACCAGATGGTCGAGCGGATCCTGGGGCAGATCGCCGTCCCATGATCACGGACGAGATCGCCGAGGAGGTGCGGCGACTCGAACTCGCGACCCGCCGGCTCGTGCGGGACCTCTCGGCGGGCGACTATGCGAGTGCCTTCCGCGGTCGGGGCATCGAGTTCCAGGACGTGCGCGAGTACCAGCCGGGCGACGACGTTCGCACCATCGACTGGCGCGTCACGGCGCGGCTGGGCGTCACCTACCTGCGCCGGCACCATGAAGAGCGCGAACTCACGGTCCTCCTGCTGGTGGACGAGAGCGCTTCGGCCCAAGTGGGCAGCCGGCGCCGCACACGGTCGGAGCTCGCGGCGCAGGTGGCGGCGGTGCTCGCGCTCACGGCGGCGCACGCCAACGACAGGGTCGGCGCCGCCTTCTTCAGCAACGGCCTTGGCCGCATGGTGCCGCCAAAAAAGGGGCGCCGACACGCCCTTCGCGTGCTGGGGGAGTTGCTGGCCGCCCGGGCCGACGGCGCCACCACCGACCTCGGCGCGGCCCTCGACGCCCTCGAACCGCTCCTGCCGCGGCGCGTGGTACTGGTCATTCTCTCCGACTTCTACACCTCGGGCTACCAGCTGCCGCTCTCCCGGCTGGCCCGGAAGCACGAGATCATCTGCATGCAGCTCCGCGACTCGATCGAGCAGGCGCTGCCGCCCGTCGGGCTCATCCGCCTGCGCGATCCGGAAAGCGGAACCATCGTGACCGTCGATGCGTCGAGTCCCGCAGTGCGCGAGTGGGTCGCCGAACGCCGTGCCCGCTTCGAGGAGACATTGACGCACGATCTCTACGCCAGCGGCGCCGAGCTGGTGCGCCTCGATGCCTCGGGCGACTTCGCCGAGCCGCTCGTCGCGTTCTTCCGCCGCCGCGCCCGCCGCTGAGCTTGCCGATGCGCCGCGGCTTGTTCGCCGTCCTGCTGCTCGTGCTGGGTGCCGCCCGGGCCGACGCCCAGCACTTCGAGCTCGAGGCCAACCGCGACAGCGTGAAGCTGGGCGAGGTGGTGGAGCTCCACGCCCGGATTCACATCGGTCCGCAGCAGACGCTTGCGAGCCCGGTGCCGGTCGTGGCCGAGGGGCTGCCGGACGGTGGCCGCGTCGTGGGTATCGACACGCTGAAGCACCAGGCCGAACGGACACTGCTGCTGGGCACCGTCCGGATGGCATTTCTCCGCACCGGTCGGGTTCGCATTCCGCCGTTCCGCGTCATCGTCAAGCCGACGCCGGATGATCGCGGGTTCATGCTGGAGAGCGAGGCACTCTACGTCAACGTGGTACCGACGCTGCCCGCCGGCAGCCCGTCGCTCAAGGACATCCGGGACCAGGCACCCGCGCAGACCGTCGATCCGCTATTGGTCCTTGGAGCGGTCGTGGTACTTGCGGCCCTTGCCTGGGTCGTCCGGCGACAGCTTGCGCGACGCCCGACCCGCGCGCTGGGGCCGCCCGTTGCGCACGGTGTGCCGACGCCCGCCGATGTCGCGCGTGCGGCCCTGAGCCGGGTCGAGCAGGAGGGGTGGGCCGATCGCGGTGAGATGGCAAGGCATTACGAGGCGGTCGCTGCTGTCATCCGCGAGTACCTCGAATCGATCGATCCCAAGGTTCATGCGGCACAGACCTCGAACGAACTGCTGCGTGTGCTCGCGACCCGCCGGTCCAACGGGACGTGGCATGGGACGGCCCGCCTGTTCGGCGACGCCGACCTGGTGAAGTTTGCGGGCGTCTTGCCCGACGCCAGGACGGCACAAGCCTACGTAGCAGGAGCGCATCGCGTCATCGATGCATGGGCACAACCCGGGGAGCAGGGCTGATGCGCTTCGCCACGCCCTGGCTCCTCCTGTTGCTGCTGGTGCCGCTGTTGCGGCTCTGGTTGCGGTGGCGCAGCGAGCATCGCCGCGGTGGCGCCGTGGCGTGGGTCTCGGCGGGCGTGCTCGAGGGAATTCCCCGTACGCCCCGCACCCGGCTTGCCACGCTCCCGCGCTGGCTCGAGTTTGCCGGCGGTTCGCTGCTGGTGCTGGCACTCGCGCGGCCGCAGCTCGATGCCGGCAAGGAACAGATCCGGCTCCGCTCGCGGAACATCATCGTGGCACTCGACATCTCGAGCAGCATGAAGGCGACCGACTTCCAGCCCGGCAACCGGCTCATGGTCGCGCGCGCCACCCTGCGCGACTTCGTGGCGCGCCGGGAAGGCGACCTGGTGGGCCTGGTGCTCTTTTCCGGCAAGGCATTCCTGCAGGCACCGCTCACCGCGGACATGAGCCTGATCGGCCGCATGCTGGACCTCACGGACATCGGGCAGCTGCCCGACGGCACCGCCATCGGCACGGCCCTGGCCGTGAGCATCAACCAGCTCAAGAAGCTGCCGGCCGCCTCCAGTACCGTCGTGCTCATCACCGATGGTGCCAACAACACCGGCTCACCGACATTGCCCCAGGCGACGGAGATGGCCCGTGCGCTCGGCATCCGCGTGCACGCGATCGGCCTTACGTCTGCCGACACCACGCAGTACGACCTCAACGGCGTCTGGAGCGTGCGCACCCGGGCCGCCAAGCTCTCCAAGCGCGACGAAGAGACCCTGCGCCGTGTGGCGGAGCGCACCGGCGGTACTTTCGCCCGCGCCACCGATCCCGCCGCGCTCGACAGCGTCATGCGCGCCATTGACCCGCTCGAGCGCACCGAGGTGCCCATCCGCGAGGTGCGGGATCATCGCGAGCTCTTTCCGGTCGTGCTGCTGTTCGGGCTGCTCATGTTGTGCCTGCAATCCATCCTTGGTGCCACCTGGCTCAGGACGGTACCGTGATCTTCGCCGTGCCTGCCGCGCTCTTCCTGCTGGTGGCGCTGCCGTTCGCAGCGACCTGGCTGATCCGGCACGCGCAACAGGCGCGGGCCGCGGCACTCGCGTCGCTCGGTGATCCTACGGTGCTTGCGCGCACCGGCTTGCGCATCGATCCCGGTGTGCGGCGTCTCCGCGCGGTCCTGCGCACCGCGGCGATCGGCTTCGGCCTGATGGCACTGGCCCGCCCGCAGGGCGGGGAGTACGACACCCGCTCCAACCGCTCCGGCCGGGACCTTCTCGTGGCGCTCGACCTCTCGCGCTCGATGATGGTGCAGGATGCCGGCGGGACGCGTCTCGATCGGGCCAAGGCGCTGGCGAAGGACCTGGCGAGCGAACTGCCGGGGGATCGTGTCGGGCTCGTCATTTTCGGGGGTGCGGCATTCCTCCAGCTGCCCCTGACGAACGATCACGCGGTCTTCGACCGCTTCGTCGACGCGGCCACAACGAACGCGATCGAGGATCCCAGCACCGACATCGCGTCGGCACTGGAAGTGAGCCGCACCGTGTTCGAGCACGAGGGGGGCGAGGGTCACCGGGCCATCGTCCTGCTCACCGACGGCGAACGAAGCGAGGGGAACCTCGACCAGCCGCTCGAAAAGCTGGGCCAGGCCCAGATTCCGGTCTTTGCGTATGGCGTCGGCACGCCGGCCGGTGGGTTCGTACCCGCCGATCCGGAAGCGCCAGGCGATTCGGGAAGCCGGTGGCATCGGGACAACATCGGGCGGCCAGCAGAGTCCCGCCTGGACGAGAAGACACTGCGTCGCGTCACGGAGACTTCGGGTGGCGCGTTTGCGCGATGGGATGATCGATCGGCGCGGAAGGAACTCGTGGATGCCGTCCGGAAAGTCGCCGAGCGACCTCTCGGCACCCAGCGTGTGCCCCAGCACGTCGAACTGTTTCAGTGGCCACTCGCCGTGGCGCTCCTGTTCCTCGCGCTGGAACTGATCGTGGCCGTCGGCTGGTCGCGGCGTGCCGCGCCGGCGCTGGTCGCGGCCCTCGTGGTCATGATGGTGGGATGTGGCGGTGAGAGTGGCACGTTCCGTCACGCGGTTCGGCTTTACCACAAGAGCCGGTACCCGGAATCGTTTGCGGTGTACCAGGGTCCGCTCCAGCAGTCAAAGAATCCACTGGTACAACTGGGTGCGGGCAACGCCGGGTACCGGGTGAGCCGGTTCGAGGATGCGGCGGTGCGATTTCAGGCGGCGGCGGCAGGGGCGACCGAAACGGAGCTCCGCACCGTCGCACTCTTCAACCTCGGGGATGCATGGTTCAGGGCGGGGCAGGCGTCCAAGGAGCGGGCGGCAGACTTCTATGACCGGGCGATCGCGGCGTTCGAGGAGGCACTGCTCGCGGCCCCGGACGACGAGAACATCCGGTGGAATCTCGAGCTCGCGCTCAAGAAGCGCGACGAAGTCGAGAGTTCCGGGTCGCCGGGGCGGGGTGGACGGGCGCTGGCAGGCCAGAGCACCGGTACGCAGGAGGGGCTCAACGGGGAGCGGGAGCAGGCCATCGGTGCGATGGCCGGGGGTGGCTCGGGCGATGCCGCCGGAGAGTCGGCTGAGGAACTGACCGAAGAGGAAGCCCGGAAGCTCCTCGAGTCAGTGGAACGCCAGCAGCTCACCGAACACGAGGGGCGTCGGCCGAAGGGAAATGGCGGGGACGGGCGCGACTGGTAGTGCGTGCCAGGTTGTCACGTTGCTGCCCGCCACTCGCCACGACTGACCCATGATGCCCGCTCGAAGTGTCACAATTGGCAGGCGCAGCAGCGTCGGGCCCTCACCCGTAAGGACGTGCAGTACCGATATTTGGAGCCCTCGTCCCCGTCCGGGGAAATCCCGGCGCGATCGATGCGTAGTAAAGGTCAATCGCTTCCCGCTGGAGCCCACGCACGATGCAGCACGATCCTGCCAACTCGAGTCCGAGCCGTACCGCTGCATGGCGGCGCCGCGTTCGCGCGGGGTTACTCGCCGTTGTGCCGGTGCTGGCGCTCGAGGCAAGCCATCCGGCGTGGAGCGACAGCACCGCCTGGGTCGGCATCGAGTGGCTGGCGAGCGGCGACGTGCCGGCAAGTGCCTACGATCCCGCGACCACCGCGCTCCTGTCCGACATCCAGCGAAGCTCCTGGGCCTTCATTGCCCGCCGGTCGCTGGGCCTGGTGGATTCGATCCCGGTTGTCCCGCTCCCGCGCGAACTGGTCGACCCGCTGACCCTCGGCGTCTACGCCGCGCCGCATGACATGGTCTACCTGCGCACGTCGCACCACGCGCCGCGCACCGATGCGACCAGCACGACCATCGATGGCGTGCCGATCGGGACGTTCCAGGTCTATGTGCATGAGCTGGTGCACGCGAGCCAGGCTCGCGATCCCGAGGCCTGGCATGCGCTCTTCCGGGGTGTGCCGCGACAGAAGGACATTCGGCGCTACGGGGCGATCAATCCGCTGGAGCAGCAGGCGGATGCCGCCAGCTGGGCCCTTACCACCCTGATCCTCGAACGGAAGGGCGAGTGGGTGCGTCATCCGATTTCGGGAGTGAGCCAGGAGATGCCCGGCGTGAAGCGGATGCTCGGCATCTTCCTGCGGCACCCGGTGTTCACCAGCCAGGTTGACAGCCTCGGGCGCTGGCGCGCTGATTCAACGGTGGTGCCGGGCGACGCGGTCCTCGCCGACCGGCTCTTCCGCCCGGTGTCCAACAACGCCTGGTCGCGCGCCCTGGCGGTGTTCGGCCTTCAGCAGGAGGATCCGCGCTGGTGGCGCTGGATGCAGGTGGTCGGCCAGATTCCCCAGGCCAGCCCCGATACCACGGGGCCCGCCACCGCCGAGTAGTTCCGCACCTTATCCAACCGTCTTCACTGCCGGCTTGTCCTCGGGCTTTGTCAGCTGATCGCCGACGGGGAGACTCCTGATGCGCCGGCCTGTCGCGGCAAAGATCGCGTTCGCCAGCGCCGGAGCCACCGGCGGTACGCCCGGTTCACCGATGCCGCCCGGCTTCGCCTCGGAAGGGACGAGGTGCACACGGATCTCCTTCGGCGCCACGTTCATGCGCGCCACCCGGTAGTCATTGAAGTTCGACTGCACCGGGCGGCCCTCGCGCCAGGTGATCTCACCGTACAGTGCGTTGCCGATCCCCATCATGGTGGCGCCCTCGAACTGTGCCTTCACCCGGTCGGGATTGGCGATGAACCCGCCATCAGCGGCGACGTCGACCCGCTCGATGGAGATGCTGCCGTCGCTGTTCGACGCCACCTCGATCACCATCGCGATGTAGCTGAGGAAGCTGCGGTGCACGGCGAGACCGCGACCGCGTCCAGCGGGGCGGGACTGTCCCCATCCCGCCCGACTGGTGGCGAGTTCCACGACGCCGCGCAACCGGCCCGTGTCGATCGGGTGACTCTCGAAACTGTCACCGTAGTTCCACGGCTTGCCGGTGAGGCCCACCTTGCTCATGTCGATGATGCGGTCGGGTCCGAGCAGCTCCAGCACGAATTCCCGCGGGTCCCGGTTCGCAGCGTGGGCGAGCTCGTCGATGAAGGACCCGATCGCAAAGGCGTGCGGGATGTTGATGACGGAGCGGTACCAGCCGATGCGAACATGTGCCGGTGCCGGACCCATCTCCTCCTGCAGGTTCGCCACCGCGTAAGGGAAATCGGTCATTCCCTGGCCAACTTCCCACTCGGCCTGGTACAGCACATCGGGCGCGAAGAGCGAGCCGATGGAAGGAAGGGCCGATCGCTGCAGCCACGCGGTGACCTTTCCGTTCGCATCCACCGAGCCTTCCAGGTGCTCCGCGGCGACGGTGTGGAAGAAGTCGTGCTGGATATCGTCTTCCCGGGTCCACACGACCTTCACCGGTGCGGCCATCTCCTTCGACAGTAGCGCCGCCTCGACGACATAGTCGGGCTTCGATTTCCGGCCGAAGCCGCCGCCCAGGAGCGTCACATGGGACGACACGTTCTCAACCGGGATGCCGAGGGCCTGCGCCACCGTCTCGCGCGTGGCACCTGGATTCTGGGTGCACGACCAGGTGTCGCAACGCCCGTTCTCGAACACCGCAAGGGCGGCGGGCGGTTCCATCGAGGCGTGCGCGAGGTGGGGGATGTAGTAGTCCGCACTCACGCGGGTGCCGGTCTTGAGCGCACGAGCTGCGTTGCCCTGTGAACGCACCACCTTGCCCGGTTTCCGCACGGCCTTCTCCAGCTCGAGGCGGTAGCGTTCCGAGTCATAGCTCGCGTTGGGACCGTCTGCCCATGTGATCTTGAGCTTCTTGCGACCCTGCATTGCCGCCCAGGTGCTGTTCGCTACGACGGCGACGCCGCCCAGCGCCTGAAACGCGGTCGGAGGCTTCGCTTCCGGCAGCCGCACAATGCGTTCGACACCAGGCACCTTCTCGGCCTCGCTCGAATCGACAGTGGCGACCTTGCCCCCGTACACCGGCGGCCGCGCTACAACCGCGTATTTCATCCCGTCGCGGCGCAGGTCCTGCCCGAACATTGCCTGGCCCGTAGTCATGTCCCGGAGATCCAGGCTGGGCACGTCCTTGCCGATGTAGCGGAACTGCGAAGGGGTCTTGAGGACGAGACTCGACACTGCCGGAATCGGAAGGGTGCTGGCGGTCGAGACCAATTCGCCGAATCCCAAGGAGCGCTTGCTCGCGGCATGTACTACACGGCCGTTCTCCGCGGTCACCTCGGCCACCGGGACATTCCACTGCTTTGCGGCGGCCGCCTCGAGGAGCGCGCGCACCGTTGCGCCCGCCTCGCGGTACTTCGGCAGGAAGTCGCGAATGCTGGTGGACCCGTCCGTGTTCTGCGAGCCGTACTTCTTCTCGTCGCCCAGGGCCTGCACGACCTTCACGTCCTTCCAGTCTGCTTCCATCTCGTCGGCGACGATCATCGCGATGGTGGTTCGGATGCCCTGGCCCATCTCCGAGCGCGGGCAGACGATTGAAACCGTACCGGTGGGGTCGAGGCGCACGTACACCACGGGCTCAAACGGCTCACCTGCCGGCGCAGAGGGTGCGCGCGCCTCTTCACTGATCTTCCTGCAGCCGCTGGCCGTCACGGTGATGACCAGGCTGCCGATGGCGACGGCCTTCACGAAGTCCCGGCGAGGTACAGACTGGCTCATGCGCCCCTCCCGCTTGCGGCAGCCTGAATCGCCGCCCGGATGCGCACATAGGTACCGCAACGGCAGATATTGCCCGTCATCGCGGTATCGATTTCCTGCACGGTCGGGTTGGGGGTCGTTTCGAGCAGGGCGGCGGCCTGCATGATCTGGCCGCTCTGGCAGTATCCGCACTGCGGCACATTGGCCGCACGCCACGCCAGCTGGACCGGATGATTCCCTTCCTTGTCGAGCCCCTCGATGGTGACGACATGCTTGCCGTCGAGCACCTGCATGGGGGTGGAGCAGGAACGGATCGCCGAACCCTCGAGATGGACGGTGCATGCCCCGCACGCACCTATGCCGCACCCGAATTTGGTGCCGGTCAGGCCGAGTTCGTCGCGAAGGAACCAGAGGAGAGGCATGGTGGCATCGCCCTCGAAGGTGCGACGCTCACCGTTGACAAACAATTGCATGCGGAAATCTCCAGCCGGGTTGTGGAACAAGCTCCCGGCTGGAAGATATCCGCGTTACTGCACCCCGGTCAGTAGCTGCTGACCGTGAGCTGGGACTTGGTGGCCCCGAGAACGTCCTTGGGCACGATGTTCTTGTCGGCGAGCTGCTCCACCGACTTGTAAGGCCGGCCCGCGATGATCTTGTCCGCGTACGGCTTGAGTGCGGGGATCGCCTCGAGCTGGGCCTGGGTGGCCGTATTCACGTTCACGCTGGCGACCTGTCCCGCCTGCTTCATGCCGGTGTCGGCCTTCATGGCGCCCTGCTTCGCGGCGCTGTCCGCCTTCGGCGGCGTGGCGGGATCCTGAGCTGAAGCCACGGCCGTGCCGCCAAGCATCATCAACGCTGCAGCGAGAATTACCTTGCGCATTTCTGTCTCCTCGGCGTCAGGCGCCGACAGGTGTCAACAAAAAAGGCGCACTCCGGACCCGACGGGTCCAATGGAATACGCCTTCACGAACGGAGGCAACTTCCCTCCGGCAGTAAGGTGGCATCGAGTTGTCCCTCGACGCTGCATGATTCTACACGACGGCCGGATTCCGCGCAGTGACAGTCGTCACATGCCTGCAAGGTTTGCCAGGCGATCCGGATCATCCACTATTTACTCCGAACCCTTAATGATGATGCGGGGCTGGCATCAGATGCCGTAAGACCCTCATATTGTATTCCAACACCATTCAACGGCCCGGGGCGAGCCCGGGTCACCTTGTCGGGCAGCGACGCATGTGCTGCCAGGCGAAGGCGCGAGGTGGGCTCCGGGAACGGCGCCCTTCGCGCCTTTTTTATTGCCCATCTGCAACCGAGAGGTACGCCACATCATGGGCCAGTACGCCGAGTCACGGTCACACTACCTGTCATTTGAAACCGGATCGCTGCTCGCCACGCCCTCAGCGCTTGCCACCCGCGCGTTGGTGAACAATTGGCAGCTGCTCCACTGGAGGTTCACCATGCTTCGCTGGGCGTTGGGCCTGCTGGTGGCGGCGCTCGTAACCGGCTTTTTCGCCTTCCTGGGCCTGGCCTCTCCAGTAGAGGCGGCCGCGCGGGTACTCTTCGTGGCACTACTCGCTGGATTTTTCGTCACCCTGCTGGCCGGCCTGATCGGGGGCCGGAAGTCAGGGGCATAAGGCCAGCCCGACCCCGGGAGTCCCGCGTGGCAATGGAGATGGCGATCTGCTGAGCGTGATGCGCGGCCCGCGGGCCCGCACCACGGCGCGTTGGGGGGCAGTCACCTGCGCGGTCATTGGCGGCCTGGTGGCGCTGGGCTGGCTGCTCGGCGTCGTCGAGCTTGTGAGCGTGGTGCCAGGGTATCCGCCCCTGCACCTCAACGGTGCGGTTGCCTTGCTTGCCGCCGGGGCCGGCCTCTACGGAATTGCCGAGGCCCGTCGCGGCTGGCTCCTCGCCGGCGCGGCCGTGACGCTCGTCATCGGCGGCCTCACGCTGCTCGAGTACATGGCCGGCGTGGACCTGGGTATCGACCGGCTCCTGCTGACCGACCCGACCGCGTTCGAGATCCGTCTTGAGTACCCAGGGCGCATGGCGGCGTCGACGGCGCTCGCACTCATTCTGGTCGGCGCCGCGTTCCTCACCACCCTGTACGCACGGGCCGAGGAAGCCGCACGCGGGATTGTGGGAACGGTCGGCCTCACATTGCTGGCACTCTCCGTCGTTACCCTCCTTTCGTACAGTACCGGTGTCCTCAGCGACCTCCGATTCGGCGCGATCACTGGCGTGGCTATTGGCAGTGCCGTTGCGTTCCTGGGTATCGGTGCCAGCCTGGTGGCCTGTGCCTGGGAACAGGGCCGCCCCGCCTTCCTCCCGGGGTGGGTACCGCTGGCGGCGGGAGTGGCCACGCTCTGCACCACCCTCGTCCTCACGCGTGCCGTTACCAGCCAGGAGGAAATGCGCGGTCGCCAGCAGGTGCAGGCCATCGCGGGCACTGCGACGGCGGAGCTGGTGGCGGAACTTCAGTCCAACTTCAAGCTTGCAGCGCGGATCGGGGCGTTCTCGGCCGACCAGAGCGTGACAAACACACGGGAATGGTCAACCGCGATGCTGCGCGTCATGCAGGACAATCCTGGCATCAAGCGCTTGGTGTGGCTGGACTCGGCCTGGACCGAGGTCGCGGCGGTCGGCATCGAGGCCGCACCAGTCGACTCCGCGACTCTGGTGCGCGTGCTCGCCGACGAATCTGCCCGCGGCGCAGCCGCCGGCAGGGCGCAGGTGGGGATTGTCGAGGTCGCCGGTCGGGGGCCCGGCACCATGCTGCTGGCCGGCACTCCCGCCTGCAATGATGAGCGATGCAATGGCGTGCTCCTGTCGTTCATCGACGGCACCCACCTCGTCCGCGACGCACTGTCACTGTACCCGGCCGAGTACGGGGTGCGCGTTCGTGGCATGGCCCGTGAGCTCTACCGCAATGAAAACCCCACGACCGACGTTGCGTGGTTCGCCACCGACACGCTGCATGTCGGTGGCCTGCGCTGGACGGTGAGCTCATGGCCGATGAGCTCGGTCCAGGGGCTGTATCGTTCCGACCTCCGAGAAGTCATCGCGGTCCTCGGCGTGATCGTCGCGGTCCTGGTGAGCCTGCTGCTTCGCCTGCTGCACTTCACGCAGGCCGCAGCTCGCACGGTCGAGCGCGAACGGCTGCAACAGGCCCTCGACAGTTCCACGGACGGGCTGTGGGAACAGGACCTCGATACTGGTGAATCACACCGGAGCGAGGGTGTCTGGCGGGGCCTGGGGTATGATCCGCACACCCTGACGCCAAGAGGCGCTACGGCGGTCTGGGACAGCCTCATCCATCCCGAAGACCGTCTCCGCGTGCAGCGCGCGCTGGAGGAGCACCTGGCGGGACGCACCGACACCCTGGACGTCGAGGCGCGCTTGCAGGCCCGGGATGGTGAGTGGCACTGGATCGTCGAGCGTGGCCGGGTGGTGGAGCGGAGTCCCGATGGCCGCCCGGTACGGATGCTGGGCGCAATCGCCGACGTGACCGAGCGCAAGCACGCCGTGCAGGCCCTCGCCGCGAGCGAGCGGCGCTTCCGGGCCATGTTCGATGGCGGGGCCCAGATCGAAATGCTCCTGGACCTGGACTGTACCTGCCTCGAGGCGAACCGTGTGGC
>Ga0207691_10003975_pt1 | contig 14358 bp, 13 predicted proteins | sample KBSM13metaG_FD_184327 | JGI IMG/M metagenome (GOLD analysis project Ga0207691, IMG submission 184327) | Miscanthus rhizosphere microbial communities from Kellogg Biological Station, Michigan, USA - KBS M1-3 metaG (SPAdes) (version 2) | ecosystem: Host-associated > Plants > Roots > Rhizosphere >... | reverse complement strand
GCGGGTGTCCCCCTCGAGCTGGTAGGCGTGGGCGAGCGCGGCGTGGAAGCGCGGTTCGTCGCCGTGCAGGCGGATCGCCTGCTGGTAGTGCTCGATCGCATGCGGGTAGTCGCCTGCCTGTTCGTCCTCGGCCGCCTGCAGGAAGTGGTAGAAGGGATCGTGCTGCTGCTGGCGGTCGAGGCGCTGCCGGAAGACGTCCTCGCGCGCGGTGTCGCCCTGGCGGTGGGCGAGGTTGGCCATGTTCGCGAGGGCACTGGCGTTGTCGGGCTCGAGGGCGAGCGCCTTCGCGTAGGCCCGTTCGGCCGCCGGCGCATCGCCGCGGCGCAGGTAGAGCACGCCGGCGTTGCTCCAGTTCGTCGCGAAGTCCGGGTCCAGCCGCAGCGCCTGGTCCATCGTGCGGACCGCCGGCTCGACCCGCCCGGCTTCGAGGTCGCTCATCGCGAGGTTGTTGTAGTAGTGCGCCAGCAGGCGCTCGTCCGACACCGGGACCGGCGCGCGCAGCGCGATGACCGAATCGCGCGCGATGTCCACGAGGTAGCCCTGCTGGCCGATCCGCACGATCGCGTTGATGTGGTCGATGCGGTAGAAGATCCCGCTGTCCTGCCGCCAGCCGAGCGTTTCCCGGATTTCCTGCGGGCGCGCGTCCAGCCCGGCCTCGCGCGCGAGCGCAATGAAGATCAGCGTGAAGGTCAGGCAGTTCGCGTTGCGGTCGGCGAAGCCCTGCGAAACAGACTCGGTCGCGTCGTCGCGGTAGACCAGGCCCAGGCCGTCCTTGTCGAACACCAGGTGCAGCAGGCGGTTGAGCCGCGTGCGCATCGAAGGGGCGCCCGCGAGCACCTCGCGGTGCACGCGCTCGCGCAGCGCCGGAGGGAGCGCCATGACCCCGGCGGGGGTTTCGGGCGGCTGCACGGCGGCTGCGTCCGCCGGGGCGAGCGCGAGCAGCGAGGCGAACATCCACTCCAGCATCGGAGGACTCCGATCGCGGCATGCCGGGATGGGCCGCCTTCGAGTATAGGACTGCGCGAGCGCGGATGCCTCGATGCGCGTCCGCCGCAGGAAGGCGACCTACAATCGCCGGATGCTTCGCCTCCTCGCACTGCTCATCGTGCTGCTCGCGGCCGCCGCGCCGGCCGACGCGCCGGTCCGCATCGTGGATTCGGTGGCGAGCTACCGGATCGAAGGCGCGACGGCGCAGGAGCTTTGGAACCAGATCCACGTCCTGGGTCCGCTCGAGGTGGACCAGAAGCGTTACGCCGCCGACACGCGCTGGTCGGTCACCTGGCACTACGAATTCAGCACCGAGGCCGGGACCTGCCGCGTCGCCCAGGCGGACGTGACGTTCTCGGACGTCATGACGCTGCCGGAATGGGTGGACCAGGCCGACGGCTCGCGCGCCCTGCAGGGTGCGTGGGCGAGCTTCGTCGCGCAACTGAAGGTGCACGAGGCCGGACATCGCAGGAACGGCATGCAGGCCGCGCTGACGATCCGCCACGTCATCGACGGCCTCGGGACTGAACGCGACTGCGCGGTGCTCGGCAACGCGATCGAGACCGCGGCGCGCGAAGCGATCGTGCAGGCCCACAGCAAGGACGTCGACTACGACGCGACCACGCGGCATGGGGAAACCCAGGGCGCGACGCTGCCCTGAGACCGCTTCCGCGAGCTGGCGGGAGCAAGGCCGGCCGGGGGTTTCACTCCGCAGGCTGCGCCAGGCAGCGCCTGCAAGATGCGAAAATCGGCCCGTTGGTCCCGGCGCCGGAAGCGCGGTTCCTGCGGCCCCGGTCCATGCCCCATCCGTTGGGTTGCGAACTCGGCCGGGTTCGGGTCGAATGAATCTGTACCGGACGCGATGGAATGCGCTACCGATCCGGCGATCGAGCGGAATCCAGCTGGAATTTACCTTTTTGCCTGTTTCAGCAGGCAAGATGCACCCTGGCGCCCGTCGCGGACGCCCGAGACACGCCAACTACAGTCGAGGATCGTGCAGATGCGGACAGATGCGGGACAGTCGGGGCAGGACGCGACGATGCAGGAACGGGCGCCGGCCCGCGGATCCCGGCCGCCCGGCTCGCCGTGGACCGTCCAGGCGATCCTGATCGACGTACCGCTCGAGGCCATGGGCCGGATGTCGGCCACCCGCGCGAACACCCGCGCCAGCTTCGTCGCCGACCTGATGACGCCGGTGCTGCTGGCCTCCGTCTGCCTGCGCTACGAGAAGGTGCAGGCGCTTCCCGCCGTCGCGACGTTGCTTGCGGGCCTGCTCGTCTTCACCCTCGTCGAGTACGTGTTCCATCGCTGGATCTTCCACGGCTCGTGCCCGGTCAGGCAGTTCGAGGAAGGCCATGCCCGCCACCACGTCGATCCGCTCGGCGACGACGCGCTGCCGTTCTTCCTGCCGCCGGCGATCCTGGTCGTCCTCGCCGGGCTGTTCTGCCTCGCGATGCCCGCCGGCTACGCGTTGCTGCTCGCCGCCGCGGTCGGCTTCGGCTACGCCTGCTACGGCACCGGCCACTACATCATCCATTCCGTCCGCTTCCGCCATCCCGTCGGCCGCAAGTGGGCCGCGCGCCACCACATCCACCACCACCACCCCGACCGCAACTTCGGCGTGACCACGCCGTTATGGGACATCCTGCTCGGGACGCGCTACGTTTCGAAGGCTGCGCGCAAGGGCGGTTGACCGGTCGGGTCCACGGCCTGCGCGGAGCCGCTGAAGCCCGGTCGTACCTCGCTGCCCCGACGCGGGGGCTGCGCGTTCAGACGATGACGTCGGCGAACAGCCTCGCGAAATTCCCGCCGAGGACCTTCTCGATCCGCGCGTCGGAGTGGCCCCGCTTCGACAGCAGCGACGCGATGCGCTCCATGCGCCGCGGCTCGTTGAGGTCGGGCGCGAACGTGAAGGAATCGGCGCGCTCGCCGGGCGCGGAAATGCCGCGCTTGCGGCGGTCCGCGATCTCGTCGGCGAACCGCCTGCGGAATTCCGGCGTGAGGTGGACCGCCGAAACCGTGCCGTCGGTGCCGATGCCCACGTGGTCCTCGCCGCAGACCTTCAGCGCGTGTTCGACGTGCGCGATCACGTCCGCAGCGACCACCTGGCCCGACGCGCGCAGGTACGGCATCACGTAGATGCCGGCCACGCCGCCGCGGTCGGCCATCGCGCGCAGGATCGCATCGGGCTTGTTGCGCGGCATGTCGGCGAGTGCGCGGCAGCCGGTGTGCGTGATCGCTACGGGCTTCTTCGAAGCGGCGATGCCTTCGCGCGTCGTGCGGTCGCCGCAGTGGCTGAGGTCGAGCAGGGTGCCGCGTTCGTTCATGCGCGCGACCATTTCCACGCCGAGCCGGCTCAGCCCCGCGTCGCCCGGCTCCAGGCAGCCGTCGCCCATCAGGTTGCGGCGGTTGTAGGTCAGCTGGACGATGCGTACGCCGAAGTCGTGGAATGCGTCGAAGCGGTCGAGGTTCTCGCCGTACATCGTCGTGTCCTGGAACCCGTAGAGGATCCCCAGCCGGCCGCTGCGCTTGGCCGCGCCGATGTCCGCACCGCGCGTGAGTTTCACCAGAACGTCCGGGTGCGCGGCGATCTGCGCGTCCCAGTGCGCGATGTTCGCCATCGTCCGTTCGAAGTCGTTCGCATAGCTGCCGACCGCGCCGACCGTGAAGTTGATCGCCGTGACGCCCGATGCGCGGAGGTCGGCGAGTTCTGCCGCGTCGAGCGCATGCAGGTCGCCGGTGTCGCGGCCGGGCGCGCCGCAGGAGTCGACCACGATCGCGTCGCGGTAGCGCGGCCAGCGCACCGTCGCGTCCGCGGCGCCGGTGCCCACGCCTGCGCCCGCGAGCGCGCGCGGCAGCATCGCGAGTCCGGCGAGCGCCGTGGCTGCAGCGACGAACTGGCGGCGACCGGGGTCGTTCGGCATGCGGCCTGGATCTCTCGATGCGTGTCACGCAGCATCGCAGGCGCGCGCGCCGGTGCGCAACGCCGGCCGGTCGCGGCTTGACGCCGGCGTTCGTCCTCGTCCAGATTGCGTCACGCGCAACAGGGAGGCTTGCCATGGCCGTCGATTTCATGATGTCGGTGCGCAACGTGCGACAGGGACGCTTCGTTGCCGAAGTCGGCATGACGCGCTTCCTGGAGGTGCCCGACGGCGCGGATCCGGATCCGAAGCAGGCGATCCAGTCCGCGGCCTGGTACCGCAAGGTCGTGCAGGCCGGCGCATGGACGAACGACCGCGGCGAGGCGCGCGGCGACATCGTGTTCATCGTGCACGGCTACAACGAATCGGCGAAGGAGGTCGTCGACCGCCATCGCCGCCTGCGCGACGGGCTCGCCGCGCTTGCGTTCAAGGGCACGCTCGTTTCGTTCGACTGGCCGAGCGACGACAGCACGCTCGCCTACCTGCCGGACCGCCACCGCGCGAAGCAGAGCGCGATGCGCCTGGTCGACGACGGCATCCGCGAACTCAGCGCGCGGCAGCTGCCGGACTGCCCGATCAACATCCACGTGCTCGGCCATTCGACCGGCGCCTACGTGATCCGCGAGGCGTTCGACGACGCCGACGACACCCAGCTGCGGCAGTCTTCGTGGCTCGTCAGCCAGATCCTGTTCGCGGCCGGCGACGTCTCTGCCGGCTCGATGTCCGCGGCGGACCGCGGCGCCGAATCGGTGTACCGCCACTGCGTCCGCCTGACGAACTATTCGAGCCGGCACGACAGCGCGCTCGACCTGTCGAACGTCAAGCGGCTGGGCGTCGCTCCGCGGGTCGGCCGGGTCGGGCTTCCCGACGGCGCGCCGCCGATCGCGGTCAACGTCGATTGCAGCGACTACTACGCCATCCTGGTCGGGAGCGCGCCGCTGCAGCAGGCCGACCAGCCGGCGGGTTTCGCCGGTGCGCAGAGCCATTCGTGGTACTTCGGCAACCGCGCCTTCACGAAGGACCTGTTCGACACCGTGATCGGCATCGAGAACACGCCGCGCGCGACGCGCGAGACCGGTCCCGACGGCCGGCTGCGCATGCGGAGCCCTGCGTGAGACCTGCGATGGCCCGGGGTGCCACGGCGACCGCCGCGTGTTCCGCGATCAGCGCGTGGATGCACGCCCGCCGGCCGTGAGATCGAGCGGGAGCTCGCGCCCCGGCGGCGCAGGTTTCCGCCGGACCTCGACGACCCCCGGCGGATCCGCATCGTGGCGACGCCGAAGGCGGCCACGATGACCATCGGGAGGCTGGACGCGGTGCGTTGATCCACCCAAAAGCATCGGGCCCCGGCTATACCGCCCGGGGCCCGTGGTTCCTGTGCGGCCGGCGCAGTCGCGGCCGCCGGGCGTCCTTACTGCTGTCCCGCGGGCGGCTGCACGTGGCTCACCGGCGGATCGACGATCAGGTGGTCCTTGCTGTGGTCGACGACCGGCGGATCGCCGGGGGCATGGCCCTTGCGGTGCATCGATGCGTGGTGGTGGTGCTTGGGTTTCGCGGGGGCGGCGGCCGTGTTGTCGGCGGGCGGCGAGCCGGCGTCGGCGGCCGGCGATGCGGCTGCGTCGGCATCCGAGGCGGCGGACGCGCTGGAGGCGGCGGCCGACTTGTGGTGATGGTGCTTGTGCTTCATCGGCGCGGCCGACGAGGCGCTGTCGGACGCGGCCATCGCGTCGCTGGACGCGGAGGAAGCATCCTGCGCGAACACGGCGGGCGAGAGCGCGAGGGCGAGGGCGGCGGCAAGAACGATACGAGCTTTCATCGACATCTCCTTGGGTTGCGGTGAGGAAAGCCGTGGGCGCGTGCGCCCCGACGCGGACCAAACTGCACCGGCCTCGCTGAATGGGTCGTTTCATCGACCTTAACGATAGTTAATGAATGCCCGCTGATTTTCCGGATAGTCGCTAGACTCCGGCCGATGCCCTTCCGACGAACCGGATCACAGCGTCGCGGCGTCTGCTCGGGCAAGCCTTCGCGCCCGCGGGCCCGCCGCGGAATTCGCACCGCAGCCGCGCTGCTTTGCGCCGTCGCGATGATGGCCGTCTCGTGCAGCGCCTGGGCGCGCGACGCCGCATGCTCGGGCCCGTTCCGGGTGTCCGGCCGCGTACTGCCGATGGACGACGGGCGCGAGATCACGGTGTGGTATCCCGATGCGACGACGGCCGGGGCCCGTGGTCCTGGAGCGCGGCCGGATGCGGCCTGCGTGCGTTGGCCGGTCGTGCTGTTCTCGCACGGGCTGGCGGGTTGCGGAACGCAGGCGGTCTTCATCACCGAACGGATCGCGCGGGCGGGCTACGTCGTGGTCGCGCCGAACCACCACGACGCGCTCTGCGGCAAGGACGTCGAACGCCGTCCCTGGGACCACGGCGAAGCGACCGAGCCGCCCTTCCTGCAGCCGGAGGCTTGGGATTCGCGCGCGCACCGCGACCGCCTGCGCGACCTGCGCGAAGCCATGCGCCGCCTCGCCGCCGACCCGGACCTCGCGCGCATCGCCGACGGGTCGCGCATCGGGCTCGTCGGCCATTCCCTCGGTGGGTACACGGCGCTCGGCGTCGCCGGCGCATGGCCCGACTGGCGCATTCCCGGCGTCCGCGCGGTGGTCGCGTATTCGCCCTACGTCGCGCCGTTCCTGACCCAGGGACGGCTGGCGGCGCTGGACGTTCCGGTGATGTACCAGGGCGGGACGCTCGACTTCGCGGTGACTTCCAACGTGTCCGGCGAGGACGGCGCCTTCGCGCGCAGTCCGGCGCCGAAATTCCTCGTCGAACTTGCCGGAGGCACGCATGTCGCGTGGACGAACTGGCTGTGCGGGGACCGCTCCGTCGGCGCATGCCTCGACGACGTGCCCAACGCGCGCCTGATCGACGACTACACGATCGCCTTCCTCGACCGCTACCTCAAGGGCGCGCAGGCACCGCTGCTCGAAGGACGAGGGGAGGGTTTGGCCGCCTTTCGCGCGGCTCCCCGGTGACGGCGCCCCGCAAGCCCGTCGCGCTGCGCGCCGGCGTTCAGGTTTGCGAGCTGTCCGCGCGGACGACGCGGTTGCGCCCGGTTTCCTTGGCGACGTAAAGCGCCTTGTCCGCGCGCGCGATCAACCCGCGCGCGTCCTCGTGGTGGTCCCATTCGGCGACGCCGAAGCTCGCGCTGACGGTGCCGACGAGGTCGAACGGCACGTCGGCGATCTTGCCGCGCACGGCTTCGGCCATCGCGACCGCCGCGTCGATGCGCGTCTCGCGCAGCATGATCACGAATTCCTCGCCGCCGAAGCGCGCCGCGCTGTCGGACCCGCGCAACAGCTCGCGCACGCGCAGCGCGGCGTTCTTGAGCACCATGTCGCCGCTGTCGTGGCCGAAGGTGTCGTTGATGCGCTTGAAGAAGTCCAGGTCGAGGATGAAGACCGAGAGGCCATGGTTCTTCACGCGCGCATCGGCCATCGCGCTTTCGAGCTGCTCGAAGAAACGCCGGCGGTTGACCAGGTCGGTCAGGAAATCCCGGGTGGCAAGGTCCTCGAGCTTGCGGTTGAGCCGGCTCATCGGACCGAGCACGAAGCTCGACAGCGCGACGTTCATCGCGATGAACATCGCGGCGAACAGCGCGAGCAGCGACCACATGAAGCTGGTGAAGGTGTCGTGCGCCTTCTGCAGCGGGTAGAAGACGGGCACGTTGACGATCTGCATGCCGACGATGTCGTTCATCTTCCAGCCGAAGCCGTTCTTCTCGCCGTAGACCTTGATCATCGAGGCGGGCGCGGCGTCGGGCGTGCTGTGGCAGCCGAGGCAGGCGGCCTTCTTGATCTTGATCGGGCGTGCGACGTACATCGTCCGGGCGAGGCCGTCGCCGTGGAATCCGGTGAGGTTCTCGACCGCGTGGTTCGTGCGGAACTGCTCGATGAGCCGGCTTTCCCAGTCGTTGGCCTGGTCGCGCGGGTTGGTCGGCTCCAGCACCGCTTCCTTGTAGTCGTAACCCGCGTAGCGGTCGCTAAGGCGCAGCCTGTGCACGACCTCGGTGGCGGCGAAGGCGGGCACGGTCTGCGGCAGGAAGGTGCTGACGTTGAGCGGATCGAGGTGCGGCTTGATCTCGTCGGTCGTGTACGCGCGCACCGCGAGCGCGGTGTCCATCAGCACCTGCGAGTTCCTCGCGACGTCGTCGAGCGCGCTCTGCTCGAGATAGCGGTCGTAGTACGCACCGGCCGCGAACATGCCGAGCAGGAAAACGCTCAGCAGGACCAGGTTGAATTTCAGGCGCAGGTTCATGTGTTCGTCGATGCCGCGGCGCGCGTTCGCTGCGCCTCGCGCATTCTCCCCGCCCGCCGGATGACGGACGTCCCCGCAATCATCATACCGGATCGTGTCCCCGGCGACGCCGCGTCATCGCATGCGACATGTTCATCATCGAGGCTGTCGCAACGGAAGCGCGATCGAACGCAATCTTTGCGGGAGACTAACGGCCATTTCATGGCCCCGCCGATACCGTGGGAGTGGCGGCGCGGCAACCGTTCGCAGCGATGTTTCGCCGTCACCTCCCGGTTGCGCTGGCCGCAGGGCCACGCGGAATGCGACCGGAAACCCGGCAACGAAAGGAATCAATCCATGAAGAACAGCAACGAAGTCCTCAACGACCTGGTGTCCGTGGCGCGCGACGGAAGGGAGTTCTACGAACACGCCGCGACCCGGGTGAAGGATCCGGAGCTCAAGGCCCTGTTCGAACGCATCGCCGTGTCCAAGGGCGAGATCGTGCGGGGACTCTCGAATGAAGTGCGCTCCACCGGCGACACGCCCTCGACCTCGGGCACGCTGGCGGGCGAGATCAGCCAGTTCTACGGCGACATCCGCGCCCACCTCGGCACCAAGGATTACGCCTACGTGGCGCAGCTCGAGCAGTCCGAGGACCGCCTGCTCGAGGCGTTCCGCAAGGCGATGGAAAGCGACGAAACCACCGCGCATGCGCGTTCGGTGATTGCCGGCCTGCTGCCGGACGTGAAGTCGTGCCACGATGCCATGGCCAAGCGCAAGCTCGCGCTCAAGAACGCCGCGTGATGCGGGGCGGGCGGCCGGCGCGTCACAGCCGGCGCCCGATTCGAGACTGCAGTCATGGCGAACCCGGCCGGAATCCTCCGGCCGGGTTTTTCCTCGCAGGCGGTAAGGCCGTTACGGACTCGCCGCGCGGACTCAGCGCTGCTGGTCCGGCGGAACCGAGATCGAGGTGTGCGTCGGATCGGCCACGGTCGCGTGGTCGCCGCTGTGGTCGATGACGGGCGGGTCGCCCGGAACGTGGGCGCGGTCGGGCACCGGATACGACGCGTACTTGTCGCGGTTGGACGCCTGGTAGGCCGCCGTGCCCGGCTCGTTGCCGGTCAGCGACATCGCCGCGGGGCTGAAATGGCTGCTGTCGTTGGCGTACTTGCGGCTGTGGCGCACGTGACGAACGGGCGGTTGCGTGGTATCGGCCGGCTGCATGTCGGTGGCGCTTTCCTGCGGCGCGGTCGCGGGCGCGGTGGTCGCGCCGGACGGCGTGTTCTGCGTATCGTCCTGCGCGAATGCGGGCAGGGCCAGCGCGAGCGCGAGCCCGGCGGCGAATGCAATGCGGGATTTCATGACGTGCCTCCATGGCTGTCGGGGTGGTGCGTGGGCGATCATGCGACGGGCCGGGTGAACCCATCCTGCATCGATCCCGGGCCGGCGGGCGCTGCGTGGGCGGGGTTCAAGGTCGTACCATCGTGCTCGTGCAAGAGTTGGGAGGCGCATCATGGACAGGTTCGCAAGCTCCCTGGGTGCCGCTGTCGCGGCCTGCTTCCTGGGAATCGGTTTCGCGCGACCCGCGAATGCTTCGCCGTTGCAACTGGCGTCGCCAGCCTTCGCCAAGGGCGGCCCGATCGCGTCGAAATACACGTGCGAAGGTCCCGGCGTGTCGCCGCCGCTGGCATGGCAGGGCGTGCCGTCCGATGCGAAGAGCCTGGTCCTCGTCGTCGACGATCCCGACGCGCCCGATCCGTCGGCGCCGAAGACGACGTGGGTCCACTGGCTGCTCTATGACATCCCGGTATCCGCGCGCGGGCTTCCCGAAGGCGTCGTGCGCGCGGCCTTGCCGCCGGGTACGCGCGAGGGCAGCAACGACTGGAAGCGCACCGGCTACGGCGGTCCGTGTCCGCCGGTGGGCCGCCACCGCTACGTACACAAGCTCTATGCACTCGACACAATGCTCGGCGACCTGCACGCGCCCGACAGGCGCACGCTCGAAGCGGCGATGCGCGGGCATGTCCTCGCGCAGGCGCAACTCGTCGGCACGTACCAGAAAGCCGGCGGCCGCTGAGGGACCTGTACAAGAACAAAGGGCCGCCATCCGAAGATGACGGCCCTCCTGGACGAACGTCGTTGGCTGCTCAGCCGTGGTGGTCCTTCGGCTTGCCGCCCGGGCTGCGCTCGTGCGGCGGGGCCAGGCGCGGCGCCTGCTGCATGCGCATCCGCTCGACAGGATGCGGACGCTCCTGGCGCAGCGGGCGGTCGCCGCCCGGAGCAGCGTCGTTGTGGTGATGCTGCAGGATGATGCGGCTTTCGGTCGAGCGTTTCCCTCCGCCCCCCGGAGCCTGCGCATCGGTGCGCGGATGGTGCTGGAGGATGATCTTGTCTTTCGCCGACGCTCCGCCGGTCCCGCGTGCCGCCGTGTGCGCCGACTTGCCGCCGGCATGGACGTTGCCCTGCGCGCCGGCGTTCGCGGTCGCGCCCGCCATCGCCTTTTCGCCGCCGGATTTGCCGCCCGCGGCTGCCTTGCCGGCATCGTGGGTCGCCATCGCGGCGTTGCGTGCCGGATTGGCGTGGCTGAAGTCGCCCGGCTTGTCGGTCGCCGCGACCTTCGGCGCGCCATGGTTCACCGATGCGCGCAGCGACTGGTCGTGCTGCGCGGCTTCGCGATGGCGGATCTGCTCGGCGCTGGCCTCGACGTGCCGCTCGCGTTCGGCGACGAGTTCCTCGCGCGTCGCGCGGTGGTTCGCGCCGCCCGGGCCGTTGTAGCTCACGCGGTTGATCGTGATGTTGTTGATGACCGTGCGGTTGTACACATTGGTGATGCGGACGCCGGGTGCGAAACGGTTGACGGAGGTGTTGTACCAGAAGCCGCCGCCGCGCCAGTAGCCGCCCGCGTAGCCGACGCCGCCGTATCCGAACCCGTAATTGATGCCGCCGTAGTAGCCCACGTGCGGACCCCAGTAGCCGGAATGGAAGACGTAGACACGGTTGCTCCAGCCCCAGTAGCCCGGCGTCCAGTACACGCCGACCGAAGGCGGGCGGACCCAGGTGCCGGGCACCCAGTAGTAGTCCCCGATCCCCGGATCCCACGCCCAGTAGCCGGGCGTCCACAGGTAGCCCGGGCCGGGTGCGAAGGGCTGCTCGTACACGGGCAGCGGCGGCGGCGCGATGTTGACCGAGATGTAGGTGCCGGCCTTGGCGTGCGGCGTTGCGGCGAACGCCGCGGCGATCAGCAGGGCTGTCGTCGCGCGCGCCAGGTGATGGCGTATCGGATGGGATGGGATGGTGGCGCGCGGCTTCATGGCGATTCCTCGGAGGTGGTGGGCAGTGTCATCCGGAAACAGCTTCGCGGGAGGAGGGCGCCGCGCCCTGCATCGGGCGCGTGGCCACCGGCCGACCGGATCGGTTCCGATCGAAAGGACATCCCTGTTTTCCCCAAAGCGATTCCTTGTGCCGCTGGGCCGCGGCGGCATAGGAATAACGCATTCCGTTGCGGTTGTCTCAGCGCGGCCTTCGCGCCTCGCGAAAGTGTTCAGCGAATGTAACGCGGGTTGAATGGCGGACGCGCCGGAGTGACCGCACCCCGTGGTCTACCGAGGTCGCTGCAAAAGAAAACGGCCGTCGCGCAGGCGACGGCCGTTCCCGGTCAGCCCGACGGATCAGTTGCCGTCGTGCTGGTCGTCGGCATGCGAACTGCGGTCCTGCGGCGGCTTGCCGCCCTGGCGCTGGCGCTGCGGCTGCTGGCGCGGCTGGCCCTGCATGCGCGGCGGCTGCGCGTTGCGCGGCTGCGGGTTCATCGGCTGGCCCTCCCGTTCCGTCGCGCCGGTGCGCTCGTCGGCCGACTGGCCTGCATTCGCGCGCTGCCGGGCCGCGTTCTCGCGGCGCTGCTGCTGCTCGACCGCCGATGCACCGAGGTTGGCGCGTTCGTTGGCGCGCTGCACGGCACGCTCGTTGGCCATCGTGTCGGTGCTCTGGTTGGCGCTCACGTTCGCGCTTTCCTCCTGCGACTGCGCATTGGCGCGACCCTGCGCGTTGGCGTTCGCGCGTTCTGCCGCGTTGCCGTTGCGCAGCTCGGCGCGTTGCTGCGCATTCCCGCGTTGCCGGTCCTTGCGGGCGTTCTCGCGCTCCTGGGCGTTCTGCCGCTCCGTGTTGTCCTGCGCCTTGTTTTCGCCCGCGTTGTTGTCGCGGTCCTGGGTCGTCGTGCGGAGCTTGTCGCGCTCCGCGGCCTTCTGGTTGTCGGCGGCCTTCGCGTTCTCCGTGTCCTTCGTGCCGTTGCGCTGGTCGCGGGACTGCGCCTGCTCGCGCGCGTTGGCGCCGGCCTGGTCGCGGTCGTTCACGGCGCCCGCGTTGGTCGCGCTGGTGTGCTCGGCGGCGCGGAGGTCGCCCGGACGCGACGTCGCCGCGACCGGCGGCGCACCGTGGTTCACCGAAGCCCGCAGCGACTGGTCGTTGCGCGCCGCATTGCGATGCTCGACCTGGGCGCCGACCGGATCGATATGCCGCTCGCGCTGGGCGATGCGCTCCTCGCGCGTCGGCTGGTGGTTCACGCCGCCGGGGCCGTTGTAGCTCACGCGGTTGATCGTGATGTTGTTGATCACGGTGCGGTTGTACACATTGGTGATGTGCACGCCGTTGCCGAAGTGGTTGACGGCAGTGTTGTAGTAGAAGCCGCCGCCGCGCCAGTAACCGCCGACGTAGCCGACGCCGACGTAGCCGAATCCGTAATTGATGCCGCCGTAGTAGCCCACGTGCGGGCCCCAGTAGCCGGGGTGGAAGACGTAGACGCCGCTGGACCAGCCCCAGTAACCGGGCGTCCAGTAGTAACCCACCGTCGGCGGCATCACCCACGTGCCGGGCACCCAGTAATAGTCGTTGATGTCCTCGTCCCACGCCCAGTAGCCCGGCGTCCAGATGTAGCCGGGTCCCGGGATTGGCGGCTGCTCGTAGACCGGCAGCGGCGGCGGGGCGATACGGACGGAAATGAACGTGGAGGCGCCGGCGGCCGGCGCGAAGGCGATGGCGGATGCAACCAGCAGGGATGCGGTCGCACGGGCCAGCGGTCGGAGCATCAGGGAGCGAAACGTCCTGTCATGCGATTTCATGTGCGAACCCTCCTGGTTGCGCGTGGTGTTGCAGGTGCCAAAGGATTACCCCATTTTCCGCCGTGCGGAACATGCGGCCGCAACCATGGTAGAAACCGGTTCATGACGTTCAACGAGGACTTAACGGGAGGCTTCGCGAGCGTTCATGCCCGCAGGTGCGAGCGCAGCTGCCCGGTCGTATGCTGGCGAGGAACGGAGGGAAGACCATGGCGACTGGCTGGGCGGGCGATGGCGCAGTGCAGGACCAGATCGATGCGACCGTCAAGGACGCGATCCAGCGCGCGCGCAGCCGGCTGCCGAAGGGCCCGGGTCGCCTGCATTGCGAAGAGTGCGATGCGCCGATCCCCGAAGCCCGCCGCAAGGCCATGCCGGGCGTGCGGCTGTGCGTTGCCTGCCAGGAAACCCACGACCGCGAACAGGGGGCGGCCAGCGGTTACAACCGTCGCGGCAGCAAGGACAGCCAGTTGCGCTGAAGGCCCTGCGCCGTGACCGCCGCTGATGCGGATCGGTGGCCGCCGGACGGCCGGTTCCTGGACTTCCGCGGACACCGCGTGTTCGCGCGTGAAGGCGGCGCGGGCGCCGACCTGCTGCTGATCCACGGATTTCCGACCTCGAGCCTCGACTGGAAGCAGGTCTGGCCCGGGCTCGCCTCGAACCATCGCGTGCATGCGATGGACATGCTCGGCTTCGGCCGTTCCGACAAGCCGCCGAAGTTCGACTACACGATCGCCGCGTCGGCGGACCAGTGGGAAGCCCTCGCACGCGACGCGGGCATCGGCGAGGCGACGGTCCTCGCTCACGACTACGGCGACACCGTCGCGCAGGAGCTGCTCGCGCGCCAGGGCGAGGGGAGGTTGCCGTTCCGCATCCGGGCCATTGCCTTCCTCAACGGCGGGCTGTTCCCGGAGGCGCACCACGCGCTGACGATCCAGAAGCTGCTGCTCGGGCCGCTGGGTCCGCTGGTCGCGCGCCTGTCGAGCCAGCGCGATTTCGCGAAGAACATGCGTCGCATCTGCGTGTCGCCGCCGGATGCGGATGAGCTGCGCGAACACT
>Ga0207691_10003973_pt1 | contig 14361 bp, 9 predicted proteins | sample KBSM13metaG_FD_184327 | JGI IMG/M metagenome (GOLD analysis project Ga0207691, IMG submission 184327) | Miscanthus rhizosphere microbial communities from Kellogg Biological Station, Michigan, USA - KBS M1-3 metaG (SPAdes) (version 2) | ecosystem: Host-associated > Plants > Roots > Rhizosphere >... | reverse complement strand
GACGGCGGCAGCATCACCGGCCGTCCCCAATGCGGCGGCCGTCTCGAACGGCCCGATCTCCCAGCCGAAGCCCCACTTCATCGCGTTGTCGATGTCGGCGGGAGAGTGCGCGACGTCGCCGGCGATGCGCGCCGAATACTCCAGCGTCGGACCGAGCGTGGCGCGCAGGAACGCGCCGGCCTTGTCCTTGCCGTTGTAGAGCGCGCGGATGCGGTCGGCGACCGGCTCGATCGACTTGGCTGCCTCGAGGGACGGCAGCTTCGCCGACTGTTTCGCGCGGTACTCGAGCGTCTTCGGGTCCAGCGTCAGGATCGCGTCGCCCGACTTCTGGTAGAACCCGCGCCCCGACTTCGCGCCGACCATGCCGCGCCCGACCATCTGCTCGACGAACGGCGGCAGTGCGAACTGCGCCCGATCGTCCGCGCCGTCGAGGCGCGCCGCCAGCGTGCGCGCCACGTGCGCCAGCACGTCGACGCCGGCGATGTCCACCGTGCGGAACGTCGCGCTCTTGGGGCGCCCGATCGCCGGGCCGGTGATCGCGTCGATCTCCTCGATCGAGTAGTCACCCGACTCGAGCGCGCGGAAGATCTGCATCATGCCGAACATGCCGATGCGGTTGGCGATGAACCCGGGCGCGTCCTTCGCGACCACGACCCCCTTGCCAAGGCGGCGATCGGCGAAGGCGGTGACATCGGCCACGACCTGCGGATCGGTCTCGGCGGTCGGGATCAGCTCGAGCAGGTGCAGGTAGCGCGGCGGGTTGAAGAAGTGCGTGCCGAGCCAGTGCTTCCTGAAACCGTCGGACCGCCCTTCGGCAATCGACGCGATCGGGATCCCCGAGGTGTTGGAGCTGACGAGGGTGTCGGCGCGGCGGACGGCTTCGACGCGCTCCATCAGCGCGCGCTTGGCGTCGAGCTGCTCGACCACCGCTTCGACGATCCAGTCGGCGTCGCGGGCGGCGGCCAGGTCCTGGTCGAAGCCGCCGGTGGTGACGAGCGCGGCGGCGTCCGGCGTGAAGAACGGATCGGGCTTGAGCCGCTTCGCGCGCTCGAGCCCCTCGCGCGCGGCCTCGCGCGTCACGTCGAGCAGGCGCACGCGCAGGCCGGCGTTGGCGAAATGCGCGGCGATCTGCGCACCCATCACGCCGGCGCCCAGGACGGTGGCGGTGTGGAATCTCACCTTGCCCCCCGGCGGCGCTTCTCCGAACCACCGTTCACGGGGGCGGAGATCCCGCCGACGAAGATGTCGACGATCGCGTCCGCCTCGCCGGCCAGCGCGTACTTGCGGCGGCTGAGGATCCAGTTGGTCGCCATCTCGTCGAGGCCGCCGAAGAACAGCTTCGACGCCAGCGTGGCGTTCAGCTCCTTGCGGAAGGCGCCCGAGGCCTGCCCGGCCGCGATGATGCCGCGGATGATGCCGAGGTATTCGCGCAGCAGCGTGGACGAGAAGCGCTCCATGAACTTGGTCGACTGCCGCAGCTCGACCTGGAAGACCACCGCCAGGCTGCGGTCGCGCCCCATGCGATCGAGGTGGACGCGCGCGATCTCCCGCAGCTGCGCGATCGGGTCGGCGAGCGGCGCCACGCAGGCCCGCCCGTCCGCGATCGCCGCGCGCATCGTCCGCTCGAAGATCGAGACGAGCAGGTCGTCCTTGCCGCGGAAGTAGAGATAGACCGTGCCGGCGGCGACGCCGGCCGCGCGGGCCACGTCGGCGACCTGCGCGTTGAAGAAGCCGCGCTCGGCGAAGACGTCGATCGCGGCGCGAAGAATGGCCTCGCGCTTGTCAGCCTTGGCGGTCTCCGGAGAGCGGAGGGGGGTGATGCTGGCCACTGAATGAATATTCATTCATTTGTGGCTTCGCTGTCAACTTCCAACGCCACAACTTCCAACTCCCAAGTAACTTCCAACTTTCAACTCCCAAAACCTCCCAAGAGTCCGAAAGTTGGTTGGGAGTTGGACCTTGGGAGTTGATTGGGAGTTGGGAATTGCGTAGTTGGGACTTGGCAGCGAGCGCTCATTTCCAGCGAGTGAGAATCGACTCCCGCTCGAAGAGCGCGACGCTGAGCATGATCAGCAGTACCCATACCCCCACCATCACCAGGGCCACGCCGAGCAGCATGGGAACGGTCAGGAAGAACGTCCCGGCAATCTGGCCGGCCAGCATCACGACGATCGGCAGGACGAGGATGATGGCGATCTGCTGCGCGCTGCGGGGGTCGTTCACGCGCGACGACACCGCAATGGTGCCTTGCAGCGCGGCCAGCGCTCCGAAGGGACCGACGATGCCGAGGAGGACGGCGGTGCGGCCGGTGAGCAGCGACTGGAAGACTGCGTGGGATCCGAGCGCCGAGACGAGCGCGAAAAACCCGGCCACCCCGATCGCCTCGGCGACCAGCGCCGGCAGGAACGAGGCGAGCACCTTCGCGATGAGCAGTTCCGCCGTCGAGAGCGGCGTCGCCAGCAGCGGCTCCAGCGTGCGCCCCTGCTTCTCGCCGACGACCGAGTAGGCCGCCAGCGAAACGGCGCCGACGATCGGCGCGACGAGGAACAACATCAGGAACTGTTGCAGGAAGAACGACTGCGTCGCCTCCTCCGCGTCGAGCGAGGCGAGGCCCGGCAGGTACGCGCGCGCGGCCGTCACGACCTGCTGCAGCGAGGGATCGGAGGTGAGCGACTTCCCGGTCATCCGCGGCACGAGGTAGAGGAAGATGAACGGCAGCAGCATCGAGATGGTCATCAGGATGACCACGGGCAGCACCGCGGTGGGGCTGGCGCGGAACTCGCGCAGCTCCTTGCCGACCAGCGCCGCCACGCGATCGGCCTTCACGCGCGCGCCCCCCGGCGGGGATCGACGGGGACCGGCTTGGGGTGCAGCAGCTTGAGGTAGACCTCCTCGAGCGCCGGCTGCTCCTCGAACACCTCGCGGATCTCGGCGCCGGCGTCGACCAGCCGCCGCACGATGGCCGGCGTCCCCGCCTCGAGCGATTCGAGGACCATCGACAGCTCGTGCTTCTCGACGCGCACGTCGTGCGCGCCGGCGTGGATGGCGACGGCGGCGAGCTGCTTCGGCGGCGGATACCCGCTGGCGAGGCGGACGCGCAGCCGGCGGCCGAACACGTCGCGCCGCAGCGCCGCCGGTTCCCCGATCGCGATCAGCGTGCAGCTGAGCAGCGCGACGCGATCGGCCAGCCGCTCGACCTCGCTGAGGTTGTGCGTCGAGATGACGACGGCGCGTCCCTGCGCGCGCAGGTCGAGCAGCAGGTCGCGCACCATGCGCGACGTCTGCGGATCCAGGTTTGCGGTGGGTTCGTCGAGCAGGACGATCTCCGGCTCGTGGACGAGCGCGCGCGCCAGCGCGAGCTTCTGCTTCATCCCCTTCGAGAGCAGCCCGGCGCGGTCGCCCCGGCGATCCCAGAGATCGAACGGCCGCAGCACCAGTTCGGCCGCCAGCGCGGGACGCGGCATGCCGAACAGCCGCGCGTAGACGCAGATATTGTCGAGCACGGTGAGGTTGTCCCACAGGCCCGGCGTCTCCGTGAGGAAGCCGATCCGCCCGCGAATGGCCGCGGCCTGGTCGCGAGTGAAACTCCGACCGCCGATAGTAATTGTCCCCGCCGACGGCGGAATCAGGCCGGCCAGCATGCGCAGCACCGACGTCTTCCCGGCGCCGTTGGGGCCGAGCAGGCCGAAGACTTCGCCACCCCGCACGTCGAACGACACGTTGTCAACGGCCGTTCGTGCCCCGTAGCGGCGCGTGATCGCGTGCGCGGAAATCACAAGCTCATGTTACGGTAGTGGCACAACTCCCGTACAGGAAGGTACTCATGCTGGACGAGGCGCAACAGCAGGCTATCGTCACTCGGTTGAACCGCATCGAAGGCCAGGTGCGAGGGATCCGGCGGATGGTCCAGGAACCTCGACTGTGCGTCGAAATCCTCCAGCAGCTCGCCGCCGCCGAGGCCGCGCTGAATCGCATCAGCCTCGTCGTGTTCAAGTTCCACGTCGAGAAGTGCGTCCCCGACGGCATCAACAAGGGGGACCCCGATCGCACCCAGCGCCTCTCGGAACTCATCGATATTTTCGACCGCTTCGCCAAGTAGCACCTCGGTGCCCCCCGCCCGTTAAGGCTTGCTTTCCTGCCAAGCCTCCGGCCATAGTGTCCTGTCCGGTTTCGTACACCGTCCGGTTGCGCAATTCGATCGGTCTTCTATCTGGGAGGATGGATGATGAGAAGTCGAATGGCCACACTGATGGTGTCGGGCGGGCTGGTCGCTCTGTGCGTACTGGCCGCGCCCGCACCATCAACGGCGCAGGTGTCCTCGGGGCGCATCGACGCGAGCCTCGTGGACAGCACCGGCGCCGTACTTCCTGGTGTCACGGTCGACATCAGCGGTCCGCAGAGCCACTCGGCTGTGACGGACACCCTCGGTGAGGCGCATTTCCTAAATCTCGCGCCTGGCACTTACACGGTTTCCGCGAAGCTTTCCGGTTTCAGCGATTACCTCAACAAGAACATACAGGTCGCCACGGGCGCGAGCGTGCCGCTCAAGATCTCGCTCTCGGTCGCCGGCGTGTCCACCCAGGTCCAGGTCACCAGCGAATCTCCGGTCGTCGACACCAAGAAGATGGGCACGTCGACGAACGTCAGCCTCGAAGAGCTGCAGAACATTCCCTCGTCGCGCGACCCGTGGGTCGTGCTGCAGACGGTACCCGGCATCATCGTCGACCGCGTCAACGTCGGCGGCGCCGAATCCGGCCAGCAGTCGGCCTACCAGGCGAAGGGGGCCAGCGGCGGCGAGAACACGTGGAACATGGACGGCGTCGCCATCACCGACATGGCGGCCCTCGGCTCCACGCCCACCTACTACGACTTCGACATGTTCCAGGACATGCAGGTCACGACCGGCGGCGCCGACATCTCGAGCCCGACGCCCGGCGTGCAGCTGAACATGGTGCTGAAGAGCGGCAGCAACACGCCGCACGGCAGCACGCGCATCTACTTCGAGAACCAGGACATGCAGGCGACCAACCTCTCGCCCGAGCTCGCCGCGAGCATTGGCGGGAACACCGGCAAGGGCAACCGCATGAACCAGTACTACGACACCGGTGTCGAGCTGGGCGGACCGATCATCAAGAGCCGCCTCTGGGCCTGGGGATCCATCGCCAAGACGCACGTCGATCTGATCACGCTGAGCGAGACGCACGATCGCACCGAGCTGCAGGACACCTCGTTCAAGCCGCAGGCGCAGATCACCAAGGGCATCCGCGCCAACTACACGTTCTTCCGCGGCAACAAGGAGAAGTTCGGCCGCGGCGCGGGCCCGTTGGTCTCCGACCCATCGTCGTACAATCAGACCGGACCGACGACGCTGCAGAAGGGCGAAGGCAACTTCGTGGTCGGCGACAACCTGTTCTTCGCGGCGCGCGCTTCGCACGTGGACGGCGGCTTCTCGCTGGCCGCACGCGGCGGAACCGAGACGCCGAAGTACGTAGACGACGGCGGCGTGTCGCACGGATCGAACGACCTCTACATCACCGACCGTCCGCAGAACAGCTTTTCTGTCGATGCCAATACCTTCCGCGGGCACCACGAGCTGAAGTTCGGTTTCGGCTGGCGCAAGGCGACCGTCGACTCGAGCGACACCTACTCCGCCAACGGCGTGATCTCGATCCACAACGGCTATCCGGAAATGGTCGCGAAGATCACCCGCCCGGGCCACTTCCTGACCGACGCCGTCTACACGAGCGCCTACGGCGGCGACACGTGGACGATGGATCGGATGACCCTCAACCTCGGCGTGCGCTGGGATCACTCAGCCGGATCGCTGGGCGCGGCGAGCGTGCCGGCCAGTTCGGTGCTGCCGAACCTGCTGCCGGCGCTGACCGCGACGCCGGCCGACGACGCGATCGTCTGGAACGCGATCAGCCCCCGGCTCGGCATGACCTGGGCGCTGAACGACAGCCGCAAGACCATCGCGCGGGCGAGCTATTCGATGTTCTCGTCGCAGTTGAACGCGACCGCTGCCGGCACGATCTCGGCGATCCAGTACTCGGCGATCTACTACTACGCCGTCGACACCAACGGCAACAAGATCGCCGATCCGAACGAGATCCTCTTCGGCCTCGGCAACATCGGCTACTACGGCTTCGACCCGCTCGATCCGACGCGGTTGTCGACGATCAATCAGATCGGCGACTACACCACGCCGCGGACGCAGGAAGTGATGTTCGGGATGGACCACGAGCTGGCGCGCAACTTCGGCATCAGCGGCACGTTCACCTACCGTTATTTCAATCACTTCGACTGGAATCACCGGATCGGCGTGACCTCGTCCGATTACACGCAGACCGGCACGCTGACCGGCAACGCCGAGCCGATCGGCAGCTTCAGCACGCCGTTCTACGCGATCAACCCCAGCGCGATTCCGCCCGGCGGCGGCCGAAGCTACGACGAGCGGCATGGGTACCACCAGCGGTATCTCGGCTTCGAGCTGAGCGCCACCAAGCGCATGTCGAACCGGTGGATGGCCCGGTTCGGGTTTTCCACCAACGATCATCGCGAGTACTTCGATGGGCCGGATGCCATCGAAGATCCGACGCCGTCGCAGACCAACCCGAATATCGACGGCGGCCACGTGGTGACGCAGACCGGCGGCAGCGGCAAGAGCAACATCTACATGGTGCTGCCGCAGTACCAGTTCGTCGCCAACGGCCTCTACCAGTTGAACTGGGGCATCAACCTCGGCGCGAACTGGACCAACCGGCAGGGGTATGCGATTCCGTACTTCCGCAGCCAGGTGCCGACCGGCGATCAGCTTTCGAACCAGAAGAGCGTGCTCGCCGTGGACGACGTCACGCGCTTCCGGCTGCCGGCGGTGAACTCGCTCGACGCGCGCGTCGAGAAACAGTTCAACATCAGCCACGTGAAACTGATGTTCGACCTGGACGTCTTCAACGTGACCAACTCGTCGACCGTGCTCGGCCGGCAGTACGATCTGCGCCGTACCGGTCCGACCGGGTACAACCAGATCCTCGAGATCATGAACCCGCGCATCCTGCGGCTCGGAGGCCGGATTAACTTCTAGCCTGGCCCACAGTAGTAACATTGGACCCCGGGATCGCCTGCCGATTCCGGGGTTTTTTATTTATGACGCGAACGCGTGCACTCTTCGTCTCAGTGGCCATGTCCGTTGTCGTCGCGGCCTGCGGCGGCGGCAGCAGCGGCGGCAGTAACAACGGCGGCAACACGGGCGGCGGGGGCGGAACGTCCGCCACCAACCCGTGCACCACGGCGCTGCTCGCCGACACGGCTGAGGTAGCCGCCGTCGGCAGCACCGCACAGTCGGGCGGCCCGACCGAGGACAAGAAGAAAGTCATCGACGGCGATCCGCGCGGCCGCGTCTACGAGGCGCTGGCGCTGCACCAGGACGGGGTCGCGCGCCGCGAAGCGAAAGCGCGGACGGCCCTCGTCACTGACGACGGGACCGGCAGCGGCCGCACGTCGATCACCGCTCCGGCGCCGGTCGGCGAGGACGTCGGCGACGTCGCCGTCATCAACGACACCGGCGACCTGGTGCTGCCGCAGAACAACTACGACGTCCGCAGCACCGGCCTGCGCTTCACGCGCAACGGCGCCAGCTACACGCTGTCGCGCATCGACGGCAACTTCCGCAGCGCGCTGGGCAACCGGGTCACGCTGTCCGACGACGACAGCGCCAACGTGAACATCCCGTTCTCGTTCCCGTTCTACGGCGTCGGGCAGACGGCGGCGTTCGTCAACTCCGACGGCAACATCACCTTCGGCGAGGAAGACAAGTCGAGCACCGAGCGCAACATCGCGCGCCTCCTGACCGGCCCGCCGCGCGTCGCGCCGTTCTTCGCGGATCTCGATCCGACGCAGGGCACCGGCAAGATCTTCGTCAACGCCGCGGCGGATCAGTACACGGTGACCTGGTGCAACGTGCGCGGCTTCGACTCCACCCGCGTCGTCACCACCCAGGCCACGCTGCTGCCCGACGGGAGCGTCGAGCTGAAGTACGGCGACACGATCAACATCGGCGACTCGATCGTCGCCCTGTCGCCGGGCCACACCGGCATCTTCACCCCGGTCGATCTGACGACGAGCACGGCGTCGAGCGCGGGAGCGATCGGGGAACGCTTCGCGCAGTCGAGCTCGCTCGACACCGTCGCGGTGGCGAAGAAGTTCTATTCGACGCACCCCGACAGCTTCGATCAGATCCTGATGTGGACCGACCAGCCCCTCGTGCGTGATGCCTTCGCCTACGAGGTCACGGTCGCCAACGAAGTGCGCGGCCTCGGGCAGGACATCTACGACCTGTCGACGTCGTTCGGCAGCGGCGGCCGCCTGCGATCGATGGTGGTGATGGACTGGATCGGCAAGTACCCCGACGACCCGACGCAGAAGTTCCTCGGCGAGAACAACACGCTGAGCGTGCTCGGGCAGGAGGTCGGCCACCGCTGGCTCGCCTACGTGGACTTCCGCGATCACACCGGCGCGCGCTCGGATGCGCTGCTCGGCCGCGATCTCGCGCACTGGAGCTTCTTCTTCGACTCGGACGCGTCGGTGATGGAAGGCAACGACATCGAGGATCAGGGGGGCGGGCAGTTCCGCACGGTCGACGCGGTGAAGCGCTACAGCCGCCTCGACCAGTACATGATGGGCCTGATCCCGGCGAGCCAGGTGCCGACGTTCTTCTACGTCGAGAACCCGAGCTCCAACAAGCAGCGCGGCGACGCGCCGCAGGTCAACATCTCGTTCACCGGCACGCGCCGCGACGTGCTGATCGACGACGTCATCGCCATCAACGGCGCGCGGTCCCCCACGTCCGACGTGGCGCCGCACACCTTCCGCCAGGCGTTCATCTACATCGTCAGCAACGGCCGCACCGCTGATTCGGCGCTGGTGGCCAAGCTGGATCGGATCCGTTCGCAGTGGGAGACGTTCTTCGGGACCGCAACGGAAGGGCGCATGTCGGGGAATACGCGGCTGCGCTGACGTCGTCGGGCTGAGGATCCTACTTCCAGTTCAGCGACGCGAGCGCGTCGCGAGCCTGCTTCTCGTAGGGGCCGCCGAGCTCCAGGTACTTGTTGAAGTTCGCGATGGCGTGGCGGCGGTCCTCGTCGCCGCCAACCCATGCTTCGCGCTGGCGATCGTAGCGCTGCGACTTGAGCAGCCGCATCTGGTGCGTGCGGGCGAGGTTGAAGAAGCCGAGCGCATCGGACGGCGCCACTTTCGTCGCGCGCTCGAACGACTCGATGGCGGCGTCGAGCGCGCCGCGGCGCACCTGGACGACGCCGATCGCGTTCGGCACTTCGGGGTCTTCGGGCCACCGCCGCTCCGCCTCACGCAGCACTTTGACCGCCGTCCCTTCGTCGCGGCGGAGGCTGTAGGCGTCGGCCAGGCTGAAATAGATCGGCTCGAACTCCGGCGCGGCCCGCCTCACGCGCTCCCAGGCGTCGGTGGCGGCGTCGTACTGACGCAGCGCGAATTGCGAGAGGCCGAGCACATAGACAATCCACGGTCGCGCGTCGGGCGCTTTCGCGGCGTCGGTCAGGTGGCGCGCGGCGGTTTCGACGTCTCCCTTCTCATAGGCCTGCCAACCGAGTTCGGCCTCGCCGGTGGCTGTGGCGTCCTTGCCGAGGGCGAGGGCCATCTTGCCGGCGTCGACGCGGGCGCGAAGCGCAGTCGTCGATGGTGTCGCTGTATTCGCGGTCGTCAGACTAACGGGTGATTCCGGTGTCGCGATGTCCGCCTCCGCCGCTGCTGCATTCGTGAGCGGCTTCGGCGAGACGCCGGCCGCGTCTACCGCGGCCGGCGGCTGAGGGGAGGGATCGTTCGGAAGCTTTGGCGGGACAGCCGCGCCCCCTGCGGGCTGCGCCCGCAGGAGCGCGGCTGGTTCGAGTGCCAGATACCCGCGACGCGCTCGGACGCTGACGCCTGGACGCGTGACCTTGACGTCGATCGCGCGGTACTTGCCGTCGAAGGCGGCGTTGGTCGGGACGTAGCTGACCACGTAGTAATTGGCCGCGTCGGCCTGGATCTCGGCGAGGGCGCGGCCGAAGTTGTTTTCGTTGCGGATGACGAAGCCGCCGGTATCGACAGCGAGGCTGTTCGGGCCGTCGGCCTGGGCGTCGAACGACGGCGGCCCGCCCATCGGATTGTCGACGAGCTTCTGATCGAAGGGGGCCGTGACGACGCGATTGAGGCCGCGCGCGTCGATCGAGTAGAAGTGGGCGCCGGCACGCGCCGCCTGGCCGACGGCCTGGCGCAGCTGCGCCGCTTGGTCCTGCAGGACGAACCCCTCCGAGAGGAAGACGACCGTCTTCGACCCGGGAACGCGCGCCAGCCCCTTCGACAGCGTGTCCACCACCGTCAGCGTCTGCAGCGTGGCCCTGCGGTACTCCGCCACCAGCTGCTGCGCCTTCGATCGCACCTGCGGCTCGGGCGACGCCATCCGGCACTGGTCGGGATCGTCGCTGCACGCGCGCGCGACGGCGCGCGCGATCGTGTCGCGATCGTTGCGCGCGATCTCGTAGGCCTCGAACTCGTCCTGGAGGCGCGGCCACTCGCGCAGGTCGAGCTGACGGCTGCGCAGGTCGCCGGGCAGCTTGACCTCCGCCGCCGCGCGGCGCAGCTCCTCGCGGTCCGACGTCAGGCGGTTGTTCGCCATCCGTCCGTCCACAACCACGCCGCCGAGATCCCCCTGGTGAAAACGCTCCGCGATGAACGTCTCCACGGCCTCACGCGTCCGGCGGACGCCGGCGGCCGTGAGATGGGGCGTGTCGAACACGAAGATCCAGACCTGGGGAGGTGCCATCGACGCGCCGGGCAGGGCAGGTGCGGCGGTGGCGTTGGCTTCGGAAGACGTCGCGGGAGCGCGGATCAGCAGGACCGACTGAATCTTCTGTGGAACGCCGTCCTCGAGAATCTCGAAGTCAGCCGGCCGGAGGTCGCCGACGAACCGGCCGTCCTTCGTGACGCGCACGTCCACTTCGACCGCCTGCGCCCCTGAACGGAACGTCTGCGGTGGGGCCGGCTGCTGCGACGCCTGCAGCCACAACGCCGCGATCAGCAAGAGATGCATCGACTTCGCCCCGTGACCTCCGACCGCCGACCGCCGACCGCGAACTGCGAACCGCGAACCGCCGACCGCGACCCGGCCTACTTCGTGCGGAGCTGCCGCATCTGCGGCAGCGGCGTCGCCACGTAGCCGCGCCGGGCGCGGATGTCGAGGCCCGCCCACTTCGTCTTCAGCGTGATGCGGCGGTACTTGCCGTCGAGCACGAGGTTCTCCGGCGCGTAGGCCAGCACGTAATACGTGCTCGTGTCGGTGGCGACGTCCGCCAGCGCGCGCTGCAGATCGTCCCGATGCCGCACGGTCATGCCGCCGGTCTCCGCGGCGAGGATGTCGAGCCCCTCGTCGGTCGTGTCGCCGAACCCCGACAGTCCGGCGCCCTTGACCGCCGGATCCGCCGCCGGCGAGATCCCGCTCTGCGCGCCGGTGCCGCGCGTGTCCACGCAGTAAATCGTCACGCCCGCGCGCGCGGCCTGGCCGGCCACCATCGGCAGGCTGCTGCGCGCGTCCTCCACGTGGAAGCCGTCCGACAGCACCACCAGCGTCTTGCGGCCCTCGAGGCCGGACAGGTTGCGGACGACGTAGCCGATCTCGCGGATGGTGGCGCTGGCGGCGCGCCGCGACTGATCGATGAACAGCCGCGCCTTGCGCTGCAGCTTGTCCTCGACGAACTCGCGGCCGCCGTCGGCGGCGCAGAGGCGCGCCTCGTCGCCGCCGCAGACGCGCGCGCCGGCGTCGGCGAGCACGGCGCGATCGCCCGCCTCGATCTGCGACGCCTCGAGGAAGCTCTCGATGCGCGGGAACTCGAGCAGCGCGCGCGCCCGCGCCTCGGTGGTCTCGAACGCCGGCTCCGCGGCGCGGATCGCGTCGAGCAGCTCCTGCCTCTGGTTGGTGAGGTGCCCGTTGACCAGCGTGCCGTTGATGAAGACGCCGGCGACGTCGGTGGGCAGCAGCTGATCGTTGACGAAGTCCATCGCGCTGCGCTTCAGCTTCAGCAGCCCGTTGGCCGAGAGGTGCTCGCTGTCGAAGAAGAACACGATGATGCGGCGATCGGTGCGGTCTGGCGACCGCGGCAGCACCACGTTCGACAGCGGATCGACGGTGAGGTTCGCCTTCTCGGTGACCAGGTAGAAATGCTGGATCGCCTGCGGCTTGCCTTCTTCCAGCACCTCGAAGTCGTCAGCGGTCAGCCCCGACACGAAGCGCCCGTCCCTGTCGCGCGCGATGATGTCGACCTCGACGAGCGAGGTGGACGACTTGAACGTCGGCTGCTGCGCCGTCAGCAGCGCGCAGAGAAAGCCGCCCAGCCAGATCTTCATGGCTTGACGCCGGCGATGAACAGGTCGTACTTGCTCTTGCCGTTCCGCTGCAGGAACACGATCTTCGTTCCGTCGAGCGACCACGCCGGCAGCAGCACGTTCTTCGTAGACTCCACCTGCTGCTTGTTGCCGTCCTGGTCCATCACGGCCAGGCGTCCCGAGCGGTTGGCATACGCAATCATCCCCAGCTCTTTCGGCGCCCAGCCGAAGGTGTAGCCGGGCAGGAACTGCGTGCCGACGAACTCCCCGACCGTCTCTCCCTTCAGCGTCAGCGTGAACACGTTCTGGCTCTGCTGCTGCGCGCGCGCCGCCGCGACGTCGCCGGCCGACGAGCCGGTGCCGGTGTCCACGCCTCCGCGCGCCAGATCCCCGCCCATCGGCGACGAGGTGGCCGAGAGCTTCTGCTCTCCCTGCTTGATGTCGATGCCGAAGGTCGTCGAGCCGGGCGCGAACCGGTTCGACTTCCACGTCCAGTAATCGCTGGCCCATGCGGGCGGCGCATCGGCCGAAGAGACCTTGCCGTCCGCGGCCGAGATGACGTAGTAGCGCGGCTTGGTGATCATTTGTCGCTCGTCGCGCTCGTTGGTCTGCAGGAAGAGCTGCGAGGCGTCGGGCGACCACGCCAGCTGCGTCGGCTCCCCTTTCAGTTTTCCCGCGTCGATCGTCGTCACCAGCGATGGGGTCGAAATCTGGACCGCGAGCGCGGCGGCGAGCACCGTCGTGAGCATCGGCTATTTCCCCTCGATTTGGGCCAGTTTGGCCTGGAGCTCCGGCGAATCGGGCAGCGCGGCAAGTCCGGCGCGCACCGCCTGCGCCGCCAGTGCCTTCTCCGACAGCCTGAGATACGCATCGGCCAGCGCCAGGTGCGCCGGCACCATCTTCGGATCGATGGTCGCCGCCGCGCGCCACGCGCCGATCGCCTCGCGATGATCCCCGGTGCCCTCGTAGGACCAGCCGAGGACGAACGCGACCGCCGCCGACGTCTGATCGGCGCGCATCGACTGCGACAGCTCCGCCGCCGCGGCGGCGTACTCGCCGCCGGCGAACAGCTCGAACCCCTTGGTCGCATGCGAGGCCGCGGGCGACGTCCGGGTGCGCAGCGCGACGCGGGCGGCGCGGACGAAGTCGCCGCCAAGGATGTCGTTCGGCTTGAGCGTCGCCGCGGCCGTCATCGCGGCCGCCGCGTCCGCCGGCGGCGCTGGCGCCGGAGCCGTTCCGGCGACAATCTCGACCTCGCGGCTGAGATCCGCCACCGTTTCCGATCCCGACGTGACCTTGACGCGGACGAGGTAGTTGCCGGGCGCGACGCCGGTCAACGGCAGCTCGAACGTCGCGCGGCGGGTGACGCCGCTGCCCGTGCTCATCGTCTCCCCGAGCGTCCCCTTGATCGTCGCCGCCGGAGAGCCGCCGCTCGCGGCGTCGAGCGTCATCGTGACCGCCAGCGGCTCGATCTGCTCGGGTGAGCGTCCGTAGGCCTCGAGCATCCCCGACAGTCCGTCCTCCGTATACGCGCGCGCGCGGACCGGCAAGGAGCCGGTCGCCGACGCGAGCATGATGTCGCTCACCGTGACGTCGGGGCCCGACAGCCCGCGCACGTCGAGGCGGCGGTCGGCGCTGCCGACCAGTCCGCCCGGTTCCCGCACGACCGCCCGCATCACGTAGGAACCGGGCGGGACGTCGAAGTGGACGCGGAACCGGCCCGCGCCCATCGGCGACGACTCGCCCGGCGCCGCCGGCAGCGCCATGGTGTCGGTGCCGCTGGCGACGACGCGGCCGTCGCGGGCGTCGCGGACGAGAAACACGACGTCGGCGGTGCCGTGCGTCTCGTCCCGCACCGGCAGATCCGCTTCGAGTGAAAGGATGATGCGCGCGCGTCCCGCGTTGTCGGAGCGCACGACGTAGGTGGTGTAGTCCACGCGCAGTCCCTGCTGCGCGAAGGGGGCCGCC
>Ga0207691_10003972_pt1 | contig 14361 bp, 14 predicted proteins | sample KBSM13metaG_FD_184327 | JGI IMG/M metagenome (GOLD analysis project Ga0207691, IMG submission 184327) | Miscanthus rhizosphere microbial communities from Kellogg Biological Station, Michigan, USA - KBS M1-3 metaG (SPAdes) (version 2) | ecosystem: Host-associated > Plants > Roots > Rhizosphere >... | reverse complement strand
CATCGCACTCGCCGATGCAGCCCGGCGGCACTTCGATCTCGACGAGCTCGCGATTCTGGTCGCGGTGAATCCGGGGCACAAGGAGGTCCAGCTCGGCGCCGAGTCGCGCGTGAAGCTCGCGCGCGCCGCGTTCCCCGATTACGAGGTCGAGCTCGATCCCCACGAACGCACCGTCGACCTGCTGAAGGAAGGACGCTGGAACGATCCGCTCTTCCTCATCGGCGCCGACCAGTTCGCAGAGTTCCTCACGTGGAAGGATCCGGAAGAGGTGATCGAGCGCGCCCGCATCGGTGTCGCCACGCGTCCCGGCTACCCGCGCGAGCGGCTCGACGACGTTCTCGGCCGGCTCTCTCGCCCAGAGCGGGTGGAGCTCTTCGACATCGAGCCCGTGCCCGTCTCGTCGAGGGACATCCGCGACCGCGTCGCCCGCGGAGAGCCGATCGACGGACTCGTGCCGCCGGATGTGGCGGCGCTGATCCATTCACTCGGGCTCTACCGGCGCGACGGCTACACTTCGACTGTCAACGGCACGGACTGAAATCGCACTGAACTCACTCGAGCAAGCCCAACGCATCGCCGGCCTCGCGCAGGACAAGCTGGCGCAAGACGTCGTCATCCTCGACATGCGACCGGCCTGCTCGTACACCGACTTCTTCGTTGTCTGCACGGGACAGAACCCGCGCCAGACGGCCTCGATCTACGACGAGGTGCACAGCCGGATGAAGCAGGACGTGCGCCTTCTGCCCTCCTCGGTCGACGGACAGCGAGAGGCCTCGTGGATCGTCGCGGACTATCTCGACGTCGTGCTGCACATCTTCACTCCCGAGGCTCGGAGCTATTACCGGCTCGAAGAGCTGTGGGGTGACGCACCACCCGTCGAAGTCGCAGCGGGCTAGCAGCCTGAGCCGAGGCGAACGAGCGCGGCGCAAGCCGCCCCGCTGAGCTGCTCGAGGTACGCGTGCGCGTTCGGCTCGCTGACGAGCGGCGTGGTTGTGCGCAGGACTGCGGCGGCTGACCCGAGCGCAGCTCTACCGTCGACAAAAGGGCCCCGTGATTCGAGGATCAGCCATGACTTGAACGCGCGGAACCTCACACCAGCAGTGCGTAACGCCTTGGCATCGACCGGTTCGCGCAAGGGAATCGACATGAAGACCGCCGGGGTCGTGTGGGTTCGCGCCGCGATCCGCGCGAGGGCAACCGGGTCGCGCGAGTAGGTTTGGGCTTCTTTCGCCGTAGGCAAGGCCGCGAGGAACACGGGCGAGTAGGGATACAGGACCGCACTCGGCGCGAGCTGAGTCCGGAGCCAGTCCGCGGGCGCCGTCACCGCACGTTTCGTTCCGGTCGGAATCGTTCGAGGCTCGGATACGGCGGCGGGCGCAACTGCCGCAGCCACGACGACCGCGGCGAGAATCGCGACGCATGCCGTCCGTGGAAAGAGCGCCCCCACACGACTCGCCCCGGTCGCAACGAGCGTGATCCAGAGCAGAAGCATGAAGATGAGATGCCGCGGCCCGAGCCGATCCGTAGTCAGTCCCGCAGCGCTCGCGATCGCGAGGGCGAGCGGCGGAACGATGATGGTGACGGCCGCCAGCGCGGCGACCGCAGGCTTGCGCCGTGCGAGCATCGACAGGCCGACCGCCGCGAGCAGCACGAAGACGACCAGTGCGACACCGTGGCCGCCCGCTGCGCCTCCAAGTGCGCGGAGTGTCGCCCCGCCCACGGAGGTGCCGCCCTCGAGGGTCTGGCCTGCTTCGGGCGCGTAGCGGTCTGACAGGCGGACGTCACTGAGCAAGAGCGGCACTGCGAGGAGCGCGACGGCGAAAACGGGGGCGGCAGTGCGCGGCGAGCGACCGCGCCAGAGCCAGAACGCCACGGCCGCCTCGGCCGCGAAGAGGAAGGCGCCGAACGGATGCACCGTGAGCGGGAGCAAGGCGGCGACCGCGGCCGCGACTGCCGTCCGTCGCGTCGGGTGATCGAGGGCACGCACGAAGAGATCGGCTGCAAGCGCGCTCGCGAATGCGAAGAGCGAATACATCCGGCCGAACGTCCCGTAGATCAGAAGCAACTGTGACGTAGCGGCGAGACCGACTGCGACGAGCCCCGCACTGCGACCGGCGACGCGCCGCGCGAGGTCGTAACAGAGCGGCACCGTCGCGAGTGCGAACAGGACCGAGACCCACCGCACCGCCTCCGGCGTCGGGTCGATGGCCAACGCAGTGTGGGCGAGGAGAAAGTGAAGCGGAGCGCCGCCGCGGTCGAGCACGACCGTGTGCAGGAGGTCGCCCAGCGGCCGTGACGAGATCAGGCCCGCGACCGCCTCGTCCTCGTGGAAGGGCTTGCCGCCCACGTCGGGCCAGAGGCGTGCGAGCAGGAACGCCGTCGCCCCGGCGATTGCGAGTGCAGGTGCCAGGGAGAGCGTGCGCAGCGCGTGACGTTCGATCGCAGCCGTACTCATGATCAAGAGGGCGGTGCCCGGGCAGGACGGTATCTAGACGGAGTCGCGCGCGGGCGGCAGGTACCAGTTCTAGTAGCCGAACAACTTCACACTCACCCGTCCGAATGCTTGAGCGTCGATTCCTTCAACTGTGCGCTTTCGAGTGTCAGCTCGCCTGAGCAGACCTTGCTGTTCAGGTCGTTCTCGATGGAGTCGACCGCGGAAGCGCGTGGATACGGCTCGGGCCAGAGATTGCGCGGATCCGTCGGGTGCCCGCCGAGCTCGAGGCTGATCAGGTGATCCTCCTGGTAGTCGGAAGTCGAGCCTCCGACGCCGTATTCGCGCATCTGTTTCTCTTTCAGCGCATTCGTGTACGACGTCGGCGGGCGAATCGTCTTCGTCCAGCCGTGTACGCAGATCGTGGAGTTCATGTTCTGCTGCGTCACGTCGGGATTGAGTACGCCCGGAGTTCGGGCTGGATCCGCGTGGTACGGGCCTCTCGACGGCGAACCGTGCGGCTTGACGACTGCAATGCCGAGCAGGGCCAGTGCAACGGCGACGAGCAAGACACGCGGCGACATCGTTCGAGGGTGCGCACAGAGTTGTTGCACCGCAAGGTGTCCAAAGCGGCCATGGCCCAGCCGAACCTACGGCTACGTTCGACTGATGCTGACGTCCGACCAAAAGGGTGCGATCGCAGAGACGGCGATCATCCACACAGCGATCAAGCTCGGCGTGAACGTCTATACGCCCGTGGTGGAGGGTGGCCGTTACGACATGATCTTCGAGGTCGAATCAAGCCTGCTACGCATTCAGTGCAAGTGGTCCCCGAGAAACGGTGACGTCGTCGCTCTCAGATGCTATTCGGCAAGAAGGAGTAGCAAGGGATTGCTTAGGCGTGTCTATGCTGAGGGCGAAATCGATGCGTTCGCTGCGTACTGCCCGGAACTCGACCGCTGCTACTTACTCCCCTTCGATTTGTTCGCCGGGAGGACACAGATCTCTCTTCGACTCGGGCCCTGCCGGAACAATCAGAACCTCGGAATCAACTGGGCCAAGGATTTCGAATTCGCCGCTAGACTTCGGCCGGACGGGGCCATAGCTCAGCTGGGAGAGCGCTGCCATGGCATGGCAGAGGTCGCCGGTTCGATCCCGGCTGGCTCCACTCTCTAGCCCGTTTCGCCGAGCGCAGCAACCTCGCGGCGCTCGGCCAGGCGCTGCAACGCTCGCGTCTCGATCTGCCGCACGCGCTCGCGGGTCAATCCGAGCGTGCGGCCGATCTCCTCGAGCGACTTCGGATCGGGGTCGCCGTCCAACCCATAGCGGAGCTTCACGACTTCCCGCTCACGATCGGGCAGGGTCTCGACCGCGTCGCGAACCGCGCTCTCGGCGAGGCTGACGTGGACCTCTTCCGAGGGCTCGGCCTCCACGCCGGCGATGAGATCTCCGAAGCTCGCACCGCCCTCGGCGCCGACCGGCTTGTCGAGGCTCGTCACGGCTCGTGCCGCGGCGCGCACCTCTTGCACGTGCTTCAGCGAGAGCTTCGCCAGCTCGGCGACCTCCTCGTCGCTCGGATCGCGTCCCAGCTTCGTCATCAGCGCGCGTTCGGCCCGCGAGATCTTCTGCTCGCGCTCGACGATGTGAACCGGAATCCGAATCGTGCGTGACTTGTTCGCGACGCCGCGTTGCACGGCCTGCCGGATCCACCACGTCGCGTAGGTCGAGAACTTGTAGCCGCGGCGCCAGTCGAACTTCTCGACCGCGCGGATAAGTCCGATGATTCCCTCCTGGATCAGGTCGAGGAGCGAGATGCCGTGGCCCTGGTACTTCTTCGCGATCGAAACGACGAGGCGGAGGTTCGAGTTGATCATCAGATCCTTCGCCTCCTTGTCCCCGCGCTCGATGCGCTTCGCGAGCTCGACCTCCTCCGGGGCGGTGAGCAGCTTGTAGCGGCCGGCCTCGTTCAGGAAGAGCTGCAGGGCGTCGGTGGTGGCGACGGCGAGGTCGCCGTTCACGTACGTGCTCCCGATTGCGTCGGGACGCGCGCAATCGTCGGTCAGGTCGATGCCGCGCTCCTGGAGCTGCTCGAAGAACCCGGTCGTCTGGTCTTCGTCGAGGTCGGCCTCCTGCAGGAACTCGCTGACCGCGGAGAGATTGAGGCAGCCGGCCTCCTCTCCCTGTTCCAGCAGCGCTTGTAAGCGTTCGTCGACGACCATCTTGCGGCCTCTCCCCGTTTCGAACGGTGCTCTAACTCTGATTTTGCACTTCTGATGCAAAGACGTCACCCAGCCGTCCGAGTTGGCCGCGTACCGTCGAATCGATCCCGACCAGGAGGTGTCCCATGCGCCGGCCAGCAATCCGGTCGCTCGTGGGGGGAGCGGCCGGGCTCGCAGCAGGAATCATCGGGGGCGTCACTCTGACGTCGCTGTCCACAGCGGGGGTCGGGGTTCCCGGCAGCGCCGCTCCCGGGCTGGAGGCGAGCCACGTCCCGCCGGCCCTGACGCTTCCCGGAGAGCCCGCCATGCTGCGGTACGCGATCGTCTGCGCCCCGCGCGAGGACGGCGGGCCGTGCGCCGGATCGGGTGAGGTGTACGTGCGCCCGGGCCACGCCGGGTCGTACGAGCGGATACCGCTCGTCCGCGGAGACGACTCGAGCGAGGGACGGTATTTCGCCGAGGTCCCGCCGGCTCTCGCCTCGTCGCGGACCGGCTTCTCTTACTACGCGGTCTTGCATGACAATGCGACCGGCGCGAGCATCACCGTGCCTGCAGGCGGGGCGGCGGCTCCCGACCGCAGCCTTCCGCTCGGTGATGCGACGCAGGTGGAGCTCGGGTCGCATGAGTTCGGCGCACCCCGCCGCGCGGACACGCGCGTCTTGCGCGCCTCGTGGGGAAGCGAGCGCGGGCAGGCGGGGCTGGCCGGCTCGCGCGCGCTCGGATTCGCAGGCCCGGCCTCTTTCGACGTCGGTGCAGACGGAACCGTCACGCTCCTCGATCAGGTGAACGGGCGCGCCGAGCGGTGGGCTCGCGGGCGGGTGGAGACGGTGACGCTCGGTGAGCGGCGGCCTGGCCGACTTCGCCGTCGAGCCCGACGGGACGATGGACGTCCTCGAGCCGCCGAACCGTCTGACTCCCGCGCCGCTCCTGCGGAGCTTCCGAAGTGACGGCACGGCGAGGTGGACGCAACGCCTGGCCGACCGCACGTGGGCGAAGCTCGCCGTCGGGCCTGAGGGCCCGACGGTCCTACAGCAGCCGTCGGAGCAGTGGCTGCCCGCAGCCGAGCAGGGCACTGCGCTCTACCGAGGCGCGCAAGCCGCCCGAGGGCGCCCTGGTCGGCCTCTCGCAAACGGCCGAGAGGTCGTTGTCGACCGGGTCGGCTCCAGTGAGCTGCGCATCGCTGAGCTTGCCGGCAACGCGGTCGTGCGCAGCTGGCGCGTCACGAGCGAAACGCCACTCGGGGAGGTGCAACTCGCCGAACCGCGCGGCAACGAGCTCGTCGTCGTGCTGAAGACGTACACCGACGAACGCGCCGAGTACGTCGTGCTCGTGTTGCGTCAGCGCGGCTCGGCAGAGCGCTTCTCGGTCGAGCCCTCCGAGTGGGCGGAGTCGGCGCCGCTCGCCCGGTTCCGCCTCGCCGGGTCGTCTCTCTATCAGCTCGGTTCGACCGCCGCCGGTGCGTTCGTCGACCGCTTCGACCTGAAGGAGTCCCGATGAAGATCTTTCTCCTCGCGCTCGGTGCCGGCCTGCTCCTAGCAGGTGCAAACGGCGCGCAGGCGTATCACCGCTTCTGGACGAACTGCAATTACGACTCGCCGACGTTCATGACGACGATGACGCGCGACGCCGGCCAGAGCTACGCCAATGCGGCGCGTTACGAGGGTTACCAGTGGGGCGGCGGCTGCTGGAACTACGACGACGTCGACTCGTATCCCTCCGACGCCCCGGGTGACCCGTCGACACACGGGGAGGGAGGAGACTGCTCGGGCCTGACCTTCAAGACCTGGCGGGAGTCGACCGACGAGTGGCGCGACGGGCGCTATTACTGGCGTGCGCTCCGGAACGTCCACGGCCCATACACCGCCGGCGACTTCAAGAACGGCGTCGGAGCCCCGAACCACGTCGTCGCGAAGGCGACCGCCGGCGTCATGGATGCCTTTGCGAGCAGCTCTCACATCGGCATGGTCTTCACCCGTTCGCTCTACGGGGGCGATCAGATCGTCGAGGCGAAATGCGAGGCCTGCGGGACGAATATCTTCTATCGCACGTATCGCAGCGACCCGAGCTACGGCGGAGTGGCCAGGTGGGGCTGGACCGGCTGAGCATTGTCGCCCTGGGCCTCGGGCTCGTCCTCGCAGGTTGTGACAACGGCGGGAGCCCGAGCGCAGCGCGTCGGTTGCTCTACGGAGAGCCCGCCCAGGAGCTCACAGCCGTGCCCGGTAGCGTCATTGCGATCGGTCGCGTGTTCGATGCGGCAACGCTCGGCCGGCGGTTCACGAGCTGCAGTCCCGGCGGGGCTGTCAACGGCGCCGTGGTCGTGGAGCGGATCGGCGTATTCGGCGAGAGCCTCACGTTTGCAGACGACGCGGGTAAGACCCTCTACTCCTGCGACGGAGGCACCGACCCGACCGGGGAACGCCGACCGCCCTGGTGCGGGGGCTCCTCGGGACGGCTCCTGCACGGCCGCCTCCTCGACCCGCGGCTCGACATTCTCTGTCGTGACCGCGAGGGGCGGCCACTCGCCTACGTGTGGGTGGAGCCCGTTCAGGGTGCGCACTGGATCGGCGTCGACCAGGGCGGCTATACGGAGGTCTACGAGGTGCTCGCCGGGCTCCCGGTCCGCGTCGCGACGCTCCGCGGAATCCAGCTCGGGCGCTCGCGCGCATCTTTCGCAGTGACGCAGTTCGACGCGACCGGAAAAGAGCTCGTCGGGGGGACTCTCGAGGCGGCGGTCGCCGGCTGAATTCAGCGCTACACTCGGCCCATAGTGTGGGAGCTGATCTGGCTGATGGTGATCATGAAGATCCCCATCCTCTACCTGTGCTGGGTCGTCTACTGGGCGATCAAGTCGGAGCCTCGCCCCGATCAGCCTGCGGTGCGCGTGGCCGACTCGGATGACTCCGACCCGACCCGGTGGCGGCCCGGACGGCAGCCGCGGAGGACCGGCCCGCACGGCCGGCCGACCCGGGGCTATGCCCGCACGGCTCGCGCTACGGTTCGTGCATGAGCGCGACGCCGTACCAACGCACCCGGCCGGTCGAGACGGTCGGCGGTTTCCTGGCGGCGGCTTCGATCTTCGTCAGCCTCACCGGGATCGCCTACCGTCCTTTGAGGCTGATTCCGTTTGCGATCATCCTCGGGCTGATCGCGGTCGGCATCGGGGGCAGATGCGAACGGATCGGGACGTGGGCCGTGTCGATCGGCGCGGTGAGCTTCGCACTCGGCATGGCCGTCGCGGTGATCACGAGTCATCCGCTCTGGTAGCAGAGCTCCGCTGCTACAAAGGAACGAGTGACTGACGTCGACGGCCTGAACTCAGGCTTCGCCCGTGACCTGCTCGAGGAGTACCTCGAGAACCCGGACGCGGTCCCGAGCGAGTGGCGCAGGCTGTTCGAGAGCGGCCACAGCGATGTCGTCGCGGCACATCCCGGGCTCTCGCGCCTCCTCGAAGCGGCAGGCAACGGCCACTCCGTCGCCGAGCCCGCACCAGCCCCTGCACCGGCGGCGGCCGAGCCCGTCTCGGACGAGCTCCTCGGCGCCGTGGCGGCCGCGATGGCGCTCGTGAAGGCGCACAGGATGCACGGCCACCTCGCTGCTCACCTCGACCCCCTTGGCTCAGAGCCGCCGGGCGACCCGGCTCTCGAGCCGGAGCGCCTCATTCCGAAGCTAACGCCGGAGTTGCAGGCGCGGGTTCCTGCATCGGTGCGGCGCTTGTACGTGCCTGGCGAAACGCTTGCCGACACCCTCCCGCGGCTGAGCGACACCTATACCGGGACGATCGCGTACGAGATCGAGCACATCTCGGACCACGAGAAGCGCGTCTGGCTGCGTCAGGCGATCGAGTCGGGCAAGTACCGCAAGCCTCTCGCCGCGGAGGAGCGAAAGGAGTTGCTCGCGCATCTCTCACGCGTCGAAGCATTCGAGCAGTACCTGCGCCGCGCGTTCCTCGGCCAGAAGGTGTTCTCCATCGAAGGACTGGACGTGATGGTGCCGATGCTCAACGAGGCGGTCGAGCTGGCGGCCGAGAACGGAGCACATGAAGTCGTGATCGGAATGGCGCATCGCGGGCGTCTCAATGTGCTCGCGCACACGCTCGGGCTCGGCTACGACTCGATCCTCCGGGAGTTCGAGGGCGAGCGGACGATCGAAGCGGTTGTGGCCACCGACGAAGGCGGTACGGGCGACGTGAAATACCACCTCGGGGCCGAAGGAACGCGTTCGACTCCGGCAGGCGAGATCACGGTCACGCTCGCGGCGAACCCCAGCCACCTCGAAGCCGTCGACCCGGTCGTCGAAGGACGCGCGCGCGCCGAGCAGACGGACCGCTCGACCCGAAACGGCATGCACGACCCGAGTGTCGCGCTGCCGGTGCTCATCCACGGCGACGCATCCTTCGCGGGCCAGGGCGGTGTGGCGGAGACGCTCAACCTTTCCGCCCTCGAGGGCTACTCGACCGGCGGCTCACTCCACCTGATCGCAAACAACCAGGTCGGGTTCACGACCGATCCGAGCGAGGGGCGTTCGACGCGCTACTCGAGCGACCTCGCCAAGGGTTACGACGTCCCGATCATCCACGTCAACGCCGACGATCCGGAAGCTGCGATCTCCGCGGTCCGCCTGGCGCTCGCATTCAGGCGCCGCTTCGAGAGCGACGTCGTTGTTGACCTGGTCGGATATCGACGCCACGGCCACAACGAGCAGGACGAGGCGGCGTATACGCAGCCCTTGATGGCCGCCCAGATCGCCGGGCACGCGACCGTTCGAGAGCAGTTCGCGGCACGGCTGATCGAGGAAGGCGTCGTCACGCAAGAGGAAGCCGACGACCTGGTGGCCGAGGTCACGTCGGAGCTCAAGCAGGCTCACGAGGCGCTGAAGGCGACGTTCGGCACAGCGCCCCAGCCGGAAGGGAAGATTCCGTACTCCAGCGGGGACGGGGTCGTCACGGCTGTCTCGGCCGATCGTCTCCGCGAGCTGAACGATGAGCTCCTACGCGTCCCCGAGCACTTCACAGTGCATCCAAAGCTCCTGAGCCAGCTGGAACGACGGCTCAAGACGATCGAAGAAGGCGGGATCGACTGGGGCCAGGCCGAGGCACTCGCATTCGGTTCGTTGCTCGCCGAGGGCATCCCCATCAGGCTGACCGGCCAGGACACCGAGCGCGGCACGTTCTCGCACCGGCACGCCGTCCTGCACGACGCGCACACCGGCGAAGTCTTCACGCCGCTGCAGAACCTCGACGACGCCACGGCGTCCTTCGAGATCTACAACTCGCCCCTTTCGGAATATGCGTGCCTCGGATTCGAGTACGGATATTCGGTCGCAGCACCGGAGGCTCTCGTGCTGTGGGAAGCCCAATTCGGCGACTTCGTCAACGGCGCGCAGATCGTGATCGACCAGTTCATCGTCGCGGGCCTCTCGAAGTGGCGTGAGACGACACGCCTGACGCTTCTGCTGCCGCACGGCTACGAGGGCAACGGCCCCGAGCACTCGAGCGCTCGCCTGGAGCGCTTTCTCCAGCTCGCCGCGCAGGAGAACATACGGGTCGCGAACCCTTCGACCTCGAGCCAGCACTTCCACCTGCTCCGGCGCCAGGCCCTCGACGCTGCCGGCCGGCCGCTAGTGGTGATGACGCCGAAGGGGCTGCTGCGGTTGAAGCAGGCCTCCTCGACGTTGGCCGACCTCGCGGAGGGCTCGTTCCAGCAGGTGATCGACGATCCGGCGGCAGACCGCGAGCAGGTGAGGCGCCTCGTCGTCTGCTCGGGCAAGGTCTACTACGACATCGCCGGGCACGAGCTGCGCGCCGGCGCGAGCCAGGTGGGGGTCGCGCGGCTCGAGCAGCTCTACCCATTCCCCGTCGACGCCTACGCGCGGCTCATCGCGAGCTATCCCCAGCTCGCAGAGGTCGTCTGGGCGCAGGAGGAACCGCAGAACATGGGTGCCTGGCGCACGATCCGCCACCGCCTCGAGGCGCCGCTCCGAGAAGCGGGCATCCCGCTCAGCTACGTAGGCAGGCCGTGGCGCGCGAGCCCGAGCGAGGGGTATCCGACGGCGCACCTGCGTGAGCAGGACCGCATCGTGCGCGCGGCGCTCGGAGCTACTTAGGAGGTCGTCGCGACTTTTTCCGGGCGGTCGCCTTCACCACTTTCGAGGCGACCTTCGGTCCGTGCTTCCGCGCCGCGTTCAAGACCTGCTGGCGCTGCTTCGGTGGCAGGCGCCGCCAGATGTCCCACGCGGTCAGCGCAACGGTCACAGGTCCCAGACGCTTGCTGAGGCGGGGCACGGCCCTATCCTCGCATAGGGACTATTTGTCGTGCCCGTTGTCGCGCTCTTTGTCTTTTGCCTTAGCCTTGTCGCTTCCGTCGCCGCGCTCATCTCCATGGCCCTTGTTGGCGTCCGGCTGCTCCTGCGCCGGCGCTGAGGGCTGCGGTACCGCCGGAGTCACCGGCGGGGCAGCGACCGGCGTCTGTACGGCCGGTGGACAGTCGCCCTTGTCCTTTCCGCTCTTGTCCTTGTCGCGCTTCGCTTTCACCTTTTCTTTTCCGTGCCCCTTGCCCTTGCCCTGCTGCTGCGGCGGCGCCGGATCGGGGGTAGGGGTGGCGGGCGTCGGAGCGGCAGGCGCCGCTGCGAGCTCGCGCGTGTCAGGAGGCGTGGCGGGAATCGGGGCCGGCGTCGGCGTCGGAGTCGGGGTGGGCGTCGGCGTCGGGCGAGGAGTGGGAGGGGGCTTTGTCGGGCCGCCAGGTTTCGAGTGTCCTGCGCTCGCAGGACGAAGCCGCTGGTCCGAGCCGACACCGCGGCTCGAGGCGAGTCGACCAAGGTTCGTCGCTACGGGTGACAGGACACCTGCGAGCCGCTCGGCGCCCACGGCCTGTGACCACGGCGCAGAGGGAACCGCATGCACGGAGCGCTGAAGTGAAGACGGCGGCGCAGTCAGCGATTGCCCAGCTTCACGTGGTGGGCCGAACAGCGCCGGCATGGCCGTTGCGAAGGCGATGGCTCCCGTCAACAGCACGGCGGCTAGAACGCGCGCGCTTTTTTCCCTCATGCTGCTCCCCTAGTTTGTCGATACCTCGTTCTAGGGATGTATCGGCTCCGGGGGTGTAGGACTTGAAGGGAAGTCATGGGTAGTTTCAAAGTCAAGCTCGTCGCCTATTTCCTGCTGCTGTCCCTGCTCCCTCTGGCCGCCGCCTTCTGGGGCTTTTCGACGGTGGCGGCACGGAGCGAGACCCGGCGGGTCGACGCACGCCTTCAGGCGGGTCTGCGCGCCACCCTAGCTGCCTACCAGGAGGCTCTGGGCTCCGCCGACGCAGCGGCCGGGCAACTCGCGCACAAGCCCGCCTTCCAGCGCGCACTGCTCGCCCGGAATCGCGCGGCCCTCGAACGCATGCTCCGCGGGAAGTCGCATCTTTCAGTGGAGGCTCCCGGCGGCTTCCGCGTCGGTAGGCGCGACCCGATGGCGGTGACGCGGCAGGTGGAGGTCGTCGGCGCGAACGGCACTCACGGGTCGGTCGTGGCCTCATTGCCACTGGACGACGCGCTCGTGAGGAGGCTCGAGACTCGCTCGGGCCTCGAGAACTACGACCATGTCGTCCTGATCCAGAACGGCCGCATCGTCGCTGGGCCGCCTGGAGTGAGGGGAAGCGTGGACGTCCACTCCGGGAAGACACACACGATCTCGCTCGACAACACCAGCTACCGCAGCCTCGTCGCCGGCACGATCGGGGCACGTCCCAACGCAACGCTCGGCGTGATCAGCCCGCAGGCGCGCATCGACGCGACCAACCGTGATGCGCGAAACCGCCTACTCGTCGGGCTCCTCGCCGCGCTGCTCTTCGTCGCATGTGTTGCATACGTGGAAGGTCGTGCAATCGTCCGAACGATTCGCCGGCTGGTCGACGCTGCACGCGCGATCGCGCGAGGCGACCTCAAGCAACGCGTGCCCGTACAGGGCCGTGACGAGTTCGCGCTCCTCGGGCGGACGTTCAACCAGATGGCGTTCCAGCTCCAGACCCGTCTCGACGAGCTGCAGGCGGAACGCGGACGCCTGCGAGACGTCATCTCGCGCTTCGGCGAGGCGCTCGGCGCCACACACGACAGCGACCAGCTGATGCGGTTGATCGTCGAGACCGCGATCGAGGCGACGAGCGCGTCGGGCGGCGTCTTCGTCGGTGCAAATGGTCAGCTCGTGCAGGTCGGCTATCCCGACAAGGGCGATGACAAGATCGAGGTGCCGCTTCGTGCGGGAACCATCGACTTCGGCTCGCTTCTCCTCTTCGGCGACGATTTCACCGACGAGGACCGGATGACCGCGGCCTCCCTCGCATCGCACGCCGTCGTTGCCCTCGACAACGTCCGGCTGCACCGGATCGTCGAGCGGCAGGCCCTCGTCGACGGCCTTACCGGCCTCGCCAACCGTCGCCAGTGCGAGGAATCGCTCGCGGACGAGCTCGCCCGCGTCGAGCGCTTCGGCGGCTCCCTGGCCGTGGTCGTCGCCGACCTGGACTGGTTCAAGGACGTCAACGACCGGTACGGCCATCCGGCGGGAGACACGGTGCTGCACGATTTCGCGACCCTCCTCCAGGAGACTCTTCGCGATGTGGACATCGCCGGCCGCTGGGGCGGGGAGGAATTCCTGATGGTCTTGCCGGGTACGGATCTCGCCGGCGGCGCGAGGGTGGCCGAGCGGATCCGGGTCTCCCTGGCGGGGCGGATCGTCCTCGCCGCGGATGGCACGCCGATCCCGGTCACCGCGAGCTTTGGGGTCGCCGCGACCCCGCCGCTCCGTACGGCCTCGGAGCTGTTCGCGGCTGCAGATGCGGCTATGTACGAGGCCAAGCGGGCAGGCAAGAACCGGGTCGAGACGGCTCCGGACCCGGTCCGCCAGACCTAGTCCACGACGGGTGGTTCCGGCAGTTTCCCTGGAAAAGGGTGCTTGAAGGGCTACAATCCTGCCCAGCCTAGGCCTAGCCCCCGACCCAGGAGCCCTCCATGACCGTTGAAATGCCGTCGATGTTCGCCAAGACGATCCAGGATCACCTCGAGTTGAAGGAGCGGAACGCGAAGCTCGAAGAATCGATGCCTCTTGGCCACTACAAGACCGCCGATCCGTTTGACAACCATCCACTGTTCAAGACCGAGGAGCAGGCGCGTCTCGAGGAAACAATGGACGGCGAGGAGTCCGCAGCGACCGCCGAGCATCCCGTGCTGGCGTGGCCGGGTGAGGAGACCGCCGAGCAGGCTGCTCCCGAAGCCGAGGAAGGCCTCTGGGGCCGCAGCCGGGACTTCGACTGGGGCGACTAGCCCGTAAGGTACGTCTCTCCGGAACCGACGCGGGGAGGCTGAAGATGAAGCGAGTGTTGCTGGGGCTCGGGGTGGCGGCCGCCATTGCCTACGCGCTGCGCGAGTGGTTCGCCGCGCCGCTGCCGCAGCCGTCGTGGGACGAGACTGACAACGACCCCGAGGATCTGAGCCAGGACCTGGCGCAGCGGGCGCGCGAAGCCGAGGGCGCTCAGGCCACGGAAGAGACCTCCGCCGGCTAGAGAAGGAGCCGGCCGGCCGGTCCGACGAAGGGCTTCCAGCCTGGTTTTCCTGGTCGCGGCAGCCGAACCCCTCAACAGGGGGATACGAGCGGCTTTCAGCCTCGCTTTGCTTTGGGTCGGTTCGCGAAAAAGGGGCTTCACCTGCGGCTGCAACGACATACCGACCAACGCGGAT
>Ga0207691_10003968_pt1 | contig 14366 bp, 9 predicted proteins | sample KBSM13metaG_FD_184327 | JGI IMG/M metagenome (GOLD analysis project Ga0207691, IMG submission 184327) | Miscanthus rhizosphere microbial communities from Kellogg Biological Station, Michigan, USA - KBS M1-3 metaG (SPAdes) (version 2) | ecosystem: Host-associated > Plants > Roots > Rhizosphere >... | reverse complement strand
CAGGGGAATGGCCCTCGCAGAGGTATTATGGTCAACGCAAAAAAGAGCGGATTGGAACAATTTTATCAAACGCGTAGAGTTTCAAATGCCATTTCTTGATTCTGCGGGAACTAAATTTTCTCCGAGTATTTATGAACCAGATATAAAAGCAATAAAAGAAGGAGATAATGGACTTAAAGTGGAACTGATTGCGGAGATCGAAGGTGTGGACAGTTATTACAGTTTTGATAATTCATTCCCGGATAACTATTATCCAAAATATACAACTCCTGTAGCAGTTCCTAAAGATGCTATTCTGATGCGGATATTAAATTACCAGGGAAATAAGCAGGTTGGAAGGCCTATGACCATTACCGTTGCTGATCTCCGGAAAAGAGCCGGCTATAAGGAATAAAAATCAGAAAGATTAACGATCAGCTGGATAAACGAGTCCTGCTTTTCGTCTGACCTCGTCTAGTACTTCCATCATCAGGAGGCTGTCATCATGTGTCATTACCGGACTTTCGGTTAATCCCTTGTGCAGGCATTCATGAACATGCCTGATCTCGTACTGGTAACCAAATCCGGGTTCATTGTAAACAGGTATGATTTCTTTTGAATCAACACGGCCAGGATAAAATTCAATTGTTGTAGAAGGTTCATAAAATCGACTGGTAAGACGGATCCTCGCTTTATCACCCGATATATCAGTCTCAGTTTGCAGGTTAGATAGAAAAGTGGAAAACAACTGCGCCATCGCTCCATTTTTGTATTTGAACAGAACCGCCATTTGAGCGTCTACGCCGGTGTCAGATTTAGTCATGCTGGCCTCGATCTCATCTGGTTTTCCAAGGAAGGACAGGGCCATGAACACATTATAGATACCGATATCCAACAGTGAGCCCCCACCCAGTGAAGGGTCGTACATTCTTTGAGGAATGGGATCAACCGGAGCAAAACCAAAATTGACAAGTAATGACCTGATCTCACCAAGGTCGCCATTGGCTATTTTGGTCTTGACGGCAGAAAAATGAGGAAGGAATTTGGTCCATAGTGCTTCCATCAAAAACAGTTTTCGATCCCTTGCCATATTGATCATATCGCGGGCTTCCCTGGTATTAATGGCAAATGCCTTCTCACATAGCACTGCTTTATCATGCAACAGGCATAACAGCGCATGTTCATGGTGGTGGGAATGGGGAGTAGCTATATAGATAACGTCCACATCGGGGTTGTTGACGAGGTCAGTATAGTTGTCGTGGATATGTTTTGATGGAAAACGAAGTGCAAAATCCCGGGCATTTTCCAGTGAGCGGGAAGCAACAGCAACCAGTTCTCCATCAGCCACCAGTCGAAGATCAGCGGCAAATTTAGCCGCGATCCGGCCACATCCAAGTATACCCCATTTTATAACGGACATATATAAATTTTTTATCAATGTAAACAAAAAGCCGACTGAACACGGCAATCATAGTGGAAAATGATGCAACTACAAACTATAAAAACAATAGCTTTTGCACAGCCTGTTGATAACTTTAACGCCTTAAAAGCAAGAACTGGCGCGCATTTCGCTCATTTTTGTAACTGTGTATAATTGGTGAATTCTATACGGGCATAAAGCCAATTCCTTCCACTATTTTACACCGCTTAACAATATCATAATACTTCAATATAAATACTGAATAGTGCGTTTAAAGAGCTTAGAAATCAAGGGGTTCAAAAGTTTTGCCGACAAAACAACTATCAACTTCGATGAAGGGATCACCGGAATTATCGGCCCTAATGGTTGTGGCAAATCAAATATCGTTGATTCCATACGGTGGGTGATCGGCGAACATAAGATCAGTAATCTGCGCAGTGAAAACCTGGAAAGCCTGGTTTTTAACGGATCAAAATCAAGAAGTGCGTCAGGGCTTGCGGAAGTAAGTCTTACGTTTGAGAATACCCGAAATCTGTTACCAACTGAATTCAGCACGGTTACGGTCACTCGTAAATTTTATAAAAGCGGCGAAAGTGAATACCGTCTTAATGACGTGCAGTGTCGTTTGAAGGATATCCATAACCTGTTTTTGGATACTGGTGTCTCTACCGATTCTTATGCCATCATTGAATTGGGAATGGTGGATGATATCATCAAGGACAAAGAGAACAGTCGGCGCAAGATGCTGGAACAGGCTGCAGGTATCAGTATTTACAAGACCCGTAAAAAAGAAGCCAAACTTAAACTTGATGCAACAGAGCAGGACCTGGCAAGGATCGAAGACCTGTTGTTTGAGATCAATAACCAGCTGAAGCAATTGGAAAACCAGGCAAAAAAAGCTGAGAAGTATTACGAGATCAAGAAAGAATATAAAGAAGCCAGTATAGAGCTTGCAAAAGCAGCTCTTGAAGGTTTCAATACAACCTATAAAGACCTTACCCACCAACAGGAAACTGAGACCGATAGAAAAACTCAGCTTGAAGCAAAGATCGCACTGGAAGAAGCGGCAATCGAAGAAGAGAAATTGTCTTTTATCCAACGTGAAAAAGAACTCCAGGACCTTCAACATGCTTTCAACGAATTGCAAAATACGGTTCGTAGTAAAGAAGGGGAAAAGAACCTGGCTGTTCAGCGTTTGCAATACCTGAGGGAAAGGGAAGGATCGCTAAAGCAGTTTCTGGAAAAAGCAGGCGGACAATTAAAAGGCATTGAAGAAAGTATAGCTTTCACTACCAGGCAAATAGCTGAAGAAGAATATAAAGTCCTGGAACTCGAAGAAAAACTGGAACAACTTCGGGAAACAGTGGAAGAAAGGAGGAGAGTGTTTGATGAAAAACGCGCTTCCATAGATGAACTTCGCCGGAACAACCAGGCTTTGCAACGCCAGCAGTTTGAAGCAGAAAAGCAGGTAGCCGTAGCCGATACTTCCATTCAGAATCTGCAGAGAGCTCTCCACCAGTTGAACGAAGAACAACAGAACCGCCGTTTACAGATAGAGCAGGTGATGCTCGAAAAGAAAGACAAGGAAGCAGAACTGGAAGAAAAACGCACCGACCTCCAACAGCTACAGGAGAAACACGAATTCACAAAAGAACAGATATTACAGACTCAGGGCATACTGGAACAACTGCGCAGTGAACTGGCAGATGAGAGCCGTAAACTGGATGCGAAAAGGAATGAGCATGATCTGCTGAAAAGCCTGATCGATTCCATGGAAGGCTATCCTGAAAGCGTGAAATTCCTTCACAAGAATACCAACTGGAATCACCATGCTCCCATACTTACTGATATCATTTACGTAAAGGAAGAATTTCGTGCCGCACTGGAAAATGTTTTGGAACCCTACCTGAACTATTATGTTGTCAATGACCTGCAGGAAGGTCTGATCGCAGTGCATCTGCTTGATGCTAACCAAAAAGGTAAAGCCAATTTCTTTTTGCTGGACAAACTCAATGGAGTTCCATCCGGTGATCAGGACATGCACCTGATTGAAGGGACTATTCCTGCACTTAGTGTGGTGGAGTATGATGGCAAATACGCCAGCCTGGTTAAATACCTGCTGGGAAATGTATTGATCGCAGAAAATGAATCAGCACTGGCAAATTCCAACGGCCATGTTGTGATCGAAAAACACGGCAAATACGTAAAAGGAAAATATTCACTGACTGGTGGAAGTGTTGGACTATTTGAAGGAAAGAAAATCGGAAGGGCCAAAAATCTGGAGAAACTACAAGCTGATATTGCGACACAGGAAACTATAGTGAATGAACTGAAAGCAAGGATACAGGCCAGGCATAATGAAGTGATCACATTTAATGAGCAACTAAAGGAAAACCTCATTAAGCAAACGCAGGATCAGATCAATACACTGGTGAACCAGGTGTATGGTCTTCAGAACAAACTGGAAAACCTTCAGAATAATGAAGAAAACAGTATCCGCAGGGTTGATGAACTGCAGGGGCAATTAGAACAGAATATGGATAGCATTTCCAGTGTACGCGAATCGCTGGAAAAATATAATATGCAGCTGGAAGAATTGGCCATCAGACTGCAGGGTGTTGAACAGGAATATTCCCTTGCTGAACAGGAATATAGTTTCGTCAATGCTTCTTATAATGATGCTAACCTTCAGTACACACGGCAGCAAAGTAAAGTTACAGCGCTGAAACAGGAATCTGAATTCAAGCATAACCAGTTGAATGATCTTCGTCAGCAAATTGACAACAGCACCACTCAATTGGATGAGTCAAGCATTCACATCAATGAAACCACTGGATTGCTTGAAGAAGTGCAGGCATCATTGGTGACTTTGCTCCAGCATAAAGAAGAGGAAGAAAAAAGGTTAAACGAAACTGATCAGGCCTATTATAATGTGCGCAATGCCCTGAATGAGAAAGAGAGTGAATTAAGGCATAAAGTGAAAGATAAAGAGATGGTAGATCAGCTTCTCAATGCCATCAAGGACAAGGTGAATGAATTGAGGTTGCAACTTGCCGGAATAAAAGAAAGATTAAGTGTTGAGTTCCGCGTAAACCTGGATGATATATTTGATGAGGACCGTAAAACAGAACTTAGCCAGGAAGATTTGCAGGCATCTTGCGACAGGATGAAAAAACGCCTTGAGAATATAGGCGAAGTAAATCCAACCGCCATCGAAGCATTCCAGGAAATGAAGAAACGTTATGAATTCATACTGGAACAGAAAACTGATCTTGATACTGCAAAAGAAAGCCTGAAGCAAACTATACAGGAAGTAGAACTTACTGCCAACCAGAAATTCCTGGATACGTTCAACCAGGTAAGGGAAAATTTCCAGAAAGTATTTAAAGCCTTGTTTACTGAAGAGGATACGGCTGATATGATCATGGAAGATCCAACAAATCTTGCTGAGACGGGGATAGATATTGTTGCCAAACCGAAAGGGAAAAGGCCAACGTCGATCACCCAATTAAGCGGTGGAGAGAAAACACTGACGGCAACGGCCCTGTTGTTTGCCATCTACCTGATCAAACCTGCGCCATTCTGTATTTTGGATGAGGTGGATGCGCCGCTGGATGATGCCAACGTTCACAAGTTCACCAATATGATCCGACAGTTTAGTAAAGAATCACAATTCATCATTGTAACACACAACAAGATGACCATGTCAACAGTGGATATCATTTATGGTGTTACCATGCAGGAAGCTGGTGTAAGTAAACTTGTGCCGGTTGATTTCAGAAATGTGAACTAAAATATTCCATTCATAAGTCAAAGAAAAAGGATGTACCATCTGGTGCATCCTTTTCATTTATTACATTTCTTAATACATTTAATAGAGTCTCGTTCCAACGATTTTATGCGTTTCCAATTTATCCATCAACATAAGAAAACGGAATTTGAGTACACTCAGGTCAGCGTCTTCAACGCTTGTCTGAATAAGGATCAGCTCAACGTTAGTGATCAACCCTTCTTTATACCTTGTTTGTGCAAGCTGGAAAGCTTTATTGGCTTGTACAACATTTAGTTTACTATTCTCCAGTTTTTGAGACAGGGTAAAATAATCCTGGTTTACACTGGCCAGGTCTTTATTAATTGTGGCTTCAAGAGTGTTCAGTGACAGACGCGCTGCCTGAATATTTACATCTGTTAATTTCTGTTGGAGTTTAGGCCTTGATTCTGAAAAAATGGGAATGCTTACACCAACACCTGCACCTCCCGCCAACTGAAACTTGTTGATATCTGGTTGTATGCCATTACGCATACCACCATTTGCTGAGGCAAAAATGGAAGGTCTGTTATTCACCATAGCCAGTTGGCGATCATAGTCCAACAATTCAATTTGCCTGTTAATAATTTTCGCTTCTGCATTTTCTGTTTTCCAGTTGCCGGCAGTTTTCAGTATGGTGATGTTTTCTTCGAAACTTCCAATGTGAAGGGTATTTTTTACATCAGCGCCGGTAAGATATTCAAGTGTGATAAAATTTTTATCCTGGTTGCCTTGTAATTCTTTCAGAACATTATCAGAATTGGACGTCCTCACCTGTGTAGTCAGCAAATCATATTCGATGGCATCACCATTTTTCAATTTTGCCTGTATGATCCTTTCATTTTCATGAAGGATCTTCAACTGGTCTTGCTGAACGCGAATGGCCTGTTCAGTAAACAGGATACTATAGTAAGTCTCCGCCACCAAAAACGCGATCGTATTTTTATTGTTGTCGATATTATCCTGCGTTAACGATTGTTCAACTGAATTGCGTTCCAATTGCGTTTTGGTTTTACCAAAATCATAAACAAGCTGATTTATAGTAAGTCCTGCATTGTAATTGTTATAAGGTTGAAAGTTGACGTCTTTACCATTAAAAGGTATGGCCGGTGACGGCGCCATATACCTGTAGGATGCATCTCCATATAATGTAGGATGGTAGTTGGCATGCAGGATCTCTGCCTGAACATCACTTATCCTGAGTTTTTCCTCCAATTCCTTTATTCGTGGGAAATTGGCTACCGCCTGCTGTATCAATGATTTCAGTGTGGTATCAGTGATGGGATTTTGTTGCGCAAAAATGCTACAACTCATTCCGACCATCAATAAGGAAAAGATAATTTTTTTCATCGCGTAAACTTTAAATTAATGAGCTGATTCCATTGCTTCTTTAACAGCCTTGGTATCTACAATAGGTTTCTTTTTTACTTTAAGGAAAAATGCAAAAGGAAGTACGGCAAGAAAAAATATTCCTACCAGCCTGAAGGTATCCTGGTAAGCCAGAAAATATGCCTGTTTATCCACTGCCATATCGATCAACTTATATGCTTTCGCAGTTGCATTAGCTGCATCACCTGATTTTGCGATCATCATCTGTGTGATCTGCATGATCCGTTCTGTAAGTGCGGGTGATCCATCATACATTTTCGAAACAATATCCGACCGGTGTTGTGCATGTTGAAAACTGATATAATTATTTGCAAAGGCAATACCGAAGGCACCGCCGATCTGTCTAATCATGTTGTTGAGCGCTATGCCAGATGGATAATCTTTGGGTGCGAGACCTGCTACCGCCTGGTTGATCAAAGGAAGCTGTGACATAGAAATACCGAATGCACGAATTAACAGGGGTACAAAAAAAGCCCATCTACCAACATCCGGACTTACGGATGCGCTCATGAATGCATAGATTGCAAATAATGTAAATCCAACTATAGTAAATGGAATCGGAGAAACTCCCTTGCTCATCAATCTACCGATAACAGGCATCATGAGCACACCTGCGAGGGTAGGAGGTAGTAGTGAGAGTCCGGTTTCCAGAGCTGAAAATCCCATCACCCGTTGGGCCATTACCGGGTATACGAATACCGAAGTGAACAGGCCCAGTCCGGCCACAAATGTGAAAATTGTTGTGAAGGCAAAAGTTCGGTTACGCATGATATGCAGGTTCACAACCGGGTGTTCTGTAGTAAGTTCCCGATAAATAAAACCAACTACACCTACCAGAGCGATGATACCCGTTATCCGAATTGTGTTGCTGGCTAACCAGTCTTCGGATTCTCCTCTTTCCAACACAAATTGTAAACAACCGATACCTGCCATCAATAACAGTATGCCCGGATAGTCAATAGATATCTGGGATTTATTATTTCCTTCTCCTTCTTTTTTATCGATGAACGTAACGGATAATAATGTAGCAACGATACCAATAGGAATATTTACCAGGAACATCATATGCCATGAATAATGTTCGATAAGGAATCCTCCAATTGTTGGGCCAAGGGTTGGACCAAGTACAATACCCATCCCAAATAATCCTGAGGCTATTGGCCGGTCTTCCGGTTTGAAGGCATCGAACAAAATTCCCTGTGAAGTAGATAATAATGCACCACCGCCAACACCCTGGACAAATCGCCATATGATCACTTCCGTTAAACTTCCGCTTTGTGCACACAAATAAGAAGCAACCGTAAACAACACCATGGAGAATACATAGTAATTCTTCCTTCCAAAATATGCTGCGAGAAAACCGGTCATAGGGATGATGATCACATTGGCAATTGCATAAGAGGTAATTACCCAACTGATATCTTCTATGGTTGCACCAAGACTCCCTGCCATTTCATTCAGACCCACATTCACGATGGAAGTATCCACCAATTCCATGACGGCCGCTGTAACAGTAGTAAGAACAATTATAAATTTTGCAAAACCTTTGGGGCTCGACATTCTTCTCTTTTATTAATTGACGGGGATACTCACACTTGCACTTAGTCCGGCCCTTAGAATATCACGATACTGTTCTGTATCCGAAATATTGATCCTTACAGGTATACGCTGTGTGACTTTTACAAAGTTTCCACTGGCATTATCCGGGGGAATAAGCGCGAATCTTGCACCAGTAGCATCACTTAATGTTTCGATCTTGCCTTTAATTTCCAGTTTTGGATATGCATCGAGTTCAATATTCACGTCCATTCCCGGATGCAATTTTCTGATCTGGCTCTCTTTAAAATTTGCAATGATCCAATAGGTAGTATCATTTACAATTGTGAAAAGAGGGGCGCCCGCCTGGACATATTGCCCTTCAGAAATATTCTTCTTCCCGATCTTGCCGCCGAGTGGAGCATAGATATGAGTATAACTTAATTTGAGTTTCTGCTGTTCGATCTGAGCTTTTTTAGATTCAATCGCAGCTTCGGCTTTTTTTACAGATGCCTGTAGAACACTTATGTGGCTTTCTGCAACAGCAAGATCAGATTTGCTGTTATCAAGTTGTTTTGAAGCGCTTTCTGCATTGAATTTTGAATCATCAAGTTGACGTTGTGTAATAGCTTGTTCTGCGATTAAATTATTATCACGGTTTAAATCTTTTTGTGCTTTTTCAACCTTGATATCATTTAATTCAATATTTCCACGGTTCACTTTCAGCGAAACCATTGCATTATTTAATGCGGCTTTGGCATTTGCCAGATCAGCTTGCGCAGAAGCATAATCTGCTTCCATTTGTGTTAACATAGATTGCATTTCTGCATCGTCAAGTTCTGCTACCAATTGTCCTGATCTCACAGAATCGAAATCTCTGACAGTAATTTCTTTTACATAACCTGATACCCGGGGTAATACAGGAACCAGTATGGTTTCTACCTGTGCATTATCCGTTGATTCGTGACTTATGGAATAACTGATTTTTTTCCATCCGTAAAATGCCACTACAAGAAATACGGCTCCCAGAATGATAATTTTGGGTAAGCTTTTTTTAGCTTTCTGTTCCATTTGCTTCAATTAATAAATGATGTCTGATAAGTTGTTGCAGGTGCCTGATCACCCTTTTCTTCAATTCTTCAGGATCTCCCGGATCTATTTCACTTCCCATACAGGCCAGCATAGTGTCACCGGTACTGATAATATTCCAGATCGCACCAATTATGGTAGCGATAGTAAGTTCTATATCTACTTTGCGAAATTCTCCCGATTCGTTACCCTGAATGATAATGGTTTTTATCAGTTGCATATTGGGTATGAATATTTCCTGCAAAACATTGCGCTGACCGTCGCCCCGGTCTTTACTCATTTCACGAATGATCACCATGGTGTATGATTTTTGCCGGAACATCCTGGTTACCTGGTGTTCTATTACCAGGTCCATTTTCTGCATTGGTGTGATTTGCTTATTGGCAACTAATTCTTCCAAAGACACCCGGGCATACAATGCTTTTTGAGCGACCATCTCACGAAACATGCCATCTTTTGAACCGAAATAATAATTCACCATAGCCACATTCACGTCGGCTTCCTGGCATATATCCCGAACTGATGTGGCATCATATCCCCGCAGCGCAAATAGCTTTTCTGCGGCAGATAAGATCTGTTCCTTTTTATCGGGTTTTGTACTCATTTAGGGCATAAAATTAAACACTTGTTTAATTATTAAACAATCGTTTAATATCCTTAACAATTTGTTAACATATCAAAATCGCGATAGCTGATGGAGATTTATTGCTTGTAGTTGTTCTTATCGTGGTGGAAAGTCCATCCCACGTTGAGTTCTATGAAGTCGGCCGTTCCTGCATGAGCTTTAAGGCTGGGTCCAACGAAGAGGTGTCTGTTGAAAAATAGATATCGAACGCCCAGTCGTTCGTAGAAAATGGTGGTCTCCGAATTTTGTATTTGATGATGGAGATAGATGCCAATGTTAATCGGCATATAGAGCCGGTCTGTTATGTACCATTCCCATCCTGCATAAATACCATAGCTGAAATTCTTTTCAAAAGCAGACTCATCTCCGCTCACCCTGTGTATTCCGCCGGAACTATAGGTGAGGTCGAAACCCACACCCAGCTTGTATTTATAAGAAAACTGGTAACCCAGAAATGCACCTGCAAGATTTTTATAGATCAGTTCTTCTCCCGGGTTATTTTGCTTTAATCCGCTTGAAGTATACAAATCAAAAGAAAACGTTGGCTTATAAGGTAGCAATTGTCTAACCCTTTTTGTTGTAAGGGCATTTTCCAATTTATACTGTGCACTTATTTGAATTGGGAGGAGATTGATTCCGGCATTGGGTTTTTTCATCGCACCATTCGAGAAATGCTTGTATCCTATGCCAAGTCCGGCCTGCCAGTTTTTGCTAACCTGATATCTTGCCTCAACACCTGCCTGAACATAGGCATTGAGTCCAGAACTAATCATCAGGTTTTCCGGGTTAGCTATATCATCATAAGGATTGAAATGAAAAGAAATACCCAAGGCAAGATTATAAGCAAAATTCAGCCGGGACGTCCGTCGCGAAAATGGAATTTCTGCATAACCGAAAAACGACATGGGAGCGCCGATCACCGGGTTATTAAATGTTGAGGTCATAAAACCGATTCCGAGTATGGGTTTACGATATACGTCACTATATACGGAAGAGGATTTTATTTCCCAGCCATAACTGAGACTAACTCCGGTAAAACTGGACGCCTGTAAAACCTGGTTGACTTTTGGATTATCATCAATGGGAAGTATACCGCCGTGTTCAAATTTGAACTTCAGGTATCGGTTGCCGGTATTATGCTGTTGAACAGGTACACTGTCTGCAATATTTTTCTGCTCCAATGCTGATGTGCGCTGGCTGAATAAAAACAAGTTTGGATAGATCAATAAGACAAGCGAAAGCAGTAGTTTCACCTTACGAATCTAAGGGTTCGGCAAATAAAAAACGACTATTCAGGCTATCGTTTTGTATCAAAAATTTACTGCTGTTGTAACCTGGCGATCCTGCCATTAGCACCTGCAAGGAATACACTGTTTCCAGACTTTGCCTTTCTGCAAACATGAAAGCTTTCAGAACTGATCAGTTTCCAGGTTTTGCCACCATCCTCTGATATATCAACTCCCGATGTTCCACATGTGATTAATTTCTCTGATGTAATGAATTCCACGCAAGAACGGTAACCATGGGGTGGGATCAATGGTTGATTCCAACTTTTTCCCATATCAAGACTCCATGCACAGTTTTTATAGCTTGACGTATCATTTTTAAAATCTCCACCAACAACAACAATATTGGCTTTTCTTGGTGGAACATTCCAGATAGCAACTGAGTTGGCACCGGTTGTTTCTGAACCTTGTACAATGGGTATTTCAACCCAACGTTCATGCATTAACAACCTTGATCTCGTACCTCCCGTTACAACCATTGCTTCTGTATTGGATAGTCTCCTGATATTGGTTCCACTGGAAGCAAACATTGCTTCTCCTTTTTCCGGACTGGACATTTTTTTGGAATAATACCGGTCCCAGCTATTGCCAAAATCATCGGTTCTGGCAACATATATCTTGTCATCGACAGGGTCTCCAACAACAATACCATTACCATTCTCCCAGAATTCCATTGCATCCAGGAAAATTCCTTTGGTACTGTCGGAGTATACTGTTTTCCAGCTTTCCCCTCCGTTGAAGGTTTTTAGAATATAACCCGGTTCACTAACCGACATTATTACGGCCGTTTTTTCATCGAATGCTTCAATATCCCTGAAATCATTTTTTTCAAATCCTTTTACCTGGAACCATCTCCAGGTTTTTCCTCCGTCTATTGATTTACCTACTGCACCATTTGAACCGCTGACCCAGATCAGTTGATCATTTACCACACTTAATCCCCTTATTGAGATCATTGGCTTTTGTTCCAGTATTTCAATTTTTTGTGAAAACAATTCAGTGGTTACTAACAACAATGCAATGCTTAACAATATTTTCATCCTTGCAATGTAATATTTTTCTTTCCACAGATTTCTCAATATGGAACTGAACATACGATAACGCCAATTTTCTTACTTTGCAGCGATAAGATTGCCAATGCCAGAAATATTTGATTATGGAACCGGAATGCTAACGGTTTCTATTGCTGTAAAACTAGCTTCAGGAGAGATGCGGGGTGTGATCAATGAAAAGGCCAGGGCGGCCATTACACGTTCCCAGCGCGATGTAGAAGCCATTGCGAGAGATAATAAAACAGTCTACGGAATCACTACAGGGTTTGGCATTCTTGCCAATACTAAAATTTCAGAAGAGGATGTTAGGCTATTGCAGCATAAAATTCTGCAAAGTCACAGTGTAGGTGTTGGCGATCCCATAGCACCTGAACTGGCCAAGCTCATGCTCATTACTAAAGTGCATGCCCTGGCGCGTGGTTTTTCCGGTGTTCAGCTGTCTACATTGGAAAGAATTTGCTGGCATATCGATAATGATGTCATCCCTATTGTTCCTGAAAAAGGAAGTGTAGGTGCTTCTGGTGATCTTGCCCCGCTTGCTCATTTGTTTTTGCCATTGGTGGGACTTGGTGAACTAACGTATAAGAATAAACGATATTCTGCCGATTCTTTAATGCGTGAATTGGGAGTGCAACCGATTACACTCGGACCAAAAGAAGGACTTGCGCTTATTAACGGAACCCAATTCATCCTCGCATTTGCAGTGAAATCTGTGCAGTTGTTACACAATTGCCTGGAAGCCGCTGATATCATCGGTGCAATGAGCCTGGAAGCATTAACCGGTACAAAAGCTCCTTTCGATGAAAGGCTTCATGAGCTCCGTCCATATGCAGGAAGCAAACATGTTGCAGCAAGACTCAGAAAAATATTATCGGCATCAGAGATCATGCAAAGCCATATAGACTGCGGTCGGGTTCAGGATCCATATTCTTTACGATGCATGCCACAGGTTCATGGTGCAAGCCGGAATGCATGGCTTCACCTGAAACAGCTTACGGAAATAGAATTGAATTCAGTTACCGATAATCCCGTGATATTTTCTGAAGATGACACGATCAGTGGCGGAAATTTTCATGGACAACCATTGGCTTTACCTTTGGACTATGCTTGTTTCGCTGCAGCGGAGATCGGTAATATCTCTGACCGCCGTTGTTATTTATTGCTGGAAGGAAAATGGGGCCTCCCTATGCTGTTGATGAAAAATGTTGGATTGAACAGTGGATTTATGATTCCACAGTATACGACGGCAGCATTGGTTACAGAAAATAAAACACTTTGTTTCCCTGCAAGTGCAGATAGTATTCCAACATCACTCGGACAGGAAGATCATGTAAGTATGGGAAGTATTAGTGGAAGAAAATTATTACAGGTGATCGGTAACCTGGAATATATTTTGGGAATCGAACTTATGAGTGCATGCCAGGCCATTGAATTCAGGAAGCCGTTAAAAAGTAGCAACATTCTTGAATATGCACATAGTTACGTAAGAAGTTTTGTAGGTTTTGCAGAAGAGGATAGAATATTTGCTGATGATATTAATAAAATTACCTCCATCATCCGCGATCTTTCTTTTGTAAATGAAGTCAATAAAAAAGCAGAATCCCTTCAAATCGATTTAAATGAACATGATGGACAATTCAAATTATAACCCGGTTATAGAAAAATCTAAAACTTCTTCCATTCCGGTTACACCAACAGGGTCATCAATTAGTTGCAAAGGCTGGATACAGGAAGCAGCACTACGTATGTTGTTGAACAACCTGGATCCGGAAGTTGCTGAAAGGCCGGAAGACCTGATTGTTTATGGCGGGAGGGGAAAAGCAGCAAGAAATCACGAAGCACTTCAACTTATCATCCGATCATTGCGTGACCTGGAAAATGATGAAAGCCTGCTGATACAAAGTGGTAAGCCAGTGGGCATCATGAAAACACATCCTGATGCACCCAGAATTTTGATATCTAATTCACAACTGGTACCCAACTGGGCCAACTGGAAACATTTCGATGAGCTGGAAAAAAAAGGCCTCATGATGTATGGCCAGATGACTGCCGGTTCGTGGATCTATATAGGTTCACAGGGAATTGTACAAGGTACATATGAAACTTATGCTGCAGCTGCTGACAAACATTTTGGGGGAACATTAAAAGGAACCCTGAATGTAACAGCAGGTCTGGGTGGAAT
>Ga0207691_10003967_pt1 | contig 14371 bp, 10 predicted proteins | sample KBSM13metaG_FD_184327 | JGI IMG/M metagenome (GOLD analysis project Ga0207691, IMG submission 184327) | Miscanthus rhizosphere microbial communities from Kellogg Biological Station, Michigan, USA - KBS M1-3 metaG (SPAdes) (version 2) | ecosystem: Host-associated > Plants > Roots > Rhizosphere >... | reverse complement strand
CGGTTAATGATATGACAATTTTGCGAATAGATGGGCCTATTGCTATAAGAAGTCGCAACTCAGATCTTGCCAAATGTCTCGGGCTGACATCGAATCATCGCATCGGGAAACAACAAGAAACATCGAGTAAATCGCTTTAGATACGAAACTTACTTTGTGGGTAACGGAAGACGAATTACCGCTCAAAGCGCGCAAGTCAAGCTTGAAAAGGTTTCCAAAGATTGATATGTCGATTTTAGGCGTTTTAGCATCGAGTTTTTGCGTTTGTCCGTTGACAGAAGGGCCTGTTATTCAGTAAGGTTTCGATTTGCTCCGGAGTCTGCCTTTTTAGAGCTCACTATCTATCTTTGAGAGCAGCGGCACCGGGTTTTTAGCGAACCTGCCATTGCGGCGGGCAAGCCTTGCTAGCCGACTAGCCAAAGTCACCCTGCCAGCCGGCAGAATCACAAACAAGTTCAGAGATAAGAACACGGCAACATTTTTCAGGAGACCGCATGAACAAGAGCTTACGCACAGCCCTCGTGCTGGCATTATTTGCCTGCGCGAGTTTTCTCATCAATGTGCCGGCCAGCGCACAGTCGGTTTACGGATCGATCTTTGGCACTGTGTCGGACAAGACCGGGGCCGTAATATCCGGCGCCACGATCACAGTGACGAACGTGGCGAAAGGCACTGTCGTAAACGTAATTTCCAACGACAGCGGCGACTATTCAGTCCCCCACCTTATCCCCGACACCTATGACCTGAAGGTTGTGGCCAAGGGCTTTAAGCCTTTTGAGGCCAAGGGCATTTCAGTATCGGCCGATACTGCTCCCCGCGTTGATCCGACCCTGGACGTGGGTTCCGACACGGGGACCACCGTTGAAGTCAACGCCGAGACGCAGCCGGCTCTCAAGACGGACCGCGCCGACGTTGCTACCGTATTTGATCAGCAACAAGTTTCGAGCCTTCCTATCGGCGACCAGAACTTTACCAACCTGCAGTTGTTGGTTCCGGGAGCCCAGAAGTTGGGCTGGTCTCATGCGGCCAGCGAAAACCCCCAGGCCTCTCAGCAGATCATGGTCAATGGTCAGGCCTTTGCCGGAACAGCTTTTGAGCTCGATGGTACCGACAACCAGGATCCGATTCTGGGAATTATCGTGATCAACCCCGCGATGGACGCGGTGACGGAAACCAAGATCACAACACAGAACTTCGATGCTGAGTTGGGCAAAGCTGTCTCTGCCGTCGTTACGGCGCAGACAAAATCGGGCACCAACAGTTTCCACGGGAGCGCCTACGACTTCCGCACCGACAACGCCCAACTCGCACGCAATCCCTTCCAACAGGCACCCGAAGAAATCACGAGAGCCAAGGGTTTGCCAAACTCGATTCCTCCAGGATTGAAGAATCGCTTTGGTGGATCTATCGGCGGCAGGATCATCCGCGACAAGTTGTTCTTCTTCGGAAACTATGAGGGACAGCGGCAGAAGGTTGGTACATCAGCCACTGACACGCTTCCAACCAGTCTCCTTACTGAAACGGCATTAGGCAAGATCGTTGGTCCGAGCGGCATTCCGGGCGCCGACTTCAGCGAATACAAAACACAGCTCGGCGCTAACGGAATCATTTATGACCCGAGCGGAACTGCCTACCCGGGGAACGTGATTCCGACGGCGCAACTGTCACCACAGGCACTCGCCTTGCTGTCGTACCTCGAGCCGTTCACCACAGGCATCGGGCTGGGTACGCCGGGCAACCTGAACGGCCTCGATAACAACTACAACGGGTCGGGAACGGGTCTGCTCAACAGCGACCAGTGGACGGTTCGCGGCGACTGGACGATCAACCAGCAGATGCACCTCTTTGGCCGGTTCTCACGATTCACGGATCTTCTATCGGGCAAAGTTGCCTTTGACGCGGCAGGCGGACCGGGATTTGGCATTGGCGGCTACGGCGGCAGCTCCAAGAGCGCCAGCGACAGCCTTGCTACAGGCATGGACATCGCCATCAACCAGACGCTGCTGACGGATTTCCGGCTTGGCTACTATCGCTACAACATCATCACCTCCAAGCATGACCAGGATGTTCAATATGCAAGCGACACCCTGCACATTCCTGGACTCAACATGGGCGACTACTTTACCAGCGGCTCGCCGGGATTCCAACCCGCGACTCTGCCTGGCGGAAGCACGCAGCCCCAGTACGGCGATGGCCTGAACATCAACCGCTGCAACTGCCCACTCACGGAAAAAGAGGATCAGTTCCAGATCGTCAACAACTGGACCAAGGTTCTCGGTGCACATTCGATAAAGGTCGGCGTCGATTTGCGCTATGCGCGAAACCTGCGCGTGCCGTCGGACAATGATCGCACCGGCCTGCTGCAATTCTCAGCCGGCCCAACCTCTAACCCGCTTTTGCCCACGCAGGGTGGTCTTGGATTGGCCACATTCCTGACCGGTAAAGTGACCAGTTTCAACCGGTACGTCTCGGTTTCGACCAATGCCAAGGAATTCCAGAAGCGCACTTTCTTCTATGGGCAGGACACCTGGCGCGCCACTCGCAACCTCACCGTTAACATCGGACTCCGCTGGGAACTCTATTTCCCTGAGTCTGTCAACGCGGACGGAAACGGGTCGCTCCTGGATCTGGATGACGGCTACCTGCATGTCGCGGGCATCGGCGGAATCCCGAGAGACATGGGCTGGACGATCGAGAAAAAGCAGATGTTTGCTCCTCGCGTCGGATTGGCCTACCAGCTTGGAAACAAGACGGTCATTCGCGCGGGCTACGGACGCAGCTTTGACATCGGCATCTTCGGCTCAATCTTTGGTCACACGGTCACGCAAAACCTGCCGGTTCTATCGAACCAGCAGATCGTCCAGCCCTCAACAACAGCACCGGCATTCCTGCTGAGCGCTGGTCCGGACGCTCCTGTACCCTTCGCCGTTCCTGCTAACGGTCTGCTTCCCAATCCTGGCGCCTCTGTGAACTCCAGGGCTCGTCCGAATCCGCTCCGGTTCCCTGAGATTGACGCCTGGAACCTTGCCCTTCAACGTGCGATCACACCGCAGATTACATTGACCATGGCGTACGTTGGCAACAAGGGAACATACACCCTGGGTGACAGCAGCGGTAACACGACGAATCCAAATGAAGGCGCCATTACTCTGCCCGCATCGCTCAGCACCACGGGACAGACACTTCACTGGGATCCGAGCGTGAAAACCGGCATCGCTGCCGACGGGGGCACTGGCAACTATAACAATCTTCGGCGCTACTTCGGTTCGTCGCTGGCTGCATGTAGAGACGCCAACTACGTCGCACCAACGGGCACCCCGGCTGGTCAGTGCGGATGGACTAACGACATCACCTACTACAGCAACAACCTGAACACGGAATTCAACGCGCTTCAGGTTACGCTGACCCAACAACTTGCGAAGGGACTGGCTTACACGGCGAATTACATGTGGGCCAGCGCCTATGCGGCGGGTACTGGATACGCAACCTGGAGCCGGACTGCCAGCCGTGGTCGCGACAGCAACGTGCGGCCACAGTCGTTCACGTTCTATGGCAGCTATGACCTTCCTTTCGGCAAGGGCAAGCAGTTTGGAGCCGGCGTTAACCGTGCAACCGATCTGCTGATTGGCGGATGGCAACTGAGCACCTCTCTTAACTGGTCCGCTGGTCTGCCTTTCACCTTGAACTACAGCGAAGCATCGACGAACGTCCCGAGCAGCGCTCCGACCTATCCGAGTTATGCCACCGGCCATGGCAGAATGAAGCATAGTTTGACGGCCTTCAAGCCTGGTTCGAGCGGCACCGGTACCCGGACCTACTATCAGAAGCAGACAAGCAACCTGCTGACTGATCCAGGTACAGGGGTCTTCAAGAACCCCGGACTGGATACGATCGGCGACGTTGGCCGCAACACGTATTTTGGACCCGGCTACTTCAACGACGATTTGGGACTCACCAAGACGTTCACGATCCACGAAAGCATTGCAGTGAAGTTCCGCATGGACGCATTCAACGCTTTCAATCACATCAACCCAGGCAATCCTGGCGGCAACATCGAATCCGATGGAACCATCAGCGGCCTGGCTCCGTCGGGCACTCCGCGTCAGCTTGAGTTCGCCCTCCGCGTTCAGTTCTAACTTTAAAAGGAGCCGCAAATGAGAACGAGGGGAGCTTCGGCTCCCCTCGTTCTTTGTTCGGAGCAGATTCTCGAATGCTCATCCCGTCTTGTTCTGCGCAAGGGAGCGCAGAGTTACACTGCAAGTTCAGGACCATTATGTTTCGCGCCTCTGTTATTGCACTTCTTTTGTTGGTTCCGGCCGCTGGGCAGACCCAGACATCGCAGAGCGAATCTGGCTCGAGCGCCGAGACACCCGCCGCAATCACCTTTGAAACCGCGAAGGCACTGGCCGCCAGAGGCCGTCTTGACAAAGCGATGGCACAGCTTGATCAGCTTGCCACGCAATCGCCCGAACCAGCTGGCGTCGAGCGGCTGCGGGCGATCATTTTCTATCAACGCGAGCAGTTCGCCGAAGCGATCGAAGGCTTCAGTAAAGCCATGGAGCAGGATCCCAACGATCGCGAGTCAATCGAGATGCGCGGTGTGAGCCTGTTCAGACTAGGCCGAATCCGAGAGGCCATTCCTTTCCTTGAAAAAGCACGTGCCGGCGTCGAGGCCGCAAATGTCGACCCTAACTATGTGCTCGCGCTCTGCTATGCCGATGTGCAGCGCTACGATGACGCACGTCATGCGTTTGCCGCACAGTACGGATTTGCTCCCGACTCGGCCGAGGCGTACCTGTTGACCGGCAGGCTCTTTCTGCGTCGCGAACTCCGTGACCAGGCGGAGGTGCAGGCGACAAAGGCGCTGGAGATCAATCCCACGCTGCCATTGGCACACGAACTGCTTGGTGAAGTGGCGCTGGCCAGAGGCGATGTGCCTGGCGCGATCAAAGAACTCGAGGCGGAGCGCAAGCTGAATCCTTTGAACGGGACTTTGTACGATCGGCTCGGCGATGCTTACCTGCGCAGCGGCCAGTACACCGATGCGCAGCAGGCGCTGAATCGTGCCGTGCTGCTGGAGCCGAATTCGACAGCTCCCTATATTTTGCTGGGTCAGACGTTTCTCAAGCTCAAGCAGCCAATTCAGGCGGTCCACTACCTTGACCGGGCCGTCAAGATGGATCCTTCCAACTACGTCACGCATAACCTGCTCGGACAGGCGTACAAGGCGACGGGGCAATTGGCCGAAGCGAATCGCGAATTCAAGATGGTCGTTGAGCTGCAACATCAATCCGACCCCAAGCCCGCGGGGAAATGAGCGATGCGCACTCTTCGAGCCTTGTTACAAAACATTCTGAGTTGTGCGCTTATCGTGGGAAACCTTCAGGCAGGTGCGCAGTCCCAGAGTGGGACGAGCGCTGACCCAATTAAACAAGCGGACAGTGCATTCCGCGCTGGATTTGCAGCTCGGCAGGCGGGAAATCTGGAATTGGCGCAGACGAAGTTTGCCGAGGTTGTGCGGCTACAGCCTGGGATCGCCGAAGGACACGAGGCGCTCGGGGCAGTTTTGTTTGAGCTGGGTAAAACGAGCGAAGGAATTGCTCAATTTGAGGCCGCAGCGAAGCTCAAGCCGGGTGACGATGCCATCGAGACGAATCTGGCCATGGCCTATGAGCAGGCAGGCGCGGCTGCCAAGGCCATTCCTCATTTCGAAAAAGCGCTGACTCTTACGCAGCAGCCGGGGCACGCTGCGGTCGGCGAGGGTTTTCTTGAGGCATATGGCCGTGCGTTGGCGGCGGTGGGAAAACCGGGCCAGGCCGTCGATCAATTCCTGGCTGCAGAGGCATTGGTCGGACGCCGCGCAGATCTGGATGACGATATCGGGTCACTCTACGCGCAGCAGGGCAAATGGCCGGAGGCGCGGGAACGGTTTGAGCACGCCATCTCGATGGACCCCACCTTTGTTCGTGGGCGGATTCACCTTGGAGTTCTTTTTCGAGAGCAGAATGATTTGGAAAATTCGCTCGCGACATTGCAGGCCGCGTGTGCACTGGAACCGCCGAGTGCGGAGGCGAGGCTGGAATATGGCCGAAGCCTGGCTGCGGCAGGCAAGGATGATGAGGCGATCCAGCAGTTCACCGAGGCGATGAAGTTAAACGCCGGCCTACCTGGCGTGCAGTTTGAGTTGGCGATGGCGCTGCAACGGCAGGGACGACAGCAGGAGGCGATTCCGTGGTTTCAAAAGGCGGTCGAGCGCGATCCTCACAACGCCAGCGCGCTGACCAACCTGGGTCTTGCACTGGCGCTCACCGGCAAAGGCAAAGAGGCGCTCGAATACTTTCAGCGTTCGCTCGTTGAGAATTCAAAAGATGCGGTGGTCTACAAGGACCTCGGAGTGGCGCATATCCAGCTTTCGGCATTCGATGAGGCGATTGAAGATTTCAAGAAAGGGTTAGCGCTGGATCCAAACGATCCTCAGCTGCACTACGATCTGGGACTTGCGTACAAATTCAAAGACCGCCTCGACGAGGCTGTCGCAGAATTGACTCTCGCCGGGCAAATGGATCCTACGTTGCAGGATCCGCCGTACACTCTCGGAATCCTGCTCATGCAATTGGGGAGGCTCGATGAAGCGGTCGTCGAGCTAAAGAAAGCTGTAGCCTTGCGGCCCGAAAACGGCGATGCGTGGGCGATTCTGGGGAGCACGCTGAAACAAGATTCGCGACTGCCCGAAGCGGCCGAAGCGTTGAAGAAGGCGATACCGTTGCTGCCTGGACAACCTGGGCCGCGGGTCACCCTGGCCGGCGTTCTGGCTGAGCAGGCTGCTGGACTTGGCACGCAGGCCGATTCGGCTGAAGCGGCCGGTGATCAGGAGAAAGCTACGCAGTTGCGGGCTCAGATGAAGGATCTTCGCAATCAAGCTGCCGACTATCGTCGCGAAGGCGCGGTTCTGGCTCGGGGTGCGGTCAGCCGGCAACGCGCAAATTTCGCAATGAACGCCGGCAACCAGCTTATGTTGCGGGGACAAATTGCAGACGCGATTTCGCGTTATCAGGAATCCGTTGCGGCCGACCCGACATTCGCGGAGCCGCACGTTCAGCTCGCTGTCGCCTACGAGCGCCAGGGTCGAGCAGACGAAGCGGCCGCGGAGCGCGCGAAGGCAGCAGAGCTGAGCAAGGGGCAGTAGAATACTTCTTCGCAACAATGAGGGAAAAATGATCAACGCTCTGTCACTCTTCTGCGTGTCGAGAATTCCGAAGAGGTTCGGGAACACCGTGCGCTGTTTGCTCTCCATTGCGCTTCTGTTTGTTTTGCTGCCTGCACTTGATGCACAGCAGCGCTGGACCGAGGATCAGGCAAAAGCCTGGTACGCAAAGCAACCGTGGCTGGTTGGCGCAAACTTTTTGCCCTCTACGGCGAGCAATGAATTGGAGATGTGGCAGGCCGAGACGTATGACCCAACTACAATCGACCGGGAGCTAGGATGGGCTGAAAACATCGGCATGAATACGATGCGCGTATTTCTGCACAACCTGGTTTATGAGCAGGATCCGAAGGCATTCGAGAAGCGTATCGATGGGTTTCTCGCGATTGCCGCGCGTCACCACATACGGCCGGTTCTTGTGCTCTTCGATTCCTGCTGGGACCCGCACCCAAAACTGGGGCCGCAGCTTCCGCCGGTGCCAGGGGTGCACAACTCCCGCTGGGTGCAGGCTCCGGGGACCGATGTTCTTCAGGATCCAACACAGGTTCCACGGCTTGAACAATATGTGAAGGGCATCGTGGGGACGTTTGCCAATGATTCGCGGGTTCTTGCTTGGGATATGTGGAATGAGCCTGACAATGGCAACGACAGTTCCTATGCGAAAGACGATCCGAAAAACAAAAATGTAATCATCCTCGGACTCTTGCCGCAGGTCTTTGCATGGGCTCGTTCGGCGCATCCTAGCCAGCCCCTGACCAGCGGCGTGTGGCACGGCGACTGGAGTTCATTGGCCGCGATGCCCCCCATGGGCCGCGTTCAAATCGAGCAATCAGACGTCATCAGCTTCCACAACTACGGCTGGCCGGAAGACTTTGAGGCTCATGTCAAGATGCTGGAGCAGTTTCACCGTCCTCTGATTTGTACGGAATATATGGCGCGCGGCGCAGGCAGCACGTTTGACACTGTTCTTCCTGTCGCACATGAGAATCACGTGGGCGCGATCAATTGGGGATTCGTTGCAGGAAAGAGCCAAACATTCCTGCCTTGGGATTCGTGGCAACACCCGTATGTCGATCATGAGCCTCCTATCTGGTTTCACGACGTGTTTCACGCCGATGGCAAACCGTACCGTGAGCGCGAGGTGCAGATTATTCGCAGCTTGACGAGCGCGAAGTAAAAGCCGCGTGCTGATTCCACACTTAGATCGAGGAGCACGATGAATCGGCGCAGGTTTTTGCGGGGCGTAGCGGCAGCCGCGACGCCGGTGGCCGCTGTTCAAGCGCTGAGCCTTGCAGCACGCGATTCCGCAATCGAGGGCGAAAAAGGGCAGCGGGATGCGCGCGGCATCACCGAAAGCAAACGCCGGATATTCCGAGCTACTGCGGCTGCAATGTCGAACCCTCAGCGTCGATCTGCCGCCGACTCAGTTGGAACGCTTGCAATGAAGTCTGCTTGAGAACCGCGCCGAACTGGCGCAATCGTGGCCCTCTTTTTTAACTTGCCGCGCTGTGTCTCACCTCATCGAACGCCATGAGGAGAACCGCAACAAGCGCCAGCACCATCCCCGCCAGATTGAACCTGCTGGGAATCTCCTTATAGATCAGCAACGAGACGATAATGGTGACGAGCGGAAACAGGCCATTCACCATAGGCACGACCACGATTGCCTTTCCATAGCGGACGGCATAAACGAACAGCAAGCATCCGACTGCATTCAGAGATTGAATCGCGAACGTAAGTGCAAACCCGGTTCCCGAACCGGCGTGAAGTCCCGGGCCCATCATGAGCGCCACCGGACTCAGCGCCAGACCTGTCGCCGTCATGTAGAGAAACAACTCTTCCGCACTGAGTGCGTTCGCGGACGATTTCATAAAGTAGGCCTGCAGACCCCACAGTAAAAAGATGGCGATTGTACCCACCAGCCAGAGACTCCCACGAACCGGGCCGTTCGATGGCTCCTGGAGAGACACAAGAAGAATTGCGGGCAGTGACAGCAGGATGCCGGACAGCGCAAGGGGATACGTGCGTTCCCGCAGAATCGTCCACGAGAGCACGATCGTCACCGCGGGCGAGAGGCAGACAATCGGGAAGATCAGATACGCCGGTCCCTGTTGCAGCACCCAAAACAGCATCAGTTGGCCCGCGGCGCCCGAGAATCCTACCGCACAACCATAGACGACAGACCGGCGAGTGTGGGTCAGCCTCCAATTGATCTTGCGGAAAGCAATCAACGAAACGGGAATCATGGTCAACGACCACACTACATATCCGAGAGTCGGCGGAAACGTTGGCTTTAACCACTTCTCCGGAATTTCAGTGAGAGCTCCCCATAACCCCCACAGCACAGGCACCGTGACCGAAAGGAGCAACCACCTTGGCAATCTCATTTGGCTAGATCGCGCTCACTTGTTGACCCCTCAGCGGGACTTCTCAATCCGCCCTCATCTTCGACGATGTAAGAACAGAGCCGGAACGAATCGGGATCTTCACCGAGCACTGCGGCAAATCTTTCAGCAGCGATCTGGATTGGGATGACATCGATGAGAAACTGCCATCGAGCCGGAACTGCGGGCAGGCGAAGTACGCATTGCGCCGCGTTCTCTTCGAGCCCCTGCCCAATTAAGAGCACTTTAGATCCAAGCCTCGTAAGGTCCCGAGCCAGTTCGAGATCCTGTCCGCGCATGCGCTCCCCATCAATCCATATGCCGATGCGCGAGCCATTCCTGACGATCTCCTGCGGACCATGACGGAATCCGCCAGAAGTCAGTGCAGTCGCAGGTCTCTTGGCTGCCTCTTCCCACAGCAGCCTGGCCTCGTGGCAACTCGCGAGGCTGACGCCACGGCCGAGAAAGTAGGTGAAGCCCCCGCCATCGTCAAGCCAGCCAGACCGCTCAATCGTGTTGCGCCACTCAGGAATCGCTGCCGTCGCCTCCGACAGCGTCTGCGAAAGCTCATCCTGCACGGATCGCACCGATTGACCCATCGATTCCTGGGCCAATAAGGTGCCGGCCAGAGCAATCGCACTGTAGGTGGTAACCGAAACCGCATGATCGAAATCTGTATTTATGTTCAGAACAACATCTGAACCTCGAGCAAGCGGGCTGTCGGTCGCGTTGGTGATCGCGATGATGGTTGCTGAGCGTGAACGGCATTTTCGGATGAGCTGAACGATCTCCGTGCTTTTCCCACTACGCGACAGCATGACCACTGCTGCGTTCTCTGGCAATTCGACAAAGTGGAGCAACTCCGAAGCATCGAGGAGCAGAGCCGGATAGCCGTTGGCAAGCAGTTCGGCCTGCATCGCCATTCCCGCGTGCCAGCTGGCTCCAATGCCTGTGATGACGATCGGCCTTCCCGAGCGCATCACACTCGCCGCCTCTGCCAGCGCGGGCATTCCCGCGCCGAGCATATGCGACAACGACGCCGCAAGCTGACCCGGTTGTTTGAGAATATCCTGGAAGAGTCGAGTCTCTGAGGCTGCCCCTTTTCTCATCGCTTCCGGTCCCACCCGAGCGCCTTCGCTCATTCGCAGCCTCTCTCGTCGTCTCCTGAATATTCTTCGCGAACAACCGTTGCTTGTTGCTGCACGAATGTGTTTCCGACCATATTCACGAACGATACCTCAACAGCCAGGCCTGGGCTGCCCCGCGAAGTCCTGCGTCCGTTCCCAGTGAGGCGAGACGAATGCGCGTCTTCTCAGAGGGAACCTGCGTACATACGTCCATGATCACTCTGCGGGCATTTGCCATGAAGAGGTCATTGCTCTTCATCACGCCGCCGCCCAACGCGATCCTGTCCGGCGCGAACAGCGTTATAAGATTCGCCAACCCGAGTCCAAGGTAAAACCCCTCACGCTCCACACACCGCAAAGCAAGCGGATCGCCGCGCCTCGCCCCCTCGCATATGTCGGCTGCAGTGGCAACTTGTGCGCGCGGGTGCTGCTCGACCATCCATGAAACCATGGCTGGTCCACTGGCCAGAACCTCCCAGCATCCCTGCGCACCGCAATAGCAGCGGGGCCCCGAATGATCGAGTATTTGATGACCGAATTCCGGATGGGAGCCGTCCACTCCACGGTAGAGTTTTCCATCAATAAGGATTCCCCCGCCGATGCCGGTGCTGATTGTGACATAAATAAAGGTTCCGCAAGGAGACGCATCTCCCCAATTCGCTTCGCCCAGCGCGGCCGCATCGGCGTCGTTCTCAACCGCGATCGGGAGATCCAATTCTGACTGAAGCGCAGTCACGACGTCTCCGCCTCGCCATCCAGGCAGTGTTCCAACTTCGCCAATCACCCCGGTAAATGGGTTCAGAGGCCCAGGGCATCCAACGCCAATGCCGCCCAGGCGTGTTCCGCCGGCTGAGATGTCGCGCAGCATCGCGACGATACGTTTCATTGCATGCTGAAAACCTTTTTCGGGCTCGGTGGGGCACTCAGAGCGCTTCAGGATCATTCCGTCTTCCCTAATCGCGCCGACCGCAATTTTCGTTCCGCCGATATCGACAGCCCCGATGGCGATCATGTCATTTTCCTTCTAGAGTCGCCCTAAACCATATCAGGCATTGAGATTCCCGGGCATGCCGGCTCACTTCCGGACGGCTGGGAATCGCCGCCGCTTGCTCTCGTGATTCGGCCAAAACACTTGCAACGACGTTGTTTATCGCTGTCGAGCCTCCCACGAGTCGAGTGAACTAGATCACATCTGAGTCGTCTCCACGAGGGATACAATTTCGCGGTGAGAAGTATCAAGCCCACGCCGAAGGCGAGCCCAGACTCCTCACAGATCGAGCCCAGGCTGAAAGAAACTGGCAAGGGTTTTTCCGGCCAGGATCCGAGCAGAAATTACCGGCGTGGGCGACAGCGGAATGAACTGAAGCTCAGGTCCTGAAGTGACTGTGCGAACCGCACAGACCGGCGGGAACCCGGAGCCTCCAACCATAAATACAGGTTCAAGTTCATACCGACTGATCCAGGAGCAGTGATGGCGAATCAAGCAGACAGCCAGAAAAAAACGACCGCGGTGGACAAGATTTCCGCCCTCCGCGCCATGCGTGCCGAGTTGGAGCTTGGCGGCGGCAAGGAGCGCATTGAAAAGCAGCACGAGTCCGGCAAGCTGACTGCACGTGAACGAATCGCCAAGCTCGTGGATAAAGGCAGCTTCGAAGAGATTGGATTGTTCGCCCGTCATCGTGCGACGTATTTCGGGATGGCCGACAAAGTGTTGCCAGCCGACGGCGTGGTCACTGGCTGCGCAACCATCGATGGGCGCCTCGTGCACATGGCCAGCCAGGACTTCACCGTGTTGGGTGGGGCTGCGGGAGAAACGCACAGCAATAAGGTTGCAGAGATGATGAACATGTCGCTCAAGACCGGGAGCCCGTTCATCCTGATCAATGACTCCGGCGGTGCACGCGTCCAAGAGGGTATCGACAGCCTCGCTGGATATGCCCGCGTCTTCTACAACAACGTGATGCTCTCAGGAACCGTGCCGCAGATTTCCCTTATCTGCGGGCCTTGTGCGGGAGGGGCAGCCTACAGCCCCGCGCTTACCGACTTCGTGATCCAGACCCAGCAGGGCCGGATGTTCATCACGGGACCACAAGTCATCAAGCAGGTAACGGGCGAGGTCGTCAGCGCTGAAGAGCTTGGTGGCCCCCAATCCCAGATGAACCATTCGGGGGTGGTGCACCTGATTGCACGAAATGATGAGGAAGCACTTCAATTGTGCAGACGCCTGCTGAGCTTCCTGCCTTCTAACAACCTTGAGGATCCGCCCCGCGCCGCTTTCAATGCGCGGGTGAAGCCTGATTCAGATATGAACAAGGTTGTTCCAGTTGACGCCAAGATCGCCTACGACGTGCGGGCAGTCGTTGCGCGCGTCGTAGACAATCAGGACTTTCTCGAAATTCAACCCGGGTTTGCTCCTAACATCGTCATTGGTTTTGGGCGCCTCCAAGGACGCCCTGTCGGAATCGTCGCCAACCAGCCCTGCGTTCTGGCCGGCGCGCTCGACATTGATGCTTCAGACAAATCATCGCGATTTGTTCGCTTCTGTAATGCCTTCAACGTTCCGCTCCTCACTTTCGTTGACGTTCCCGGCTTCCTTCCCGGAGTGGAGCAGGAACGCGGCGGCATTATTCGTCACGGGGCCAAACTGCTCTTTGCGTATTCGGCGGCCACGGTTCCCAAAATCACAGTGGTCCTGCGCAAAGCATATGGCGGGGCCTACATCGCGATGTGTTCAAAGGGTCTTGGTGCGGACCGCGTTGTGGCTTGGCCAACCGCAGAGATCGCAGTCATGGGAGCTGAAGGCGCCGCCGAAATTGTCTTCCGGCGCGAAATCGATAGCGCTGCGGACAAGGAAGCCCGCCGAAAGGAGATGGTCGACGCGTATCGAGACACGTTTGCCAATCCCTTTGTGGCAGCGGGACGCCGGCTTGTGGATGACATCATCGAGCCTGCCGAAACCAGGCGATATCTCGCCCAGGCTCTTGAATCATTGCACACAAAACGCGAGTTGCGTCCACAGAAGAAGCACGGATTGATCCCGTTATAAGAAGGAGCAGTGCGTGGCATCAAAGAAAAAGACCTCCCCTACAGCGAAGCAAGCGACCGTCACAACGGAAGAGGAGATCTCCGGCGAAATTCTAGCGGTGATCGTCGCCGCTGCGACCACATTTCTCGGCGCGCAGTTGCGGATCGTGTCCGTTAAGGTGGCAAGATCCTCGCGTGGACCGGCAAGCCGATGGTCGCGCCAGGGACGCGCATCCGTTCACGCCTCACACAACCCCCGGTCGAGACGGTAATAGGAATGCAGGAAAGGAACCCAGCAGCTTGAAGCTTCAGATAACAATTAACGGGAAAACTTACACGGCTGAAGTTGAAGTTCTGGAAGATGACGGCCGCACACGCAAGTCAGGCTCCGGGCCGGACCAATCAGATTCCGCCGCGCCGATCCCAGCCATCGGTGCATACACCCCGGCTTCGACACTGAATAGAAGCGACGTCAACAATAAGCTCTATCTCAGTCCTCTCATGGGCCTAGTTGTCAAAGTGAACGTAAAGCCGGGCCAACGAGTTGAAGCCAACGGCCTGATCATCGTGCTCGAAGCGATGAAGATGGAAACGAGTATCACTGCACACCATGCCGGCAAAGTGAAGAGTGT
>Ga0207691_10003966_pt1 | contig 14377 bp, 11 predicted proteins | sample KBSM13metaG_FD_184327 | JGI IMG/M metagenome (GOLD analysis project Ga0207691, IMG submission 184327) | Miscanthus rhizosphere microbial communities from Kellogg Biological Station, Michigan, USA - KBS M1-3 metaG (SPAdes) (version 2) | ecosystem: Host-associated > Plants > Roots > Rhizosphere >... | reverse complement strand
GCTCGAGCACCTTGGGATCCTGCGCGAGCGCGGCGATCGCGCGGCCGACGAACAGCGGCGACTCTGACACGAGGAAGTTCGGATCCTTCTCCCCGGCGTCGCGCCAACGGTCCTCGGTGACGCCCTTGCGCTCGAGCATCGATTCTGACCGGAGGAATCCCGGGACCACCGCCACCGCCGCGACGCCATGCGGCAGGAGCTCCGGAGCCATGTTGAGCGCGAGCCCCTTGAGCGCGAGCTTCACCGTCTGCGTCAACGGGTTGCCGCCAGCCGACAGCGTGTCGCCTTCCGTGACCTCGACGATCAGCCCGCGCCGGGCGCGGATCATCACCGGCGCGACGTGCTTCGCGGTGAGGATGTGCGACAAGATGGATTGGCGAAAGATCGCATCGCCATGCTCGAGGTTCGTCTTCCAGAACGATCCCCATTGATACAGCATCGGGTCTTCGCCGGCGACGCAGTTGACCAGGACGTCCAGGCGGCCCCGCTCGCGATCGATCTGTTGGACCAGCGCCTCGACGTCCTCCTCGACGGTGTGATCGACGCGAACAGCAATCGCGGCGCCGCCGGCGGTCGTGATCAGTTCGGCGGTTTCCTCGATGGTCTCGGGTCGGCGGTACGGCGACGGGTTGCCGCGCACGCTGCGACCGGTGCAGTACACGGTCGCGCCAGCTTCGCCCAATGCGCGCGCGATGCCCCGTCCGGCTCCGCGCGTGGCGCCCGCCACCAGTGCGACCTGCCCTTGCAATGGCGTGGATGGTGTCATCGATTCATCTCCTCTGGCGCGGCGGTCAGACGCCGGCCGTCGCCACCAGCCGCCACTCGTACGGAGTCGTCGATTTGGCGTCGAAGAATTGCGGGAAGTGCTCCTTGCCGTAGCGTCCCCAGTGCGGGCGCGCACCGTCGATGTCCGTGAAGCCGTACTCGTCCGTGAGCGTCCACGATCCGAACAGGCCGCCTGACTTCTGGTGGACGTTCGGATCGGCGGCCAGCGCGGCGACGCCCCGGCCGAGGAAGCACGGCGTTTCAGACCCTGCCCACCCGAAGCCCTTGGCCTTTGGGTGATCGATGGCGTCACGCCAGTTCGCCTCGGTGACGCCGTACCCCTCGAGAATCGCTTCGGTCCGCATGAACCCTGGCGTCACCGAGAGTGCCGCTACCTTGTACGGGGCCAGCTCCACGGCAAGACCGTACGAGAATCGCTTCAGCGAAGTTTCCATCAGGTCGAAGAAGAACTGGCCGTGGTAGCAAATTCCGGGCTGCTCCACCACTTCGACGATCAAGCCGGCCTTGCGCTTGACCATCAGCGACGCCGCGTGCCACGACGTCGCGAGGTGGGACCAGAGCCAGCTGTCGACGAAAGCGCGTCCCTCGTCGAGCGGCTGCTTCCAGAAACTGCTCCACGACGCGACGGGACGGCCGGTCAGGACGTTGACCAGCAGATCGAGCCGCTTCTGCTCGCGAGCGATGCGCTTGAACAGCGACGCCACTTCGGCGTCGACATTGTGGTCCACGCGGATGGGAATCCCGACGCCGCCGGCCGCGGTCACCATCTCCGCCGTCTCTTCGATCGTTTCCGGGCGTCCCGCGTAATGGTGGGTGCTGGTGTTCGGTTGGGTGCGGCTGCTCCGGCCGGTGCAGTACACGGTCGCACCGGCTTCCCCGAGCATCCGCGCAATCCCGCGGCCGCCGCCGCGGGTGGCGCCAGCGACGAGGGCGACGCGTCCGCCGAGTGGTTTCATGGCGAGCTCCTTTCGGGGTCCAGTCAGGTATCGTCGACGGTCGGCGCGAAGTATAAATGAACGAACATTTACTATGTCAAGCCGAAAATGAACGACCGTTTATAATCACGGGGACTCGGGACTGGGGACTTGGGGACTGGGGACTCGAGACTGTGTCTGATGACTGACGACTGGCGACTGGCGACTGCATGAGTCCGCGCCCTCGCGAAACCACCGACGAGCAGTTGCTGGCGGCCACCCATCGAGTGGTCTCGCGCCTGGGTCCGAACCTCACCCTGGCGGAGGTCGCCCGTGAGGCCGGCGTCTCGCCGGCCACGCTGATGCAGCGCTTCGGCTCGAAGCGTGGCCTCCTCCTCGCGTTTGCCGCGAGCGGCGCCAAAGGTCTCGGCGACGAATTCGCACGCATCCGCCAGAAGCGCCGCTCGCCTCTTGCGGCCGTCCATGACGTGGCCCAGTGCGTCGCCGCCATGGCCGATACCCCGGAGACGCTGTCGAACAGCCTGGCGTTTCTTCAGATGGACCTCTTCGATCCGGATTTCCACAAGCACGCCCTCGCACACTCGCGCGGCATGATCGCCGGCATCAAGGCCTTGCTGGATGAGGCTGTGGAGGTCGGCGAGTTACAGCGCTGCGACACCATGCGGTTGGCGCGCGCGGTCCAGGGGCTGATTGGCGGATCGCTCCTGCAATGGGCCATCGACCGCGATGGCAAGGCGACGGATCGGTTGCGTGAGGACCTGGAGGCCCTCCTCAAGCCGCGTCACTGCCCCCCTCGCGAACGGCGGCGAGTTTCACGGCGGGCCGTCAGGAAAGTCTGACCAAACACTGAAGGTTCGAGAGCAAGACGCACGGTCGCTGAGAGTTGAGCGTTGATATTTGAAATTTGCGTCTGGCATCAGCTTTGCTCCGCCGAACCGCCATGGACCATCTGACGGTTCCCACGCCGCGCGACGGGTACACGGCTCCGATCGATCGCAGCCGCCGAAACTATCGGCACATCCGCGTGCTGCGCTGGACGTTCCGGCGGGAGCACGAAGCGGTGGTCTGCGAACTGGGTCTCACCGGCGAGGATCGCGAGTACGAATTACGCATCCCGGCGGAGTGGAACCCGACGCACCGCGAGATCGAACGCTTCGACGATGCCCTGACGGCATTTCAGCGTCACGCGATGATCGAGCGGACGCTGCTGGACGCCGGGTGGGTGCTCGACGGCTTCGAGTCCGAGCGCGTCACGTTGCACTAACCGCAATTGGTGAATGCAGGAATTGGTGGGTTGGTGATTTCAATCACCAATTCACCAACTCGTTCATTCGCCGATTGCTGGTTACACTCCGAGCTGCGTCGCCAGGTCGTTGAAGTCCTTCGCGCTGACGTCCACGGATGAGTCCGCCGCCAGGTCGGGTTTTCCGTTCGGCCCGAATTCCAACGGGCGTGTCACGAACGCGGTTTTCAGCCCCACGCCTTTTGCCGCCCGCAGATCGCCCAGGTGCGCAGCCACCATCATCACCGACGAGGGCGGGACATCCAGGATGTCGGCCGCGGATTGGTACACTTCCCGATCCGGCTTGTAGTGTCGGACGAGCTCGGCGCCGAGAATCACATCCCAGGGCAGCTCCGCGTGCTTCGCCAGATCCGTCATCAGCGACACATTTCCGTTCGAGAGCGGCGCGATGATGAACTTCTTCTTCAGGCGCGTCAGCCCCGCGACGGCGTCCGGCCACGGACGCAGCCGATGCCAGGCGTGATTGAGCCGCGCCTTCTCGACTTCGGACAGTCCGTCGATCCTGAACTCCACCAGGATGCGATCGAGCGTCATCCGATGAAGCGCGTCGAGCTTCGTCCACGGGAGCTCGCCGGTCCGCACGCGGTTCATGCTCGGGCCATAACCGGCGCGCCAGGCGTCCGCGAACTTCGCGCCGTCGACGGCAACCCCCTTCTGCTTCGCCAGCGCCGCAATTTCGTCGGCGACCGACGATCGCCAGTCGACGACGGTCCCGAACGTGTCGAACACCAAGGCTTTCACCTCAACCGGCGCCGGGCGCTGTGCCTGAAGGTTCATGGTGGTCACCACCGCAGCGCTGCTGGTCAAAAAGTCGCGACGCGAGAGGATCACGGCGTTCTCCTGAGGTGCCATATTTACGGCGGCGCTACTTTCGGTAATCCAGCGCCGGCTTCCGGTCCGCCAGCCGCGTCTTGTACACGAAGTTCGGCCCGCGCTTCTGGTCGAACTCGGCCTTCGCCTTCTGAATGTGCGCCGGGTCGGTGAAGAGATCGACCGTAGTGAGCGCCATCGATTTCGCCGCCACCATCATGCCCTTGACGCCAATCGTGCTGCCGGCGCATGCCGTCGCCTGCCAGCTGTGGGCCGGCACGCCCGGCGCGAAGGTCGCTGCGGTCATCGAGACAGACGGCACGCTCCAGCTCACGTCGGCGTAATCGGTCGAGGAACTGTTGACGGCCCCGGTGCGCATCGGCCGGATCTTCTCCTGAGAGCCGATGGCCACGTCCGGCGGATCGGTCAATGTCTTGCGTATCTCCTCCGCGAACCTGGCTTCCTCGGCCGTGTACGGGAATCCCCCAATCCGCTCGAGATTCCTGTTCATCACACCGCTCAGATACTCGTTCGGCAGCACGTTGTACACCGCCCCGGTCACCTCGAGATCCATCGTCGTCCCGGTCCCGAGCGCCGCGCCTTTGGCCGCGTCGACGATGCGATCCCAGATCTTGTCGAGGATCGGCATGTTCGGCTGCCGGGCGTAGTAATAGGCCTCGGCGAAGTCGGGCACGACGTTGGGCGCCGCGCCGCCGCGCGTGATGATGTAGTGGATGCGCGTCTCCTGCGGCACGTGCTCGCGCATCATGTTGACCATGTAGTCCATGGCTTCCACGGCATCGAGCGCCGAGCGCCCGCGGTCGGGCGCCGCCGCCGCGTGCGCCGCGACGCCGTGAAAACGGAACTTCGCGGTGATATTGGCGGTCGAGCTGGTCGGACTCGCCTCGTTGCGATCGCCCGGGTGCCACGATACCGCGACGTCGACGTCGCTGAAGAGGCCCGCCCGAACCATGTACACCTTGCCCGAGCCGCCTTCTTCGGCCGGCGTCCCGTAATAGCGGAGCGTTCCCTTCTGGCCCGACGCGGCCATCCATTCCTTGACGGCAACCGCGGCTGCAAGCGCGCCGGTGCCAAGCAGGTTGTGACCGCAACCGTGCCCGGGGGCGTTCTCTTCGATCGCATGGCGCGCCGCCGTCTGTGCTTCCTGCGAAAGTCCGGGAAGCGCATCGAACTCGCCGACGATGCCGATGACCGGCTTGCCTGAACCGAACGTCGCCACGAACGCGGTCGGGATGTCGGCGACATCCGCCTTGACCTGGAAGCCGGCGGCGCGGAGCTGCTGCTGCAGGAGCGCGCTGCTCTTGGCCTCCTGATAGCCGACTTCCGCGAATGCCCAGATCTGTTTGGCGATGGTGGCATAGCTCTCGCGCTTCGCGTCGATGCTCTGGACGAGTGACGTCCTGTCATCCGAGCGCTGCGCCGCCGCAGGCGTCCACGCGATCACGAGCACGGCCAGGATCCAACGTCGTCTCTTCCCCGCCACCTTCAGCCTCATGGAGTAGACCTCTGCCAACGCGCGTGCTCCGGAGGGCACGTGCGATAGCATTATCGCCCTCAATGACCGTCGATGCCCAACAGGCCGCGATGCTCGTGCGCGTCACGGCGCGGGTGTCGGCGGTTATCGTGGCCGGGAACCTGCTGGCGGCGGCGCGCAGGGCCGAATCGGTCGGCTCGTCAGCCCTGCGAACGATGGATGTCGCGACATTCGTGGCCTTTCTCGCGTCGCACACAGTGCATTTCGCCTGCGTGTGGCTCCTGGCGGTCGCAACCGCCGGCGACAATATTCGCCGCGCCGGCGGCTGGATGCTCGTGGACATGGCCGCGCTGGCGTTTTATGCCGGCGCCGGCATCGTCTTGCGCGTCAAGCTGCGACCGCGCGGCTGGCGCAGCGTCCCCGAGCGCCGCCTCGAGCTCGGTCTGCTCGTCATCGTCTCGCTGGTGTTCTTTCAGGCGTATGCCCTTCGACTGCTGCAATCCTGGTTCTTCGCCGCCCTCGCGGCGCTGCTTGCATATTCGGTTGCAGGCTTCGTCCGCGCCGCCCTAAGATCCGAACCGTCGCCATCCTCCTGAGGGATTTCATGATTCACCGAAGCTCGCTCGCCGCCATGTTCGTATGCACCCTGGCGGCAGTCGTCTCCGCGCAGCAAGCGCCGACCTTCGTGCGCGACCCGAAAATCGCGATAGACGACGACTACACGAAGAAGATCAAGGAATACACGACGCAGCCGTTCTTCGGCTCGCCGCTCGTGGATTATCTGCCGGCCTCGAAGACGGTGCCGACGCCCAAGGCGGTTCTCGGCGACGTCGCCGGCGCGCCAGGCAAGCTTCCCTACGCCGAGGAGGTCTACCAGTACATGCGCATGCTCGAGAAGGCGAGCCCGCGCGTGAAGGTCTATTCGATCGGCAAGACCGAAGAAGGGCGCGAGATGATCGCCGTCGCGATCGCCTCCGAAGCGATCATGGCGAAGCTGCAGGACAACTCGGCGCGCCTCGCCAAACTCGCCGACCCGCGCACGATCAACATGGACGATGCGCAGGCGGAGCCGCTCATCAACACGTCAACGCCGATCTACTACATCACCGGAACGATCCATTCACCAGAAACCGGCTCGCCGACTGCGTTGATGGAACTGGCGTACCGCCTGACCGTCGACGACCATCAATACATCAAGTCGATTCGCGACAACCTGATCACGTTGATCACGCCGGTGATCGAGGTCGACGGCCGCAACAAGATGGTCGACATCTACAAGTGGCACCTCGCGCATCCGGGCCAGAACTATCCAGGACTGGTGTACTGGGGCAAGTACGTTGCGCACGACAACAACCGCGACGCGATGGGCGTCACCCTCAAGCTCACCGAAAACGTCCTCAATACCTACATGCAATGGCACCCGCAGGTGCTACACGACCTCCACGAGTCGGTGCCGTACCTGTACGACAACACCGTCGGCGACGGTCCGTACAACGCCTGGATCGATCCGATTCTCGCCGACGAGTGGCAGATGATCGGCTGGAACAACGTCTCGGAGATGACGAAGTTCGGCATGCCCGGCGTCTTCACGCACGGCAACTTCGACACCTGGTCGCCCGGCTACCTGATGTTCATTGCCGCGCTCCACAACGGGATCAGCCGCCTGTACGAGACCTTCGGCAACGGCGGCGCGGACACGGTCGAACGATCGCTGCAGCCCAACGAATACGCCCGCACCTGGTACAAGCAGAATCCGCCGCTGCCAAAAGCGCTGTGGTCGCAGCGAAACAACAACAACTATCAGCAGACCGGCCTCCTGACGTCGCTGCACTACTTCGCCGCGAACAAGCAGCTGTTCCTGCGCAACTTCTACACGAAGAGCAAGCGCTCGATCCTGAAGGCGCGCACCGAAGGACCGGCGGCATACGTGTTCACCGCCGACGATCCGCGCCCGGGCGCGCAAGCTGATCTCCTGCGCACGCTGCAGAAGCAAGGTGTGGAAATCTCGCGCGCGACCACCTCGTTTACCGTCATGGTGCCGGGGAAGAAAGCCCCTGCGCGTCCGACGACGACAAACAACAGCGGGCAGGACTTGTCCACCGAAGCGCCAAGCGCGAAGGTGGATGGGCTGGGCGGGCCGAGCGACAGGCAGGATGGGCAGGATAGGCGGGAGGGGCAGGACAAGACTCCCGCCGCAGCCACCCGAACGTTCCCGGCCGGCTCCTACATCGTTCGCATGGACCAGCCCTACAGCCGCATCGCTGATTCGCTCCTCGACTATCAGTACTGGAGCCCGAACGATCCCCAACGCACACCGTACGACGACACCGGTTGGACCTTCCCCGAGCTGTACAACGTGCAGGCGGTCCGCGTGACCGATCTGAAGGTGCTCGAGGCGACGGTCGAGAAAGTCAGCGGCGAAATCCGGCCCAGGGGCGCCATCGTGGATACCGGCGCGATCTTCCTTGTCAATCACAACGCCGACATCGCGCTGGCGACGCTGCGCTACAAGCTCAAAGACGCGTCGTTCGAGGCGGCCGAGGAGCCGTTCGACGCCGGCGGTAAGAAGTTCAACCGCGGTTCGTTCATCATCAAGAATACCGGCGCGACGGACATGCAGAAGATCGCGACGGATCTGGGCCTCCAGATCGTGGCCACCAGCACAGCGCCCTCGGTGAAAGCCCATCCGATTCGTGCGCCGCGCGTCGCGATCCTCCACACCTGGCTGACCACGCAGACCGAGGGATGGTGGCGGCAGGCCTTCGACAACGCGCAGGTACCGTTCACCTACATCAACACGCAGCAGGTCGCGAAGGACGACAACCTCAACGCGAAGTTCGACGTCATCGTGTTTCCGCCGGTCGGCCGCGGCACGGAAGGCATCGTGAACGGCATGCCGATGTGGGGCAACCCACTGCCCTGGAAGAAGACCCCCGAAACGCCGAACCTCGGATCCGAGGATCAAACGGACGATATGCGGCCCGGCCTCGGTTGGACGGGCGTTGCGCATCTGCAGACGTTCGTGCGCAACGGCGGCCTACTCTTGACGGTCATGGACACCGCCGACCTCGCCGTCTCCACCGGTTTCACACCTGGACTGTCAGTCGCACAGCGCCAGCGGCTGCGGATTGTCGGGAGCGTCGTGCGATCGAAGATGGTGGACGCCACGAGCCCGATCGCGTACGGCTACACTGACAACCTGGGCATCTGGTGCGACAACGGACCGATTTTCAACGTCTCGAGCATCTTCGGCGGCCGCGGCGGGCGGCGCCTCGGGCCGGACGATGGCGGCAACCGGCCGACGGGCCGCGGTACCACCGACGATGCCGACACACCGCAGGGACGGCCGGGCGTGGATGTCCCGGCGGAGCCGAAGGCTGACACCTGGCAGGCGGTGCCGATCACCGACGAGCAGATGCGCAACGGCATCAACGTCATCCCGCCGAGCGCGCGCCCGCGCGTCATCCTCCGCTACGCGGATTCGCGCGACCTGCTCGTATCGGGCCTTGTCGAAAACGGCGGCGAAATCGCGCAACACGCGGCGGTCGTCGACGTGCCGCTCGACAAAGGGCACGTCGTCGCGTTTTCGAACAACCCGATCTGGCGCGGCGAGACGGAAGGCAGCTACTTCCTGGTGTTCAACGCGCTGCTGAACTTCGACCAGCTGGACGCGGGACGGAAGCTGGATCCGCGATGACTCGTAGCGCGGCCCTTTCAGGGCCCCGATCGCGGGGCTGAAAGCGCCGCGCTACGGTGCATCAGAACATGTCGCCGTGCCAGTAGAGCCAGTCTGCTGGATCGGAGAATTTCGGAACCGACCGGCCGAGCCCACGCATCATCATGATGTCCGAGGACGGCCGCTCGCCGACGATCTCGATTTGCGGCGGCCGGAAATCGGCCGGGAGCCACGTCGTGATCGCCGGACGCGCGGCTGACGGATCCCTCGCGATCAGGACCTGAAGAATCGCGCCGACGCGAGCGCCCGCTGGATCGCGATCGCCGCACTCCTCCAGCACCCATCTGCCGCCGCGGACCGTGATGACGACATAGGCCACGGCGGAGCTGCCTTCCTCGGCGACGAAAAACTGCACTTCACGATCGCCCGCCGGACCGAGGCCCGCCAGAAGGCGCTTCCGGACAATCGCAAAGTGCGCAAAGTCGCGGTCGCGCTCGAGGTGGAACCGGTAGCGCTCGGCGCGGGCGCGTCCCATGGCGACGATGTCCGGCAGATCGCGATCCTCGCCGGCACGGACGAGCGTCATCGGCGCTCCCCGCCTCGTGTCTTCGATCACCCGTATCGAGAGATCCGGCGTCGCGATCGGCTCGAACCCAAGACCCGCGTAGTAGTCGGCACCGATGATCGAGAAGAGGAGCGCGACCGTCGCGCCTTCGCCGGCAGCGCGTTCCAGCAGACGTTCGACGAGCGCGCGGGCGTGTCCGCGGCCACGGTGGGCAGGCGCGGTGAAGAGCGCACCGATGCCGGCGATTCGCAGCGGACGGCCGTCGAGCGAGGCGTCGAGGGTATACAGCTTGGCGCTCGCCAGCGCCTCACCCCGCTCGACGAGTGCCAAGCGCTGTAGATGCGTGCGGCCCCAGGGCGTCGCGAGCTGCCCCGCGTAGTAGCGCCCGTACGAGGCGCGGCTCAGGCCGTCGTGCCAGACAGGATAGCTGTGGTCCAGAACCTGTTGAAGATAAGGACCTTCGACGATCGCAAGATCTGCCATGGGTGGCGAAAATTGTATGGCGGATTCTTAAACGTTCCGGATCGAAGACCTGTCTAATCTCGCAAATGAAGCGATTCCTGCCATTTGTCGTGCCGTTCACGATTGCAGTTCTCGTCACAACCAGGCCCGCAGAGACGATTGGCCCGGCCAATGACGGGGGGGACAAAGCGATCGTCCACGTGCTCAACCGTATCGCCTTCGGACCCCGGCCTGGCGATGTCGAGCGGGTCCGTGCGATGGGCATCGACCGCTACATCGATCAGCAACTGCACCCCCAGCGGGTTGCCGATCCGGGCATGGCGGCGCGATTGAGCGATCTGGCGTCCATCGGCATGAGCTCGAGAGAGATCGCACGCGAGTACGAGCTGCCGCAGCTCGAAGCGAGGCGTCAACGGAAACAGAACAGCGGGCTCGATCAGGCAGGGGAGCCACCGAAACCCGATCCCCGTCTGCAGAAGGCCAATGGCGTGATCGTGGAGCTCGCCCAACAGAAAGTGTTGCGCGCGATCTACAGCGAGCGGCAGCTGCAGGAAGTGCTGACCGACTTCTGGTTCAACCACTTCAACGTCGACGCGCGCAAGGGACGCGATCGGTTCCTGCTCACCGAGTACGAGCGCGAGACGATCCGCCCGCGCGTGCTCGGCACATTCCGCGATTTGCTGGAGGCGACCGCCAAGAGCCCGGCGATGCTGTTCTATCTCGACAACTGGCTGAGCGCCGATCCGAACGGGCCGCATATGGAGATGCTGCCGCCGCGCGTCGCACGAGGTCCGTTCGACGGGCGTGTGGTGCCGGGGACGGAGGTCGGCAGACGGTTCGGACGACCTCCGCAGGGCAAGAATGCCCCCAAAGGTCTCAACGAGAACTACGGCCGCGAGCTGATGGAGCTGCACACGCTCGGCGTGGATGGTGGCTACACGCAGAAGGACGTGACCGAGGTCGCGCGCGCCTTCACAGGGTGGACGATCGACAACCCGCGGCAGGGCGGCGGCTTCACATTCAACCCGCGGCTGCACGACACCGGGCAGAAGGTGGTGCTCGGCCACGTCATCAAGGCGGGCGGCGGCGAGTCCGATGGCGAGCAGGTGCTCGACATCCTCGCGAAAGAGCCGGCGACCGCGCGTGTGATCGCCACCAAGCTGGCACGCCGCTTCGTCAGCGACACTCCGCCGCCGGCGCTCGTCGACCGCGCCGCCAAGCGGTTCCAGGCGACCGATGGCGACTTGCGCGAGGTGACGCGGACCATTCTCACCTCGCCGGAATTCCTGGCGGCCGAGTCCTACCGCGCCAAGGTCAAGACCCCTTTCGAATTCGTGGTCAGCGCCGCGCGGGCGCTCGGCGCCGATGTGCAGGACGCGCTGCCGCTCGTCCGTCAGCTGCAGCAGCTCGGGATGCCGCTTTATCAATGCCAGCCGCCGACCGGCTACAAGGACACGGCGGACGCGTGGGTCAACACCGGCGCGCTGGTCAGCCGCATGAACTTCGCGCTGACGCTTGCGGGCAACAAGCTGCGCGGCGTGTCGGTGGCGTCGCTGCCGGCCGCAGACGAGGTACTCGCCGGCGACGTCTCGGAGACGACGCGCGCGACGATCGCCAAGGCGGGCGATGCCCCACAGATGACCGCACTGACCCTCGGTTCCCCGGAATTTCAACGGCGATGAAGACATGGAGCGCGAAGGCTTGAGAGCGATTTCGACTTCAGGATGGCCACGAAATCGCGACATCACGAAAAGGATTGCCTATTCGTTTCGTGTTTTTGTGTTTTCGTGGCAGCCGATTGGCTACGGCGTTGTGGAGCGCGCGCTAGCCGAGCGAGGAGATCATGGTTTCACGAAGAGTCTTTCTCAAAAACGGCGCGTTCGCCTTCGTCAGCCTTGGTTTCGCGCCGTCGTTCCTGTCGCGGACGGCGCTGGCGGCGACCGGACGCTCGAAGCAGCTCATCGCGATCTTTCAGCGCGGCGCCGTGGACGGGTTGAGCATGGTGGTCCCGTTTGGCGAGGCCGACTACTACCGCGCGCGGCCGAGCATCGCAATTCCTCGTCCGAACAGCGATAACGGCGCCCTGGATCTCGACGGGTTCTTCGGATTCAATCCGCGCCTCCAGGCGCTTAAGCCGCTCTGGGACCGCCGCCAGCTGGCGATCGTCAACGCCTGCGGATCGCCGGACAGCACGCGGTCGCACTTCGACGCGCAGGACTACATGGAGACGGCGACGCCTGGCGTGAAGAGCACGGCGGACGGCTGGCTGAACCGGTACCTCCAGGCGCGAAAGGCGGAGGACGCGACGCCGTTCCGCGCGGTGGCGCTGACGTCGCAGCTGCCGCGCATGCTGCAGGGCACGGCGCCGGCGCTGGCGATGAGCCAGATCTCGCAGTTCGGGATTCGCGGGGGTCAGGGCGGCGACGGCGCCGGCGCATCGTTCGAACGCGAATACGCCGCGGCGGCCGACCATCTCTTGAACGGCACGGGCAAGGAAGCGTTCAACGCCATCAAGATGCTCAAGAGCACCGATCCGTCCCGTTATCAGCCCGCGAACGGCGCCGAGTATCCGCGCAGCCCGTTCGGACAGGCGGTCCGGCAAATCGCGCAGCTGACCAAGTCGAACGTCGGCCTCGAGGTGGCGTTTGCCGACGTCGGCGGATGGGACACGCACGTGAATCAGGGCGCGACGCAGGGTCAGCTGGCCAACAAGCTCGAGGATTTCTCGCGGGCCATCGCCGCTCTGGCCGTGGATCTCGGCGACCGCCTGGAGGACACCGTCATTCTGACGATGTCGGAGTTCGGGCGAGCGGTCAACGAGAACGGCAACCGTGGCACCGACCACGGCCACGGCAACGCGATGATGGTCATCGGCGGCAACGTCCGCGGCGGGCAGGTCTACGGCAAGTGGCCGGGCCTGGCGGCCGAGAAGCGCTATGAAGGCCGCGACCTCGCGGTCACGACCGACTTCCGCGACGTCTTTGGCGAAATCGTCACGCGCCACCTCGGCGTGTCGAACCCGACCGCGATTTTTCCCGGCTACAACGTTCAGCCGTCACGATACCCGGGACTGTTCGCCTGATTTGATCTGATCGTCGGCTTGGCGAATAATCCGCGGCATGCCGAAGACGGACGGCCTGGCCACGACCTTCGCCGCGCTCCGCGCGATCCTCGAGCCGCAGACGAAACGGCTGACCGTCACGGTCGACAAGCCCGGACATTTCGAGCTCGCCTCACCAACCCTGACGGATCGCATCGGCCGGCCGCTCTTCTGCGCGGCGGTGAAGATCAACAAGAGCTCCGTCAGCTACCACTTCATGCCGTTGTACGGCAACATGGCGCTGCGCAACAGCCTCTCGCCGGCGCTCAGGAAGCGCCTCCAGGGGAAGGTGTGCTTCAACTTCGTCAGCGTCGAGCCCGCCCAGCTCAAAGAGCTCGCGGCGGTCACGAAGAAGGGTATTGCGGGTTTCAAGAACGTCAAGCTCCCCTGGGCGTGACCGTTTTCCTCGTCAATTCGCCAAATGCAGCTTAGTGATCTTCCAACTCCCCAGATTCTGATCGACCGCGCGCGGTCGATGCGGAACATCGATCGTGCCCAGCAGCTCGCCTCGAACGCTGGCGTGGCGCTGCGACCGCACGCGAAAACGCACAAGTCGCCGGTGGTGGCAAAATGGCAAATCGATCGCGGCGCCGTCGGCGTCTGCTGCGCCAAGGTGGGCGAGGCGGAAGTGTTCGTCGCCGCCGGGATCGGCAACATCCGTTTGCCATACCCCGTCAGCCCATCGAACGCGGCGCGCATTCTGGCCCTGCTGGATCGCGCCGCGATTTCGATCATCGTGGATCACCTGGATGTCGCGCACGGCTGGTCCGAGGCGATGGCCCGCGCCGGACGCACGCTCGACGTGCTGATCAAGGTGGATGTCGGATTTCACCGCTGCGGCATCGATCCCGAGGGCGACGCGCTCGGGTTCGTCCAGCGTGTCTCGGCGCTGCCGGGCCTTCGTCTGCGAGGATTGTTGAGCCATGCCGGCCACGGCTATCAGGCGTCATCCGACGACGAGCTGCGCGCCGTGGCGCATCGCGAGGCGGAGATTCTCACGTCGCTGCGCGATCGCGCTGTGACGGCCGGCATCCCGCTCGAGGAGCTGTCCGTCGGCGCGACGCCGACGCTCCGCTTCAGCGCCGCCGAGCGTGGTCTGACGGAACTGCGTCCCGGCAACTACGTGTACTTCGATCGCACGCAGCTCGCGCTCGGATCGGCGACGCTCGACGACTGCGCGCTGACGGTGCTCTCGAGCGTGGTGACGCAGCACGACGGGCGCATCATCCTCGACGCCGGGAGCAA
>Ga0207691_10003963_pt1 | contig 14384 bp, 11 predicted proteins | sample KBSM13metaG_FD_184327 | JGI IMG/M metagenome (GOLD analysis project Ga0207691, IMG submission 184327) | Miscanthus rhizosphere microbial communities from Kellogg Biological Station, Michigan, USA - KBS M1-3 metaG (SPAdes) (version 2) | ecosystem: Host-associated > Plants > Roots > Rhizosphere >... | reverse complement strand
GAAACCCAGGATGTTCTGGCGGTGGGATTCGACCAGCTCGTGCCCGGCAATCGCAGCCCGACGGTGAATCACCTGCGCCTATGGTCTGCACGTGCGCTGCAGCCGTTCCACATCGAGGATTTCAACGCCGGCAACTATTCGGTCGCTGTTGAGGACCAGATCGAAGCGAAAAACCTGTCACGCGTCCTGTACCCGGACGACTCCACGCCGCAGGGCAAAGAGCTGCGTTTCAAGCAGCAGTACTTCTTCGTGAGTGCCAGCATCCAGGACATCCTCGCCACGCATCTCGCCGAGGAACGCTCGCTCGAAGAGTTACCGGGCGCCCTGGCGATTCAGATGAACGATACGCATCCGACGCTCGCAATTCCGGAGCTCATGCGCCTGCTGATCGACCAGTACGACATGTTGTGGGCGCAGGCGTGGGAGCTCTGCCGGCAGGTGTTCGGCTACACCAATCACACGCTGATGCCCGAGGCGCTGGAAACCTGGCCGGTGCACTTCTTCGAGCAGTTCCTGCCGCGCCACCTGGAAATCGTCTATCGCATCAACGAAGAATTCCTGCTGGAGGTCGAAAAGAGGTTCAAGGGAGACGGCGCGGCGAAGACCACGTTGTCCATCATCGGGGAATCGCACGGCCGCCGCGTGCGCATGTCGCACCTCGCGGTGATCGGCAGCCACAAGGTCAACGGCGTCGCGAAGCTGCATTCCGATCTCATGAGGAAGACTATCTTCTCGGGATTCGCGCAGATGTTCCCCGATCGCTTCACCAACGTGACGAACGGCATCACCGTTCGACGCTGGCTGAAGCAGTCCAATCCGCGGCTGGCCCGCCTGCTCACCGAGCGGCTGGGCAGCGCGTGGGAAAACGATCTCGAAGAGATCGAGCGATTGCGATGGGCGGCGGACGATCCTGGTTTCCGCGCGCAGTTCCGCGAGATCAAGCGGGCTAACAAAATACAGCTCGCCGAAGAGATCGATCGGCGCACCGGCATCGACGTGAGCGTGGACTCGCTGTTCGACGTGCACGTGAAGCGCATTCACGAGTACAAGCGCCAGCTGCTGAACATCCTCTACGTGATCACCCGGTACAACCGCATCAAGGCCAGGCCCGACGAACACTGGGTGCCGCGCACGGTGATGTTCGCCGGCAAGGCGGCGCCCGGTTACGCCATGGCCAAGGGCATCATCCGGCTCATCAATAATGTATCGACCACGATCAACCAGGATCCGGCCACGCTGACCAAGCTCAAGTGCGTGTTCCTGCCGGATTACGATGTGTCGTTGGCGCAGACCATCATGCCGGCCGCGGACCTCTCACAGCAGATCTCCACTGCCGGCATGGAAGCTTCGGGCACCGGCAACATGAAGCTCGCGCTCAATGGCGCGTTGACCATCGGCACGCTGGATGGCGCAAATATCGAGATTCGCGATTCGGTGGGACCGGAGAACATCTTCATTTTCGGCATGACCGCCGACGAGGCGGCGGCGCGGCAGGCGAATGGCTATCGTCCCCGCGACATCGTGGCGGCGGATCCCGAGCTTGCAGCCACGCTCGAGTTGATCCGCTCGGGTGCGTTCCATCGCGGCAAGTCCGACGATGCGCGCATGGTGGTCGATCGCCTCACCTCCGATGGGGAGCCGTTCCTGGTGCTCGCCGATTTCGCCGCGTACTGCAAAGCGCAGGATCAGGTCGATGCGTTGTACCGGCAGCCCGAGGAGTGGAGCCGCCGCGCCGTGCTCAATACCGTTGGCATGGGGCCATTCTCCAGTGACCGCAGCGTGCGCGAATATGCGGAACGCATCTGGAACATCCGATCGGTGATATAGAGGTTCATGCCTACAAAAACAAAGCTGACGAAGGCGGAAATCCAAGCGCTGGTGAACACCACTCACCACGAGCCACGTTCCCTGCTGGGTTACCACGAAATCCCTCGCGCCGGCAGCACGCCGTTGTGCGTGGTGCGCGTGCTCGAGCCCGGCGCCGAGGCCATCGACGTCTGCTGGGAAGACACGCCCGGTGAGCTCCATCCTCTCAAGCGCATTCACGATGCGGGCTTGTTTGAAGGAACCATTCCACACCGCCGCCCGGTGACGCCGTACCGGCTGCGCGTGCGCTTTCCGTTCGATCACGTCGTCGTCAAACACGACACGTACTTCTTCTCGCACGAACTGACGGACTTCGATCTCTATCTGTTCGGCGAAGGGCGTCACTACGGCCTGTACCACAAGTTCGGCGCGCACCCGCGCGTCCGCGATGGCGTTGCCGGAACGCATTTCGCCGTCTGGGCACCGAATGCCCATCGCGTGAGCGTGGTCGGCAGCTTCAACAACTGGGACGGACGCATGCACGCCATGCAGGCCCGCGGCGGCTCGGGCGTCTGGGAGTTGTTCGTCCCCGACGTGGGGGAGGGTGCGGAATATAAATACGAGATCCGCACGCAACGCGGTTCGCTGCTGCTCAAGTCCGATCCCTTCGGATTCTTCATGCAACGCCGGCCGGAGACCGCCTCGGTGGTCACCTCGCTCGACGGCTACGAATGGCATGACGCCGACTGGCTGCGAATGCGCGCGCAGCGCGACTGGCGGCGTTCGCCGGTCAATATCTACGAGGTTCACCTGTCGAGCTGGCAGCACTCATGGGATCGACAGCCTCCATTTTTCACCTGGGCGGAGGCCGCGGAGCGGCTCATTCCCTACGTGGTGGACATGGGCTACTCGCACATCGAACTCATGGGGGTCGCCGAGTATCCGTTCGATGGTTCGTGGGGCTACCAGGTGGTGGGCTATTACGCGCCGACGTCGCGGTACGGGACGCCGAAGGAATTCATGGCCTTCGTCGACAAGTGCCACCAGGCGGGCATCGGCGTGATCCTCGATTGGGTGCCCGCGCATTTTCCCAAGGACGCGCATGGTCTCGCCGAGTTCGACGGATCCGCGCTCTACGAACACGCCGACCCGCGCATGGGCGAGCACAGCGACTGGGGGACGAAGATCTTCAACTATGGCCGGCACGAGGTGAAGAACTTCCTGGTCGCGAACGCGCTGTACTGGATGGAGCGATATCACATCGATGGATTGCGTGTGGATGCCGTCGCGTCGATGTTGTACCTCGATTACAGCCGCAAGGCCGGCGAGTGGCTGCCTAACAAATATGGCGGGCGCGAAAATCTCGAGGCGCTGGACTTCCTGCGCGAGTTCAACACGGTGGCGCATCGCGAGCACCCCGGCGTGTTGACCATCGCCGAAGAGTCGACCGCATTCCCGGGCGTCACGCGACCCGTGCATCTCGGCGGCGTGGGGTTTTCGTTCAAGTGGAACATGGGGTGGATGAACGACACTCTGCACTACTACGAGAAGGACCCGGTCTACCGGCGACACGAACACAACAAGATCACGTTCTCGTTCATGTACGCGTGGAGCGAGAACTTCGTGCTGCCGATCTCGCACGATGAGGTCGTACACGGCAAGAAGTCGCTGCTCGACAAGATGCCCGGCGACGAATGGCAGAAGCGGGCGAACTACCGGCTGTTCATGTCGTACATGACGGCGCATCCGGGCAAGAAACTCATGTTCATGGGCTCGGAGTTCGGCCAGTGGCACGAGTGGCGCGAGCACGAACAGCTCGACTGGCCGCTACTGCAAAATCCCGCGCACCTGGGGTTGCAGAGCCTCAACCGCGAGCTCGCGAAGTTTTACCGCACGCATCCGCAGCTTTACGCCAGCGATTGCGATGCGGGCGGTTTCCGCTGGAGCGATCTGCACAACGCCGACGAGAGCATTTTCGCGTTCCTGCGCCAGGAGCATGGGCACGCACCCATCGTCTGCGTGTTCAATGCGACGCCCGTGCCGCGCGAAGACTACTGGTTAGGTGTGCCCGACGCCGGGCGCTACGACGTCGTGTTCGATTCGGATCATCCGGGGTTCGGTGGTTCCGGGTTCGCGGGCGCGGCGGGCTATGACGCGTTCGCCCACGTCGTGCACGGCTTCCCGCACGCGCTGCGCATGCGGCTTCCCCCTTTGTCTGCCGTCTTCCTGAGACGCAGTTTCTCATGAAGGATGGCGGATGAAGGAAGGCTCGCCCGATCTTCTCGGAGCAACATTCACCGGCGACGGCGTGAACTTCGCCATTCGCTCTCGCGCCGCCACGCGCATCGATGTCTGCCTTTACGATTCGACGGGCGAACGCGAAACGGCTCGCCTCACGCTGCCGGGTCGTACCGGCGCGGTCTATCACGGTTTCGTCGAGCGCGAGCTGGCGCGCGTGGGCACGCTGTACGGCATCCGTGTGCACGGCATCTATGATCCGCGCGAAGGTTACCGGTTCAACTCCAACAAGCTGCTGATCGACCCCTGGGCGCGCGACATCGTGGGCGACGTGAAGTGGCATCCGTCCCTCATGGGTTACGACCCGGCGGACGCCGAGGGCCTGCGGCCAAGTCTTGTCGACAGCGCGCCGTTCATGCCGCGTTGTCGAGTGATCGACAGCCGGTTCGATTGGGAAGACGACAAGCAACCCGCGGTGCCCTGGCGCGACACCTTGATCTACGAATTGCACGTCAAGGGCTTTACGCAGCAGCACCCGGACGTGCCGCCGGAATGGCGCGGCAAGTACCTCGCGCTCACGGTGCCGGCGGTACTCGATCACCTGAAGGCGCTGGGTGTGACCGCGGTCGAACTCATGCCGGTGCACGCGTTCACGAGCGAGGGATTCCTGCACGAACGCGGCCTCACCAACTACTGGGGCTACAACACACTGGCCTGGTTCGCGCCCACCAGTCGTTATGCGGTGAACGATCCGGTGGTCGAGCTCAAGCAGGCCGTAAAGGCGCTGCACAAGGCGGGCATCGAGGTGATCCTCGATGTGGTCTACAACCACACCGCCGAGGGCAACCATCTCGGGCCCACGCTGAACTTCCGCGGTATCGACAACCGTGCCTACTATTTCCATCGCGCCAATGATCGCCGTTTCTATGACGACGTCACCGGCGTCGGAAACACCGTCGCCTGCGATCATCCCATCGTGCAGGCCGATATCGTCTCCTCGCTGCGGTATTTCGCGGAAGAATTCCGCATCGACGGCTTTCGCTTCGATCTCGCCACCGTGCTCGGACGTGACCGTTCGGGATTCAATTCCAACTCGCCGTTCTTCTCGATGCTGGCCGCCGACCCGGTGCTCGCCTACGTGAAGCTGATCGCCGAACCCTGGGACGTGGGGCTGGGTGGTTACCAGCTCGGAAATTTTCCGCAAGGCTGGAGCGAGTGGAACGACCGCTATCGCGACACCATGCGCGCCTTCTGGCATGGCGGGCGGCGCATGCTCGGCGGATTCGCGGAACGCTTCGCCGGATCCTCAGACCTGTTTCGCCGCAACGGCCGCAAACCCACCGCGAGCATCAACTTTGTCGCTGCGCACGACGGCTTCACGCTGCGTGACACCGTGTCGTACAACGAGAAGCACAACGAGGCCAATCTCGAGAACAACCGCGACGGCCACTCCAACAACCACAGCTGGAACTGCGGAGCCGAAGGCCCCACCGACGATGCGCACATCATCGCGCTGCGCCGCCGCCAGGTGCGCAACATGCTGACGACGCTGTTCTTCTCGCAGGGCGTGCCCATGTTGTTAGCCGGCGACGAGCTCTATCGCACGCAGGATGGCAACAACAACGCCTATTGCCAGGACAACGAAATCAGCTGGGTCGATTGGAACGGCCTCAAGGCCGACGATTCACTGCTGCAGTTCGTGCGCGCGCTTACGGCCGCGCGCCGCGCGCGTCCCGAACTCCGTCGCGACACCTTTCTCAAGGGCGCATTACACGCCAGCCATTCGCGTGACATCTGCTGGTGGCATCCTGATGGTCACGAGATGGTTGACAGTGAGTGGAACAATCCGGACCAGCGCTGCCTGGGTGTGGGGCTTGGTGGCACCGCGTCTGCCCCCGATTGGTTGCTGCTGCTCAATCCCACCGAGGCGGAATGCGAGTTCCAGCCTCCGTCATCCAGCGAGGTCAAAGGGTGGTTAGTCGTGCTCGACACCGCGCATCCCGTCGGTGTGTTGACCGGGTCCCGGTTGCCTGCGGGGCCCGTGAAGGTCGGTCCGTACCAGACCCTGGCGTTGCAGCGTGTCCTCTGACGCGCTGACGCCACTCATCGAGCGCCTGGCGCGAGCGCGCGGCGTCGGTGATGCCTACCATTCCTACAAGGGTGAACTGAAGTACTTCACGCTCACCACCAAGGCCGCCATCCTGCGCGCCATGCATTGCCGTATCGACGATGCAGCCGCGCTCGAGACGCAGATCCGCGAGTCCGAGGCGGCGCATCCGGTGGGCTTGTTAGGAGATGTGGTCGTGCTACGCGCTGGTTCGCGCGCGGCGCGAGTGAACACTCCCGCCATCGAGCAAAATGCCTTGCTGCGCTGGACGGTGAAGTTCGAGGGTGGCGGCGGAACGCGTTCAGGCGAGGTTCGTGCCTGGGATCTGCCCGAGCGGGGGTCGCATCAGCAGGATGGCAAGTGGTATGTGCTGCGCGATTTGCCGTTGCCTGCAGACCTGCTCACCGGATACCACCGCCTCGAGGTCGACCTCGAACACGCGGGGCGCGAGGAATGCGCGCTCATCGTGGCGCCGGACAAATGCCGCGAGCCTGCCGATATCGCGGGCGGCTCGCGGTTGTGGGGCGTGGCCGTGCAGCTCTACGCACTGCGTTCGCAGAACAACTGGGGTATCGGCGATTTCTCGGACCTCGCCGAACTACTGCGCCACGCGGCCGCGGCGGGTGCCGGGTTTGTGGGCATCAGTCCCGTACACGCGCTGTTCCCCTCCGATCCGACGCTGTATTCGCCTTACTCCGCGTCGAGCCGGCATGCCCTGAACGTGATGTTCATCGATGTGGCGTCGGTACTCGAAGCGCAGGGCTCGCGCCGCGCGCTGGCGATCATGGCGGATCCAGGCTTTCGTGCGCGCCTGGCGCAGGCGCGCGCGGCCACCCAGGTGGACTACGCCGCGGTCGCCAGTCTGAAGATGGCGGTGCTGCAGGCAGCGTTCGAGAGATTTCGTACCGAGCATCTCGCGCGGCATACAGCGCGTGCCGCGGCCTGCCGCGCGTTCCTGCGTGAACGCGGGGAGGCCATGCGCCTGCACACGCTGTTCGACGCCATCGACAGCCATCTGCGGCGGCATCACGGTACCGGCGCCGGCTGGCACAACTGGCCGGAGGAATACCGATCGCCAACCGGCGACGCAGTACGGCGATTCGCGCACGAACACGCCGACGAGGTGGATTTCCACGGCTACCTGCAGTGGCTCGCCGCCGAGCAGTTAGGCGCCGTGCGGAAGCTGGCGCGCGAGCTTAACTTGAGCGTCGGCATCTACGGCGACTACGCAGTGGGTGTGAATGCCTCCGGATCAGAAACCTGGTCCGATCAGTCGCTGTACTGCACGGGTGCCGCGATCGGCGCGCCGCCTGATCCGATTGGTCCCGGGGGCCAGGAGTGGGGCATTCCGCCGCAGGATCCGCGGCAGTTGCGGCGTACGGCCTACGCGCCGTTCGCGGCGCTGGTGCGCGCCAACATGCGTGCCTGCGGAGCCTTGCGTCTCGATCACGTCATGGCATTGTTCCGCCAGTGGTGGGTGCCACGCGGCTTCAAGTCCGCCGACGGCGGTTACGTGCACTATCCAGTCGAGGATCTGCTGGGCGTGGTGGCGCTCGAAAGTCATCGCAACGGCTGCCTGGTGGTGGGAGAGGATCTCGGTGTCGTCCCCGATGAGATCCGGCGCGCGCTGCCGCAGTTCGGCGTGTATCACTACAAGGTGGTGCTGTTCGAACAGAAGGGCGGCGAATTCGTCGCCCCCGCCGACTACACGCGCTACGCGCTGGCCGCCGTGACCACTCATGATTTGCCCACGCTGCATGGCTGGTGGAGCGGCCATGACATCGACCTGTGGGAGAAGCTGGGTTTTTATGCCGAACCCTCCATTGGCGAACGCCGCCGCGCCGAACGCCAGCTCGAACGCGAGCGCCTGCTGCGCGCGCTCTGTCGCGAGAAGCTCTGGGCGAGCGCGGACGTGGTTCCGGAATACTCCGCCGAGCTGGGGCGCGCGGTGCACGTGTATCTCGGCAAGAGCCCGACCGCGCTGGTGACCGTGCAGCTCGAGGACATGATCGGCATGCTCGAGCCGGTAAACGTTCCCGGCACCAGTTCTGAATATTCCAACTGGACGCGCCGCATGACGGCGAGCGCGGCCGAAATCTTTGCGCGCGAAGATGTTCGCGGCCTGTGCGCGGCCATGGTGGAGAGTCGCCGCGCCGGAATGAATAAGATGGCGACCTCATGAGCGCCCTGCTGCAATCCCTCATCTACACCGCCCAGCGGGCGGGCGGCGCCATCATGGCGGTCTACGCCACCGACTTTTCCGTGCGCGACAAGGCGGATGCTTCGCCAGTCACCGCTGCCGACGAAGCCGCAGAAAAAATCATTCTCGCCGATCTCGCGGTGATCGCCCCTAAGGTGCCGGTGGTGGCGGAAGAGGCCGTGGCCAAAGGTCTAGTACCGGTGATTGCAGATCGCTTCTTCCTCGTCGATCCGCTCGACGGCACGCGCGAATTCGTGAGCCGTCGCGACGAATTCACCGTGAACGTGGCGTTGATCGAAGACGGAGAGCCGGTGCTGGGCGTGGTGTTCGCGCCCGCGCGCCGAGAGCTCTACTGGGGCGACGTGCGCGCCGGCACGGCGGGCCGCATCGATGCTGACCCGGACGGCACCATGCCCTCCATGGGCAGCGCCATCGCCGCGCGCTCGCCGCCGCCGCAGACCATGGTGGCCGTGGCGTCACGTTCACATCGCACGCCCGAGACCGATGCCTTCCTCGCTAACTACCCGGTGACCGAGTTCCGCTCCATCGGCTCCTCGCTGAAGTTCTGCCTGGTGGCGGCGGGCGAGGCCGACATCTATCCGCGCGTCGGTACCACGATGGAATGGGATACCGCGGCCGGACATGCGGTGCTTGCCGCGGCCGGTGGGCGCGTTACGGGTCTCGTGGGCGAACCTTTCCGCTATGGCAAACCGGGTTTCCGCAACGGCAACTTTGTGGCGCGGGGCCGGGACTAGTGCCCGGCAACAGGCCAGGCGCCACTGACTACGCTCGCCTGGTAATCGTACCCGCGATCTGGGGCGGCACCTTCGTCGCCGGCAAGATCGTGGTCGGATCACTCACGCCGCTCATGGGTTCGTTCGCACGTTACCTGGTGGCCTGCGTCGCGCTACTGGTCGCGGCATTCGTGCTCGAGGGCGGGCTGCCGCGGCTCACGGGCCGACAGTGGCTCGCGACGTTCGTGCTCGGACTATTCGGTGTGTTCGCCTACAACCTGTTTTTCATGGGAGCGTTGACCCGGCTACCGGCCAGCCGCGCGGCCCTGATCATCGCGCTCAACCCCGCCATCACCATCGCGTTTTCTGCAGTCATGCTCAAGGAGCGGCTCAGCTTGCGGCGCTGGGCTGGAGTGATGCTGGCTCTGCTGGGAGTGGCCGTGGTGGTTTCGCGCGGTGACTTCGGAAGTTTCGCGAGCGGCGGTGTCGGCGCGGGCGAGCTGTTCATGTTCGCGGCGGTGATCTCCTGGGCGCTGTACACCATCCTCGGCCGCAAGGTCCTTGGCGGGCTTTCACCGCTGGCCGCCACGAACTATGCCGCGCTCTGGGGAACGTTGTTGTTAGGCGCGGTGGCCGCGCCGCATTTCGCCACGTTGCATTCCTCGCAATTCGACCTGAGGCTGATCGTCTCGCTGCTGTATCTCGGCGTGCTGGGTACGGCGCTGGCCTTCGTCTGGTATTACATGTCGGTCAAGAAGGTGGGCGCGTCCTCCGCCAGCATCTTCAACAATCTCGTGCCGGTGTTCGGAGTGGCGATCAGCGTGGTTCTGCTGGGCGAGACGCTGTTGCCGTCGATGCTGATCGGCGGCGCCATCGCCATCGCGGGCGTCATGATGGTCTCGCGCGCCTAGCTTTCCTCGCCTCAGGTGCTCTCGCCGTACAGCCGCACCATGTTGTCGAGGTGCTCGCGCAGGATCGCGTAGTTCACGACACGCATCGGGATCTCGAACACCTCGCCGCTGGCGGCGCGCACTTCGAGAACACCATCCGGGCGTTCGCGCAATGATCGAATGTCTTTCCACGGCATCGCGCCGATATTGAGTGCTCGCCAGCGGCCCCCGCTGATGCGCGTGGCCATGCCAGAGGTGTCGACGCGGATCGAGAAGGCGCGAGTCAGCGACAGCGCGGTGAAAGCGACGGAGAACGCGCCAGCAAAAACCGCAACGATCCAGGGATTCAGCGGCAAATGGCCGATGACGACCGTCGGCGCCTCGAAGCCGAGTGCGACGGCGTACAGGCAGACTGCCGTGGCGATCACGCCGCCCGTAGCCGTCACCAGCGACGGCAACAGAGGGTCGTAGAATTCCAGCACCGGATTGCTGCTGCGCTGCGAAGCGTTCTTGCGCGCGGCGCGAGCCATCTCGATCATCTCCGGCGCGGTCAGCGAGTTGCGCAGCCGGCGGATTTCTTCGCGACTGGCTTCGTCCGGCGCCTCGTCCAGCATTCGATCCAGGTCCTGCAACACCTTCTGGTGATCCTGTGGCGCTCTCTCCATGGCACCAGTATAAGAGCGAATTCGTAGAGATCGTTCGGCGGCGCTACACTCCGCCTGCATGACCCACGAACGCGTAAGCAGTTACTCACACTGGATTGACGGGCGCATGGTGGCCGGCACCTCGGGCCGCGCCGGCGACGTGTTCAATCCTTCTCTCGGTGTGGTGGCAGCACGCGTGGCTTTTGCCAGCGAGACCGAAGTGGGCGCTGCCGTGAACGCAGCGCGCGCGGCATTTCCGGGCTGGGCTGCGACTCCGGCACTCAAGCGTGCACGCGTCCTTTTCAAGTTCAAGGAAATCGTCGAGCAGCGGCGCGGCGAGCTCGCGAAGCTCATCGCTTCGGAGCACGGCAAGCTCGTGAGCGATGCCGCCGGCGAAGTCACGCGTGGCCTGGAAGTGGTGGAGTTCGCCTGCGGCGCTCCACACTTGCTCAAGGGCGAATTTTCCGACAACGTCGGTACGGGAGTCGACACCTACTCGCTGCGTCAGCCGGTCGGCGTGGCTGCCGGCATCACGCCCTTCAATTTTCCCGCCATGGTGCCGCTGTGGATGTTTCCGGTGGCGCTCGCCTGTGGCAACAGTTTCGTGCTCAAGCCCTCGGAGCGCGATCCGGGACCCGGGCTCTTGTTAGCCCAGTGGCTCGCCGAAGCCGGGCTGCCGCCCGGCGTCTTCAACGTGGTCAATGGCGACAAGGTCGCAGTTGATGCGCTGCTACGTCACCCCGAGGTCAACGCGGTGAGTTTCGTCGGCTCGACGCCCATCGCCGAGTACGTGCAGCGTGAAGGTGTGGCGCATGGCAAGCGCGTACAGGCGCTGGGTGGCGCGAAGAATCACCTGGTGATGTTGCCCGACGCCGACACCGACCAGGTTTGCGATGCACTGCTGGGTGCCGCCTACGGCTCGGCTGGCGAGCGTTGCATGGCGATTTCTGTCGCCGTGGCGGTGGGCGATGCGACCGCCGACCGGCTGGTCAGCACGCTGTCGACTCGTGTCAGGTCATTACGTATCGATCATTCGCAGAATGGCGATGCCGACATGGGGCCGCTGATCACGGCCGCGCATCGCGCCAAGGTGGTCGACTATATCGGCGCGGGAGTGGCGGAAGGCGCGCGCCTGGTCGTCGATGGCCGTGGTCACAAAGTGGCGGGCCACGACAACGGCTTTTTCCTGGGTGGCAGCCTGTTCGACAGCGTGACACCCGCAATGAAAATCTATCGCGAAGAAATCTTCGGGCCAGTGCTGGTGGTGCTGCGAGTGCCGACGCTCGCTGCCGCGGTCAAGCTCGTGAATTCGCATGAGTACGCCAATGGCACCGCGGTGTTCACGCGCGACGGCGCCGCGGCGCGCGAGTTCGTGCAGGCCATCGAAGTCGGCATGGTGGGCGTCAACGTTCCCATTCCCGTGCCCATGGCGTTCTTCAGTTTCGGCGGCTGGCGCCGCTCGAGCTTCTCCGATCACGCCATGCATGGTCCCGAAGGCGTACGTTTCTATACGCGACTGAAAACAGTGACGAGCCGCTGGTTGCCTGCGCCGGGTGGCAAGGGCGCGGGTACCGCGGAGTTCGTCATGCCCACGATGAAATAAGAACCAAGGATCTGCGTTCATGGAAGTCGAGAGTCCGCAACTGGGTTTTCCCGCGTCGTTCTGCTGCAACTGCGGCGCGACTGATTGTCAGAACGAGATTCAGGAGACGCGAGTCACGCGCTTTTTCGGAATCGGGCGAACGGATACGACGTTCAAACTATCGGTGCCGGTGTGCGCCGGTTGCCGCAGGACGACGAAGCGCAGGCCGGCGGGGTTTTTCTCGCGCGTGGCGGTGCTGCTGCTGGTCACTGCCATCCTGTTCGGGATAAGCCTCACCCTGGTGACGACGGTCGCGCTGCCGCTGTGGATCGATTACATGACTGCGGGCAGCGTGCTGCTGGGCATCGTGTTGACGATTGTTTTCTACCGTCTGCGCCGCCCAAAGCCGCCGCAGACCAGCTTCTATCAACCGGTGCGCATCAAGGAAGCGCGGTTGCAATTCGCCGGCCTCATGGCCGGAGCCGGGCAGGTCGCCTACATGAAACTGGCGTTCACCAACCCCGACTATCTCAACGTGTTCACCAATGCGAACCAGGAAGCGATCAGGGCCAGGCACATTGCAGTTGTGAAAGCCTGAACTTCAAGCAAGGCGTGAACCTCGTCGTTTGCCTGCGATTGGCGCACTGACATCGTCGCGGATCCGCGCTTCAATGCTCCCACCTTCGGGTGGAGAAGCGCATGGATGCGAAAGTTGCAAAGCCGCTGGTTGTTCGCGTCGTAAACGGGTGGTTAGCCCTCCTGCTTGCGTGCGGCCTGTGGCAGGGCTATGGCGTATGGCTCCTGGGTGGCAACGATGCTGGCTGACACGCTGCTGCTGGCCGCGCTGCCCGTCATCGCGGCCTTCATCGCGTTGCCCGCGATCGTCGCCGTGTGCCGGCGGCGTGCCACTCGCGAAGCGAGTGAGGTCGCGGTAGCGTTGGCGGAGTTTGCGGCCGCCTCGCGACTCGATCCGGAGCGCAGCGATCGCCGGCTAAAGCTCGATGCGGATTTGTCCGCGCGCGCGCAGCGGTTGCGCGTTCCCGAATTTGCATCCTTGCAACTGGTGCAAGACCTGCCGAAGGCGCCAGCCGAATTGCTGGCAGACACCGCGCAGCGGCTGGCATTGCGACTCAAGCGCCGCATCGCATTCGAACGCAAGATGCTCGCGCGCACCGCGTCCGGCCGTCGTCGCGGCGCATTGGCCGCGATCATTCCGCCGCTGTTGCTGCTGGTGCTGCACGCGTGTGGGTTGGTCGTTCCTGCCGGGCTGCTGGCGTTCGTAATCGGCCTCGAAGCATTCGGTTGCTGGTTGCTGTGGCGACTGGCGCGGGTAGGCATCTAGTTCGCCGTGCTGACCGAGATCCCGCTCGTGTTCCTGGTTGCCGGCGCGGCTGGCGTTTTCGCGCTCAGCGTGTACGGCCTGCGCGGCCTGCTCGACATCCGCGACGCATTGCGCCACGCCGAACTTACGCGGCTGTCTGCGCCAGAAAATTGGCATATCACGCGTCTGTGGCTGGGTGTCGTCGCGGGTCTGCCCGTGCTGATAGCCGCATCCCGTCTCGGTGCCGCCGCCTGGCTCGCGGGCGCGGCCACCGCCGCGCTCGGGTTCTGGGCCTCACCGGAGTTCCTGGTCGCCGCGCGACGGCGGGCGGAACGCGAAGTGCTCGACGACCTGGCGCTGCACCTGGATCTCGTTGCGCTCGCCATGGAAGCAGGCAGTAGTTTGCCGGCGGCGCTGTCGATTTGCGCCGAGCGGGCGACGCCCGGCGCGCTGCAGCGCGCCTTGAGCCGGGTGAGTCTCGAGATTCATGCCGGTGCCGAACCACTCGAGGCGTTGCGCGGTCTCGAGCAGCGTGTCGGGCTCAATCCGCTGACTTCGCTGGTCGCCGCGCTCCGCTCGGCGGAACGACTGAATTTGGGATTGGCGCAGGTGTTGCGCGAGCGTGCGCGCCAATCCGCGGGCTATCGCTTTGCTCGGGCGGAGCGGCTCGCGCGTGCAGCACCGCTCAAGCTGTGGGCAGCGCTGGTGCTGGCCATCGCTCCGTGTACGTTCGTGGTCCTGTCGTTGCCGATCGCCCGCATGCTGGCGCGCATCGCGGGCTAGGTCATTCGTGGCGTTCGCTAACTTCGCGGCGCTTGAGTTCCGTGTTTGCTTCGAGCGCCAGCAGGTCCTCGGGCCGGTC
>Ga0207691_10003962_pt1 | contig 14386 bp, 9 predicted proteins | sample KBSM13metaG_FD_184327 | JGI IMG/M metagenome (GOLD analysis project Ga0207691, IMG submission 184327) | Miscanthus rhizosphere microbial communities from Kellogg Biological Station, Michigan, USA - KBS M1-3 metaG (SPAdes) (version 2) | ecosystem: Host-associated > Plants > Roots > Rhizosphere >... | reverse complement strand
GTACGTCCAGGAGTTGCGCGACATGGGCGCGTTCGGGATCAAGATCCCGAAGGAATACGGAGGGCTCGGGCTTTCACAGCTATCGTACGTCAGAGCGATGGAGATGGTCACATCGCGCGACGGGTCACTCGTCGCCTTGCTCTCCGCGAGCCAATCCATTGGCGTGCCGCAGCCCCTCAAGCTGTTCGGCACCGAAGAGCAGAAGCGGAAGTATTTCCCGCGTCTCGCGAAGGGCGCGATCTCGGCGTTCGCGCTCACCGAAGTCGACGCCGGATCTGATCCGGCCAACATGTCGACGACCGCGACGCCGACGGAGGATGGGAAGCACTTCATCCTCAACGGGCAGAAGCTGTGGTGCACGAACGGGACGCGCGCCGATCTGTATGTGGTCATGGCCCGCACTCCCGATGTCGTCGATGCCACAGGCAAGACGCGAAAACAGATCACCGCGTTCATCGTCGAGCGGTCGTTTCCGGGCGTCGAGATCGTCCATCGCTGCCGCTTCATGGGCCTCAAGGCGATAGAGAACGGCGTCATCCGGTTCAACAACGTGCGTGTGCCGCGCGAGAACATCCTGTGGGGTGAGGGGAAGGGCCTCAAGCTCGCGCTCGTGACGCTGAACACGGGGCGCCTAACGATTCCCGCCGGGTGCGCAGGCATGGGCAAGGCGCTGCTTCGCGTCGCGCGCGAGTGGGCGAACGAGCGCGTGCAATGGGGCCAGCCGATCGGGAAACACGAAGCGATCGCGCAGAAGATCGCCCGCATGGCCGCGAACACGTTCGCCATGGAAGCGGTAGCCGAGCTGTCCACCGCGCTCTATGAGCAGGGAGGCTACGACATCAGGCTCGAAGCGGCGATCGCGAAGCTCTACAACACCGAGGCCGGTTGGCGGATCGTGGACGACACGCTGCAGATTCGCGGCGGGCGTGGCTACGAGACGGCGCAGTCACTCGAGCAACGCGGCGAGAAGCCGATTCCGGTCGAGCGCGCGATGCGCGACTTCCGCATCAACCTGATCTTCGAAGGGTCCTCGGAGATCATGCGTCTCTTCATCGCGCGCGAGGCGGTCGATCACCACTTCAAGCTCGCGTTCCCGATCGTCGCGCCGGAGTCATCGATGAAGCAGCGTCTCACAGCGCTGTCCAAGTCCGCGCCGTTCTACGCGACGTGGTACCCGGCGCGCTGGCTCGCGCGCGCGCGGCCGCGACCGTACGCGGAATTCGGGAAGCTCGCGTCACACCTGCGCTTTGCGGATCGCGCGACGAACAAGCTCGGACGCTCGCTCTTCCACGCCATGGTGCGGTTCGGGCCCAAGCTCGAGCGCCGGCAGATGGTGCTGTTTCGCGCGGTCGACATCGGCGCCGAGCTGTACGCGATGGCCGCGGCATGCGCGCGGGCGCAGATGCTCGCGAAGCAGGGACGGCCGGAAGCGGTGACGCTCGCGGACGCATTCTGCATCGAAGCTCGCCAGCGAATTCGCGCGAACTTCCGGGCGCTGTTCGGACCTTCTGATCCGGCGCTCTACAAAGTCGCGATGCAGGTGCTGCGCGGGGAGCACGCGTGGCTCGAGCAGGGCAGCGTCGGGCTCGTGCCCGAGGATCCGATCGACGCTGACACCGTCGAGCTGCCTGTTGCTCGTCAGCCGGCGGCGGTCTAACGGGAACAGGGAACTGAGCAACTGCAGCTCGTCGCTGGTCGCTCGTGCTGGTAGCTGGTCGCCGCTGCGTGCAGCGCGCAGAGCGTGGGTGATCGGGCGGTATTGGCAGCAGCGGGCAGCGTGCGGCCGCAGCATGCAGCCGTCGGCAACAGCAGCGTCCAGCAAGCGACTACTTCAGGCCGAGTAGATGGATGGCGATGTTGAAGTAGATGATGATCCCCGCCACGTCGACCAGTGACGCGACGAACGGCGATGACGCGATCGCCGGATCAAACCCGAGCTTCGTGAAGGCCATCGGCAGCATCGCCCCCACGATCGTCCCCGTGATCACGACGAACAGCAGCGTGAGCGCCACCACCGTCGCGACCTCGGTGCCGTTCCCCCACATGAGCGCGCGTCCGAACCCGATCGCGCCGAGGAACGCGCCAAGCACGAGGCCCTGCCCGAGCTCGCGGAGAAACACGCGCATCGCGTCGCGCATGTCCACGTCGCCGACCGCGAGCGCACGCGTGATGAGCGTCGCCGACTGCGAGCCCGAGTTACCGCCCGAGCTGATGATCAGCGGGATGAAGAACGTCAGCGCGATCGCGCTCGCGAGCGTCGCTTCGTAGTGACGCAGCGCCGTCCCCGTGAACATCTCTTCGATGAACAGCAGCGTGAGCCACCCGCCGCGTTTGCGCGCGATGGACCAGAAGCCCGCCTGGAAGTAGGGCTCCTCGAGCGGCTGGACGGCGCCGAGCTTCTGCACGTCTTCCGTCTGCTCTTCGACGATCGCGTCGATGACGTCGTCGACCGTCACCACGCCGATGACGCGTCCGCCGTCATCGACCACCGGAACGGCGACGAGATCGTATTCCGATACTGCCCGCGCCACTTCCGCGCGATCGGTCGTGGCGGGAACGCTGACCACCTCTTCCCACGCGACGTCCGCCACGCGGGTACCCTCGGCTGCGGCGAGCATCTCGCGCAGGGAGAGCACGCCGCGCAGGATCCCCTGCGCGTCGGTCACGTAGATGTTGTGCATCGCCTCGCGGCGCCCCGCGCGTGCGATGCGTCGCACGCTGGCGAGCGCCTCTTCCACCGTGATCGTCTCCGGCACCTGCACGAACTCGGTGGTCATGATGCCACCGGCCGAATCCGGAGCGTACGTGAGCAGCTTTTCTGTTTCGCGCCGCGCCTCGACGGGGATTTCCGCGAGAATCGCTTCGGCGCGGTCTTCCTCCATCTCCTCGAGGACGTCGGCGCGATCGTCCGGCGTCATCTCGGAGACGAGCTTCGCGGCCTGCGCCGCGGACATCTCCTCGAGCAGCTCGGACCTGAGCTCTTCGTCGAGGTACTCGAGCACGTCGGCCGCGCGCGCGGCGGGCAGGACGCGAAGCAGGATCCTCACCTGCTCGATCGGGAGCGCTTCGGCGACGTCCGCGAGATCGGCCGCGTGCATCTCCTCGGTCTCTGCGGCGACATCCGCCGGAGACTCCTCCAGCAGCGCCAGAATGTCCGGCGCGATCAGCGCCGCGACAGGGCGTTCTTCCTTTCGCTGAGGTGGAGTCATCGGCGAGTCGTGTGCGGCGGGCGAGGGCGGGGCGTCAAGTTACGAGGGAGGCCCAGAGCGAACAAGCTGGCGCGTCATCGTTTGCCTGTTCGCTTCCGCGCCGTGTTGCGCCGGTGACCGCCTCCCCTATTATCGACCGTACGCGAATGCGTCGAGCAACTCGACGTGGCGCGTCGTCCCTTCTCTCGCGTGACGCACACTCGCCCAGCCGAGCTCTCCGCGCTCCTCGACGCCGCCACCGCCGCGAGGCGGGAGCGCGCGTGGGAGGCGTTCGTCGCCACGTACAGCAAGGTCATCCTGCACGCGGTGCGATCGGTTGATCGCGATCACGATTCAGCGATGGACGCGTACACGTTCATCCTGCAGAAGCTGAGCGACCAGGATTGTCGGCGCTTGCGAACATTCGCCGCGGACGGCACCGGCAAGTTTACGACGTGGCTCGTCGTGGTCGCTCGGCGGCTTGCTCATGATTGGCATCGGGAGCGCTATGGGAGAACGGCCGCTGAGGCCGCGCCTGACGTAGCGCGCGACGACCGGGCGGCGCGCCGGCGGCTGGCTGACCTGGCGGCGGAGGCGATGGACCTCGGACTCCTTCCCGACACCGACAGTCAGGCCGCCGATACGAGCATCATCGTGGCGGAAACGCGCGCGGCATTGTCGGCGGAGATCGAGGCGCTCCCGGCCGCCGACCGGCTCCTCATCAAACTCCGCTTCGAGGACGACCTGTCGGCGAAGGAGATCGCCGAGGTGATCGACGCGCCCACGCCGTTTCACGTCTACCGGCGGTTGAATCACGTACTCGACGTGTTACGCCGCGGGCTCATCGCACGCGGTCTCGAAGGCGCCGTTCCGTAACATCACGGGCGATCAGGCCCGAGGCCGCGTGCAATTCGCGTTCGCTCTTCCGTGTCATAAGCAATGTGCACCCTAGCTCTCGGTCTCGCCGTGACTCGACGCTCATGTTGAGGTCAGCTCCGCCGCCGGGTCATCTCCCGGCCGAGACGCTCGCTGCGTACATCGACGGATCGTTGTCTCCATCAGCGCGAGCGGAGGTCGAAGCTCACGTTGCGGACTGCTTCCAATGTCGGTCCGAATTCGTGAGCGCCAAGCGGCTCGTGAACGCCGTGCCCGCGCCGACGCCGGCGGTGCGACGCTGGCCTTCGGTCGCGGTCGTCGGTGCGGCCGCCGCGGCAGTCCTGCTCATTGTCATCTCTCGGCAAGCACCGACGGCGAGCAGTCCGCGGATGCGATCGGCGCCAATACCCTCCGCTGCGAATTCCACCGCGCTCGCGGTAGTCATGCCGGCGAGAGAAGCGGTAGTGACACCGGCGGGCGTTCGATTCGTGTGGCGCGCGTCCGAATCCGTGATGGAATACACGCTGACTGTCCTCGACGCGGATGGCCGTGCGCGGTGGACGACCAGCACGTCCGACACCAGCGTCGCGCTGCCGGATTCCGTCGTCCTTGCGCCTGGAGCAGAGATCCACTGGTACGTGGACGGCCTGAAATCCGATGGCCGATCAGTAGGGACGGGTCGCCAGCGCTTCACGACTAGATAGGCAATGCGCCTCGCGACGCTGAGCGCGCCGATCATGCTCGTCGCAACGATGAGTTGCGGCGACGCTTCGACGCCCGCGCTGGAGCCGCGGCAGCGTCAGACGTCAGCGTCCGGTTCTGTCACTCCCGGGACTGTTACAGCGGAGGGAAGCCGCGCGAGCCGACTTGAGCAAATAGTCGCCGCGGCCGACGCCTTGTACGAGCGCGGTCAGTACGACAGCGCGCGAACGAACTATCAGGCTGCGCTGCAACAGGCGTATGCGTTAGGCGACAGCGTGGCCGTCGCGCGGTCGCTCACCTCGCTGGGCCTCGCCGCATGGCGTCTCGGTGATTATCCGGAGGCTCGACGACTCGGGGAGGACGCGCTCGCGCTCAAACGTCGGCACGACATGCGGGCCGACCTGTTCCGATCCTACAATGCGCTGGGTCTGTTGGCGCGCGACGAAGGGCGCCTCGACGCGGGTGTGGCGCTGTTCGATACGGCGCGCGAGGCCGCGGCGGAGATGGGTGATAGCGTTGGCCTGGCCAAGGTCACCGCGAACAAGGGTCTCCTGGCGTACGACCTCGGCGACTTCGAAGTCGCTCGTGCCGATCTGGTGGCGGCGCGCGAGGCCGCGCGGCGGCTCGGGGAGACGATCACGGAATGGAACGCCACCACGGGGATCGCAGCCGTGGATGTGCGTCTCGGTGCTCCGCTCGCCGCGATCGAAGCGATCGAAGACCTTCGACGACGCCATCCGCAGCCGAACCATCCAATCGGCGAGGAGAATGCGTACGCGCAACTCGCCACCGCGTACGACCTGTTGGGCGAAACACAGCGTGCCATCGCGGCGCTCGATACAGCGATCCGGATTGCGCGCGCGTCCGATCTCCCGGTGCAGGAGGGCGAGAACCTCGAGCTCCTTGCCGAGATCTACGAGAAGACTGGAGACCGGCGACGCGCGCTCAGCATTCTCGACGAAGCGTTCCGGCTGGACTCCGCCGTTGGCGCGCCTGATGAGGTCGCGGCGGTGCTATTACGTCGCGCGACAGTGCTTGGTGAGCTCGGCGATGCTGCTCGGGCGCGCGCGAGCGCGGCGAGGGCGCTCGCGATGCACCGCGCGATGAACGCGCGGTTCGACGTTCTCACCGACTTGCTCGTCGATGCGGAGCTGGCGGAGCGATCTGGGGACCATTCCACGGCGCGTGATCGCCTTGTCGTCGCCGCGGCACTTTCGGACACGCTGCGTACTGCGCCAGCACGCAGTCTTCTCGCGCTGACGTCAGCGCGCATCGCGGATCGTGAAAGCGATTCTCGCCGCGTACTATCGCTCCTCGCGGCGGCGAGGTCCGAGCTGTTCATCGGCGGCGTCAGTGCGCAGTTCGAGGCGGAAGCGCTCACGGCGCGCGCGTACCGGCGGTTAGGTGAATTGGACGCCGCGATCGCGCATGGCAATCTCGCGGTCGCGCATGCGGAGCGAATCCGCACGTCTCTTGGCGACGGTGAGTTGCGCACAGCGCTCATTACCGAGAAGGCCTCGGTCTATGAGGACCTCGTTCTGGCTCTCTTGAGCGCTGGGCGAACGAGCGAAGCGCTCGATGCCGCGGACGGCGCTCGCAGTCGTGCGCTGCTGGACCACCTCGCTCGAGCCCGGGTTCGCGACGACGATTCGGACAGCACGAGCGCGATCCTAGGCGAGCGCGCACGTGTGCTGCACACGATCGACGGGCTGATGCGTCGCCTCTCCGCGGATAGCGAGAGTGCGCCTCGCGCCCGCGGCAGGCGTACGATCGATCCGCAGCCTGCTCTTGCGGCCGAGCTGGCCGCGCGGCGTCGCGAGTTCGACGAGATGCTCGTCCGCTATCCGGGCGCGCGAGCAGGTGTGCCACAGACTCGTCTCGCACGCGCGCGAACGAGTGTGATCCGCGCCGCGCTCCGCGGGGACGAGACGCTCGTCGAGTTCTTCGTGACAGGCGAGAAGGTGATCATCTTCTGGCTCAACCGGCGAGGCGTGCAGGTGGCGGTACGCGAGGCGAACGCATCCGATCTCGCGGGGCGGGTTCGTCTCGCGCGCGACCTGCTCGCCGCCGGTGTTTCCGCGGACCAGGCATCGACGGACGCCAGCGCCCACGCCGTGCTGCGCGCGCTGTACGCGACGCTCATCGAGCCGGTCGCCACTGCGGGAGGATTGACGGGAGTGCGCCGACTCGTTGTGGTGCCGCACGGCGCTCTCGCGTACCTGCCGTTCGCCGCATTGAGGTCGCCGTCGGGTCGCGCGCTGGTCGAGGATTACACGGTGCTGTATCTGCCCGTCGCTGCGGCGCTGCCGGTGCTACGCTCGGGCGCTCGACCCACCACGAGTGACCAGCCGCGCATCGCGGCGTTCGCGCCGTTTCCAACGACGCTCGTCAGCTCGCGCGGTGAAGCCAACCGCGTGGCCGCGATTCACCCGGGCTCATCAGTGCTGCTCGGTGATGCCGCAACAGAGCAGGCCCTCCGCGAAGCGCTGCAAGGGGGAGCAATCGTGCACGTGGCATCGCATGGCGTGCTGGACGTCGATAGCCCGATGTTCTCACGCATCGAGCTCGCGCGTGGCAGCGGCGCCGGCGCCGACAATGGGCGCCTGGAAGTGCACGAACTGCTTCCGCTCTGGATCACCAGCCCCCTCGTGTTTCTCTCCGGGTGCGAGACCGGTTTGGGCGGGGCCTGGTCGTCGCGTTATGCACGCGCTGCCGATCATGCGACGCTGGAGCAGGCGTTCCTGTACGCGGGTGCGCGCACTGTCGTCGCGACGCGGTGGCGAGTCGAGGATGAAAGCGCAGCCGCGCTCGCTGATCGATTCTACGCGCATCTTGCGGGAGGCGATGCGGCTGAGGCGCTCGCGCTCGCGCAGCGTGATCTCATTCGCGAGGGACGATACGCCGCGCCGCACTACTGGGCGGCGTACGCGGCGAGCGGCGCCGGCGTCATGCAGACGTCGCCGCTCGTATCAGTGTTTCGTGCCGGCGCGTTGCCTCGTGCCCGTTGGTGAGCCGAGGCCGCCCGCAATCCGGCGGCGGTCTGCCGTGTCATAAATCGCCAGCCTGCAGTCGTCGTCTCCTGAGTTCGTACAGATCTCTCGTCACTGGAGCCCAAGAATGCCCCACCACATGCGCATCCTCTTGCCCGCCTCGCGTGCGCGACGCACCGCTGGTGCGCTGATGGCCGCCGGGCTATCTGCGCTGTCCGTCGCCTGTAGCGACGCGCCCACGAACGTCCGTCTCGTGGACCGGCCGTCGTTAGGCAAGACGCCCGCGGGGCCCGCGGTCACGTCGGCGTCACCGGCCTACGCACGCCGGGACACGACTTTGGACGTCCACGTATTCGGCTCCGGCTTCACCGCTGGTGCGGCGGCGGAATGGGCGCTCGCGGGCGTCCCGAATGCCGCGAAGGTGCGCACGAACTCGACCACCGTCGTGAGCGCGTCCGAGCTCGTCGCGAACATCACGGTTTCGGCCGATGCCGATCTCGCGTACTGGGACATTGCAGTCACGCTGATTGGGGGCAAGAAGGGCGTCGGGACCGAGAAGTTCGAGGTCACCACCGCACAAGTGCTTGGCGGCGGGATTGGCGGGTACGTCATGGGCGCCAGCGAGCAGGTGAGCGCCGTCGGGTATGGCGACCTGTCCGGTGCGTGGGTGTATGACAACATCTCGGGTGCGGCCGTCGACCTTGGCGCGGGTCAGGCCTGGGGCATCGACCCCACGGGAACCGTCGCGTTAGGCCGTGACGGGGGCTTCGTCGCGGTCGCGTGGACGCGCGACATGAGCAGCGGCCAGTGGACACGGCAGACGCTCCCTGGGTTTTCCGGTAGCGGTGGTGGCAACGCGACATCAGCCGCAATAGCGAGTGACGGAACACTGCTCGCCGGCGGCTGGTTGGCGGTAACGGTCGCGCGCAATCAGGTCAATCGTCCTGTGGTCTGGCGTCGCGCCAACGGTGCGTGGGAGCAGCAGCCGATTCAGTACGCCCTTCCGGGTGCTGCCGCATCGATCTACGACGTGAACGAAGCCGGACAGGCGGCAGGACGGACGACGTCCGCCGGCGGAACCGTGCAGGGTGTGGTCTGGAACAACGCGACGACCTACGCACTGCTCGACGGGATCGCCTACGCGATCAATCCCGCGGGGACCGTCGTCGTTGGAGAGCGTGCTGGCACGCCCGTGTACTGGTACCGAAACGGTATGACGTGGGCAGGGAATGTTGTCGGCACGCCCCTTCCATCTCTGTCGTCTTCGTGCGCCGGCGGTCGCGCGCAAGATGTGAACAGTGCCGGAATCATTGTTGGCTACAGCTGCAGCACCGGTGGAAAAAATCAGGGCACCGTCTGGCGTCTCGACCTGTCCGGCCCTCCTCCCACGCTCGCCGGCGCTCCATCGAGACTCAGTGGCCTCGGACAGGTGGGCAGCGGCTCCGACAATACGATTGCGGTCGCGATAACATCGGTGCAGCCGTATTTCGCCGTTGGGTACGTCGCAACCGGTAACAATGTTACGGTCCGCTGGCCGATCCCATAGCGGTCTCGCGTGAATGCAAGAGACGGGGGTTGGCGAAGATCCGCCAACCCCCGTCTTCTCATTTGTTCGGTCGCTCTGTCGACGCAAAGGCGTCGGGATCGAGCGCCACCGCTACGCGCTCTCATCATCGGCGCTGCCTACCACCGGGAGCATTCGACTCGCGAGCCGTTCGGTTGCGACGACGTGACACCCTACCGACTCGATCGCCGTCGCGAGCGCCTCCTCGCTGACGCTCGCATCGTGTTCCACAATGGCGCGCCCGAGCTCCACGTCGGCGACACGAACCCCCTCGACACCAGCCAGCGCCGTAAAGACGGCGCGTTTCGCGTGAACGGCCAACATGCCGGAGATGGTGACTACAGTATGCATTGCATGGAAACGTAGCGCACCGGTCACTGGCCCTGGCCAGTTGACGTACCTGCGAGGGGTCACGACTTTCCGGCTTCCCACCAACGCAACTATGCACCACCCCGCACCCATCCGCCGTTGACAAGCGTTGCCTTCCTGGGCCTTGGCGCGATCGGTACCCCGATCGCGCTCCATCTCGCCAAGCCGCCGTTCTCCCTCAGCGTGTGGAACCGCACGGCCGAGCGCGCCCAGGCGTTCGGCGCGGAGACCGGCGCGCGTATCGCCACATCTCCGGCGGATGCCGCACGTGGGGCCGATGTCGTTATCACCTGTCTGCCAACGTCACGCGAGGTCGAGTCCCTCCTCGATGGCGACGACGGGCTGCTGGCCGGCATCGCCGACGGTGTGCTCTTCATCGATTGCACGTCCGGTGATCCGGCAACATCGAAGCGCATCGCAGGCCGGCTATCGGCGCGCAGCGTTGCGTTCATGGACGCGCCCGTCAGCGGCGGGGTATCGGGCGCGCAGCAGGGGACGCTCACCGTCATGTGCGGCGCCGATGAGGCAACCCTCGAACGCGCTCGGCCGGTGCTCGAGGCGTTCGGGAAGAAGATCGTCCTCTGCGGCCCCGTCGGCTCAGGCGACGCCGTGAAGGCGGTCAACCAGGCACTCCTCGGCATTCACATCTGGGCGCTCAGCGAAGGGCTGGTCTCGCTGTCGAAGGCGGGCGTGTCGGCGAGCCTCGCTCTCGACGTGATCAACGCGTCGAGCGGTCGGTCGAACGTGTCGCAGAACCTGTTCACCGAGCGCGTGATCACGCGCGCGTTCCCCCGCACGTTCAAGCTCGCGCTCATGGAGAAGGATGTGACCATCGCGGCCGAGTTCGCGCGGGAGAATCGCGTGCCGTCGCCGCTCACACAGACCGTCGCCGACCTGCTCCGTGTGGCCCGCGGCGCGTTAGGTGAGGAGGCTGATCACGTGGAGACCGTGAAGTTGATCGAGTCCTGGGCCGGCTGCGAGGTGTCCGGATGAGCAACAACGTCAACAACGTTAGGCGCGATTTCCCGGCGCTCGAGCGCAAGCACGAAGGGTACCCCGTTGCGTATTTCGACGGCCCTGGTGGCACGCAGGTGCCGCGCCAGGTCGTCGAGGCGATGAACACGTACCTGTTCTACCACAACGCGAACACGCACTGGAACTACCCGACGAGCGCGGAGACCGACGCCGCACTCGACGCGGCGCGCGTGGCGTTCGCCGACTTCGTGAACGGCGACGCGACGGAGATCGCCTTCGGATTGAACATGACGACGCTCACGTTCCACCTGGCGCGCGGGCTCGCGACGCGTTGGGGCAAGGGCGACGAAGTCGTCGTCACGGAGCTCGATCATCATGGCAACATCGCGCCCTGGACGCGGCTCGCCGCCGAGCGCGGTGTCACGATCAGGACGGTCCGCATGGATCCCGAGGCGGGCGTGCTCGATTGGGCCGACCTCGAGCAGGCGATCACACCGCGCACGAAGCTCCTCGCGATCGGTGCTGCGTCCAACGCGCTGGGGACAGTCACCGACGTGGCCGCCGCCGCGCGTCTCGCCAAGGCGCAGGGCGCGCTCGTGTTCGTCGACGCCGTGCACTACGCACCGCACGTGCTCGTGGACGTCAAGGCGTTAGGCTGCGACTTCCTCGCCTGCTCGGCCTACAAGTTCTATGGCCCGCACGTTGGCGTGTTGTGGGGCAGGAACGATCTCATCGCGTCGCTCGACGTGCCGAAGCTGCAGCCGGCGCCGGAAGCACCGCCCGAGCGGCTCGAAACTGGCACGCAGAATCACGAGGGGATCATTGGCGCGGCGGCCGCGGTCGACTATCTCGCCAGCCTGGGGCAGGGCGCTTCGCGGCGCGACCGACTCGTGTCGGCGTTCGCGACGTTGCACGAACAGGGAACGGCGCTGCTCGCACGCATGTGGAATGGGTTATCGGCGATTCCCGGAGTGCGGATGTATGGCTGTCAGCCCGGAAGCGCTCGCACGCCAACCGTCGCCTTCACGCTGGACGGCATGGTCTCCGACGACGTCGCGCGAGCGCTGGCTCGCCGTGGCGTCTTCGTCTCGAACGGTGACTTCTACGCCACGACGGTGCTCGAGCGAATCGGGCACGCCGATGACGGCGTCGTTCGCGCTGGATGCGCGTGCTATACGACGGCCGACGAGGTCGACCGTCTCGTTGCCGGGGTTGCCGATCTCACACGCGACTGAACTTCTCTTTCTTCGAGCCAGGAATGACGCTCTGTCTTTCACTCGCCACGATCGCGTTGGTCGGAGCAGCTGCGAGTGCCAACGCCCTAGTGCCGCGCAGCGAGCGAGTGGTCGCGACGGCCACGGCCTCGGATTCGATTCGCGGACGGGTTGCCGATTCGACCGGTGTGCCCATCGATGCGGCGCGCGTCACCATCGTGGAGCTCTCGCGCGCCGCATCGACGAATGCGCAGGGCGCGTTCGTCTTCGCTGACGTCCCTGCCGGCCGCTACACGCTGGTCGCGCGACGACTGGGGTACGCGTCCGTCTCGCGCACGATCACCGTTGGCGCAGGCGATCGTACGTCGTTCGATCTGCGCTTGCCACTGATCCTCGGAGACCTGGAGCCTGTGGTCGTGACGGCCACGCGCGATGTGCTCGATCCGAGCCGGTCGCCGCTCCCGGTCACGCAACTCGCGGGCGATCGCCTGCAGCGGGAACAGAGCGTGACGCTCTCGGGCGCCATCGATCGCCTGCCGGGCGTGCACAACCTCACGACAGGCCAGCAGATCGGAAAGCCCGTCATCCGTGGCCTCAGCGGATCGCGCGTCCTGGTGCTGGACAACGGGCATCGTCTCGAGGACTACTCGTGGAGCGATGAGGATGGCCCGTCGATCGACGCTCGTCTCGCGCAACGTGTCGAAGTCATTCGCGGACCCGCGAGTGTGCTGTACGGCTCGGACGCGATCGGCGGCGTGGTCAACGCGGTTCCCGCCGCGTTGCCTGACGCGAGCGCGGGAAACTTCACGCGCACGACGGCCGAGCTGTCCGGCGCGTCGAACAATCGCGAGGGGGACGTCGTGCTCGGCGCCGAGGGCGCGCGGTCACGGCTCGGCTGGCGCGCGACGGCAATCGCTCGGCTTTCCGAAGACATGACCACGCCTGACGGGAAGCTGGAGAACACGAAGTTCTCCGCCGTCACCGGCGAAGCAGCGGCCGGGTTCCGCTCGTCTCGCGGCACGTCCACACTCCGCTACGCACGTTATGGCGGCGAGTTCCATCTGCTCGAGGCGGGCGAGGCGGCCAAGCCTCCGGGCAGCGAGGAGGAGGAGGAAGGGCCCGAGCGAAAGCTGTCCGACGACCGGGTGCAGTTCACCGGCAACTACGTCGCTGGCGGGCTGCGGCTCGAGCCAAAGGTCCAGTGGCAGCGTCACTCACTGGCTGAGGTGTCGGACGAGCTCGGACCGGGCGGCGCACCGACAGGGACGGAGACCGAAGTATTCAACCTCCTCCTCAATACGCTGACGGCGGACGTTCTGGCACATCACGGGAGCGAGGGCCGGCTGCGCGGCACGTTAGGCGTGAGCGGCGGGTATCAGTCGAGTGACTCGCGCGGGATCATCCCGCTCGTGCCCGATGCGCGGCTGGCGACGGCCGCGGCCTTCGCGTTCGAGCAATTCGATCTCGGTCGCGTCAGTTTCGTCGCCGGCGCACGCGGGGATCTCCACTCGCTGGACGCCGACGCGAACGCGGACCTCGGGGTCTCCGATCAATCGCGTCACTCGAGCGCGCTCTCCGGCGACGTCGGCGCGGTCGTGCAACTCGTGCCGGACGTATCGGTCGCCGCGAACATCGGCCGCGCATGGCGTGCGCCGACGCTGTTCGAGCTGTTCGCGAACGGTCCGCGACTGGGGGAAGCGCGTTACGAGATCGGCGACGCGACCCTCGATCCGGAGACGAGCCTCAACCTGGACGGCAGCCTCCGGTGGAGCAGTCGACGCGCGCACGCTGAGCTGTCAGGCTTTCACAACCGGATCGACGACTTCATCTACATCGCGCCGACGGGGCAGCAGCAGGGCAACCTGAGTGTATACCGCTACCAGCACACGCTGGCGACGTTGAACGGCGCCGAGTTCTCGGCGGATGTGGATCCGACGAGCATCGTCACACTCCGCGCGCGTTATGACATCGTGCACGGGACGAACGAGGACACGGACGAGCCGCTCCCGCTCATGCCGGCTCCGCGCACGACGTTGGAGACGGACTTCCACACCGTGGGCCTGAGTTGGGCCGAGCGTGCGCACGCCGGTGTGGACGTCGAGATCTCGTCGAAGCAGACACGACTCGGCCAGTTCGACCAGCCGACGGACGGCTACACGCTGCTGGGCCTCGACGCGGGTCTGGCGCGCCACATCGGATCGCATCCGTTTCGCTTCGACCTGCGCGTGCGCAATCTCGCGAACACGCGGTACACGTCATTCCTGAGCCGGTACAAGAGCTTCGCGCTTGATCCAGGCCGAAACATCCTCGTCCGGATCTCGGCGGATTTCTAGCACGTAGCAACCAGCGGCCAGCCGGCACGCAGCTGCACGCCCTCAGCCGACGGCTGCATGCTGCGGCCGCACGCTGCCCGCTGCTGCCAATACCGGCCGGTCACTCACGCGCTGCTCGCTGCTCGTAACGGCGCGCTGCCGCGCGGCTAGCGGTCCAGATCTGTTCGCGGCGGGC
>Ga0207691_10003960_pt1 | contig 14389 bp, 10 predicted proteins | sample KBSM13metaG_FD_184327 | JGI IMG/M metagenome (GOLD analysis project Ga0207691, IMG submission 184327) | Miscanthus rhizosphere microbial communities from Kellogg Biological Station, Michigan, USA - KBS M1-3 metaG (SPAdes) (version 2) | ecosystem: Host-associated > Plants > Roots > Rhizosphere >... | reverse complement strand
CAAGGCGGGGCATCCCTGCTACTTCGTCGGCTTCCTGCCGGACCCCATGCCGGGGCAGACCATCGGCGACGTCGCGCGCGCGGAGGCGGTGTTCCTGGAAAAGGTCATCGCGCTGCATCCGGAAGCCGACGGCAAACCATGTGTCGTCGGCAACTGCCAGGCGGGATGGGCGATCATGATGCTCGCTGCCATCCGCCCCGAGCTGTTCGGCCCCATCATCATCGCCGGGTCGCCGCTGTCGTACTGGGCCGGGGTGCGCGGCAAGAACCCTATGCGCTACAGCGGCGGTCTGCTCGGCGGCAGCTGGTTGACCGCCTTCGCCAGCGATCTCGGCCACGGCAAATTCGACGGCGCCTGGCTGGTGCAGAACTTCGAGAACCAGAATCCCGCCAACACCCTGTGGACCAAGCCGTATAACCTGTATTCCAAGATCGACACCGAGGCGCCGCGCTATCTAGGTTTCGAGCGCTGGTGGGGAGGTCACGTCAACCTGAACGCGGAAGAAATCCAGTTTATCGTTGACGAGCTGTTCGTCGGCAACAATCTGGCAGCTGGAAAGATCCAGACTTCGGACGGCACCGCGGTCGACCTGCGCAACATCCGCTCGCCCATCGTGGCGTTCTGCTCGAAAGGCGACAACGTCACGCCGCCCCAGCAGGCGCTTGGATGGATACTGGACCTGTACGAGAGCGTCGATGAGATCCGCTCCTACGGTCAGACCATCGTCTACACCATTCATGAAAGCGTCGGTCACCTCGGCATCTTCGTTTCCGCCGGCGTCGCAAAGAAGGAGCACGGCGAGTTCTCCAGCAATATCGACCTGATCGATACGCTGCCGCCCGGTCTCTACGAGGCGGTGTTTGACGCCAAGGCCGGAGACACCGCGAACCCGGACCTCGCGGCCGGCGGTTGGGTCATGCGCTGCGAAGCGCGAACCTTGGACGACATCCGGGCCCTTGGTGGCAATGACGCCGCCGACGAGCGCCGCTTCGCGACCGCCGCCCGCGTCTCCGAGACCAACCTCGCACTCTACCGGAGGTTCGCGCAGCCGATGGTCCGCGCCCTGGTCGGCTCCCCGATGGCCGAATGGATGCACCAACTGCATCCGCTGCGGCTGCAATACGAGCTTTGCTCCGATGCCAACCCGGCCATGGCTTCCGTCGCCGCCTTGGCCGGGCAGGTTCGCAAAGGCCGCAAGCCCGTCAACGCCGGTAATCCGCTATCTGCATTCCAGGAGAACGTCTCCCGTCAGATTGTCACGGCGCTCGATGCATGGCGTGATGCGAACGAGGCGTGGGCCGAGCGGACCTTCCTGGCAGTGTACGGCATGCCTGCGTTGCAGGCCGCCTTCGGCATCGATCCCGCCGGGCGGCGTGCGCTGCGGAGTGCACCCAGGAGCCCGCTGCATCGCGAGCTGTTGGAGGCCCGGATCGCCGAGCTCAAGTCGCGCATTCCCGCCGGGGGACTGCAGGAAGCCGTGATCCGCGCGCTCCTCTATGTCGGCATGGCGCGCGCCTCCGTCGACGAGCGCGGTTTCGAGGCGGTGCGTCGGATTCGCCGGGCGCACGGCGACATGCCGTTGTCGGTGTTCAAGTCGCTGGTGCGCGCGCAATTCAACATGCTGCTGGTCGACCAGAATGAGGCCCTTGCCGCAATTCCGGCGATGCTGCCGTCCGATAGACAAACCCGGCTCGCTGCGTTCGAGCTGGTTGGGCAGGCGCTCGGCGCGCGCGGGGAATTCTCCGTCGAGGACAGGAAGCGAATGAACGAGGTCGCGCGGCTGTTCGGCGTCGACGCGGGTTCGCCGGCGTCTCCCAATCTCGCGCTTGTGCCCTCGACAGGCGCCCACGGCCAAGCCAAAGTCTCATGAGGCCGCGCTCATATTGGCGCGGACAGACGACGGTAACGGGTGACCTCAGATGCTCACGGACAGCGCGATTGGCTCGATCGCAGCAACGAGCCCGTTCGGCAGCCCGCCCACCTCGAAGTATGAGCGGCTGATTGCCAATGCGAAAAAAGTCCCTCCGGCGACAACCGTCGTCGCTCATCCCTGCGACGAGACGTCCCTGCGCGGGCCGGTCGAGGCGGCCGAAGCGGGCATTATCGTTCCGATCCTGGTCGGTCCGGCCAGGAAAATTTCCGCCGTGGCCCGCGAGCATGGGATCGATATCGATCGCTTCGAGATCGTCGACGCCCCGCACATCGAGGCGGCCGCGGCAAAGGCGGTGGCACTGATTCACGAATCCAAGGGCGAGCTGCTGATGAAGGGCAGCCTGCACACCGACGAGCTCATGCGGGAGGTGACCTCGAGCAAGACCGGTCTGCGCACGGCGCGCCGGATCAGCCATACATTCATCATAGATGTGCCCACCTATGCCGAGACGCTGTTCATCACCGATGCTGCGATCAACATCTTCCCCGACCTCGACACCAAGCGTGACATCATCCAGAACGTGATCGATCTTTTCACGCAGGTCGGTCTCGGCACTCCGCGTGTCGCAATCCTTTCCGCCGTGGAGACCGTGACCTCTAAGATACCATCCACCATCGAGGCGGCCGCTCTTTGCAAGATGGCCGAGCGTGGACAAATAACAGGCGGTATCCTCGATGGCCCGCTCGCGTTCGACAACGCCATCAGTCCGGAGGCAGCAGCCATCAAGGGCATCAAGTCCGAGGTTGCCGGTCGCGCACAGATCCTGGTCGTCCCCGACCTGGAGGCCGGCAATATGTTGGCCAAGAACCTGATATTCCTGGCCAAGGCGGATGCGGCAGGCATCGTTCTCGGCGCGCGCGTGCCGATCGTTCTGACCTCGCGCGCCGATTCCGTGCGCGCACGCCTGGCCTCTTGCGCCGCCGCCGTCCTCTATGCCGACGCACGCCGGCGTATTGCGGCGTTGCCAACGGCCTGAATGCCATGGATACGATCCTCGTCGTCAATGCAGGCTCGTCCAGCGTCAAGTTCCAGATATTCGGCATTGAGGGCGGCGGCGCGCTGAGCCGTCTGGTCAAGGGCCAGATCGACGGGATCGGCACGCGGCCGCGATTGCTTGCCAAGGCGCACGACGGGTCATCGCTGATCGATCGGATCTATGCGTCGAACGAGGTCCCCGACGTTCCCGCGGCGATTGCCGTGGTGGCGGCTTGGCTCAGGGAGACCCAGAGCTTCAACCTCATCGCGGTTGGCCACAGGGTCGTCCATGGCGGGCCGAAATATGACCGGCCGGTGGTCATCGACCAGGGCGTGGTCGCGAATCTCGAGCAATACGTTTCCCTCGCACCCCTGCATCAGCCGAACAACCTCGCACCGATCCGGGCGCTGTTGATGGGTCGACCTGAATTGCTTCAGGTTGCCTGCTTCGATACCGCCTTTCATCACGGCCACAGTGCGGTTGCGGACCACTTTGCCATTCCGGAGCGCTTCTACGCCGAGGGTGTCCGGCGATACGGTTTCCACGGTCTGTCGTACGAATACATCGCCGGGCGCTTGCGCGAGGTCGCCCCAACTGTGGCGGCGGGCCGGGTCATCGTCGCTCATCTCGGCAGCGGCGCCTCCATGTGCGCTCTGGCCAACGGCCGCAGCGTCGAAAGCACGATGGGTTTCACCGCCCTCGACGGGATACCCATGGGCACGCGGCCGGGCCAGATCGATCCCGGAGTGCTGCTCTACCTCCTTACCGAAAAAGGCATGAAGCCCGCGGCTGTCCAGGACCTGCTCTATCGCGAAAGCGGCCTCCAAGGCCTGTCCGGTATCAGCAACGACATGCGAGAGCTGCAATCGAATCCCGATCCCCGCGCGATGCTGGCCGTCGACCATTTCGTCTACCGAATAGGTTTGAATGCCGGGATGCTGGCGGCCGCCTTGGGTGGGCTCGATGCGTTCGTGTTCACGGCCGGCGTTGGCGAGAACTCGCCAACGATCCGCGCTCGCATCGCGGAAAAACTTGCCTGGCTCGGCGCCGTCCTGGATCCGGCGGACAATGCGGCGGGCAAGCGGGTCATCTCGAAGCCGGAGAGCCGGATCCCGCTCCTGGTCGAGCCGACCGACGAGGAACTGATGATCGCAAAGCATACCCTTGCGTTGCAGTCCGAGCGGAGCGGAGGAGGAGCAATAGGCCAAAGACTGGCAGTATGATACGCAATTGCGGCGCACCACCAAACCATGCGTGGAGGTGGGGCGGTTGGTTATGAAAATCAGAACTCAAACAATGAAACCATGGAGGACATCATGCTCGGAGTGCGAAAGACCTGCAAAATGGCTGCGCTGTCGTTCGCTGGAGTGCTTTTCATTTTCGGCGCACCCGATGCTTCCGCCCAGAAGAAACTGACCTACGAGCAGGCTTATCGGCAATGCAAAACTCAAGTCGACCGTACCTATCCGACGTCCACCGAGACTACGGGCAGGTATCTCCACGGCGGCGCCTGCATGAAGCAATTGGGGTTCGATCTCAAGAAGTCCAACAAGTTCTGAACAGGCTCGGAGAGAGCCGAAGCGCGCAATCGCGTTGCGTTGCCTGATGAAGCAACCGGCCACGTCGGTGCCATGAAACGGATCGTGACGACTGCATTGGCGGCGGCGTTAGCCTTGGCTGTCGCTCAGGTCGAAGCGCGCACGGCAGGCGTTTCGGCCAAGCTCCGACCCGACAGGATCGACATCGCTTACGCGGAACCGAAGTCTGCGGCCAATCAGCCCGTATACAAGCTGCTCAAAGAGCACCGGGTGCTGGAGAAGATCCGCGAGCTGTTGCGCCCGCTGCGGCTGCCGCACCGCCTGCTGCTGCAGACGATGGACTGTGACGGCATCTCCAATGCGTGGTCCAATGAGGAAAACGTCACGGTCTGTTACGAGTACGTCAACGACATCTGGAAGAATGTACCCGAGCGCACGACGCCCTCGGGAGTTGCTCCCATTGATGCGATGATCGGCCCGTTGCTGGACGTATTCCTGCACGAGGCCGGTCATGCCACGTTCCGCAGCCTGAAAGTTCCGCTGTTCGGCCGCAACGAAGATGCCGCCGACCAGTTTTCGACCTACCTCATGCTGAGGTTCGACAAGGAAGAAGCTCGCCGACTGATCCTGGGCAGCGCGTATCAATACAAGGGCGACTTGGCGTCTCCGACGCTCACGGTGAACCAGCAAAACTTTGCGGACGAGCACGGCACGCCCGCGCAACGCTTCTTCAACCTGTTGTGCACGGCCTACGGCAGCGACCCGAAACTGTTTGCCGATGTTATCAAGGAAGGATTCCTGCCCGAGGACCGCGCGGTGGGCTGCGAGCGCGAATATCTTCAGCTCTCGCATGCATTCGAAACCTTGATAAGGCCCAGTATCGATAGAAAGCTCGCGCGCAAACTGCACAAGCGCTGGCTCCCTCCGGTCACGACCAAGCCGGAGGCATGGCGGAGCGCGGACTGATACCAGGTTGGCGCCGCTCACGAGTCGCACTGCTGGTCGTGGCGACCGACGAGGAGCTGATGGTCACGCAGCATGCCGCGGCGTTGCCGCGAGGGCGAACCGAAGGGAAGGCAACAGGCGCAAGAATGGCTTGATGACGTTGAAGCCGATGTACCAACGCGCAACCAACAAATGAAACGAGCCGAGGGAGAGATGCCATGGAAGCCGCCGCACTTGCGAACAGCACGAAGGACAAAGGATGCTGGCGGGACTTCAAGCCGGGGAATTGGTGTAACGCCGTCGATGTCCGCGACTTTATAGTTTGCAACGTCACGGCCTACACCGGCGACCAGAAATTCCTGGTGGGGCCATCGAAGCGCACCAAGGCAGTCTGGGCCAAGCTCCAGCCCTTCTTCCAGGACGAGAGGAAGAGAGGCGTGCTTGCCGTTGATGCAAAAACGCCGTCGACGATGCTGGCGCACAAGGCGGGATATATCGACCGCGACAACGAGGTGATCGTCGGATTGCAAACCGACGAACCGTTCAAGCGGGCGATCTTTCCGTTCGGCGGCTTGCGGATGGTCGAGGCCGGCCTCAAGGCGGCGGGCATCGAAGCCGATCCGCAGGTGCATCAGGCGTTTACGAAGTACCGGAAATCCCACAACGACGGCGTATTCGACGCCTACACGCCCGAAATCATGCGGTGTCGCAGGTCCGGCATCATTACCGGCCTTCCGGATTCCTATGGCCGCGGCCGGATTATCGGCGATTACCGCCGCGTCGCGCTCTATGGCGTCGAGCGCCTGATGAGCGCCAAGCGGCAGGAACGCGCGCAGATTGACGACATGTGGCCGACCGACGAGATCATCCGGATACGCGAGGAGCTCGCGGACCAGATGCGCGCGCTCGAAGACCTCGCCGCCATGGCGAAACTATACGGGTGCGATATCACGCATCCGGCGACAGACGCGCAAGAGGCGGTGCAATGGACGTATCTCGCTTATCTGGGCGCGATCAAGGAAGCGAACGGCGCGGCCATGTCGATCGGCCGCATCTCGAGCTTCCTGGACATTTTCATCGAGCGCGACCTGAAGGAAGGGACATTGGATGAAGCCGGCGCGCAGGAGCTGTGGGACCAGTTGGTCCAGAAGCTCCGCATCGTGCGCTTCCTTCGCACGCCCGAATACGATGCGCTGTTCAGCGGCGATCCCTACTGGGCGACCGAATGCGTCGGCGGCATCGACCTGAATGGCCGACCGCTCGTGACCAAGAGCAGCTATCGCATGCTGCACACGCTGACCAATCTCGGTCCGGCGCCGGAGCCGAATATCACGGTGCTGTGGTCGAAACACCTGCCTGATAACTTCAAGCGCTACTGCATCAATATCAGCCGCGAAACCTCCTCGCTGCAATACGAAAACGACGACCTCATGCGGCCTCACTGGGGCGACGACTACGGCATTGCCTGCTGTGTGTCGGCGATGAAGCTGGGCAAGCAAATGCAGTTCTTCGGGGCGCGCGTGAACCTCGCAAAAGCGCTCCTTTACGCGATCAATGGCGGGCGCGACGAGATCTCCGGTGATCAGGTCGCGCCGGCGACGCCGCCCGTCACCAGCGACGTGCTCGACTATGACGAGGTGTTTGAGAAGTTCGATCGCGTGATGGAGTGGCTGGCGCGCACCTATGTGCACGCAATGAACTGCATCCATTACATGCACGACAAGTACTTCTATGAACGCCTTGAAATGGCGCTGCACGACCGCGACATCCTGCGCACCATGGCGTTCGGCATTGCCGGCCTGTCGGTGGTAGCCGACAGCCTGGCGGCGATCAAATACGCCAACGTCCACGTCATCCGGGACGCAACCGGACTGGCCGTCGACTATCGCATCGAGGGCACGATCGAGGGCACGAATGTTGTCCCCCAATACGGCAACAACGACGATCGGGTGGACAGCATCGCCGCGGACCTCGTCAGTCGCTTCATGCAGAAGATCCGCAAGCATCCAACCTATCGAGGTGCGACCCACACCCAAAGCGTGCTGACCATCACCTCAAACGTGGTCTACGGCAAGCACACTGGCAACACACCGGATGGCCGCCGCAAGGGCGAGCCGTTCGGGCCTGGCGCCAATCCGATGCACGGCCGCGACAGTCATGGCTGGCTCGCGTCGTGCCTGTCGGTCGCAAAGCTGCCCTACAGGGATGCACTGGACGGCATCAGCTACACCGTTTCGGTCGCGCCGCAGAAGGCGCACCTGTCAGACGAGGAGCTGGTCGATGGCGCGGTCAAAGCCTTCGACACATACTTCGATCAGGGCGGCTTCCACATGAACTTGAACATCCTCGACAAGGAAACGCTCGAAGACGCGATGAAGAATCCCGACAAGTATCCGCAGCTCACGATCCGCGTGTCGGGCTATGCCGTCAACTTCATTCGCCTGACGCGCGAGCAACAGCTGGATGTGATCAACCGGACTTTCCACGGCCAAATCTGAGACAGAGGAGAGCCTCATGTCACGGCTTGGCAACCTCGAGGCGGGCAGCCGCCACGATCTGCTCGTCGGCCTCTCGCCCGACGCGCCCGATGCAGCCGACTTTCGCGACGATGGCGAAGGCGCTTTTGGATATGTGCATTCCTACGAGTCATCGTCCCGATACGACGGACCGGGACTCCGCGTGGTGCTGTTCGTGTCGGGTTGCCTCCTTCGCTGTTCCTACTGCCACAATCCTGATACCTGGCATCTTAAAGACGGCACTTACGTCTCTGCGGAACACGTCATCAACCGCCTCGGCACGTTTGCGCCGGCGTTACGCTCGCTTGACGGCGGCCTCACCATCTCGGGCGGAGAGCCGATGGTGCAGCTCGGCTTCACAGCGCGAATATTGGCTGCGGCCAGGCAGATGGGCCTTCATACGGCGATCGAGACATCGGGTTTTCTCGGTGACCGTGCTGACGACAGCTATCTGTCGCGCCTCAACCTCGTGCTGCTGGACATCAAAAGCGGGGATCCGGAAACCTATCGCACCGCGACTGGTCGGGATCTGGCGCCGACGCTGCGCTTCGCCGAGCGGTTGGCCGCAATCGGCAAGCCGGTATGGGTGCGCTTCACGTTGGTGCCGGGACTCACCGATGATCCCGCCAACGTCGATAAGATCGCCCGGTTCGTCGCCCCGATGAAGAATGTCGAGTGGGTCGAGGTGCAGCCGTTCCATCAACTTGGCGCGTTCAAATGGAAGGCGATGAAGCTTGATTACAAGCATGCGAACACGGCGGCGGCCCCTCCCGACCTTGTAAATCGGGTGATCGAACAATTTCGAGCCGCGGGCTGCCGCGCGCGCTGACTGACTCGAGGCCTGTTCATAGTCGGAGACATTGTCATGCTTGAGATGGCGCGCGACATCATCGGTACGCAGCCTATTCTGGCCCTGTTTCTCGCCATCGGCGTCGGTTACGTCGTCGGCCAAATCAACATCGGAGGCTTCTCGCTCGGCGTCGGCGCCGTCCTGTTCGTAGGCTTGGCCATTGGAGCCTTCGCCCCGAAGGCCCAGATCACCGGACCGATCAGCCTGACCGGCTTGATCATGTTTCTCTACGGAATTGGAATCCTCTATGGCCGGCAATTTTTTGAAGGAATGACCGGCGCCGAAGGCCGCAAATACAATCTGTTGGCGCTCGTTGCCGTCGTCGCCGGGCTCGCGGTCGCCTTGGGGCTGGGCCATGTCTTCGGGATCAAGACCGGCCACACGCTGGGCATTTTCGCGGGCTCGATGACGAGCACCGCAACGCTGCAGGCCGCCCTCGACGTCATGCGCAACAGCGAACCATCGATCGGCTATTCGATTGCCTATCCCTTCGGCGTGATCGGCCCGATCCTGTGCATCTACTTCATGACGCGCCGAATCCAGCCGAAATTCCCGCCGAAGGCGCAACGGTTCCACATGGGCGAGGTGACTTTGGGCGACAACTGCGCTGGCCGCACGCTGGCCGAGCTAAGTAAGGATATGCCAAGCGGCGTGCAGACGACGATGGTCCGCAAAGGCGGCCAGAATGTTGTTCCGTCGACCGATATGCTCCTGGCATCCGGAGACGGTCTCCTGATCATCGCCGAACGCGAGGACGCAATCGCCGAAGCGGCCGCACGTTTGGGAAAGCTGGAACCCGGCCGCATCGTGAAAGATCGTTCTGCCCTCGACTACATCCGGGTTTTCGTGGGGAAGGCCAATGTGGTCGGCGTGCCGCTCTCACACCTTCCGCTGCCGACCGGTTTTCCGGTTCATCTCCTGCATGTCCGCCGCTATGACATGGATCTTGTCCCGAGCCCCGACCTGGCCCTGGAGTTCGGCGATCGGGTCGGCGTGCTCATGCCAGCCGACCGCAAGGAGGACATCCGGCGGCACTTCGGCGACACCGTCAAAGCTACCGCGGAGTTCAGCTACGTCTCACTCGGGCTCGGTATGGTGCTTGGCGTGCTGCTCGGGCTGATACCCATTCCCATCCCTGGTGTCGGGACGGTCACGCTCGGCATCGCGGGTGGTCCGCTGATCGTGGCCCTTATCGTCGGCAAGCTGCGCCGAACCGGTCCGCTGCTCTGGGTGATGCCGCTTCCCGCGAACATCGTGTTGCGCAACTTCGGCCTGGCCATGTTCCTTGCCGCCGTCGGCATCAATGCCGGGCAGCCTTTCGTGCGTACGATCTCGGAGGCGGGGCTGACAATGCTGTTCATCGGCGCCACCGTCCTGCTGACGACGGTGATCATCGTATTGCTGGTGGGCTACTACCTGCTGAAGATCCCCTATGACGATCTGGTCGGCGTCGCATCGGGCGCGACCGGAAATCCTGCCATTCTGGTGTATTCGACGCGAATGGCGCCGACCGAGCGGCCTGATGTCGCGTACGCGATGATCTTTCCGTCAATGACAATCGTGAAAGTCATCGCCGTGCAGATAGTCGGGTTGCTGGTCGCCACCGGCGCTGGTTGAACATGACCTCGGCACACGAGGGAAACACTTGCCGGCTTCTCGCTTGGGCGCGCGCGAAACGAGGTCTGGTTGTGGTCGTTCTCGCGTTGGCGGTTCTGAGGCTGAGCAGGATCACAGACGGTTATCAGACCGCTCGGCCGCAGGGGCCGACTCCCTAAGGCCCGTGTGCTTTATCGCAGCGGAGGCGCGACATGACTGACCCGGCACCCGCGCCGCCACCACCCATTTTCAATTTCAATGCCTATAGCCCAGCGGAAATCCACGAGGCAATCGAGAAAGTCGGGGTCAAGAAGGCGACCATGGCATTTCTGCCTTCCTTCATGCTGGCGATGGTGGCGGGCGGCAGCATAGGTCTCGGCGCGCTCTACTACACCATCGTTGCCTGCGACCCTGACCTGAGCTTTGCGACCACCCGCGTGGTCGGCGGACTGGTGTTCTCGCTCGGACTGGCGATCGTCCTGATCGGAGGCGCCGAGTTGTTCACCGGCAATAACCTGATCGTGATGGCCTGGGCGAGCGGCAAGATTTCCACGACCGAGGTGCTGCGCAACTGGCTCATAGTTTACTGCGGTAACCTGGTTGGCAGCCTTGGGCTCGTCATCTTGGTCCTGCTCTCACATCATCCTGATTTCAACGGCGGCCGCATCGGCCTGTCGATATTGAACACGGCGGTCGCAAAGATCAGCCCGGACATGGTGACGCTGTTCTTCAAAGGCATCTTGTGCAACATGCTCGTTTGCCTGGGGGTCTGGCTTGCCTATGCGGGTCGTTCGGTCACTGACAAGATCGTCGGTCTGATCTTGCCGATCTCCGCGTTCGTCGCGGCCGGCTTCGAGCACTGCATCGCCAACATGTATTTTCTGCCGTTGGCTTGGCTGCTGACCGAGACCGGCCAGGTCCCTGCAGGTTTCGATGCGTCGGTGATCACGATCCCGGGGATCATCCATAATCTGGTCCCGGTAACGCTCGGCAATATCGTCGGCGGCGCCGGCTTGGTTGGCTTTGTCTACTGGACGATCTATCGCAAGGTTGTGGGCTAGGATCGGGCGCGGTTGCTCAACGCGACCGGACACTTTGGCTACGACCGAAACCTGATCCTTTGATCAAGAAATTGGCCGCCTCTTTGCCGAAGATAAAGCAAAAGCAAAGAGCTGCTGAATGTCGGGTCAGGTGGAATTAGAGAGCGGCCTAGAGGCCCGAGATGGGTCCAAAAGCGATAGGCTGCAACGAGGATATTCCGCCGGGTCACCTTTCGATTCTGTTGTAAAACTCGGTTGCGGCTGAGTTGGCTGTGAGTTTTTGGCCCATGGCCTTTACCGGTGGCAAAGCGGGCGAGGAACCCGCCCGTGGTATTAAGGCACTCCGGCAAACGTTGTAACTCGATCCGGAACTGCAAAATCTCATGTCACCCGGATCACATTTGTGGTGCACTCGCTTCGTATCGAAAACGCAGCAAAGCATCTTGATGTCCTTCAATCCATAGATAAGAAAGGACGCAGCTATGTCAGATACCCAGCAGGGCGACTGGACCAGACCGGCGGCGATGGCGATCCCGAAAGGAGGGGTCTTCGAAGATAAGGTGCAACAGGGCAGATACGGCCCGATCTTTCCCAAGAGTCCGGCGTGCTATGGCTTCACCATCATCGCCAAGATCATCCCTGGCAGGGAAGATGTATTCTACCAGTACGCTAGGAACATCGAGAAGGCCGTAGCGGACCAGCCGGACTGCCTCGCAGTGCTCAAGCTGCACTACCTGCGCTGGGTTCTCTTCCCTATCAAAGGGGACACCTACTTCATGTATCAGGGCATCTTCGACACCGATTTTGACAAATACACCGAGGATGCTGTGGCACTCTTTTCGAAGTACGGCATCAACACCGTCTTCGAAAACCTCGAGGGCTTTCCTGCGGACTGGAAGACGAATGCTCCAGCCTTCGTCAAGTTCGTTCGCGAGCACCAGTGCCCAAGCTTCCTGGAATACGGCGAGTATCCCTACGTGAGCTCCGACGAAATCAAGAAAGCGCTCAAGGTCAAGGCGAACCTTTCGAACATGCTCGACCAGATGCAGTGATGCCGCCGCGGGACGCGCCATGCTTGAAAATGAGGACATCCAGCATATCCTGCTGACTCGGACGCCCGCGCTCACGGGGCGATATGAATTTCTTTCGTTTCGCAACGCCGCGGGCGGTCGGGCCTGGCTGTCCGCCATTCGTGAGAAAGCGCAGTCGGCCGCGGAAGTCCTGGCTTCGGTTGAAAAAGACAAGCGCTGGGTGACGGTGGCCTTCACCTGGAACGGCCTGCGCGCACTCGGCGTCGATGAGAGCTCGTTGGCCACGTTCCCCGAAGAGTTCAAGCAGGGCATGGTTGCCCGCGCAGAGATGCTGGGCGACACCGGAGAGAACCATCCTGACAACTGGGTTGGAGGCCTCGCCAGCCCACAGCTTCACGCCATCGCCATCCTGTTCGCCCGCGACGCCGCTGAGCGCCGGCGCTGCCTGACTGAGCACGATCAGCTCGTCGCACGGTGCGAAGAGGTTGAGGTGCTTTCCACGCTGGATCTGGAGGCGACCCCGCCATTCGACTATGCACACGATCATTTCGGATACCGCGACCGGCTCTCACAGCCGGTCATCGAGGGCACCGGGGAGGTGCCGACGCCTGGCACCGGCGCGCCGCTCAAGCCAGGCGAATTCATCCTCGGGTACCCGGACGAAGACGGACCGCCCGCCAATCTGCCGCAGCCCGAAATTCTTTCCCGCAACGGCAGCTACATGGCTTACCGCCGTCTGCAGGAGCATGTGGGCAGGTTTCGCGATTTTCTGCGCGAGCATGGCAAGACACACGAAGAACAGGAGCTGATCGCAGCGAAGCTCATGGGACGCTGGCGCAGCGGGGCACCGCTCACGCTGGCACCTGAGAAAGACGATCCCGCATTGGGCGCCGACCTCCAACGGAACAACGACTTCAACTACAAGGAAATGGATCCGCATGGCTACGCGGTGCCGCTCGGCTCGCACATGCGCCGAATGAATCCCCGCGATACGGCGGCGAACATAAATCGCCGCCGCATGATCCGTCGCGGCGCCACGTACGGTCCGCATTTGCCTGAGGACGCCCCGGAGGACGGCGTGGAGCGGGGCATCGCAGCATTCGTGATCTGCGCGAGCCTCATTCGACAGTTTGAGTTCGCGCAAAACGTTTGGGCGAACGACCGGAATTTTCACGAGCTCGGTAACGAACGCGACCCGATCATCGGCGCTCAGGACGGCACGCTCGAGTACAAAATCCCCAAGCGCCCGATCCGAAAAAAAATCACCGGCTTGCCTGCCTTCACCACGGTGAAAGGCGGCGCCTACTTTTTTCTGCCCGGCATCAAGGCGCTTCGATATCTCACGACATTGGATGATGTCCGTTGAAAACGGAATAGGTCTCGTTCATCGTCGGGATAACCAGACATGATCGACATCATTGTTATTGGCGCCGGCCCGGCGGGTGTACTAGCCGCCCTCCGCGCTGCGGACCTGGGCGCGCGTACCGTGCTGGTCACTCGTGCCGAGTTTGGCGGTATGGCAGCCAACGACGGACCAGTTCCGGTGCGGACGCTGGCCCACGCAGCCCGCCTGATCCGCGAAGCTCGACAGCTGGGTCAATACGGCATAGGCGTGAACGAGCCGGTGTTGGATTATCCGCGGCTGCTTGCGCGCGTGCGCGAGGTCGTCAAGGACGCACGTGCGCATTCTTCCTTGCGCCAGCAGATCGACTCCGCGGGAGTGACCGTCCACGAGCACGCCGGCGCTGCCCGCTTCGCCGACCGGCACACGATCGAAACCGAGGGCCGCCTGCGACTGCAGGCCGAAAAGATCATCATTTGCACCGGCGGCGTGAGTCGCAGACTCCCAGTCGCCGGCTGTGAGTTGGCAAGCACCCATAGCGATGCGTGGCGCTTATCCTATGTACCGCCGTCGATGCTGGTTGTCGGTGCCGGTGCAACGGGCGTGCAGGTAGCTTCGATTT
>Ga0207691_10003957_pt1 | contig 14391 bp, 9 predicted proteins | sample KBSM13metaG_FD_184327 | JGI IMG/M metagenome (GOLD analysis project Ga0207691, IMG submission 184327) | Miscanthus rhizosphere microbial communities from Kellogg Biological Station, Michigan, USA - KBS M1-3 metaG (SPAdes) (version 2) | ecosystem: Host-associated > Plants > Roots > Rhizosphere >... | reverse complement strand
TGACAGTGCCGACGCGCTGGGTAAAAAATATCATCGCATTTTTTTTGCTGCCCTGGTGCGCGATTCTCACCCAGACATTCTTCACCGCTTTCACCCGCGCGACAATTCACCAGCAACTCTGGGCCGGCGCGGAATTTTGGTTCTTCACCCTCGGGGCGGTGCTTTGGCTGATCGCGTTCTTCGGGTTGCCTCGACCAGTCATCATCTACGTTTTCGGTCACGAGCTGACGCACGTGCTCTGGGTTTGGTTAATGGGCGGACGAGTGAGCAAATTTCGGGTCAGCGGTGAGGGCGGCCATATCGTGACCAATCGGACAAATTTCTTGATCGCGCTCGCCCCTTATTTTTTTCCACTTTATAGCTTGCTCGCGATCGCAGTTTACGGGATCGCGAGTTTATTCTTCAACGTCGCGCCCTACGGCCAACTCCTCTACGCGACGCTCGGCGTTACCTGGGCCTTTCACCTCACCTTCACCTGTTGGATGATTCCGAAAAACCAGACCGATTTGAGCGATCACGGGACATTTTTTTCCCTCGTTTTTATTTATGTGATGAACCTGCTGCTTTTGAGCGCCTTGCTCGTGATCGCATCGCCGCAAATTACTTTTGCTAGTTTCGCGGCTGATCTGGTGGCGAATCTGCGAAGTTTCTCGGAGTGGGTCGGCGAATTGCTCAATCAGTTTACGGCCGGCCATGGCGTGGCCGTTGAATTTGCCGGGTCAATAGGGTTGCTTTTCGGCGGTCACAGACCGCCGCTACAATTTCCGGGGAGCGCAGGCAGCTTGCCTGCAGTGTTTGGCAGCCTTGCCAAACACGATTTCGTCGGCAAGCTGCCGACGAACGCAGGCTGGCAGCCTGCGCTCCCCAAATAAGATCGCGTCGCGCGTAATGTTTGGTTTTGAGCCATCGCCTACCAATTCCTGAAAACCGCAAATGGCAGCTGCGACATCGCTACCGCCAATCTTAGCTGCGAATTCTCGACGCGAACCTTGCGATCGCTGAAGACATCGCGCAAATCAGATAGACCAGCTGGCAGGATCACGTGGGTGTCCTGCCATCGATCGCCAATCGGCGGAAAACCGACGCGCGACGACAATCGCGGGACGATCACAATGATCGCCCCGTCTCTGTGGCGCCGAACAAAACCGATCGCGCAATCGGCAAAGGCGCCTCCGAAATTGATCGGCTCGTAGATTCCTTCGCGAAACAACTCCGGATTTTCGCGACGCAAATGCAGTAATCGCTGGGTCAGGCGCATTTTGATCCGCCCGTCCGGCCAGCATTGCATCAATTCGTTCGCCGGCACATTTTCGATCTGCGTCAGCATTTCGCGGCGCCGGGCATAATCGATTGGGCGCCGATTATCAGGATCGACCAGGCTGTCGTCCCAAATTTCCGTGCCTTGATAAATGTCGGGCACGCCTGGCGCGGTCAGTTTGATCGCGGTTTGGGCGAGCGAATTGATCGCGCCGAGGCGCGCGATTTCCGCCGCCACCGGCAGAAAGGCCGGTAAAAATTTATTGCGCGGACCGGCTTCTAAAATCCTGGCCACAAATTCCTGCATGGCGTCATCCCAATTCTCGTTAGGTTGAATCCAGCTTGTGTTCAACTTTGCTTCTTTTAAGGCCTTGGCCATGTAACGCTGGATTCGGGCAATGAATTTCGGCCCGACCGAGGGAACTGGCGCACCATCGAGATCGACCGGCCAGGTCCCCAGCAGTGTTTGATATAGCAAATATTCTTCGCCCGCATCGGGCGCCTCAGCGTCATCGATCTGCTTTTTGAATCGGCGGTTGGTGGTTCGCCATTTTTGCAGCGAGCGCCCCCACAATGGTGGAATTTCTGAGATGGCGAGCATGCGCGCGCGCACATCTTCGCTGCGCTTACTGTCGTGTGTGGACGTGGCAAGCAAGCTGGCCGGCCAGTCGCGCTGCCGCCGAAGGTTGCGCTCATGAAACGTTTCCACGCTCAGACCGAAGAGCTGCGGTTCGCCGCCGACTTCGTTCAGCGCCGCCAAACGGTTGTAGATATAAAAGACCGTGTCCTCCAGTCCCTTCGCCGTGATCGGTCCGGTGAATTGTTGAAACTTGAGAACGAACTCCGCGTGCGCGGCGCGTTGTTCTTCGTCGAGGTTTTCCGGAAAACGAAAGAGCAAAAGATCGCGCAAAAAATTAAAGACGGATTCCTCGATCGCGGGATTGCGCCGTTTCGCCGCCGCCACCGCGCGTTCGATCACGGCGCGATCTTCCTCGCTCACTGGTTTCCCCGGTTCGAGATAAGTGCGATAGACGGGAAAACAGGCAATAGTCTCGCGCACCGCGCGCGCCAGTGCTTCCAAAGTATAATCACGAAACCAACGGTTCTGTTCCGACAACCGATCAACCATGGTCCCGAGAACGTTGACTTCGTTGGCCAGGGAAATGCGCATAACCAATCGCTTCTTGGCATAAACGAGATGGCCGAAATGGAGGGAGTGACCGATGAATCGCTTGAAGATTTTGGTGATAGCGCCTTCTGCGTTGTGATCGACCAGCACCCCGGCCACTTGATTAGCGAACCCGTAACCGGTGGTGCCGTGGACTGGCCAATTTTGCGGCAATTGTTCCTCGCCGGTCAGGATTTTTTCGACGATCAGATAAATCGCGCGCCCATCCTTTGGTAATGGAACGCGCAAAGCCTTGGCGCAGCGCATTTGCAGCTTCTCAAAATATTCCAGCGGCCGATACAGGCCGTCGGGGTGATCGATGCGCAAGCCCGTGACAGCGCCACTGGCGACCAGCTCGAAAAGTAGTTTGTGAGCAGCGTCGAAAACTTCCGGCAATTCCACCCGGATAGCGGCCAGATCGTTGACGTCAAAAAATCGCCGGTAATTGATTTCCTCTGCCGCCACCCGCCAGAAAGCGAGGCGGTAGGATTGCGCATTTAGCAATTCGTCAAGCCGATCGAAACTGCGCGGATCGCCGATATGCCCGTTGATGGTCTCGACCGCTTTTTCAATCCCCCGCTGCACCTGCGGCGCTTCAGCACAACGCCGTTCCAGGCGTTTCTTGATGATCTCCTTTTCACGGGCGCGCTCTTTGATTCGCTCGGGGTCGGTCTCGGTCCGCCGGGGCAGATATTCGAGCGCGGTCAGAATGCTCTGAAATTCCGCATAAAAATCTTCTTCGCGAAACTCGGCCAGATTTTCCAGCGCTAATTCCAGGATGTAGCGGTAGGTCCCGGGCGCGATTGGGAAAACGTGATCGAAATAAGTGAGCGAAAACGAGCCGCTATCGAAACGCACCCGGAGCTCGCCTCGCTCGAGCACGCGGCCATATTGATCGCCCAAAATCGGGAGCAACACCTTATCGTGCAAATCGGTCTTGAGCGGGCGCCAATCGATATCGAAGTAGGGCGCGTAAAGAGAGCTCGCGCCATTTTCGAGCACATCCTGCCACCAGACGTTTTGTGGATCGTTAATCCCCATATGGTTGGGGACGAAATCGGCGATTTGTCCCATGCCGTGCGCGTGCAGCTCGGCGACCCACGCCTCGAAATCTTTACGCCACCCGATCGCGGCGTTGAGCTTGTTGTGATCGGTGATGTCGTAGCCATGCAAACTTTCGGCACCAGCCTGGAAATAGGGTGAGGCGTAAGCATCGCTGATCCCGAGATGGTGCAGATAAGTCACGATTTCGCGCGCCTGCCGAAAGGTGAAGTTCTTGTTGAACTGCAGCCGGTAGGTCGCGGTCGGTATGCGTACGGTCGTCATGTCGAGCGAAAGCCGAGACATCCCGTTGCGCAACCTTTACGTTAACGCAACGGGATTCCTCGACTTCGCTCGGAATGACAGAGCTGTCATCCCGAGCGACAGCGAAGGATCTCTCGCTGGCCGATCAGAGAATCGAGAGATGTTTCGCTCGCTCAACATGACACGCTTTGCAATCCCGCGGTCGACTTTGCCTTTTTGTCATGTCGAGATTTGTAGGGTAGGCGTGTCGCCTCCCGACTTTAAGAATGGCAACCGGGAGCGGTTGCACTACAACGTATCGGCGCCACCCTATCGATCACATTTTTTCCGGCACATCGATGCCGAGCAATTTCAAGCCACGTTGCAGGACCCGCCCGGTCAGATCGCACAGTGCCAGCCGCGATGAACGCACCGGTTCGTCCGCTTTCAAAACCGGGCAGGCTTCGTAAAAGGTGTGAAAGCTGTTCGCCAGCTCGAACAAATAATTGGCCAAAATGTTCGGACGAAAGTCATTCAGGACTTGTGGAACGATCTCGGCGAACTGGCAGAGGCGTTTCGCCAGATTGAGCTCGGCCGGCTCACCCAACACCGGCGCCGGTGACAGAGACGCACCTTCAGCTTTGCGGAAAATCGAGCGAATGCGGACGTAGGCGTTTTGCAAATAGGGCGCGGTGTTTCCGTGCAACGATAACATTTTGTCCCAGGAAAAAATGTAATCGGTCATCCGGTACTGCGAGAGATCGGCATACTTGATCGCGCCAAGTCCGATGATCCTGGCGATTTCATTTCGCTCCGATTCGGCCAGCTCCGGATTCTTTTGCGCAATGATCGCGCGGGCGCGCGTTATTCCTTCCTCGAGCAAGTCACGAAGCGGTACGTTTTCTCCCGAGCGTGTTTTCATCAATTTGCGGTCGGCGCCGAGGATGCTGCCGAAAGTGACGTGATGAAAATCGGCGGCGTAACCTTCTCGCCGAGCGATCGCGAAAATTTGTTTGAAGTGCAATATCTGGGGCGCGCCCACCACGTACCAAACGGCATTGGCCTTCAAATCCTTGATCCGGTAATCAACCGTTGCCAGATCGGTGGTGGCGTAATTGTAGCCGCCATCGCTTTTGCGAATGATGCAAGGCTTATCCGCCAGCTCAGGAATATCGCGGAAGAAAACGCAGACCGCGCCTTCGCTGATTTCAGCCAACCCACTTTTGAGCAAACGATCAACCACCGCCGGCAGCCGGTCGTTATAAAAACTTTCGCCGCGGACGATGTCGTAATGGATGTCGAGTAATTCGTAGGCCTTCGAAAATTCCTGCATCGAAAGATCAACGCACTGTTTCCAAATCGAGTAATTCTCCCGATCGCCGGCCTGCAATTTCACCAGTTCGGCCCGGGCGGCTTCGCGCACGGCTTTATCCTTGGTAGCGCGCTCGTTGGTCTCTTTGTAAATGCGAACCAGCTCGGCGATGGGATCGCGTTTCAGCGATTCAAGGTTGAGCAAATTCTTCCAACCCCAGATCACCATGCCAAACTGCGTTCCCCAATCGCCGATGTGATTGTCGCGAATAACATCGTGCCCGAGGAATTCCGCGATGCGCGCGAGGGCATCGCCCAAAAAAGTGCTGCGGATGTGACCGACATGCATCGGCTTGGCCACATTCGGCGATCCGAAATCGATCACGATTTTTCGCGGTGAGGAAACTTTTTCAACCCCAAGCCGCTCGTCACCGAGGAGCGCCGCGATTTTTGTCTCAACCGCCTCGCGTTTGAGTGTGAAGTTAATGAAGCCCGCGCCAGCAACGCTCGGCTGCTCGGAAACGTCCGTGATGTCGAGGTTAGCAATGATGGGTTCGGCTATTTTGCGCGGATTTTCACCGCGCTGTTTCCCGAGCACGAGCGCAGCGTTGCTTTGATAATCCCCAAAGCGCGGATCGGTCGCGGGGCTCACTTCGCCGGCGAGCGGGAAGCCAGCCGAAGATAACGCCTCGGAAAGTTTGCGCGTGAGTTGCGACTGAAATGTTTCCATCGCGTTCTGATTGTAGCCGCTTCAGTGGGCGAAGCGAGAAGGTGGATCGAGCAGTAGTGCCAGTCCGGCTCGGACCTCGATGTTAATGTTGGCCCGAAGGATTCGGGGCAGCTACTTGAGCATCGTCCGCGGAGCGGCCGATCCACCTCGGCTTCGCCATGCGCGAGGGTAAAGGAACAAGTACAACACTTACGACGTCGCCTGGGCGCGCGCGCGGAAAATTGAAAGAATCTCGTTCGCCGAGCCGGCGTTGGCGAGTTGATCGCGGACGCTCCGGTCGTTCAAAAACTTTGCGATGGAGGCGAGGGTACGCAGGTGCGTTTGAAATTGATTTTTGGGAACGATGAAAAGGACCACAAACTTCACCGGGGCGTTGTCGAGCGCGTCGAACTCGATTCCCGTGCTGGATCGGCCAAACGCCGCCACCACTTTGTCCAGCCGGTCCGATGAGCAATGCGGAATGGCAATCCCGAAGCCGATACCGGTGCTCATCGTTTCTTCGCGTTGTTTGAGCGAAGCCAGAATTCCCTCACGATCTTCCGCTTTGATTTGGCCACGCGCGACCAGCAAATCCATCAGCTCCACGATGGCGTCCCAGCGTTCGGTCGCCTTCATTTCAGGGATGATTTGATCAGCGGAAAGAAGCTCAGCCAGCGACATGCAGACTCCAGTGGAGCGGGAAGCTTATCGTGTCGCTTTAGGATGACAAGGTCGATTTGGTGACCTCGCAAAATCAAAGTCCTCCGCCCGTGATCGACTTCGTCCGCTGTCGTCCGGTGCGCCGCCATTTGCAGCGCGATCATTGGTGGGATCTTTTTCAAAGGGCGGCCGAACCATTCGCTCGAGGCAACCAACATCGAGATTCTTTGCCTCACCTGTCTCCAGGAACTCGATGATAATCCGATCTGCGCACTCCGGCTCCGCCAGGCCGTCAAAGCCGTGGCCGGCCTGCGGAATGATGACGTGTCGACTGTTGGGTAAGTAAAGTGCGACCTCTTCGCCGCGCTGAGGCGGCGTCACCGGATCCATGTTGCCGGAAAAAAGGAGGACAGGAACATTCGACGAAACCGGCGCACGAAAGTCGGGCGGTATTTTGCCTTGTGGCCACATGCTGCAGGCCCGCGTTTGTTGAAACACGCGATAGTTCCCGAATGGATTGCCCGCGTTCAGCTTGGCGGCTTCCTCTTGATTAATAAACGGAATGTCTTCAGCACAGGTCACGGAAAGGTACATCCCGTCGGCGATGAAATCCGGTATTGATGGGCGAATTGCCTCGCGCAGAAACGGCCCGAAATCGCCTTGTGCGGCGTGATGGATAATTAGCGGAATGCGGCTCGCCTGGTCTCGCCCATACATCCACGTTCGAATTTTCTCGGCAAAAATGTCTCGTTGGATTTCAAGGTTCACGGGAGCGCTTTCGTCGGGTGGCGAATACTCCACCCGCGCTGGTTCGCGTCCTAGTTGGGAAAGCACGCTCGTCCAATCGTCGCGAATTTGTGGGAACGCCTCATGACACTGCGCGTCCTGCTCGCATTGCTGCAACAACAGTTCCATTGCCCGAGCAGCCGCTTGCGCGTGATACATCGGCATCTTCAGATAAGTCGGCGCCACACCAATGAGTGTGACTGTGTGCACCCGTTCCGGATGCCGCCGCAGATAAACCAGCACCGCCCGTGTCCCGTAGGATGTGCCGATGAGATTGATCCGGTCGTAGCCGAGCCAGGCTCGCACATCGTCGAGATCATCCATCGCGATGGAGGTGGTGTATTGCGTGAGATCGGCGCGCCGCTCCAGGGTTTGCCGTAATCTCTTCACGTAATCCACCGGATACATCTCGCTGAGATAATCCTGGGGAGTTCTCTTTCCCGGCAGCGAAAGCGGATTTGATTTCCCGGTGCCCCTTTGGTCGACCAACACCACGTCGCGGCGGCGACGATATCCTTTGCCTTGGCCAGCATAAAACGTCGCACCTTCGGTTGCGGCCGCGCCAGGTCCGCCGGCGAGACCAAATAATGGTTCCGCTTTCGTTTTCTGATCGAACGCAGGCAGCACCACTACGTTCAGGTCGATCGTCCGTCCGGCCCGAGTCAGCCGATTTTCAAAAACAGTTAACTGACCGCAGAGCAATTTTTCATCGATTCCCGGCAACCGGCATGGTTTGAGCCTGGCCAATCCACCGGAACCTGGTTGTTTCGAACAATCGCTAAACGCGAAGATCAACAGCAAGCTCGCCTGTGCGATGAGAGCCGTAGAAAGTCGGATTTTAGATTTCAGATTTGGTTTGTGTATGCTGTAGAGGCGGCTGTGTCAGCCGCAGAATGAAATTTGTTCCTGACCATCGGTTACTTGCGTTTCTGGTCCAAGTTGGATTGGCGTTCGCAGTTCACTTCGTCCGCGCCGGCGAAAAACCGATGATGAAAGCGGTAGTCGCGCATGAGTATGGCGCGCCGGAGGTGTTGAAGTTCGAAGAAGTGCCGCGCCCAGAGCCCAAGGAAGATGAAGCTCTCGTGCGCGTAATTGCAAGCGGGGTCAATCCAGCCGATCCGCTCACCCTCAGCGGCAAGTACGCCCGGGAATTCGGGACGCATCTGCCGCTGATTCCGGGTTACGACATCGCTGGGGTCGTGGAGAAAACGGGCGCGAAAGTAACAAAACTTAAAGCGGGTGATGCAGTTTACGGTTACCCAACCTTCGGAGGTGGCTGGGCGGAGTACGTCACGGTCAGGCAATGGGAAGTGGCCGCGAAACCAAAAACGCTCAACTTTGCCGAAGCCGCAGCGGTGCCGATGGGCGCATTGACCGCATGGCAAGCGTTGGTGGACACGGCGCAATTGCAGCCGGGACAAACCATTCTCGTTCACGGCGGTTCAGGCGGTGTCGGTAGTTTCGCGGTGCAAATCGCCAAAGCGCGGGGCGCGCGCGTCATCGCCACCGCATCGACCGCAAACCAGGACCTGCTCAAGCAACTCGGCGCCGACGTCGCGATTGATTACACGAAGACAAGATTTGAAGACGTTGCCAAAGATGTGGACGCAGTGCTCGATCCGGTCGGCAAAGAAACGCTCGCACGATCTTACGGCGTTCTGAAGAAGGGCGGCATCGTTATGTCGCTGGTTGCGCGACCCGACCCGGTCGAGCTCGAGAAACGCGGGATTCGTGGAGCAGCCATCTCCGTTCACCCGGATGCCGAAGACCTCGCCGAGATCGCGCGCCTGATCGACGCCGGGAAAATCAAGCCGGTTGTGACGGAAGTTCTGCCGCTAAGCGAAGCGATCGCAGCGCAACGACAGGCCGAGACGCACCACACACGCGGGAAGCTTGTGCTTCGGATTGCGGACGAGCCAAAGGATTGATGGCTGCGCTCGAGGCCGTAATGGGACAGCTTTATCTCACCGTACTCGTCGCACGGTTGGTCAGGCTCCACATTGTCCACGGGAGCGGTTCACGCTCGCCTGACGGAAATTGACGTATTGACGGCGTTCGCCAACAGGTCTCGCTTTTGCTGCCCTGGTCTGACTTCGGTCTAATGCCCCGGCGGCGGACCGAGCACACCCTGGCCGGGAAGCGTTCCGGTCCCAGTGCCGGTCAAGGTCGTCCGCAAGATATTGCCAGTTGACGGGACGGCAGCGCTCACAGTGCCACCTGCGGCGCTGACGCTCACTGCGCCAGTTGGGGCGACCGCCACACTTGCGCCGGCGTTAACAACGGCTGGAGTGATCGTTATTGTTCCGCCTGAACTCGGCGCGGCGTTCAGGAGCGATAGAACTTGGGTACTGCTCGAGACGGAGACGGCAGGTCCCGAGCCGAGAAGATTATTTACGACAGTCGTCGCGTTGCTGGAAACGTTTGCCGTGACCGAACCCACTGTCGAAAGCGGGACCGTGCCTTTTAAGCCGGCAACGGGACCGCCATTAAGACTCGTGCCTAAGAGTCCGACTTGGCCGACGGTTTTGGCCAGCTGATCGTTTGAAGCCAAAACTACCTTGGTCCCATGACCCATGACCAGGTTTGTCGGAACAAGGGTTCCTTTTGCCATCTCTTTGGCCTGGTCGCTAATCGCCGCCTGGATGAGCGGCATGCTAGGCAAAACTTCGCTGCCGGGAAAGTTTACCAGGGTCGATGTCCTAACGATCTCGGCCAGATCGATGTCAATCGGGTCGGGAATCCTTTTCGCATCGGGTCGCATGATCACCATTTTTCCTGCATGCAAAACCAATGAATTACCGAAGGATCCGTTCCGTGATAAGCGCAAGCTGCCTTCGAGCACGAGGACTTTCAGGTATTGACCTGGGCTATACTCCATCATGATCGTCGTGCCGGTGATCGCCGCAGTGACCGCCGCCGTGTAAATCTTCGCTCCGCCCAATCCCTTCGGCACTTGCAGAAGCATTGATCCCTTCTCCAGCGTCATGTCCCTCGTTCCGGTTTTGAAACTGAAGAACGTCTCCGCACCGATGCGGGTCAGGGTGTTATCTTGAAAAAGCAACTCCGATCTAGATCTCGCGCCTGTTTGGAGAGCGAGATTATCTTTGATGACATCGCGCAGCATGGCGGGATGAGTGCCCTTTGCAGGGTCGATCACGCTTACCCGATTGATGATCTTGGTGACCTCGGCCGATGTGAGCGGGCCGGCGATTGATTGGTTGGTTGAAAAGACGCAATAGAACCCGACAACAGCTATAGCGGATTTGATTCTCAGCATAGATATTTCTCCCCTTTGTCATAAATACCATAATTACAATAGGATCGTCAAACGGAAATTTTTTCGTACAAATCGCTGAGCCCAATACGCCTCGATCGAAGCCTAACTATCTCTCCGGGGGCATGTTTCCCGCTGCTTCTTAAATCATGCCCCTCCGCCGCATCGTCGTAGCCATCCTGCTGGTAGCCCTTTGTGCAACGGCGGCGGATTTGCTCGACCTCACCTCTCCGAGCTATTACCTGCAAACTGAATCTCGACTCCGCGATACCATCGCCCGTTCCGGCCGCACGACGCCGGCTAATCCCAACCTTCTCTTTCTGGCCATCGATTCCGACTCGGTGAGTTTGGATGAAACGCTTGACCTCGAAGGGTTGTTCTCGTCCAGCTCCAGCAATCCCGAGTCGCGTCGCGCCCTTGAGATCATGAGCAAAGGTTGGCCTTGGAACCGCGAAATTTACGCCCTTATTCTGGAACGGCTCGTCGGGGCTGGGGCAAAGGTTGTCGCTTTCGATTGCCTCTTTCCCGAGCCGGCGCCGGGCGATGACGCCTTTCGCGCCGCCTTGGAGCGATTCGGGCCTCGCGCGGTTATCGGAAGTAATTTCGTTTCTCCCGAGAACGTCAATCGATCTTCCAAAATTCCTTCCAGTTACGACCGGCCTACCGAAACGCTAATCCCAAAGACCCCGATGCCCGATGAACGCGTCGGATTCACCAATTTTTTTGCCGACGAAAACAAAATTGTGCGCGGCGCTCAATATAAAGTCGATTTCCGTGAGCCCGGGGCGTCGATGGCAACTTATCTGTCCCTTTCGGCACGTGTCGTTTCAAAAAGCGGGTACCCGGAACTGATTCCAAACGATCTCGCGGAGCACTTCATTCGCTTCACCGGAGCGCCGCGAAAGGGTTTCCGCCCGCGGCCTCTTTTCGAAATCTTTGTTCCGGAATACTGGGAGCACAATTACGGTTCCGGCGAACTGATCCGGGACAAGATCGTCATCGTCGGGGCGGAAGGAAGGTGGCAGAAGGACGAGTTGAACACGCCATTTGGCACTATGCCGGGGGCTGAAGTCCATCTCAACGCACTAAATGCTTTGCTCCACGGCGAATTCCTCAAAGACCTTGTGCCGCTTCGCAGAGGAGTTGTCACAATCTTGGCGGCCTTGGTTGGATTTGGTCTTTGGGCGAGAATTCGGTCGCCTTGGCTGCGATTGCTCGCTCTGGGGGTGGTGGACGGGGCTGCGCCATTTTGCGCGTTTTGGTTTTACAATCATCTAAATCTTTATCTTCCGTGTCTTGCCCCGCTTCTGGCACTTAACTCGAACGTTCTCTTTTGCCTGGTCGCAGACTTCACATTCGTTCGCGTCGAGAGAGCCAAACTTCGATCAACCTTGCAAACGCGAGACGATCTCACGCACATGATCGTTCACGATCTACGTTCCCCTTTAACTACGGTGACCGGCTACGTCGATGCATTGGAAGAAATGGCTTCCGATAAACTGAATCCGGACGAAGCAATGTGCGTCGCCGAGGCAAAACGGGGCGCCGTCGACATGCGCGACATGATCACGACCCTGCTCGACGTCAGTCGCTTGGAGGCCGGTGAAATGCCACTGCGCCTACAAGATTACAACCTCGCGGAGATCGCGCGCGAAGCTGCCAATCGATTTACCCCGGTCCTTCGGGGTCGCACCCTCCGGTGCGAGGTTCCAGCCGAGCCGGTCTCAGTCTCTTGTGACGGCCATGTCATCCGTCGGATTCTTGAAAACCTCATCAGCAATGCGTTGAAGTTCACAAAATCAACCGGGACGATCCGGGTGCGGGTTCAGTCCAACGCGGCCGCTGCGACCCTCTCAGTGAGTGACGACGGCGAAGGGATACCGCGCGACCAGCATAAACACGTGTTTGAAAAATTTGGACAAACAGACAGTGGCGGCAAACATCGGCATTCCACCGGGCTCGGACTCGCCTTTTGCCGGCTTGCCGTGGAAGCGCACCATGGGAAGATCGGGCTTGCGAGCGAACCGGGAAAGGGGAGCACCTTCTGGTTCACACTCCCGGTTCGGGATCAATCCGGGACGAACTATACGAGGAAGAAACAGCCGGCTCAGCTCGAGCGGATTGGGTAGTGCAGGAACGGCCTGTCGGGCTCGGACTCGGCTAGCTATTTCTGGAATTTATGGTAGGTTATTCGATGTCTAAGAAACGCGGTCTGACTTTTGTGCGTCGTGCGCCCGATAACGTAACCGAAGAGCTCCTGGCTGTGCTCTCTTCCAAGGCCTCGTATGAGTTCAAAGCCTTGTTCGAGATCATCTTCCGCAATCTCCGGGAACGAAACGCTGCCAGTGGAGGCGAAGATATGCTACGCCTTCGCGTCTATGAAAAGCTTCAGAGTCTCGTGAGTCAGGGGGCGGTCACAAGAACGGCGACCGGGGTCATTAAGAAATATAGAGGAGTTGCTGCGCGATTGCTCGTGCTCAAAGCGGAAATGAAGGTTTTGCGTTCCGAGTGGAAGAAGCGAACTCTGGCCAAGGCCGCGCTAGCCTGAGTCTCGCTGCTCCGCGTGCCAACTTCGGCGTCTCGCGGAGGAATTGAAGAGCAATCCTGTAGGGCAAGCGCTCCCGCTTGCCAACATTCCTTTATTCCCCAATTCACGAACACGACTCGCTCCCACCGCGCTGAAGGCTGCCACGTTCGTTTGCGTTAATCGACAACCTCGGCGAGCGACCGATATTTCTGGGTCAGCTCTCGGATGAGACGATCGTAGTGGTGAAGACGGCCGATCGAATGGAAGACGAGCCTGGTGCCGAGCACGACCAGCCCAAGGTTCAAAAGCAGCAGCGGCATGAGCAGCGGCATCACCTTCCCGATGCTGTAATAGCGCGAGGTCGCGATTAGCACGCTTAGGACAGACAGAGGCAAAGCGAAGACGGCGATACCAGTGCGCATGGAAGAGAGCGCAGTTCGTTTCTCGGAGAGGAGAACTTGGATTTCGCCAAGTAAGAGGGCGTCCAGCTGGGGTGATTCGTTCGTTTCCATACTCTTTTGCCTTCCAATCTAGTTTGTCAGGCAAATGTCAGCACGATTTTGCCGAAGCTGGCGTTCGATTCCATCCGTTCATGCGCATCGCGGATTTCGTTTGCTGGATAAACGCGATCGATGATCGGACGAATCGCGCCGCGTGACACCAACGGGAGAACGGAAGAGGCAAAGCGCCGCGTGGCCTCGGCTTTTTCCTCGATCGAGCGCCCGCGAAGCATCGTGCCGATGATCGTCGCCCGTTTTCGCATGAGCAGTCCGAGGTCGATCTCCGATTTCGCGCCGGCCGTCGTGCCGACACAAATTAATCGGCCGCGCGACGTGAGCGCTTCGAGATTTGGCGCGAGGTAGTTGCCGCCCACAAGATCGAGAATGACATCTACGCCGGCGCCATTCGTCCATTTTTGCACCGCTTCCACAAAATTCCCCGGCTCACTACCCACTGCCACGCTCTGATCGAGTCCGAGATTTAATTCATGGAGCCGCTGGAGCTTGTCCGCTGTGCGTGAGGTGCCATAAACCGTCACGCCGGCGGCGTGGGCAACCTGGATGGCGGCCGTGCCAACTCCGGACGCGGCTGCGTGAATGAGAACGCGATCGCTCAGGTGGAGGCTGGCCCGCGTAAAGAGCGCATCGTGTGCGGTGATAAAAACTTCCGGCATCGCGCCCGCTTGCACCCAGTCCAGCTCCGCCGGAATACGAGCGAGATTACTCTCCGGCACGACGACAAACTCAGCCTGCGCGCCGCCGCCGGTTATTCCAAAAACGCGATCGCCGATTTTCCAAGTGCGAACCTCTTGGCCGATTGATTCCACTTCGCCTGCGAACTCCAGACCCGGGATGTTCGTAGGATAACCCGGAGGCGCGGGATAATGTCCGCGTCGTTGCAAAATATCGGCGCGA